>Ga0194122_10002204_pt1 | contig 21793 bp, 23 predicted proteins | sample TA2MahCa10mmetaG_FD_155487 | JGI IMG/M metagenome (GOLD analysis project Ga0194122, IMG submission 155487) | Freshwater microbial communities from Lake Tanganyika, Tanzania - TA2015021 Mahale Deep Cast 10m | ecosystem: Environmental > Aquatic > Freshwater > Lake | place: Tanzania: Lake... | reverse complement strand
AAGGTCGGGTGCATTTTCACTTCACGCCCACCTCGGCCAGTTGGCTCAATCAGATTGAGATTTGGTTCGGGCTGCTGACTCGCAAAGCTCTTCGCGGCGCCAGTTTTGCCAGCAAAGAACAACTGCGTATGGCCATCGAAGCATTCGTCGCAAAGACCAATGAACACCCCAAGCCTTTTCACTGGCGCAAACGTGAGGTCAAGGGAAGCCAGCTGCGAAATACTCTTATTACTTTGTGCAAGTAAGCACTAGATGAAACCCGGTGCCTCGGGCTGGTTTCCACCCTAGTGGCCGCCGCGAAGGAGGCCGCTAGCAAAGTAGAGATCGACATGGAGTCGACGGCCTACACTGCCAAGACGCTGGAGGCCGTAAGGGCCCTGCATCGTCAGCATGGCAATGTTCGCGCGGTGATTCAGGCGTATTTGCATCGCAGCGAAAAAGATATTGAAGATCTCAATCGGTTGGTGGTTTCCGTTCGTCTATTGAAGGGAGCGTATCTGGAGTCTTCGGATGTTGCCTTTGCCGGCAAAGCCGAGGTGGACGATAGCTACCGTCGGTTGATGCGGCGCCTTCTCAACGAGGGCGCCTATCCGGCGCTGGCCACGCACGACGAGACCATCGTCGCGGAAGTGGTGAAGTGGGCGGGGGAGCAGCAGATCGCGCCGGAACGGTTCGAGTTTCAGATGTTTTACGGGATCCGCCGCCATCTCCAGCAGGATCTGGTGCGGCGAGGGCATCGCGTGCGCGTGTATGTGCCGTATGGCCAAGCCTGGTTCGTATTTTATGCGGCGCCTGGCGGAGCGGCCGGCCAACGTTTGGTTTGTACTGAAAAGTTTCGCCTGCGGCTAGATCGCGGAAACTTTTCCGGGACAACAAGAGTCCCTTTGATTGGAGGCATTGTGAAGTACTGGGGTTACTTCCTGGCAAAGCTCGTCGCAGCCGCCGCGATCGTGTATGGCCTGTGGCGGGTGTTGCGGGCCTTCGGCCCGCGCCCGGCGCCCATGGTGGTGCGTGACCAGGTGGTGAAACTAGACCCGTTTGCCACGGACCTTGGCTTCACGGCCGCCATGATGGGACTGTTCCTGGTGTCCGCCGCTTTGGTCGCCTTGGCCGTCATTGACCAGAAATACCGGTGCCGCACCTGTCTGCGCCGTCTGCGTATGCCGGTGTCGCATGGCCAATGGGATCATGTGCTGTTGGGCCGGCCGCGCACAGAGTATATCTGTACGTTTGGGCACGGCACGCTCAAAGTGCCGGAACTGCGTTTGGCGAGTCCGGAACTGGTGAAGTGGCAGCCGAACGACGACATGTGGAAAGAGCTCGAAGAGCTTTCAGAGTTGCGAAAGTAGCTCGGCGAGTCGCGCAGCCACCTGCGCGGGAGCGTTGGCTTGCCGGATGTAGTTGGCGGCTTGCGAGCCCATTAGCCGGGCGGCGGCGGGCTGGTTCATCAATGTCTGCATCGATAGCGCCAGCATTTCTTCCTCCGCCGTACCGGGGTCGATTCGAACGCAGGTGTCTTGCGGGAAAGCGGAGGCTTCCGGGCCGCCTGTGATGAACACAGGCTTGCCAAGACCCATCAGCCGGATCGCAACCCCCGATGTTTCGCCCGCAGTGGGGTAGCGCAGGTTGATGCAGGCATCCACTGCCTGCGCGTGGGTCCAGAACGCGGTTTCGCTCAGGTGCTCCGCCACGCGGAGCACTCGCGGCGTAAATTGCAGCATCGGCTCCATGGCTCGTGCGTAGTCGTCAGACACAAACTCGCCCGCCACCAGCAGCCACGCGCCGATGCGCCGCGCCGCGGCCAGCACTGTATGGAGCCGCTTTGACTCGCGCAGGTAGCCGAACACGCCGAACAGCATCGCGTTGGCCGGCAGGCCCCACGCGTTGCGCAGGGCGAGAGCGTCATGCACCGTGGGCAGCGCAGGCGGCGGCGTGAACAAATGCGGGAGTTCAGCAACGCACGCGCCTGGGGCATGCTCGCGCACCATCGCCGCCGCGCCCGCGTTATGCACGATCACCATCCGCGCGGCCTCGGCCACCCGCCGCAGCATCGGAAACGCAAAATACTGCGGGTCAGCCCCGGACCGCGCGCGGTTCTGCCACAATGCCCGCGCCGTGCCCCGGTGCCACTCGCCGTAGTTGTGAACGAACTCCTCCACATACCGCGCCTCGTCGCCGAAGCCCAGGTAGAAGTGCTGCAGCACGGCGTCGTGCAGAATCACCGCGCCGGGCCGCGTGAGCGCGCGCTCGTAAATACCGCGATGCAGCGCATTGTTACCGATGTGCTGCAACTCCACGTCGCCCTCGCCGCCGACGCGCACCTCATGCCCCCCTGCCCGCAACGCGTCCGCGAGCGCGGCACTGTAGTCCGCCACGCCTGTACGCACGGGCGGCATGGGTGAGTGAAATCCGATGCGCATCGTCACTCGCGCTCCCTGGTGTGGCAATCTCGCGCGGAACGCGCGCCGGTCCTAGCTTCTGGCTCTAGCCGAACGCGGGCCGGTCGGCCCGTCATGGAAATCTGGACACCCCGCGCATTCGGCGTCCGTGTAGGGCGAGCTTTAGCTCGCGGCGGACTCTCCAGGAACTCACCGCCAACCTGTTGATTCCAAGGGAACGGGCAAAGTGCCCGGCCGTGAGTTCCTGGGACAAGAAACGCGCCCCGCGCGTTGGCGCTTAAGTCCGCCCCGTCCGCCCGTGCGCGAACGCCGAAGAGGCAAGACTGCTGGTGTATGACCGCTGAAAAAACAGTAGTTCTGCGGTGGGTTTCCGAAGAGCTTGCCGCGCCCAGCCTGAAGTCCGCCTCCGTCGTGGCGCAGCCGCGCTCCCGCTTCATCCCGTTACGCCGCCCGCTTCACGCGCTTGCCAAACAACGCCGTCCCCACGCGAATGTGCGTGGCGCCTTCCTGGATCGCCGTCTCAAAATCATGCGACATGCCCATCGACAGCCCTGGCGGCACGCCCAGCCGCACACCCAACTCCCGCAGGTGTCGAAAATACGGCCGCGCGGCCTCGGCGTTGTCATCCCACGGCGGCATCGTCATCAGCCCGCGCAGCGTCAACCGGTCACACGCGCGAATCGCCTCCACGACCTCCGCCACCGCCTCCGGCGCACAGCCGTGCTTGGCCTCCTCGCCGCTCAGCTTCACCTCGATCATCACGTCCAGCGCCTTGCCGCACTCGTTCAGCCGCCTCGCCAGCTTCGCCGAGTCCACCGTCTGAACGACGTCGAAAATTTCAGCCGCCTTCTTACTCTTGTTCGACTGCAAGTGCCCGATCAGATGAAACCGCGCGCCCTCGAGGTGCTTCACCAGCGGGTGCTTCGCTTCAAACTCCTGCACATAGTTCTCGCCGAACTCCCGCAGCCCGGCTTCGTAGGCCTCAATCAACGCCTCGGCGGAAAACACCTTCGACACGGCCACGAGCGTGATTTCCTCACGCCGCCGCCCGCAGGATTGACAGGCCCGCGCAATTCGCTCTTCAACTTGGGTCAGATTTTCCCGGATGCCCACGCACTCTTATTGTAGTGACCGAACTGCTCCGGACGCTCGAAAGCTTCGCGTCCGCCTGCCGCGAACCCGCGCTCATCGAGCCCGGCCTCGCGCCGCTCCGCCTCGTCCCCGGGCAGCATGAGTGGACGCTAGCCGGCGGACGTGTACTCATCGAAGCCTGGGATGACGACCAGCGCCTCACGCGCCGCATCCGCGCCATCCGGCAACAGCGCCCGGGCTGTCTTACGCTCGACGTCGAACGGTTCGGCAAACGCACGGGCACGCTTGAACTGGTCGACCAGGCGCGCCCGGCCGCTGTCGAACCCGCGCGCCGCGCCGCCCGCCTCGCCCTGCGTGAGCGCTTCGGCCGCTTCCTTGCCCGTCAGTTCCCGGGCTGGACCATCGGCGGGCTCAGCACTGAAGCCGACCTCGAACATAGCCTCTCGCCCGCCTACCCCCGCGCTTTGCTCCGCCGCGGCTCTTCCGCCTGGGCCGCGCTCGCCACGCCGGACGACCTCACCGCCGCCGACCATTCGCTCACTTTCGGCCTCATCTGGTTTGACTATCTGCGCCTCCGCGAACAACACCGCCTGCGTCTCGAAGGACTGTGCCTGTTGCTGCCGCATGGCAAAGCCGTCACCACCTGCCTCCGCGCGCACTGGCTGAATCCACACGCCCTGCAACTGGCGCTCTTCGCCCGCGGCGATCCGCGCAACGAGGATTGGGAAGAGCCGCTCGACCCCGCGCAACACGGCAACCTCGACACGCGCGTCGAGCCCGCCGCCCATGCCTCGCTGCCCCGCTACCGTCCGCCCGGCCAACCCGAAGCGCGCCTTGAAACGTTCGTCCGCGCGGACCCATCCGCGTTCGACGCGGCGCTGCTGCCCGCCCCCGTCTACGGCCAAGTCCCCGCGCTGGCCGGCGGTGAACGCGGCATCATCGATCTGCTGGCTGCCACGCGTACGGGCCGTCTCGCCGTCATTGAATTGAAGGCCTCCGCCGACCTTCACCTGCCGATTCAGGCCCTTGACTACTGGCTTCGCGTGCGCTGGCACCACGCCGCCGGCGACTTCGCCGCGCACGGCTACTTCCCGTCGCTTGCGCTCGATCCGGCCCCGCCGCGCCTGCTCCTCATCGCGCCCGCCCTGCAATTCCACCCCACCACCGAAGTGATCCTGCGCTACTTCGCTCCGGCCATTGAGGTCACGCGCATCGGCCTCGCAGTAGAATGGCAGAAAGACTTGCGTGTGATGATGCGGCTCGAGGCCGCCCACACGCCGGCCTGACGCACGCTTGCATGTCCACCTCACTGCTCACTCAAATCCGCCAAGCCGTCGAGCAGTTGAACCCCAACGAAGTACGCGAGCACGCTGAAGTACCGGTGTGGGTGCGACTCAACGCCACCTCCGAAGCCGCCTACCGCGAGATGGAAGCCTTCTTCCTCCCCGCCGGCGTGTCTCCTGCGAAGCGCCGCGAGATGATCGACGCCGTCTACCGGCGTCAGCATGACGGCCCGGCGGACCCGCAGGTGGATGTGTACGAACAGGGACTGGACCGGCCGCTCGACAGCGTCGTGTTTGACCCGCGCCGTCCGGGCGATCTCATCGGCGATATCCTCGCCGAAAAGCAGGAACTCGGGTTACCGCTCGCGCGCCTGTTTCCGCAGTTCCGCAAGGCTGTGGTCGACCAGGTAATCTTCAACGTGGCGCGCGAGAACGCCACGTTCGCCGTCATGAGCGCGCTGCGGGAACTCGCGCCCGGTATGCAGGTTCCATGGGCGCTGCCCGAGTTTGTCTCCGATGCGAGCGTGCTCACGGTCAATCAGATCCGCCTGGCCTTTCTGCTGGCCGCCGCGCATGACCGTCCGCTGGGTTATCGCGAGCAAAAGGGCGAGATCGGCGCCATTATCGCCGGCGCCTTTGGCTGGCGCACGGTTGCGCGCAACCTCGTCAGCAAAATTCCGTTCGGCGGCGGCATTCTGCCCAAGGCCGGCATTGCATTCGCGGCCACCTACGTCGAAGGACTTTCGCTCGGCCGGCTCTACCGCGTGGGCACCGGCCTGTCGCGCACCGAGCGCAATCTTGCCTACGGCGAAGCGCTCACGCGCGGCAAAGACGTCGCGGCTGTCATCTTTGCGGGATTGCGAAAAAAACCGGCGAAGTGAAAAACTTGCGCCTCCGGCTGCGCTTCTCTTTTTAGAGCAATGTTGTTGTGGGCTTGCCTAATCCGCTTTACCCCGTTCTGAAAATCGGCTCCACCGGAGATGCGGTGATGCTGTTGCAGCAGGCCTTGAACATGGCCACCACCGTGTTGCCTCGCCTGGTGGAAGACGCCATGTTCGGTATCAAAACGCGGGCTCGCGTGATTGAGTTCCAGGGCCAGCAGATGATCGGCAAAGACGGCGTGGTGGGACCGATCACCTGGGGCATGCTCGAAGTGTACGTAGAGTCCGTGAAGGGCTACATCGATCAATATCTGCCGCCGTCAGGTGACGAAGCCGAGACGCGCAAACGCATCGTGAATATCGCGCTCACGGCGTTCTCCCAGTGGGGATGGGGCGCCGATGGGCGCGTGAAGCCGGATGGCTCGATGCGCATCGCCGCCGCGCGCGGCCACGGTCCGTCTGTGATGGGTAAGCGCCCACGCCAAGGCGGCGTAGCGCTGGCGGCGATCTACGAGATGGCCGGCGTGGGCGGCGCCAACTGCGTGGCGATTTCGCAGGATGTGGAGGCGCTCTATCAAACCAACCCGCAGATGATGACGCCCGCGGAGGCGGCCGCGCGGCGCGAGAAGCTGAACAACGACATCGGTTCCTGGTGCGGCATCTTCGCCACCTACTGCTATCGCGCCGCGGGGCTGAAGGTGAACTGGCACGATGTAAAGACGAAGAACTCCAACTATTTCGAGAAGCTGAACGCCCGCGATCCGGTCAAGGCGGGCGACATCGGTAACTACGATCCGGTCACCAATCATCACTTCCTGGTTGCGCAAGACGCCGCCGCGGGCGAGGCCGTCCACTTGATTGACGGGAAGCTGTCGAATCCGTCGAAAATGGTAGTGGCGCCATGGAACAGCGTAATCACCAAACGCCGGCGGGAACGGTCGGCCCTGATCGTGGGCAACGGCAACTTCCTGCGGCCGAGGTTCGACGTGATCGGCAGGACCTAATTGGCCGCTACATCCTCTGGGTAGACTGCGGCGCAGCGGCCGCGGCCGGAATCGCGATGTTGTCTTTGGCGGGCTGGCTCAGTGGCTCGTATGCGTTGCCTTCGCTGCCCGCTTTTCCGGCGCCGCCTCGGGCTTCGGTATCGCGCACCTGCTGGGCGAGGGCTTGTTCGTCGGCGTGTTGGCGTGGCTCGAATGGACCCGGCGCGGCCAACTCACGAATCGCCTATAGTCAGAGCTATGAGGCTCCCGCTCGGCCTGCTCCTGGCCTCCCTATTAATTGCGCAGTCCTCCGCCGCAATCACGGTGACGGACGCTTTGACAGGCCAGCCTTTGGCCGATGCGAAGGTGACGCTTGGCCCCGTGGATTTTGCCAGCCATAGGGCATCGATCGAGAAATTGCTGGCCAGCACGAAGGATGGTGACAAGATGGCCCGCCGTCCGAAGCTCCAGGTCGCGACAGACTTGTCCGGAGTCGCCCGTTTTGAAGGCGTGCTGCCGGGAGCCTGCCTGATCAGCATCGCACGCAAGGGCTATGTGGACGCGCAGCAACGGGGTTTTCAGCACCGCCGGATCGAAGTGGACGCGCTGGCAGGTGACGTGAAGTTGTCCATTGCGCTCACGCCCACCGCATCGTTGAGCGGAGTGTTGGCGGGCGAGGATGACGAACCGCTTCCGGGCGCGACCTTCCATGCCCAACTCGATGGCGGCAATTCCTACTACGGCGAGGTCGGCGAGGGCGGACGGTTCCACCTCGACGGTCTCGAGCCGGGCCGCTACCGCATTCGCTTGTCGCTGCGCACGGAGCAGGTGCGCGCGTCACTCAAGCCGCGGGGCGGCGAGCAGTGGGGTTATCCGGTGAGCTTCTTTCATCCCGGTGTGGAAGCTGCGGCGCAGGCCGAAGTCATGCAACTCACCGCCGGTATCGATCATCGCGTGGTGATGCGCACGCCGCGAACTGCTCACCAGCGTTTGTGGCACGGTGCTTGACGCGCGCACGCGCCAGCCGCTCGAAGGCGCTGAGGTGGAACTGTCGCTCGACGGCGCGGTCGCAGACGAGGGTTTCGATCGCCGGCGCGTGACCGCGAAAGCGGCCGGGTTCGATTTCCCGTTCGTGCGTCCCGGCGTGGCATGGCTGCTCGTGTATCGTGATACGCAAAGCAAGCTGCCCTACGTGGTCCGGCTCGACATCGGCCGTGCGGGCTGGCAGGGCGCTCCGATTCGCCTGCCTGCCGAAGTGCGCATTGAGGGCCGCATCAAGCCCGTGCCCGCCGACGGAAAGATTCAATTGCGCGGCACCCGTCCTGGCGTGGGATCCGTAAACGCTCCAGTGCGAGCCGACGGGGCCTTTGTGTTGGAAGATATTCCGCCAGGGCCAGTATGGTTGAGCGGGTTCCTCCTCGACTACTATGCGCGGACGATTCACTTCGCTGGCCGCGAAGTGCCCGTGATTCTGTGGCGCACAGAACTGATCGTGCCCGAGGCCGAGTCGGCGCAACTGGAGATCTCGCTCTCAAACGACACCGGCGCCGTGCGCGGCCGCGTGCTGGACCGCCGCGACAGCCCCGTGGCTCAAGCGAGCGTCGTGCTGCAATCGATGCCTCCGAAAATGCCTCCTATCTCTAATCAAACAGGTAACTTCCACGCCGAGAAGCTGCCACCAGGAGAATACCGGATGTGGGCGTGTGCCGGGCGCGAAGATCGCGTGAAGGTGGAAGCGAAAGCGACGGCAACCGCCACGCTGCGCGCCTGCGACGAACCTTAGCGCACGGTGGGCGGTTGGCGCTTGTTGATGATTTGCAGAATCTCAAGCAACTCGCGCTTGATGTCGGTCAAGCCTGGGGTTGGCGGTGCGTCCATCGGTGCGCCGAATAGCATCGCCTGCATCGGCGGGGGCGCTTCCATGGATGGCCCCGACGACGAGGCTCCCGCCGCCGCTGCAGCCGCCTTGGCTGGGGCAGCCGATCCGCTCGACTTGCTCCCACCCTTCTTCTTCGACTTCGACTGCTCGAAATGCAACCGCGCGCCTTCGATCGTATAGCGCTTCTCGTAGAGTAGCCGCTTTACCTCAAAAATCAGTTCCACATCCTTGCGCCGGTAGAGGCGATGTCCGCTGCCGGATTTCTTGGGCGCAAGCTGCGGAAACTCGCCCTCCCAAAATCGCAACACGTAGGGCTCGACCCCCGCCAGTTGCGCCACTTCGCCAATGCGGAAGTAGAGCTTGTCGGGGATCGACGTTTCTTGATCGGGAATTGAAGTTCCCGGGGAACTCATAGTGCGTTCCTATCATACTACTATCAATCAGGCGATGAGATTCATACTCCTGGCATTCATCTTGATCCTCAACTTTCCAGCGCTAGCGCAACAGCAACAAACGGTTTATTGCGAGACGGGCCGATTCGGAGGCTGGCCGGCGAACCACGGCATCTGGTCCTGGGGCAACGAGATCCTGGTAGGCTTCAGCGCCGCGTGGTGGGAGCAACGCGATGTAGACCGCCATCAGATGAATGCGCAGAAAGGCGAAGAGCCGCGTCTGGCGCGTTCGCTCGACGGCGGCAGAACGTGGCGGATTGAAACTCCGCGCGGCAATATGACGCCGGAGTTCGGCGGCGCGGCGTACAGGGGTCTCACCGAGCCCATGGACTTTACCCGGCCTGGTTTTGTGCTGTCCGTTCGCTTTGCCAACAACCACGTTGGCCCGTCGCACTTGTGGTTCAGCTACGACAAAGGCCAGTCGTGGCGGGGCGGGTTTGTGTTCCCCGATCTGGGGCTGCCGGGCATCGCCGCCCGGACGGACTACGTGGTGTTAGGTCCGCGCGAGGCGCTCGTGTTTCTCACGGCGGCGAAGGCGAGCAAGCGCGAGGGCCGGCCGTTCTGCGCGCGGACGAAAGATGGCGGCATGACGTGGCAGGTGGAGTCGATGATCGGGCCGGAGCCGCCTGGGTTTTCCATCATGCCGTCGTCGCCCCGGCTGAGTGACCGCGAATGGCTCACCGCGGTGCGCGTGACGAAGGAGCCCGAGAATTGGATTGAGCAGTACCGCTCCACCGACGGCGCGGCCACGTGGAAAAGCGAAGGGCGCATTGCCGACACCGGCGCGCACTCGGGCAACGCGCCGCACTTGATCCGCCTGCGCGACGGGCGGCTGTGCCTGACGTACGGCTACCGCTCGGCGCCGTATGGCATTCACGCAAAGATCAGCTCCGATAACGGGCGCACGTGGGGCCCGGTGATCAGGCTGCGCGACGACGCGGCAGCGTGGGACATCGGCTACCCGCGCAGCGCCCAGCGCTCCGATGGCAAAGTAGTAACTGTGTACTACTACAATGACGGGCCGCACTCGGAGCGCTTCATCGCGGCCACAGTATGGGATCCGGGCAAACGATGAGCGCTGAGAAGACGCGCATCCTCGCTGGGCTTCATGCCGTGCTGGAAGCTTTCAAGGCAGGCAGTCCGTTACAGGCGGTGCATATCGCCAAGGGCGCGGGCGGCGCGCGGATGCAGGAAGTGATCGATGCGTGCCGGCGCGCGGACGTACCCATTCGTTTTGAAGAACGCGCGGCGCTCGACCGGCTGGCGCGCATAGCTACGCATCAGGGCGTGGTGGCCGTGGTGGCCGAGGTGCGCTATCGCAAGTTGACGGAGATTCCCGAGGACTCGCAACTCGTGGTGGTGTTGGATGGTGTGGAAGATCCGCACAACCTCGGCGCGATTGTGCGGACGGCGAATGCGGCCGGTGCGGGCGCGGTGGTGATCCCGGAACGCCGCGCGGCGGGCGTGACGCCGACTGTGTCGAAGGCCGCGGCCGGCGCGCTGGAACATGTTCCGCTGGTGCGCGTGACGAACATCAACCGCACGCTCGAATCTCTGAAGGAGGACGGCTACTGGATTTACGGGCTCGACGAATGCGGCGAGACGAGCTATGTCGACGCGGAGTTCAACACGCCTACTGTGTTTGTGATGGGCGGAGAAGGTAAAGGACTTCATCAACAGACGCGCGAGCATTGTGACGTGCTGGTGCGGATTCCGATGTCGGGCGCGATTGCGTCGTTGAACGTGTCGGTGGCTACGGGCATTGTGTTGTTTGAATGGAAACGGCGGCTGGGATGAGCCTCGATGTGGGGCGGGCTTCAGCCCGCGGCCGACTTCAGTCGGCCTCCGCTTGGGTTTTCAACGGAGCGCGTGCGCTTTTTCCGAGCGGAGTTTTCATGTCCCGTCAAGTTGCTGAAGGTTGGATTGCCAAGCATGCGATGACCGGAACGTTAACGCAGTATCCGGTATACACGGGCATGTACGAGTTCGCCATTGAAGCGGGACAGTTCTCGCCGAAGAAGCCGCAACACAAGACCGCCCAGTTCATTGCTGCATTTTCGGGCGGCGGCAATCCCGCCGGCGGGAGCGGAGCAGAATAGCCGTGCATCGCATTCTTCGTAGGGCGAGCTTTAGCTTGCGCGAGACTTTAGTCTCGCTCCTCGCTTGCACCGCCTTCGCCGCTCCCCCCACCGCGCCCACCGTCGTCGCCTTCGGAGACAGCATCACCGAAGGCTACGGCGTCGAGCGCAACGACGCCTACCCGGCGCAGCTCGAACGCGCCCTCGCCGCCCGCGGCCTCCGCGTCAAAATGATCAACGCAGGCGTCAGCGCCGACACCACCGGCAACGCGCTCGACCGCCTCAGCGCCGTCATCGCCGCCAAGCCCCGTCTCGTTCTCGTCGAATTCGGCGGCAACGACGGCCTCCGCGGACTCCCGCTCGACACGACGCGCCGCAACCTGAGCGAAATCGTCCAGCGTCTCCAAAAGTCCGGCGCGCGCGTCGCCCTCATCGGCATGACGCTCCCCGGCAACTACGGCGCGGTGTTCGTCGCGCGTTTTGAAAAGCTCTATCAGGAAGTCGCCGCGCAGTACAAGATCACGCTGATCCCCGTGCGCCGCGCTGCGGTGCTCGGCACCGGTAAAGGACTCATGCAACCGGACGGAATTCACCCGACGGCGGCGGGCTATGCACAGTTCGTCCGCTATCTGCTCCCGCTGGTGGAGAAAGAAGTACGCGCGCTGCGTTCACCATAGAATAAGGAATGTCCTCGTATTGGGACATCCTCGGCAGGTACCTCGCGGCGGTTCGCGGCCGCGTGGCGCTACTGGCATTGTGTCTGGCCTTGGCGACGGGGCTCCAACTCTACATCCCCCAAATCCTGCGCGCGTTTATCGACAGCGCCGCCTGCAAAGCCACTGACGAGCAACTGCTGCGCCTGGCGCTCACCTATCTGGTGCTCGGCATCGCCAATCAATTGCGGGGCGCGGGCGCAACGTATCTATCGGCCTACGTCGGCTGGTCTGCCACCAACGCTCTCCGCGCCGATCTGTTCGCGCATTGCCTGCACCTCGGTCTCGGCTTTCACAAAGACCGCACGCCAGGTGAAATGATCGAGCGCATCGATGGCGACGTCACCAGCGTCTCGCACTTCTTCTCGCAATTCGTGGTGCGCGTGTCGGCCGCGGTGCTGCTCACCGGAGGCGTGCTGGTGCTGCTATGGCGTGAGGACTGGCGTGTTGGCTTGGCGCTCACGCTCTTCACCATTTTTGCCGCCAAGCTCCTGCACTGGCGCCGCGAGATTGCTGTCGAGCCCACGCGCGGCGAACGCGAGATGAATGCCAAGCTCTACGGTTTCATCGAAGAGCGGCTGCACGGCCTCGAAGACATTCGCGCCAACGGCGCGGGCGGGTGGGTGATGCACCGGCTTCTGCTGACGCAGCGCGAGTGGTATGCCAAGTCCGTGCGCTCGTGGTGGGCGTGCGGAACGCTGTGGCTGACGATGGGTGTGCTGTTTGCTTCAGGCTACGTGATGACGCTGGGCCTGGGCGTGTGGCTGCATCAGACCGGCGTGGTGGCGCTCGGCACCGTCTACCTTTTCTTCAACTACATGGCGATGCTCGAAGTGCCGCTCGATCAAATCACGCAGCAGTTGCAGGAGTTTCAAAAAGCCGCCGCGGGCCTGGGTCGCGTGCGCGAGTTGCGCGAGGCGCAACCGGTGGTGGTGACGGGCTAGACGCCGTTGCCCGCCGTGCAGCGCGGTGTGCGCGCGGAGTTCGATCGCGTGCGTCTCCGCTACAGCGGCGCGCAGGACGTATTGAAGGGCGTGACGTTTACGCTCGAACCCGGCGAAACGCTCGGCGTTTTGGGCCGCACCGGGAGCGACAAGACCACGCTTATCCGTTTGCTGTTCCGCCTCTACGCTGCCACCGAAGGCGCCGTGCGGTTCGACGGCGTGGATGTGCGCGAGGCCCGGCTTGACGATCTGCGCCGTCGCGTCGGGCTGGTCACGCAAGACGTCCAGCTCTTCCACGGCACAGTGCGTGAGAATCTTTCGTTCTTCGACCCCGCGGTGACCGAAGAGCGCATCACGGCCGTCACCAGTGAACTCGGCGTGGGCACGTGGCTCGCTTCGCTCCGCGAGGGCCTCGATACGCCGCTCACGGCGGGCGGCGGCGGGCTCTCGCGCGGGGAATCGCAACTGCTCGCCTTTGCGCGCGTGTTCCTCAAAGACCCGGGCCTGGTGATTCTCGACGAACCGTCGAGCCGCCTCGATCCGGCCACCGAAAAGACGCTGACCCGCGCGGTGGACCGGTTGCTCGAACACCGCACGGGAATCATCATCGCGCATCGCCTTGAAACTGTCCAGCGCGGCGACAAGATCCTTGTCCTCTCGGGCGGCGAGATCGCCGAGTTCGGTTCCCGCCAAGCGCTGAGCCGTAATCCCGCGTCGCACTACTCGCGCCTGCTTGCGCTCTCAGGCGGCGCGTCGCTGGACGAAACGATGGAAAAGCTGGGGGACGCCACCGAGTGACCACCACGCAATACATCCTTCGCCTGTGCACGTGGCGCCGCGGCGAGTTCATTCTCAACTGCCTTGCGTGGGGCCCGTTTCACTTGCTGCCGTTGGTAAACGGCTTGGCCATCCGCGGCATCTTCAACGCACTGTCGGGCAATGCCGCGGCGGACTGGAACGTCTGGAGCATGCTGGCGATTCTCTCGGGCATCTACGCGAGCCGCCAGTTCACGTTCCTGGTGGGCTACAGCCTGTTCATGCGTTTCCATCTTTCCGTTGCCGCGCTCCTGCGCCGAAATCTGATGGATCATCTGCTGTGCGCGCCCGGATCGCGGCGGCTGCCCGAGTCGCCATCGGAAGCGGTCTCGCGCTTCCGCGACGACGTGGGTGACGTCAACACGTACCTTGAAAGCTGGATCGACTTCAGCGACTTCCTGCTCTACGGCACGGGCGTGGTACTCATCATGGCTTAGATCAACCCTGCCATCGCCGCGGTGGTGTGTACGCTGCTCGTTATCATGATGCTGGTGATGCGCCGTCTGTCGCCGCGCATCCGTGCCTACCGCCGCCGCCTGCGCGAGGCCACCGCGCGCGTGACCGAGTCGATCGGCGAAGCGTTTGGCGCGGTTCAGGCCGTGAAAGTGGCGGGCGCTGAGGAGGCGATCACCGCGCACTTCCGCTCGCTCGGCGAAGAGCGCCGCCGCCGTGCCATGGCCGACGTGCTGCTGACGGAAATGGTGCGCGGCGTCAACAATGGCCTCGTCTTCATAGGCATCGGCGTCACGCTCGTGATGGCGGCCGTACGGCTCCGCACCGGCGAATTGACGGCGGGCGACCTTGCGCTGTTCATCCAATTGCTGCCTCGCATCACCAACGTGCTGACGTTCATCGGTGGTGACATGTTCGCCCAGCACCGCCGCGTACGCGTAGCCACCGAGCGCATGGAACAGCTCCTGGCGGACGCGCCGCCGGAGAAGATCGTGGAACACGCGAGCCTCCCGCTCACCGGCCCCGAGCCCGTCTTCACGCCGGTGGCGCGCGAAGCCGAGTCGCTCGAAACGCTCGAAGTGCATGCGCTCACTTACCTGCATCCAAACTCGCCAGCCGGTATTCACAACGTCAGCTTCACGGTCCGTCGCGGCGAGTTCATCGTGGTCACCGGCCGCATCGGCGCGGGCAAGACCACTTTGCTGCGAGTGCTGCAGGGTCTGCTGCCGCGCCAGAGCGGCGCGATTCGCTGGAACGGCCGCGCGGTGGCGGACCCCGCCACTTTCTTTACGCCGCCGCATTCGAGTTATACGGCGCAGGCGCCGCGCCTGTTCAGCGAGTCGCTTCGCGACAACGTGATGCTGGGCACGGGCGATGAAGAAGAACTCGGCGAGGCCATGCACCTCGCCGCTCTCGGGCCTGACGTGGCCACGTTCGAGCACGGCCTCGACATGCTCGTCGGCACGCGCGGCGTGAAGCTGTCCGGCGGCCAGGTGCAGCGCGCGGGCGGGGCGCGCATGCTCTCGCGCGGCGCGGACCTGCTGATCTTCGACGATCTTTCGTCCGCCCTCGACGTCGCCACCGAGCGCCGGTTGTGGGACAACCTCGCCCGCGCGCGAGATGTGACGTGCCTCGTCGTCAGCCATCGCCGCCCGGCGCTGCGACGCGCCACTCGCGTTCTCCTGTTGGGCGAAGGGCGGCTGCTCGCCGAAGGCACGCTTGACGAGTTGCTGGCCACGCAGCCGGAAATGCGCCGCCTGTGGGACGCCGAGGAGGAAGACTAGCGCCCTTCACCCCGCACTGTGCTTCCTGATGGATTCCCCCACCGATCTGTTATCCTAAGGCGTGGGGCTGTGTTCGCAGAGTTGCCCTGTTTGAGCTTTACCGTGAGGTCCTTGTATGCACCACCGGTTGTTCCGGTCACTCTTCCTTCTTAGTGCCTTTGCGATTGCTTCTTTGGCGCAAACCCTCGGCGATATCAGCGGCGAAGTGCGTGACTCGTCGGGCGCGGTTGTGTCCGGTGTCGCGGTCACCGTCACCAACTCGGCCACAAACGCTTTGCGAACCACCACCACCAACGATTCCGGCCTGTATGCGTTCCCGGCGCTCGTACCCGGTCCGTATCGAGTGAAGGCGGAGAAGGCCGGCTTCAAGGTTTCGCAAAGCGCGCAGATCGATTTGCAGGTCCAGCAGCAGGCGCGTATGGACCTCGAACTGACCGTCGGTCAGTTTACCGAGGCCATCGAAGTCAGCGCTTCGGCCGCCGCGCTCAATACCGAAAACGCCACGGTGGGTACGGTCATCGGGCAAAAGACGATGGTCGAGTTGCCGCTGAACGGCCGCAACTACCTGCAGCTCTCCGCATTGGCGCCCAACGTCAGCTTCGGCTTTCCGACGGCGGGCCAATCGGACTCGCGGCAAGGCGGCGACCGTTCGGCGCAGAATATCTCGGTGGCTGGCGCGCGCAATTCGTTCAGCCGCTTCACGCTCGACGGCGTGGAGAACACCGACCCCAACTTCAACTCCTACGTGATCTTCCCTTCGGTCGAAGCGCTGCAGGAATTCAAGGTGCAGTCCGGCATCTACCCGGCTGAGTTCGGCCGCGGCCAGACGCAGATCAACGTGTCCACCAAGGGCGGCGGCAACAATTTCCACGGAGCGCTCTACGAGTTCAGCCGCAACGACAAAATGGACGCCAAGCAGTATGACTTCACGGGCCGCCCGGCGCCGAAGGATCCGTTCAAGTGGAACCAGTTCGGTTTCACGCTGAGCGGTCCGGTGTGGATTCCGAAGATCTTCAACGGCAAGAACCGCCTGTTCTTCATGACCAACTATGAGTGGTTCCGCCAGCGCCGCGCCAACCTCAGCCTGTTTACTCTGCCTCCGGCCGAGCAGCGCAGTGGCAACTTCTCAGGGATCGCGGGCGGTGTATTTGACCCGGCCACCCGTGCGCGCGAGGGCACCGCCATCACAGCCCAGCCATTCCCCGGCAATCAGATCCCGTCGTCGCGCATCGCAGCCACTTCCGTGAAGCTGCTGGAGTTTTACCCGGCGCCCAATGGTCCCACCGGCGCCAACAATCACCAATTGCAGTTGGGCCGCCCCATCAACAAGGACCAGTTCATCCAGCGCTTCGACTTTGTGGAATCTTCCAAGTCGCAGTGGTTTGGCCGCTACAGCCGGAGCGATGAGAACCAACTCACGCAGGCGCTGGCGTTGAACGGCACGGCCATCATTACCAACGCCAACCAGTGGACGTTTACCAACACGCGCGTGATCACCAACACCATGGTCAACGAGTTCCGTTTCGGCCGTACGAAGTTCTACAACACCACTGGTCCCGAACTCGCCTTCACCCGCGATGTGGTGGGCACGCTCAGCATCCCCGGCCTCGCCAGCGGCCCGGAGGTGCAATGGGGTATCCCGGCTATCGGCATGGTGGGCTTCAGCGGCTTCGGCAACAGCTCCGAAGGGCCGTATGAAAACAACAACTCGGCCGTCCAGTTCATTAACAACCTGAGCTGGATCCGCGGCAAGCACAGTCTGAAGTTCGGTGGCGAAGTGCGGCGCGACGACTACAACCAGGTGGGCAATCAGTTCGCCCGCGGCGAGTTCCAGTTCGGTGGCCAGCAGACCCGCAACCCGTCCGCGGCCGGCGCGTCGGGCGCGTCAATGGCGGACTTCCTGTTGGGCATGATGAATCAGTCCGAAGCGGCGGTGTCGATCGCCAAGGCGCAGTTCCGCTCCACCGGCTTTGCGTTCTACATTGACGACACATGGCGCGCCACCACCAAACTCGCGCTCTCGCTGGGCTTGCGGTATGAGAACACGCCGCCGTGGACGGACCGCACCGGTACGTTGTTCAACGGCATTGTACCGAACGATATCAACCCGCCGCGCGTCCGGCCGGTGAATATCGCTGACCGCAGCGTCTACCCCTTCTTCATGCGCCAAGGCGCGCCGCGCCAGAACTGCTATGAAGGCATTAACCTGCGCTGGCCCGCGATTGACGTGAAGTGCGACGGCTCGCTCGGCAACCGCCTCGTGGGCCGTGACAATAACGACTGGGCGCCGCGCATCGGCGTCAGCTACCAGCTCAACTCGAAGACCGTGCTGCGCACCGGCGCCGGCATGTTTTACTCGCAGGACACGGGCAACCCGCGTTTTGACATGGCCCGCAACCTCGCCGGGCGTCTCCGCGCCAACCCGGATCCCTCATTCCCGAACCTGAACTGGGGTAACGCGCTTGCTTCGATCGCCGGGGGCACGGCCAATGTGTTCAACCCTTATACGTTCGCCAATCCGTTTGACCGCCGCACGCCTTACTCGATGCAATTCCTGTTGAACCTGCAGCGTGAGTTCCTGAATAACTTCACGTACGAAGTGGGCTACATCGGCAACATCAGCCACCGCCTGGAAGGTCTGCGCGCGCCGAACGAATCGCTCCCTGCCTGCCGCAACGTACCGGCCGTGGGCGATCCGAGCCGCGACCGCTGTCTGAACGACCCGCTCACCGGCCTCACCGTGGTGCAGCGCGCGCCGTTCTCCAACTTCGGCCGCATCCAGCTGGTGGACAACACCAACAACGCCAACTACCACTCGCTCGGCATGAAACTCACGCGGCGCTTCTCAAGCGGCCTGATGTTCCTCACTAGCTACACCTGGTCGAAGTCGCTCGATACCTCGTCCGGCATTCGCGTGCAGGGCAACGATACGCTTTTCCCGCAGAACAGCTACTGCCGCCGCTGCGAATACGGCCGCTCGGCCTTCGACGTGCGGCAGCGTTTTGTGACGTCGGGTATGTGGGAGCTGCCGATCGGCAAGGGCCGCAAGGTGAACGTGGACAATCCGTTCGCCGAAGCCATCGTGGGCGGCTGGCAACTCGGCAGTATCATCACACTGCAAACCGGCTTCGGTCAGACTCTGTTCAACGGCGGCGACCCGTCGTTCTCCGGCGGCAATAACGACCGTCCGACGGCCACGGGCCAAACCGTGGAATTGCCGCGCGATCAGCGTGGACCGTCCGGCTGGTTCAACACCCGGGCATTCACTCCCACGCGCGACGGACTGTTCGGCACCGTGGGCCGCAACACCCTCACGCTGCCTGGCATCTTCCAGTGGGACTTCAGCGCCATGAAGAACTTCAAGATGCCGTGGGAAAGCCACAGCCTGCAGTTCCGCTTTGAAGCGTTCAACTTCCCGAACCACCCGAACTGGGGCGGTCCGTCGGTGGGCGTGCTCGATGGCGGCGTTGATCCAGCGACCGGCGTTGGCCGCCAGTTCGGCCGCATCACCGGAACGCGCGGCATGCGAAACGCGCAACTCGGTTTGCGTTACGCGTTCTAGACGCAACCCGGCGTTGCCGGAATCGGCGGCGGTTGAGTGTAGTAGGCTGAGAGGCCGATGCGCTCCACTGCCGTTTTTCTTTTCTGCGCCCTCGCCGCCGCGCAGACCCGCCCCCCCCCGGGCTGTCTGCCACCGCTATGACGCCAGACCCGAATATGGCGCGGCCCATCGATGCCTCGCCCTCGTTGTTCATTGAAGAGCTAACGTGGCTTGAAGTGCGCGATGCGCTGCGCGCGGGCAAGACCACGGCGATTGTCGCCACGGGCGGCGTCGAACAGAACGGCCCGTACCTGCTACCGGCAAACACAACTACGTGCTGCGCGTAGCCACCGAAGCGATCGCGCGGAAGCTGGGTAACACACTAGTAGCGCCCATCGTGCCCTTTGTGCCGGAAGGCGACATTGCGCCGCCCACCGGGCACATGAAGTATCCGGGCACCATCAGCGTGCGCCAGGCTACGTTCAAGGCGCTCCTCACAGACATCGCCGAGAGCCTTCGTGCGCACGGTTTTGAGCGCGTGATCCTCATCGGCGATAGCGGTGGCAACCAGACCGGCATGAAGGAAGTTGCTGCTGAATTGATGCCCAAGTGGCGGGCGGCGGGTGCGGGGATTTACTTCATCCCCGAATACTATTCGTTCTATGACAGCGGCGAGTTATCGAAATGGCTGGCCGGGCAGGGCATTCAGGAAGTGGACGAAGGTCACCACGATAACGTTGCTATTACAGCGATGGTGATGGCCGCCGATCCGAATGCCGCGCGCGTGAATCAGCGCCGCGCAAAAGGCAGGCTTGCTATCAACGGCGTGAAGCTCGATCCCGTGGCGAAGACCGTGGCGGTGGGCCGCCGCGCCCTGGAGTACCGCGCCGAAGTAACGGTGGCGGCGATCCGGCGGGCAGTGGCGGCGAGTAAGTAGATTTCCCCGTAGTTTATCTCTGTGAAGAACGGGCCGGCCTGTCGAACTATTGCTTGATGAAGCCCGCGCTGCCCTTATTCGCGCTCCTGGCCGCTCCCGTAATCGTGGATGCTCAGGCCGTCATTGCTCCGGTCACCTACAACACGCCGTCCGGCCCCGCCGGCCTCATCGGCGTTGACGTCGACAAGAACAACATCAAGGATTTTGCCTTCGTCACCACGAATGACAATTCGGTGAAGGTCCTCCTTACCGTCACGGCTTCGAGCGGTGGTGGTGGCGGCGGCGGGACTCTGCCTCCGTATGCGCCTTTCAACGTCTACTTCTCGGCCGGTACCGCACCGGTGGCGGTGGCCGGCGGCGACTGGAACAAGGACACGAATGTCGATCTGTTGGTGGCTCATGCCGGGTTGCAGGACGTCGTGGTCCACCAAGGGAATGGCATCGGCGGGTTCACTCCGGCGGTCTCGATTCAGCTGGGCGTCGTGCCGACGTCGATTGCGGTGACGGATGTGGACCTCGATACGAACCTCGACATTGTGGTGGGTCACGCGGCGGGCATCAAGGTAATCTACGGCGGGCCTGCTCCACGCCCGTCAGTGACGTTGCCCGCCGGTGGACAGGTGGCTGCCGTGGCCGCCACCGCCGAGCCGCTCGTGGCTGCCACTACCACCACGGGCACACTCTCTGTCTTCCGTGCCGACGGACTGGGCGGACTCACGGCGTCGGTGAAGTGAACGGTCTCGCCGTGAACGGCGGTTTCAAAACACTGCTGCTGGAAGACCTCAACCGCGACGGCCGCGCTGACATCGTGGTGGATCGCGCCGCAGACCTCGCGTTCCTGGCTGGTCAAGTGGCGGGCGCGTTTGCCGCGCCGGTTTCGATCGGGCTGCCCGGCGGCTTTGCGCCGCACGGCGTTTCCACGCAGGACTCGGACGGCGACTTGTGGCCGGACTTGATTGTCTCTTCCACTGCGGGCGGCATTCATCTGCTGCGCGGCGGGGCGTCAGGATTCTCCGGCGCTGCCACGGATTTCCCGCCCGTGTCCACCACCTCCATTGCTACAGCGCGCGCGAACACAACGAACGCGTTCCTCGTGCTGCAACCGCTGGCGAACCAGGCCACTGTGGCGCGTTTTGCGCTGCCCCCGGCCGTCAACGTCACGCTGCTCTGCTCGCCGACGGGTCTGCAGGTGACCGCGGGCGGCCAGACCGTGGTGGCGCCGAACACCTCGCCGCGTACGCTCGGTTTGCTCCTCGCGCTCGATGTGCCCAGCCCGTAGGCCGGCGCGCCTGGGTCGCGCCTTGTGTTTGCCAGTTGGAGCCAGGGAGGTCCGAAGAGCCAGACCGTAACGGTGCCTTTTGCCGATACCACCTACACCGCGTCGTTCCAGGCCCAGCACCAGGTAACCACTTCGGTGACGCCCACCGGCGGCGGGACAGTCTCGCTCAGCCCCGCCTCGCCGGATGGCTTCTACAACGCCGGAACTGCCGTCACAGCGACAGCCGTTCCCGCGGCCTGCTACACCGCCGGCGCGATCACGCCGGGTGCGAACCTCACGGTGAACGGCCCGCTCAGCGTGGCCGCGAACTTCGTCCCCTCGGTTGCCACCGACGTCAACAGCCAGGTGACGGTCAACCGTCAGCAGGTGCAGTTCGTGTCGAGCACCGGGCAGTATCGCCAGGTAATCCGCGTACGCAATAATGGCGCCTCGCTGGCGAACGTGAAGCTGGTGCTAGACAACCTCGCCACCGGTTGGACGACGGTCAGCCCGGCTGGCCTCACGCAATGCGCGACGCCCGCGGGCCAACCGTATGCTACCGTGGCCGCTACGATCGCCTCCGGACAACGCGTGGATGTGACAGTCCTCTACACCCGCGTGGGCACTACTTCGTTGAGTTACTCGACGCGTGTGCTCGCCGGTGCGGGCCAGCCCTAGTCTCGTCACATTCGCCGCGATGCCGACGCCATACTAAGCAATTGGCATCGCGGCGGACTTTGTCCTGATCGTCATTGCCGGCCTCGCCGGCGCTACCCTCGCACGTCTGTTGCGCCTGCCGTT
>Ga0194122_10002198_pt1 | contig 21836 bp, 16 predicted proteins | sample TA2MahCa10mmetaG_FD_155487 | JGI IMG/M metagenome (GOLD analysis project Ga0194122, IMG submission 155487) | Freshwater microbial communities from Lake Tanganyika, Tanzania - TA2015021 Mahale Deep Cast 10m | ecosystem: Environmental > Aquatic > Freshwater > Lake | place: Tanzania: Lake... | reverse complement strand
TGGCAACTCGCGCAGTTGCCGAGATAGAGCGAGCGGCCCGTCAGAGCCTGGTCGGCAGTGAATGTCTGCGAAAATACCGCTGTCGAAGCGGCAAGAAGAAGTTTCAATCGGACCATTGCCGCACTATGCTATCGCATTTGCCGCGCGAGGCGTTCGGAACTGGCGGCCAGTCACCGTCCGTCGCGCATACCGCGGTACACAGTAGCCCGCAAGCCAACCCGCAAAACGCTAATTGTCTTGCGCCGCGCGTCAACGCGATAGATGAGCCTGTAATTCCCGCTTCCGAGACGGATCCGGTACGTGTCGTTGTAGCGCCGCAGCGCCAGCGATTGAGCCGGGAAAGGCTCCTCGGACAGGTGGATCAGTATGTCGAGCACCTTTTCCCGAACGAGCCGCGGCAGTCCGGAAATTTCTCGATCACAATCAGGACTCGTTCGGACCCGCCATGCCTCAGCGGCCATACTTCTTCAGAATGTCCTTCAGATCCATCCACGGCCCATGCTGACGCTTCTCGATGAATGCCATATCCGCATCATCCATCTCGAGCTCGGCCAGTTCCACGAGCACGGCGTCCTCGGCTTCCTTGCGAGTCCGACCGAACGCGCGGATTTTCGAGTCGTGCATGATCTGGGAGATCCAGCGGCCGTCCGCATCGCGGACACTCACAACCTGCGCAATACGCCCACTGGCTTCGTCCTTGAAGTCGCGGACCGGATAGTCCTTGTCGACGGCGGACGGCCTACGCTTCGCTGCCGCCGGTGTGCGTTTCGTCGTAGTTGGCATCAAAGTAGGCGTTTCCTGCCTTCAGTGTAGCGCGCCAGCTTAATGGTGGCCAGGGAGGGAATTGAACCCCCGACACACGGATTTTCAGTCCGTTGCTCTACCAACTGAGCTACCTGGCCACGAACGAAATTCTATTTTAGCAAGCCGGCCAGCTTTTCGCCAGTTTCCGTCTCGACATCCGCATGCAAGCTGTTGCCGTGTGCGTCCATCGTGACGATCGCAACGAACCCATCCACCGTCAGATGCCACATCGCCTCGGGGATTCCGAAGTCCATCCAATGCACGCCGTTCACCTTCTTCACCGTCCGCGCGTAGTACTGCGCCGCGCCGCCGATGCCGTTCAGATACACCGCGCCGCACTCCTTCAGACCGGCGGACGTCTTCTTGCCCATGCCGCCCTTGCCCACCACCGCCTTCACTCCATACCGGCGCAACACTTCGGCCTGATACGGCTCTTCGCGGCTCGATGTCGTCGGCCCCGCGGCTTTCACGAACCACTCCTCGCCCTGCTTCATCATCACCGGACCGCAGTGATACAGCACGGCTCCGTTCAAATCGACAGTCGGCGGATTGTTCATCAAGTGCGCGTGCACCGCGTCGCGGCCCGTGTACATATCGCCCTTGATGATCACGACATCGCCGACCTTCAACTGCCTCATCTGATCGCTCGTCAACGGAGGCGTCAACACCACCTCGCGCCCGGTCAGCGGGAAACCCTCGCTGCGAGCCATCTTCTCCGCAGGCCGCTGCGGATCGCGGTACAACCAGCCATTGATCGCGCCGGTTTTTGCATCCAATCGCACGCCCAACCGCCGGAACGCCCAGCAGTCGTAGGCCACGCTCACAAAGAACGATGCCGGCAAACGGTTCGCCGCCGTAACCTTGCAGCCGATCAACGACGACGCGCCGCCGAAGCCCATCGGCCCGACACCGATCTTGTTCGCCTCATCCATCACTTCCTGTTCCAGCTTCGCGAGCACCGGATCCGGATTCACATCGTCGAGCGTGCGGAACAACTGCTCCTTCGCGAGAAAGTAGCCGTGCCCGCGGTCGCTGCCGATACAGACACCGATCGCCCCCGGCGCGCATCCCTGCCCCTGCGCTTGCCACACCGCGTGCAACAGACACTTCTTCACGCCTTCAAGGTTCCGCCCAACTTTGCCGACATGCTCCAGCTCGGCCGGCAGCGAGTATTGAATGTTCTTGTTCTCGCAGCCGCCGCCCTTGAGGATCAGTTTGACTTCGATCTCATCGCTCTCCCATTGCTCGCAGTGAATCACCGGCGTTTCGTGGCCGAGGTTATCGCCAGAGTTTTTGCCCGTCAGCGAATCGACCGAATTCGGCCGCAGCTTGCCCTTGCGCGTCGCCTCGGCAACCGCTTCACGAATGACTTTCTTTAGGTGAATCTGATTCACGCCGACCGGCGTGTGCACCAGAAACGTCGGCATGCCGGTGTCCTGACAGATCGGGCTCTCATCGGTCGCCGCCATGTCGATGTTGTTGGCAATGATGCTCAACGCCTGGCCGCCCTGCGTGTCGGGCTTCTCGCCGTCGAGCGCGTGCGCCATCGCCTTGCGGACATCGGGGGGCAAATTCGTCGAAGTCTGCGTGATCAGCTCGACCAGTGAGTTGAAGAGAAAGTCCATTCCCTTCTATTTTAGGGCAGCTTAATCCGGACCTGCGCCGTCACACCGGGCCGTACCGACGGATCGGGACTCCCGAACATGACGTAAACCTTGGCGTTTTCGATGCGCGATATCTCGGCGTTCAGCGGTTCCGCTCCCACTTCGGCCAGAAACACGAACGCCTGCATGCCGGCTTGCAGCTTCGCCAGCACCGGCGGCTCGGGTTCAATCACTACCTGCAATTGGCCGAGATCCGTCGCAATACGGAACACGCCGTTTTCACCGCGTACGACTTCAGCGCCCGCATCGCCTTTGCGTTCGAGGATGATTCCATCGACGGGCGCGTGAACCTGCGTCGCCTGCAAGTCGCTCTCGGCCTCTTCGAGCGCGCTCGCCTTCTCCTCGGCGCTACGTTTGGCCGCTTCGATGTCCTTGATCAATTGCGCGACACGCACCTCGGTGATCTTTGCTTTTGCGTTCGCGCTCTCGTAATCCAGCCGCGCCGCTTCGTGATCCTTCACCGCTTTTTCAAATTTCAACCGCGGCGTCGCGCCTTCGCGATTCAGTACGGTCTCGCGCTGCGCCACGCGCTCGGCGCGCGAGTAGTCGTCCTGCACACGCGCCATCTCGGCGCGGCCCCGCGCGGATTCCAGCCGAGCCGCCAGCAACTGGCTCTCCAACACATTCACGCGCTCCTGCGCGTTGTCGGCGATCTCCTTAGCGCGCTCCTTCTCCGCCTCCAGCGACGGATTCTTAATCCGTGCCAGCAGTTGTCCTTCGAAGACCTCTTCGCCTTGAATCACCAAATACTCTTCGATCGTTCCGTCCGACGGCGCCTGCACGCCGACGACTTCGCGCGCTTCCACTTTGCCCTGCAAACTGACCTCGGCGCCGATTACCAATGCAGGCTGTGCGGGAGGCGGCGCCGGGGCCGGCTTCTGCGCCACGTTTTTCCAATAGACAAGCGCGCCGGCGGCAATCGCGCCGAGGATCGTTACACCGGCAAACAGCGCCCACTTGCCTTTCATACCCCCATGGTACAGTAGCGGCTTCGATGGTCTCTTGGCGTGATTTCATCTTGGAGTTCGCACGCACCGGCAACTTGACGATTGGCGGCGGCGCGCCGATGATCGCCGAATTGCAGCGCCGGCTCATGACGGAAAAACGGTGGCTGCCGCCGGAAGACTTCGGCCTTTTATACGGCATCGCGCGATTGACGCCGGGAACGAACATCCTCGCTTTCATCGCCGCGATGGCCGCGCGCATGCGGGGCTGGCACGCGGGCGTCGTCGCGGTCGTGGCGGGTTCGCTGCCGGCGTCGATCGTCATCTGGTTGATGACGCTTTTCTTCGAAGCATGGCGGAACAACAGCTACGTCGCCGCGGCGCTGGCGGGTGCGATGGCGGGCGTCGTCGGATTGATCTGCGCCAGCGCCTGGCAGTTGATGACGCCGCTGCGCTCGCGCGCCATCGCGTGGGCGCTCTTTGTCGCCGGCTTCGTGCTGATGGGTCAATCCTTAGCTTCCCCGATTGTGATCCTGCTCGCCGCCGCCGCGGCCGGCGCGATGTGGTGGCGGGAATGAATCTATTCCTGCTTTACCTTCTGCTGCTGAAGGCCACCGCGACGACTTTCACCGGTGGTACGTCGCTCCCTGTGATCCGCGAAGACTTCGTCGTCGAGCGCAAACTCATCACCGATCAGCAACTTTCGAAGGCGGTGGCCATCGGACGCCTGGGCCCCGGTCCGAACGCGGCGTACGTCATCAGCGTCGGCTACTACATCGCCGGAACACCTGGCGCGATCGTGGGATATCTCGCCATCATCTCGCCGGCGTTCCTCGCGATTCTGTTCCTCCGCGTCCTGCAGGGCCGCACCGAACGGCCGCGATGGCAAGGGGCGATCAAAGGCCTCACAGCGGCCGCGGCGGGCTTGATGCTCGCCAACGCAATTCCCATCGCGCAAGATGCGATCACGACAACGCTGGGAGCCTGCATCGCGGCCGTGGCGCTGACCGTACTCGCATCGAAGAAGGTCGACTCGCTCCTCGTGATTGGCGGCGCGGCCATAGTCGGAATGATATACTTGCGCTGAATGCGAGAGTTGCGGCTTGGCGACATCGTGGATGACCACTGCATCAAGTGCAAACGGGTCACCAATCACGCCTGTGTGTCAATTGTGGATGAGAAGCCCGCCAAGGTGCGGTGCTGTTCCTGTTACAAGGAGCATGACTTTCTGGACTGCGTCGTGCCCCCCACCAAGCGTGAGTTGAAGCTGATGAAGGATAAGGCAGCCGAAGCGAAGGCGGCGGAGTAAGCGAGCTCGCCGCGCCCCTCAGGGAGCAGCGGTCGCGGGACCTCAAAACTCCTTCAACGGAACGTCGTTCGACGGGCCGCACAGTGGCCCCTACCCCCGCTTCATCTCCTCGCGAATCAGCTCCAGAATCGCTTCCTTATGCTCGGGCGACGCCAGTTCCGCTTCCATGCGCCGCAGCGCCACGCCCACAACATCGCGATGATGTAACTTCGATCCCAGGCCCTGCTTTTCCGTTAGATCGAGCCAAATATCGTGCACTCGCTCCACGTCCTCCGGCCACAATCGTGGCGGATGCGGCCCGAGGTTGATGAAGCTCGAAGGCCGGTCCGGACTGATGATCTCGAGCGAAAACGGATGGCGCGGTTCGGGTAGTCTCTCCCACGCCAGGCCGATGCGCCGCGCCAGTTCCTCGCTCGCCATGCGCGTCGAAATTCCGGTCACCAGCCGCGACACCTTCATCGTCGCGGCCGCCTGAATCATCGCTTGAAACGGATCGGTGGCCGGCAGAATGAGCAGTTCGACGGGCTTGCCCTCTTTTTCCGCCAACGACACCACGCGCGTGAACAACTCTTGTTCATAACTGCCAAAGAGTTGCTCGTTCTGCAAGTCGAACTCGCCCGCTCCGGCGGATATCGGGTGCACCGTCATCACGACGACATCATGCCGCCGCAGATTCGTTTTTTCGAGCACGCGCTTCAAGTGCTCCATGTTGTTGTAGTCGCGCACCGCGACGAGCACGCAACCCGGGCGCGCTTTCAACGCAGCGGCGTCCACCTGCGGCTGATGATCGAGGTTGAACTCTTCCAGGCCCCGCTTTTGGCTGGCCAGCTTCTTGTTGATGCGCTCGGAGACTAGAAAGAGCGCAAAAAGCAGCACGGTGAACGTTACGCCATAAATCGTCGCGATCTTCTTGGTGAACAGATTGGAGATCGCGACCATGAACAACATCATCACGGTGACGCCAAGTCCGATCGGCAGTTCACGTCCAGCGATGCGCGGGTTAATGGGCGTCTTGTATTCCTGATCGTCGCGTTGGAAACGCAGCGCCAGCACGCCGATGGATTTCAGAAACAGACTCCACACAACACCGAACGCGTACGTTTCACCCAGCAGATAGACGTCGCCGAGACTCCCTATGATCGTCAGCGCTTGGAGGATTGCGATGAGGTTGATGATCCGGTACGTCGTGCCGAATCGCGTATGCGGGCGGCGGAAGAATCCAATCAACACGCCGTCTTCGGCCACACGGTTCAGCACGCCGTTGGCGCCGATCAAGCTGGTGTTTACCGCCGAGGACAGAATCAGCACGCCGATGATCACGACGAAGATATGAAATCCCAGTTTCAGAATCTCCGGTCCCGCGAGGCTCATCGCCAATCCACCGAGGAGATTATCCTTGAACTGGCTCCGCGCCGAGTCCGGAATAATAATGACGGCAAGCATCGACAACAGACCGGTCGAAACGGCCGCATAAACACAAACGATGTTTGCCGCGAAACGGAAGTTGCGCAGTTTCGGCGCGGCGATCTCGCGATAAACCTGCGCGAGCGTTTCATACCCGCTCATCGCCAGCAGGGAGTGGCCAAACGCGACGATCAACATCACCGCCGGCAATTGCGAGAACCATGTCCCCGACAACCAGCCGAGCGACTCTTCGTGCAGATGTACGTTTTCCGGATACGGTAGCGGCGGTAGTTCTCCGCCCCGGATCGCGAGCGTCACACCGCACCACAGGAGCATGGTCACAACCATCACCGTCGTTGCCTGCATAATCCGCAACGCATGGCCTGACGACTCGTGTATGCCCTTCACGTTCGCCCGCCAGAACCACGCCGTCACCGAAAGCGCGAAGAACATGGCGAAATGATTGGGATTGATGTGCACCGGGTGGTGGATCAACTCCGAGATCTCGTTAATGAGATGGCCGAAGTACTGCCCCGCCGAAACGCTCGATATCGGTCCCGTCAACACATAATCGACGACCAAAGCCGACACGGAGAGCTTCGCCATCGACGGCCCGATCGCGTCCCGCACCACCACATACACGCCGCCGCGGACAAACATGCTGCAGCTCTCCAGGTAGAGCGAGCGCACCGCGAAACTGAACAGCATTACGGCGAGTACAAACCACGGCGCCGACTTGCCGATCGCTTGTTCCGTGATGCCTCCGACGTAGTACATCGTCGAAGCTAAATCGGAAAGCACGATGGCGGCGCCACGCCAAAAAGAAATGAACGATAGGGCTACTGTTGTGGCAACGACAACTTTTGCGGTCGTTGCCGTCCGCTGCTCGGGCTCAGACATTGCAGCATTCATGATAGCGCCCCTTGATAATGAAGTGATGAGGCAAGCCGCTATCGAAATCTGCGAACGATTGCGCGCGCACGGCCATCTCGCCTACTTCGTCGGCGGCTGCGTGCGCGACACAATCCTGGGTATCGAGCCTTCCGACTACGACGTCGCGACGTCCGCCACGCCCGATGTGGTCTTGTCACTCTTTGACGGCGCGCAGGCCGTGGGCGCGCACTTCGGCGTTGTACTCTGGCGGGGTGTGGAGATCGCGACGTTCCGCAGCGATGGGGAATACTGGGACGCCCGCCACCCGTCGACGGTGACCTTTGAAACAAACCCCAAACGTGATGCGATGCGGCGCGACTTCACCATCAACGCCATGTTCATGGATCCGTCGACCGGCGAGATCCTGGACTACTACGGCGGCCAGGAAGACCTGCGCACGCGCGTGCTCAGCACCGTCGGCAGCCCCTACAAGCGGCTTGAAGAAGACCGCCTCCGCGTTCTCCGCGCCGTCCGTTTCGCCGCGCGATTCGAGATGAACATCGACGGCGCTCTGTTCGACGCGATGAGCGAATTCGCCGAAGAACTCGACGAGATTTCGATCGAGCGCATCCGCGACGAATACACGAAAATCCTCACCGAAGGCCACGCCAAATCCGGTTTCTATTGGCTCTCGGCGATCGGGCTCAATCCGGTCAGCGAAGAAGTCTCGAACATGCTCGGAGCGATGAAGCAGCCCTCGCTCGAACTCGCGCTTGCGGTGTGGTTGCGCGCGGAGACAGATCCGGAAGCGGAACTGCGCCGGTTGCGGTATCCGACCGCTGTCGTCGATACAGTCACGTCGATCATCCGCGAACTCCCGCGTTTCGACGGTGTGCGCGCCATGCCCCGCCGCGAGTTGATTCGCTTCGTGCGCCAGCCGTTCTTCGCCGATCTTCTGGAACTCCATCGACTGCGCGGCGGCGCCGAAGTCGACTTCTGCCGCGAAGCGATGCAGCAGGAGTTGTGGCCCGCGCCGCTCATCAACGGCGAAGACGTCATGGCCGCCGGAGTGCCCGAAGGCCCGGAAGTCGGCCGCCTGCTGCGCCTCGTCGAAGACGCGCAACTCGATCGGCAAATTACAACGAAGGACGAAGCGCTCGCCCTGATTCACGCATGTTGACCATCTCAGAACTCCTCAGCGGAACATCATTTGTGGCGTTGGCGACGCGGTACTTTCGTCGGCCGCTCGACTTTCGTGGCGCGTTGGAGCGCGTGGCCGAGTTATCGCGCGATCGCGAAGCTCGCTTTGCCGGCATCCTGCGGCACTCGGTATTCGACAAACCGGACAATCCGTACTTCGCGTTGTTTCGAGCCGCTGGGTGCGAGTGGGGCGATGCCGAGAAATTGCTCCGGCAGGACGGACTGGAATCGGCGCTGCACCGGCTCCACGAAGCAGGAATACGCCTAAGCGTAAGCGAGTTCAAGGCCGCCGGCGTCAAACTGCGCAACCCGCGTGCCGCCCATCATGTCCGCGCCCGCAGCGGCGGAAGCCGGAGCGAAGGCACGCCGGTCTTGATCGACCTGCGATTCCAACGGGACTGCGCCGCGTCGATGGCCGTCATGCTTGCCGCGCGAGGCGGCGAGAACTGGGTGAAGGGAGACTGGGAGACACTTGGCGCCGGCGCCCGGTTTCGCATTCTGAAACTGGCGGGAATCGGCGAACCTCCGACGGGCTGGTTTTCACAAGTCGATCCCGCCGACCCAACGCTGCCCGCCGTGTTTGGTTGGAACACGGCCGCGATACGCTTCGCGGCCCGCCTCGGTGGGGCGCCATTGCCGAAACCCCAATTCGCGCCTGTCGCCGCACCTGACGCGGTAATCGATTGGTGCCAGTCCGTATTGCGCCAGCGCCGGACTCCAATGCTGTTCACCTTCCCCAGTTCGGCGGTTGCTTTGTGCGCCTACGCGAACCGAAAAGGACGCGACATCGCGGGCGCGCGCCTGCTGATCAGCGGCGAGCCAGTGACCGAAGCGCGCTTGCGGACTATTCGCAGCGCCGGATGCGTGCCGCTGCCGCGCTACGGTTCGGTCGAAACCGGTGCGATCGCCTATGGGTGCCTCAATCCACGCTGTTCGGATGACATGCATCACGTAAGCCATATGACCGCGCTGATCGCCCACGCGGGGCGGCTCTCGCTGACTATGCTTCACCCCTACGCTCCCTTCACGATGATCAACGTGAACATGGGCGACATGGCGGAATCCGATTCGCATTCGTGCGGATGCGCACTATCCTCGCGGTGGCCGGCCCATCTGCGCGAGATACGGAGCTACGAAAAACTGACGGGAGGCGGTGTCACGTTTCTCGGCGCCGATGTCATCCGGATACTGGAAGTCGTCCTGCCGGAGGCTTTTGGCGGCGCGCCGACCGACTATCAACTCGTGGAGGACGAAACCGAAGGCGGGCTGCCCAGCCTGACGCTGCGAGTCCATCCTTCCGTCGGGCCGCTCGATGCCGAGGCGGTAAAGGCGCTATTTCTGCGTGAATTGACGAATGGCTCCGATGCGAGCAGAGTCATGACAAGTGTGTGGTCGTCCGGTGATGTGTTGCGCATCGAACGCCGCGATCCCGGGCTGACACAGGCCGGCAAGCTGTTGCACCTGCACCTCGCGAGACGTCCGGGCAACTCATAATTTGTGCATAGCTCCCAGCGAATCGTTTCGCCGTTCATTGATGTACCCAAAAATGGGGCGTTCGCGCTTACTGCTTCTTCGCGAGTTCCAGCGCCTTGAGCAAAATCTCGTCTTTGCCCTCGGCCACGCCTTGGCGCGTCCGGCGGACAGGCACCGTCGGCAAGACGCCAACGCCATGTAGCGGTGAGCCATCGTGCTTCGTCACGCGCATCCCTGTCCAGCCGATTCGATAGCCGCCCGGCGCGGTGAACGGATTGATGTTGCCGTTCGTTCCCGCCGTCGGCTCGCCGACGATCTCGCCAAGCTTGTAGTTTTCCGCCATCGCCATCACCGTTTCGGCGTAGCTGATCGCCCGGCCATCAATCAGGAAGATCGGTCGCGCCTGCAGCCTGGGCGTCGCGGGCTGCACCGGCCAACCGCCGGTTTGGAAGGGGAAGTCCGTGCGATCCGGCCGCGACGGCCGAGGAACAAGCATCGGCGCGGACCGAATCTCTTCCGCGGTGGAATGCGCGATCATCGAAATTCCCGGCTCGGCCGGATAGCCCCGCATGTCAAAAATCACACGCTTGGCCGTGGCCCACTTGGCAAGGTTTGCCAGCCAGTCTTCCCTCGTCAGCCGGTCCATATCCACGCACCAAATCCCGGGCTCAAGCTCCACGATTTTCTCCAAACGCGGCTCGGGATAGGAAGCCCGTGTCTTGTTTTCGAACGGACCGCACTCAACACTCACAACGGCCCGAGTCGAAGGCGCCGCGTAAGGCTCGATCTCCAAAGGCAGCGTTCTTTGCCGGCCGCTGCACGCAAGTAAACCCAAGGCCGACCGCGACCGTAGAAAGCCATCGGTTGCCGCGGATGTCCGGGCGTGAAGGTCGGCCGCGGCCGCATCGACCGGCTGGCCGTCGATTGCTACGATTCGATCGCCAGCCTTCACCCGCTGCCCGCGCGGCTGCGCAACGAGCAACTGTCCATTCACCCAAGCCGCGCTGATCCGCGCGTAGCTGCCCGCATAATCGCTCGCGCCGCTAACGAAACCATGACCGTCGCGGAGCGCCGCCACCAGGCGCTGGAGAGTTCCGGAAAACTCGCGCCTCGTCGAATCGGCCGCGGCCGCGCGGAGCGCTTTCGGCAACTCCGCGGCCCAGTCGGTCTTTACGATGTCGAAGTACGGATAGAAGTGCTGGAAGACGTTCCAGGTGACAATCACGGCGGCAAGCCGCGTCGCTCGGTCGTCGGGATCGGCCGTTACTCTGGCACCCGGCGCTGGCGCCACCACGGACTGCTCCGGTCCGAGCGAAAGAGGAACGATCACCGGCAAGCCCGGCGCGATTTCGGCTGTGTACGGAGCGAGAGACTTTTCAACCGTCTCGATTGGCGACTTGTAAACACTCCGGAAACTGCCTCCGGCCGGCATTCCCACACCATAGTGCTTATACCCAACCCACGTTCCTTCCTCTTTCACCGCGGCCGCCGGTTGGGCGCCGATCTTCACCGTCGGCGCAACTCCTGCGAACAGCTTCCGAAGCATCGGGGCCAACTGCGGCGCGGGTACGGATTCGATCGCGCGTATCCCTTCGATGGCGAACGAGTCCCAATCATTCGCAGCCGCAAGAGTCGGATGAAAATAACGCACATAGCCGTAGAGCCTCGCGAACGCCATAACGTTCGTCAGGCCCTGCGCCGTCAGAGCGCGCGGCCCTTCTGTCTTGACGGCGCCGATTGCAGTGATTGAAACGTCGTCGAAATAGACCTTGCCCGAGCCGGAGCCCATCAGGCCAAACGCCAGCTTGCCGGTATCCGCGCCGACGTTGGCCTCTATCGTGTAGTAATCCCATACGATGCCGTGAATAGGCCGGTCGCTCATGTTGTCCAAAAAACCCATTGAGCCATCTTTGCCATCGAGCCGCAGCCACATCTGCCCTGTGGTCGCCGATCCCTCCACACGCACCGCCGCCCGCATCCGCACGAGTTGGCCTGCGAAAGGCGCCGCATCGATGGTCTGCATGAGATTTGAAAAGGAGTTGGGCGGCGGATTCGTCACGCCGGTCAACACCGCGCACTTCGCGCCGGCCTTGCAGCCCGTTCCTACGAGCTCGGCCTTGTACCCCATTTCCGCCAGCGAGCGCGGCACAAACCAGCCCGTTGGCACGGCGCCGATGTCGCCCTGCTCAAATCCCGGATTCACAACCTGAGCGGCGCAGACAATTGCGGAGAACAGAAACAAACGCATGATCTATAACTCCCATCTAATGGTTTCGCTATTTACCGTCACTTCACGATAGCGCGGCGGCCACGCAGCCGGGGTCATCGAATCGCTCCACACCTTCCATTTTGCTCGTAGTTCCGCTACCACCTTGGGGTTTTCCGCCGCGACATCCTTCTTCTCGCCGATGTCGCTGGCGAGATCGAACAAGTAGCTCTTGGCGCCGTGTTCGACGAGTTTCCACTTGCCGGCGCGCATCGCCCGGCCCTGGCCCGCACGCCAATACAGCGCGTCGTGCGGCCGTCCACTCGCCCCATTCAAGAACGGCAACAGATCGACGCCGTCGAACTTCATCTCGCTCGCCACGCCCGCGGCTTTCAGGAACGTCGGCAGTAGATCGCGCGACACCGTGATCTCTTTGTATGTCTTTCCCGCCGGCACACGGCCTTGCCAGGCAATGATCATCGGCACGCGAATGCCGCCTTCGTAGTAGCTGACCTTCTCGCCATTCAACGGCGCGTTGCTACCCGCTCCCGTCATGATCGGCGAACCGTTGTCGCTTAAGAAAACGAAGATCGTGTCGCGCAGAAGCCCCGCATCTTTCACCGTCTTCACCACCGCGCCGACGGCGTCGTCGAGCGCCACCGTCATCGCCGCCAACATCTTGTGTTTGCCGTCTTTCAGATTCGCCACACGATCGAGATAGCTCTGATTGGCATGCAGTGGTGTGTGAATCGCGTTGAACGCCAGATAGGCAAAGAACGGGGTCGACTTATTGCGGCCGATGAACGCGATGGCTTCGTCGCGAATGATATCGGTCAGATACTGGCCCTTGTCATCGTACAAGCCGCGATCGCGCCACAACTCCGCCTGCCGTTTCACGGGGATGTTCTCGCCCTCGCCGCGCACGGACTGCATCCGCGCGCCGGGTGTCGCCTGCGTGATGTAGTCGTTGCCACCCGTGAGGAATCCCACGAATTCATCGAAGCCGCGATCAAGCGGGTGATATCCCTTACGCACGCCAAGATGCCACTTTCCGAATACCGCGCTGCGATAGCCCGCCTGCTTCAAATAAGCGGGCGCAATCTTCGCCGACGCGGGCAATCCGAAGTTGATCTCGGCCTCGCGCTCGACGGAGCCCGAGTTGAACTCGTGCCCGAACCGGTGCTGATAGACCCCCGTCAGCAGCGCCGCGCGTGACGGACTGCAAACAGCCGCGGAAACATAGGCATCGGAAAATCGCACGCCGTTTTTCGCCAGCGCGTCGATGTGCGGCGTCGGCACATCGGGCGATCCGTAGCAGCCGATGTCGCCGTAGCCGAGGTCATCGGCGAGGAACAATACGATGTTCGGCTTGCGGCGCGGGGCTTGTGCCAAAGCGGCGGTGGAAAGAAAGAAGCGGCGTGTCATGTCGTGTCATTATTATGACTGGGAGGCCATATGCCAGTGTTGCTCAGCGAGCTTCCGGAGTCCACGGTTGGTGAAGTATTGCGCCACAAAACGTGGACGCGCGCGGAAGTCGAAATATTGGAGTCGACAGGATTGTTCGAAGGCCGCCACTTCGAACTCATCGAAGGAGAGTTGATCGACAAGATGGGTAAGAATCGTTGGCACACCTTGGGACTCGCTCGGACCAGGCGAATACTCGACACCCTTTTTGGTGCCGAATACGTTTATACAGAGGCGCCGATCGACATCGCTCCCGTTGACAACCCCAAGAACGAGCCAGAGCCAGATGTGTACGTACTTCGGCAAAAACTTGAAGACCTGCCCGGTAATCCCACGTTTGCCGATCTAGCGCTCGTCGTCGAAGTTGCCGACTCCTCGCTCCGTTTGGACCTGAAGGTCAAAGCCCGCCTCTACGCCCGCGCCGGGATCGTTGAATACTGGGTGCTCGACCTGAACAACCGGCTGCTTCACGTCTTCCGCCAACCCGAAAACGACGAATACAGCGGGCGTATCGCACTCGCCGAGACCGAATCGATCGCGCCGCTAGCCAAGCCCGGCGCGGACATCGCCGTCTCCCAGTTGTTGCCATAAGGCCTGAATCTCACCGACGTCACTCCGCATCGAATAATCGGATGCCTAACGAACTACGAATTGGAATTATCGCGGGCAGCACCCGCCCCGGCCGGAAGGCCGACTCAGTCGCGAAGTGGGTGCTCGAACACGCGACCGCGCGCACCGACGCCACTTTCGAACTCGTCGACCTGGTGGACTTCAACCTCCCTCTCCTCGACGAAGCCATGCCGCCCATGTACCGCAAGTACGAACACGAGCACACCAAGCGCTGGTCGGCCAAAATCGATTCGCTCGACGGCTTCATCTTCGTCACGCCCGAATACAATCATGCGACTTCAGGCGCGCTGAAGAACGCCATCGACTACCTCTATCAGGAGTGGAACAACAAGGCCGCGGGCTTTGTCGGCTACGGCTCCGCCGGCGGCACCCGCGCCGTCGAGAACCTGCGACTCATCATGGGCGAACTGCTCGTCGCCGACGTGCGCGCACAAGTCGCGCTGTCGCTGATGGCGGACTTCGAAAACTATACAGTCTTCAAGCCGAACCCGCATCACGCCAAGTCGCTGGGCACGTTACTCGACCAGGTCGTCGCCTGGAGCAAAGCGTTGAAGACGCTGCGCGTTAGCTAAACACCTTCGGAATCACATTCCCGCCAAAGTCGGTCAGCTTTTCATTGCGGCCGTTGTGCAGGTAGAACAACTTGTTCTGATCGAGGCCCAGCAGATGAAGCACGGTCGCGTGAAAGTCGCGCATGTGATAGCGCTCGCCCACACCGTGCAGACCGAACTCATCGGTTTCGCCGACGATCCGTCCGCCCTTGGCGCCCCCACCCGCGAACCACATCGTGAAGCTGTGCGGATTATGATCGCGCCCGTTGCCGCCTTCCGACATCGGCAGACGCCCGAACTCGCTGCCCCAAATCACGAGCGTGTCGTCGAGCAGTCCGCGCGCTTTCAAGTCCTTCAATAAACCGGCGACCGGCTTGTCGCTCATGCCCGCCATTTTCTCGTGGTTCAGCACAAGGTCCTTGTGCGCGTCCCACTGAATCGATACCGGCCCGCCGCCGTGATAAATCTGTACGAACCGCACGCCGCGTTCGATCAACCGCCGCGCCAGCAACAGCCGCGTGCCGAACTCGCGCGTCGGTTCTTCATCGAGCCCGTACAACGCCTTCGTCGCCGCCGATTCCTTCGCCACATCCACTGCTTCCGGCGCGGCCGACTGCATCTTGAACGCCAACTCATAGGACGCGATTCGCGCGGCGTGTTCGGAGTCGCCCGGCGCCGAATCCAACTGGTTCATTTTTTGCAGCAACTCAAGCGTGGCCTTCTGCCGCTCCGCCGACACGCCTTCGGGCGGCTTCAAATGCAGAATCGGGGACGGCCCCGAACGCAACAGCGTCCCTTGATACACCGCGGGCAAGAACCCCGAACTCCAGCACGGCGTGCCGCCCTCGGGCGTGCCCTCCGGCTGCGGCATCACAACATACGCGGGCAGGTTGTCGGCCGTCGAGCCAAGCCCGTACGTTACCCACGCGCCCATCGACGGATGCCCCGTCAGGATGCGTCCGCTATGCACCTGATACATCGCCGGCGCATGCACAACGCTTTCGGTGTAAAAGCTGCGCACCATGCAGATGTCATCGGCGCACTGCGACACATGCGGCGACAGCGTCGAAAACGGCAGCCCGCTCTGGCCATATTGTTTGAACTCCCATGGCGACGGCAGCAGCGTTGTCGATCCATCGGTGAACTGGCTTATGATCTTCCCGTAGGACTCGGGCAGCTTTTGCCCGGCGAATTTTTTCAAGGCGGGCTTCGGATCGAACATGTCGATCGGCGACGGAGCGCCGACCATGAACAAAAAGATCACGCGTTTCGCCTTCGGAGCGAAATGTGGCACCTTCGCCGCGAGCGGATTCGCCGACGGCACCGCGCCCAATTCACGTTGCAAGAGATACTCCGCCGCCAGCGCGCCAAAGCCGTTGGCCGCCGTACGCAGAACGTTTCTGCGGCTAGGGGATATAGACGAACTCATGCCGGTTCACCAGTGCCTTCGTAAAATCTTCCAGCGGCATCTTCTTCGCCGACAGGAACTCCCGCGCCATCTTCAACTCCACCGCCGACGGCCCTCGTTGCAACGCGGCCGAATAGGCCGCTTTCACACGGCAATCGACGTCTTTACACGCCGCCGAAACGCGCGCCGCCATCGCCACCGCCTGCTCATGCATGAACGGCGAGTTCAGCAAGGACAACGCCTGCAACGCATGTGTCGACACAGGCCGCACCGGGCACGAGTTGATCGCATCGGGCTGATCGAAGTTCGTCAACATCGGCAGCCGCACCGTGCGCTTGTTCAACAAGTACAAGCTCTTGCGGTATGTCTCCGTTTTGTCCTTGGGCAATGGCCACAGATTGTCGGGCTCGCCTTCGGTGAAGATGATGTCGTAGATCTCAGGCTCCAGCGGCGTTTTCACCGGCGCGCCAAACTGCTTCGCGTTCAACTGTCCGCTCGCCTGCAGGACGGAATCGCGAATCGCTTCGCCTTCCAACCGCCTCGTGTTCATGCGCCAGTAGAAGCGATTGTCGTTGTCGATAGCGGCCTTTGCCGCATCGATCGCCGCCGACTGCCTGTACACCGCCGAAGTGACAATCAGTTTGTCCATCGCCTTCACGTTCCATCCCGAAGAAACAAACTCCGCCGTCAGCCAGTCCAGCAACTTTCGATTCGACGGCCGCCCGCCAAGTTGCCCAAAATCGTTCGGCGTCGGCACGATTCCCGAGCCCATCCGGAACTGCCAAATCCGATTCGCCATCACACGCGCTGTCAGCGGATGCGCCGGATCGGCCATCCAATTCGCCAGCGCCGCGCGGCGGCCCTGCGGCGTCTTCGGCGCTTCGATGCCGCCCAACACGGAAAGAAATCCTGGCTCCACAGGATCGAGTTTGTGACGATGATCGCCGATCTTCAGGATGTGCGTCACCGGCGCCTTCTCCGCGTTGATGACGGCAAACGCCATCGCCGGCTTCTCGGGTTCTTCGTAATCGAGCTCATGCAGCTGCCGCCGCAAACCCGCGCGCTTCGCCTTCAAGTCCGCTGGCAGCGCGTTCACGACTTCATCCCAACTCAACCCGATTTGCTTCTGCGCTTCCTTGAACAGCACATCCTGCGCCGGCGTGCGCTTGTCCTTGCCGATCTCCAACACGGCGCGATGCTCGGGCGTGAGCAGCTTCTTCTTGGCGTCCTGCAATCGCGCACGCGTTGGCTTTTCGATCTCGGCGATCGCGTCCTTAATCGGCTTCTCACGCGCCGCATGCTTCATCGCCAGATCGTCGTAACGCAGGCGTTCTTCCTTGGTGGCGATGTACGGCTCATCCAGCTTCGACGACGCCAGTACCGCTTGCAAACGGTAATGATCGGCCTGCGTGATCGGATCGAACTTGTGGTTGTGGCAACGCGCGCAGCCGACCGTGAGCCCCAGGAAAGTGTTCGAAACAGAAAGCGTCATTTCGAGAAGAACCTCTTGCCGGTTCATCTCCTCATCGGTATTGCCGCCAACAACATGCCGCGGCGCCGCGCGCAAGAAGCCGGTCGCAATCAGCGCCTGATGATCGCCGGGATACAACTCATCTCCCGCGAGCTGCTCGCGCAGGAATCGATCGTACGGTTTGCCCGCGTTGAACGACTGAATCACGTAGTCGCGATACCGCCACGCCTGCGGCCGCTCGGCGTCGAGCTCGTAGCCATTGGTGTCGGCGTAGCGCACGACATCCAGCCACTTCAACGCCCAACGTTCGCCGTATGCCGGCGACGCAATCAGGCGATCGACAAGCTTCTCATACGCTTTCGCGGAAGTGTCTTTCAGAAACGCGTCGACCTCGCTCTGCGTTGGCGGCAGTCCCGTCAGGTCCATCGTCACTCGCCGTATAAGCGTCCGCTTCGACGCTACGCCCGACGGCGTCAGTTTCTTCGCCTGCATCGCCTCAAGCACAAACGCGTCGATCGGGGTCTTCGACCAAACGCCGCCCACCGCTGGCACGGCCGGCCGCTCGACCTTTTGAAACGCCCAGTAATTGCGGCGGGTCCCGATGAACGCTTCCTCGCGCGGATCAACAGCGGCCGCGAGTAGCCCCACGCAAGCCGCACCGGCAACAAAGTTCCGCATGAAGTTATCTTAGCGCCGCTCGCGCCTGCAGAAATACATCGGTTAGCATCGCTTGCGTCAGCCTGCCGGTGAGCGTGTTCTGCTGGCTCGGATGAAAGCTCAAGAAGATCTTCGGCGAAGCGTCCGCGAACACGGCCCCGTGCGAGAACGGATGACGGGCCTTTACGAGTCCCGCCAAGCCAAGATAGGTGTCGTGTGCGATGCGCCCCAGGCACACAACGGCCTGCAACTTCGGCAGCAGTTTCATCTCCCGCGCCAAAAACCCGCTACAGCGTTTGATCTCCCCAGGCGTCGGCCGATTATCCGGTGGCGCGCAACGCACCGGCGAAGCGATGTAGGCATCGGTCAACGTCAAACCGTCGTTTTTCGAAATAGACTCCGGCTGATTCGCAAACCCCGCTTCAAACATCGCTCGATACAGAAAGTCGCCCGACCGATCGCCGGTAAACATGCGGCCCGTTCGATTCGCGCCATGCGCGCCCGGCGCAAGCCCGATCACCAGCAACCGCGCCTTTGGATCCCCAAACGAAGGCACCGGCTTGCCCCAATACACTTCATCCCGATACTTCGCCCGCTTCACCAACGCGACATCTTCGCAATGCGCCCGCAGCCGGCTGCACTGTTCGCACGCGATGATCTCTTTCTGGATGAGTTTTAAATTCACGCCGTGGTCTTCTTGATGGTACTCGACGACGGGTCCACGGGCGTAGGTTTTCGTTTCGCGACTGGCCCAAAATCGAAACAAAGAAGGCGAGTGCGGGCCCGCAGCCGTCCAGTCTCTCAAAGGGCAGTCCGTCGGCGCGAGCGGTCTCGGATCATGCGTGCTGAAGACCCCAACGATCACATCGGATCGATTGAAACCACCGCGACAGGATGGGTCTTTATCAACTGCGCTCCAACATTGCCGTTGGGAATCCGGCCAGAGTCCGTCAGAACTCCAACCGGAAACCAAGTTGCACGATTCGCGGCGAATTGCTTTGGCCGTTATCGCGGAAGATGCGTCCGAAGTTGACGCTGGTGGGCGTCAGGTCCGGATTCGCCGAGAAGATCGGCGTGTTGAAGAGATTGAAGGCCTCTACCCGGAACTGCGCCCGCATGCTCTCGGTGATCGCCACCTTCTTCAGTACCGAGAAATCATAGGAATTGCCCCAGCGGTTGCGCAGGTTGCCATAGCGGAGCGGAGTCGTCCGCAGAGTAAACGCCGGGCGCACCTGGAACACGGGATTCTCACCCGGTTGCACGTTCCGCACGGCGCCGTTCACATCGATGACGCCGGTTTTGAACAGCCGGTCCCAGGTGGCATTCTCCAGCCGGGGATCGCCGAGCAGATACACGTTGCCGGGAATACTCATCGGCGCTCCGCTGGTGAAGGTGGATGTAACCACGGTCTGCCATCCGCCCGCCAACCGGCTCAGCGCTTTGTGATTCGAATTCAGGAAGCGGCGTCCGGGACCGAACGGGAGTTCATACATCGGCGCAATCGTGAGCCGGTGCGGCCGGTCCCAGGCCGTTAGCGTGCGCGTGGGAGCGGCGTCCTGTCCGTTCAGATACGACATCGCTTCGATGTTCTTCGACAACGTATACGCCGCGATGAACGAGAGTCCATGCGAGTAACGCTTGTCGATAGACGCCTGGAGCGAGTTGTACCAGATGCTGCCGTCGTTGCGATCGGCCATGGAGAACGAGCCGAACTGCGGGAAGGGCCGCAGCAGTTGCTGGCGCGGAACCGTCGCCGCGCCGAGTCCGCCCGCGTTGATCAGGCCCTGAAACGGATTCGGCACGGATTGATTCAATACCGTCGCGCCCAGCGCCAGTGCTTCCACGGGCAGCTCGTTGTAAGGCAGCGCGACCGCGGCTCGGCGCGTGCGGGACCCGACGTAAGAGACGTCGGCGTTAAGCCCAAACGGGAGTTGACGCTGGAAGCCAAACGACATCTGATGCACGCGCGGCGTACGGAAGCTCGGATCGGTGAACGTCGGAGATTGACCGAGGAACGTCTCCAAACCCAGTGAAGAACCGGGCGGCTGCAATACCCCTTGCGGGAACGGATTGGCGATGTTGTTGGCGGGCGTGCGGCCGGCATCGATCGAGGCCACGTACGGCGTTTGGATGCTGAAACCGTTCGTGTAGCCGCGGCTGACCGGAGCCACGAAGAATAGCCCGTAGCCGGCGCGCAGGACGGTTTTTGTGTTGAGCTGATAGGCGACGCCGATGCGGGGCTGCAAGGTCTTGAAGTCGTTGCCGTAGGGGCTGCGGGGAGCGCCATTCGCACCCGCGAAACCGATACCGCCGCGCACCTGGAAATTTGGGAACAGCGTCTTGTTCACACGGCTGGAAATGGGGTTGACCTCGTTGGAAAAGCCGTAGTTGGCGCGGTTGAAACGCTCCGTGGGTGCAAAGTTGAGATCCAAGCGTAGACCGAGGTTCAACGTTAGCTTGCGGGTGATCTTGTAGTCGTCCTGAATCCAAGGAGCCGCGTATTGGCTCTGGTAATACGGGAAAACGTTGTTGTCGATGACGCCGGAAGCTGGGAAGCCCAGCAGCAGCGACGCGACGCCGTTGCCGCTCAGCGCATCCTGGACGAGATAATTTTGACGCGTGAAGCCGCGGTCGAAATCGAGGCGTGAAGCGGCGAAGTTCGGCTGCTGCTGGGTGAAGCGCGTAAGACGGAAATCCAATCCGGCTTTGATCGTGTGGCTGCCGCGCACCAACGCGACGTTCGGCGCCATGCTGAAAACGTTCGTCGGTTCAAACAGAAAGCTGTTCGAGCCGAGGAATCCGTAAGAGTTCACGGTGATATAGGGCGGCCGCCCGCCGCTGGGGCGCGACATGCTGTCCTGCACGAAAAGCATGCGCGTCGGGAAGTTGCGAGTGCCGCCGTCCGCCTGCACTGGCAGCGCCCGCGCGAGCGCTTCCGGCCAGCCCCATTGCGTGGGGTTGAACTTGTGATCGAAGCCCGGCAGATCCTCCTGCCAGCGCGTCATCGAGGCGCGGAGGTTGAAGACAGTGCCGGCGTTCAGAGTGCTGATCCAGTCGATGGTAAGCCCGTTGTTGGTCTTTCCGCCGGTTTGATGATCGGCGCCGAGCCCCGGAATCGCATTCTTGATGCGGAAAGACTCATGCCGATTCCAACCCCAGCGGCCATAGAGACGATGCCGGCTGGAGAAGTTGTGATCGACACGCGCGTTGTAGTTGTGAAAGTCGAAGAAGCCTTTGTTCGGCGAGAGGACAAAGTTGTTCTGCCAATCCGGCGACCCGGGGGTGGAGGAGTTGGGATCCGGATAGCCCGAGAGGATTTTGGCCGATGTGGGATTGATGCGCGCGGCTGGAATCCGATTGCCGGGGAACGCATCACGAACCCAGTTAGCGCCTTCCGCGCGGCCAGTGGAAGGATCGTAGATCGGCATCAGGCGCCCGGCGTTGTCGAAGGTCCGCGAGAAATCGCCGCCCTTCTGCAATACGGTGGGCACGGACGTGATGGACTCGTTGGGAAAGTGCAGATCCTCGTGATACGCCTCGCCGGAGAAAAAGAAGAACGTCTTCTCCCGCCCGTTGTATAGCTTGGGGAAGCGCACCGGACCGCCGATCGTGAACCCCCACTGGTCGAGGCCCGTCTGCTGGCGCGGCAAGTTCTTGGCGTTGTTCGAGAACGTGTTGGCATTCAAGCCGGGCCGTTTGAGGAACTCATACGCGGAGCCGTGGAAAGCGTTGCCCCCGCTCTTGCTCGAGACGTTGATGATGCCGCCGCCGGTACGTC
>Ga0194122_10002191_pt1 | contig 21886 bp, 26 predicted proteins | sample TA2MahCa10mmetaG_FD_155487 | JGI IMG/M metagenome (GOLD analysis project Ga0194122, IMG submission 155487) | Freshwater microbial communities from Lake Tanganyika, Tanzania - TA2015021 Mahale Deep Cast 10m | ecosystem: Environmental > Aquatic > Freshwater > Lake | place: Tanzania: Lake... | reverse complement strand
GCGCCAGCGCCGGCGGCAGCACCTTAATCGCCACTTCGCGATTCAACTTCTCATCGACCGCCCGATACACCGCGCCCATCCCGCCTTCACCCAGCTTGCCGGTGATACGGTAATGTGCGATCTGGGCCGGGGCGCTCATTCTACGTTTTCATATTCTACACGTGATAATGAAGGTACCGTGCCGACCGTACTCCGCGTCGCGGGCTACCGATTTTTCTTCTTCAGCCTGGAAGGAACGGAGCCACCCCACATTCACGTCGAGCAAGCCGAACGCTATGCGAAGTTCTGGCTGACGCCCGTTGCCCTGGTTCATAGCCGGGGCTTTCGCACGGACGAGATTTCCGAGATACTGGGCATAGTTCGCGAGAACTGCAAACTCTTTCTGGAGCGATGGCATGAGCACTTCAACAGTCGTGGTTGATTCGCTCGCGACCGGCGTCGAGATTACCGCCGACGCGCTGCGATTGATCCTCGCCGATGGCAGGGAAGTCACCGCGCCCCTGGCCTGGTTCCCGCGGTTGCTGGAAGCCACAATCGACCAGCGCAATCATTGGCGATTGATCGGCGGCGGCGTTGGCGTTCACTGGCCCTCAATCGACGAAGACATCTCCGTCGCCAGCCTGCTCCGGACGAGTTAGCACCCTAACCCTCTAGACGCCCCGGCCCGCATCGGCGAAACTAGAAAAAGTGTCCCAAATCCTCGACGGAAAACGAATCCGTGACGAAATCCTCGCCGGCCTCGCGCCGCGCATCGCCGCCCTTCCCCGCAAGCCCGGCCTTGTAGTTGTCCTTGTCGGCGACAACCCGGCGAGCCAGGTCTACGTCGGCAGCAAAGTGAAAACCTGCCTCGAGCTTGGCATGCATTCGGAGAAAATCACTCCGCCGGCCGGCATCTCGACCGAAGCACTGCTCGACCTCATCGCCACGCTGAACGCGCGCGCCGAAATCGACGGCATTCTCGTCCAAATGCCGCTGCCGAAACACATCGATTCCGAAAAGGTCCTCGACGCCATCGCGCCCGAAAAAGACGTCGACGGCTTTCATCCCGTCAACGTCGGCAACCTGTCGATCGGCCGGCCCGGCCCGCGGCCCTGTACGCCCAGCGGCGTGATGGAACTACTGAAGCGCTACGGTATCGAAACCGCCGGCAAACACGCGGTCGTCGTCGGCCGCAGCGATATCGTCGGCAAACCAATGGCGATGCTCCTTTTGCACGCCAACGCCACGGTCACGATCTGCCACTCGCGAACGAAAGACCTGGAAGCCGAGTGCCGGCGCGCCGATATTCTGGTCGGTGCGATCGGCCGCCCGGCGATGCTGACCAAGGCGCACATGAAGCCGGGCGCTGTCATGATCGACGTCGGTATCAACGAATTGAAAGACCGCGCGCAAGTCGTCGCGATCTTCGGCGAAGACAGCGAAAAAACGAAAGCGTTCGACAAACGCGGCTCCGTGCTGGTCGGCGACATGCATCCTTATGATGCCGCCGAACTTTCGTCCTATTGGACGCCGGTGCCGGGCGGTGTCGGGCCATTGACGATCGCCCAACTCATGGCGAACACGGTAGAATCGGCCGAGCGCCGCCAGCGATGATCCTGCAGGTCGCACTCACCGGCGGCGTTGCGACCGGCAAGGGGTTTGTCGGCAGTGTGCTCGAAAAACTCGGCTGCTATCGCACCCAAGCTGATCGGCTAGGCCACGAAGCGCTCGAAACCAAAAAGGCCGAAGTCGAAGCGCTCTTCGGCACCAACGATCGCAAGGCCCTGGCCGCTATCGTCTTTAATGATCCGGAAAAGCTCGCGCGGCTCAACGCGATTGTGCACCCGGAGGTCGAGCGGCTCCGCCTGGCGAAGATCGTGGCCATCAAAGACCCTTCCGCCATCGTCATCTGCGAAGCGGCCATCTATTTCGAGACCGGCGCGCACAAGCGCTTCGACAAAACCATCCTGACCGTTTGCGGGCGCGAGTTGCAGATCGAACGCGCCATGGCCCGCTCCGGCTGGACCCGCCAGGAAGCCGAAGCGCGCATCGCCCGCCAATGGGACGATGAAACGAAACGAAAACTCGCCGACTTCGTCATTGATACATCGGTTTCTTTCGAGGACACCGAGCGCCAAGCCATGGAAGTTTATAATCGTCTCAGAGAGTTCAGTCAGCAATGAAGCGCTTCCGTTATCTCTTTCTCGCCGCCGGCTTCGTGGGCGCCTTCGTCTATATGACGTCGATCGCCAAGTCGCGGTTCTTCCCGGCCGCCGTGTCGGGCGCGGTCGAATCCGGTCCCCTTTTCGAAGAGGCCAAAGTCGTTCGTGGCGCGGGCCTCAGCAACGACGAACTGAACAACATCGAGATCTACAAGAACGCCCGCGCGGCCACCGTCAACATCTCTTCGACCGTCTATCGCCGCGACTTCTTCTATCAGGTGATCCCTTCCAAGGAAACCGGTTCCGGCTTCGTCATCGACGGCGAAAAGGGGCTCATCCTCACTAACAATCACGTCTTGGGCGGCAGTCAGAAAATCGTCGTGACCTTCGCCGATCAAGCGAAGTACGACGCCGAGGTGCTGACGAAAGATCCGGTCAACGATCTCGGCCTGATCCGAATCAACCCGCGCAAGAAGCTGCCTTCGTTGCGGCTCGGCGAATCCGAAGGACTGCAAGTGGGCCAGAAGGTTCTCGCCATCGGCAATCCGTTCGGCTTCGACGGCACGTTGACAACCGGCATCATCAGCTCTCTGAACCGCTCGATCCGCGATGAAACCAATCGCGAGTTGGAGGGCATGGTTCAGACCGACGCGGCGATCAATCCCGGCAACTCCGGTGGGCCGCTTCTCGATTCGCAGGGCAACGTGATCGGCATCAACACCGCGATTTACGGGCCTGGCGGCAACATCGGCCTAGGCTTCGCGATGCCGATCAACAAGGCCAAGGCCATGTTGATCGACTATCGCTCGGGCAAGTCTTACAAGCGGCCGTTCTTCGGCGTGCAGACAATACACGTCGCCGGTGAATGGGCCGAAGCGCTTCGCCTTCCGCCCGACGGCGGCCTTCTGGTCCAGGTCGTTCAGCGCGGTTCTGCCGCCGAGCGCGCCGGCATTCGCGGCCCGCGCGAAGTCGTCATCATCGGCAACTACGAAGTCGGCGTTGGCGGCGATTTGATCATGGCGATCGACGGCAAGCCGTGCGAGCGCCGCGACGCGGTCACCGAAGCGCTGCAGAAGAAGCGCGCTGGCGACGTGATGGAGCTGACGCTATTCCGCAACGGCCGCACCACCAAGGTGTCGGTTACGCTTGGGGCGGCGCCGGAGCAAGCGCAGTAACAAACTTTGACGTCGTGATCGCCTGGCCGGTGTGGCGCTGCGCGTGTTCGGCGATGTGCGCGAGCAGCACGCCGAGAACCGTCTCCAGCCGCGCCCGGCCGATAAATCGTGGCGCGTCGAGATCTTCGACCGCGGAGGCGAACGCAGCGACGGCTTCGTAGGAAGCGCGCACGCCCTGCAACAGATCGGCGACCGGCGCGCCGGGCTCGCCTTCGGCTTTCATGAAGGCGATCTGCTCGGGCGTAATCGACTCCCCGCGCGCGTAAGTCAACAAGCGTTCGGTGCTGCCGGCCAGATGGCGCAAGTGAAACCCGACGCTCGTAACGCCGCCGGGCTTGGCCCAGATCTGCTCATCGGAGAGCGGCGCGATCCACTTATCGAGGTCGGAGAGCGAAAGTTCCAGCGAACAGCAGACCATGCGCGGCACGGGCGCGAGATTGGTGAAGCGGCCGGCGAGCCAAGGTTCGGGGCCGGCTGTCAAAGGTTGCAGCATCATCTCTTTATTATCGGCGTATAGGTCAATGAGGCCAGGACGAAGCGGCCGGTCACTGAAACGCGATCGCGGCCAGAGCCAAGCTCGATTTGATGTACTCCACCCGCACCGGGGCCTTCTGCGCTCCGCATTGGAACTCGTGTTGAATGCCCGTGCCTCCTGTAACCCGTACCTCCGAAGGCCTCGCGAGGCGCAGCTTAAGTGTCTCCCCGTTGCTGACGATCGACAGTACCGGCGGCGCCGCGGAGCAGTCGAAATCAACGAGCATACCTTCGGCGGTTGTATCACCGCGGAGGCCTTGCCACGATTCCGGAACGGTGACGGCCGGCTTCGGCGGAGAACCCGTTGCGTCCCGGACCGTGAGCAACCGCGCAATGCCGGCAGCCATATCCCGATCCGCCTGATGCCGCGCGGAGAGTCTGCACTGCAGGGCCGCCTTCGCCGCTTCGGGCAACCGCCCCGCGCGTTCCAACTCCAGCGCCAACGCGTGCCACATCGATGCATTGCGCGGACGAATGCGCACGGCCTCCCGCAGCAGGTCGATCTTTCGAGCGCCATCGGCGACCCGTAACGCCAGCGCGAACCGTGCTTCGGCATGGAGCGGACTCCGCTTGACGGCTTCTTCGAGCAACGCCAAATCGTTAGTGAGCATGGCGCGCTCGAAGTAGACGGCGCCATCGGCGTCGCCGCGCGCAATCGCACTGTCGAATAGCCGGATCGCATCGTCCTTCTTCCCATCCGCGAGCGCCAAATAGCCGCGCTGCGCCGGAGTCTTCGCGAGTTTCGCCGCCACCGCGGGCTTGCCGGAGGCGAGCGCGAGCGAAACAAGCATCTCTTCCGTATCGGCCAGCGTCACGGCCGGCGGCGCTCCCACCGGCGCGCGCAATGGACCGACAAAGACGGTATCGCGGCGGGCCGCCACCGCCGAGCGAAGCAGCGCGGCAGAGTCGTAGCCAAACACCTCGCGGCAGGCCGCGCCGGCGCTCCACCCGTCTGCAAGGAGCGAGAAGAAGCGCGGCGACTTGTCCCGCACGCCGGGGTTCGTCAGCAGATAATGCACAACCGCCCAACTCTGCGCGTAGAACTTGCCGGTGTGCGCTTTCGATTCATCGGTTTCGTCGAACAGCGATAACTCGGCGCCTCGAACGGCGGCGTCGTGCGAAGGGATCGGCGAGCCGATGATCCAACCGTTGCGTTCGGCGCGCGCCGTTGAGTAAAACTCGGCTAGCCCCTCCTCAAGCCACAACGGCCGGCGCGGTCCCGAGTGCTCCAGAAACGCGTGGACCAGTTCGTGAGAAGTGATCCGTTCACTGTCGGTGCCTCCCCACCCCACGACAACCCAGTCCTCTCCCGGCGACCATTGATAGAATCCCGCGGCGCCGATCGACGGCCGGAGCGACCGGTACAAACCGCCGTTTGTCGTCAGAACCACCCGCAGCGGCAACACCTTTTTCACGCCGCCAAGCAACTCCCGCAGCGCTTCCAGCCGGACCGCCATCGAACGCGCGGTTGCCGCGCCGGCGTCCGTTGCAATTTCGTAACCATCGCCCCGCAAGGCTACCCATTCCGCGCCCGCGCAACAGAATCCCATGAGGGCAATAACTATTTTCGATTGGACCATTCCGGCAATGCGCCTTACGCTGGATTTGTGGCGACTATCATGGAGATCCCTACTCCACAATTATCACTCCTGCACAGAGTGAGCAGCATCGTTGCCAGCGAACGCTCGCTGGACGAAATGCTTGGCGAAATCATCGGTTTGGCTGTGCAGATCACAGGCTGTGATGCCTGTCTTGTTTACCTGTTCGACAAGGAGACCAACGAAATCGTTCTTTGCGCCTCGCAAGTGCCGCACACATCCGAGATCGGCAACCTTCGCATGAAAGTCGGTGAAGGTATCACCGGCTGGGTGGCGGAACACAAAGCGGTTGTGTCGCTGGGCGAAAACGCCTTCCAAGACAAGCGTTTCAAGAAGTTCGGGGCGCTGGTGGAAGACACCTACCAGGCATACCTTTCTGTGCCGCTGGTCGCTGGCGGAGATCTGATCGGCGTCATCAACTCGCATCACCGCGACAAGCACGAGCACTCCAGCGAGGAGGTTTCGATGCTGACGTTCATCGGCGAGCAGATGGGCGGTGCGCTGTCCAAGGCGCGATTGGCCGACGAAAACGCGCGGTTGAAAGAAGAAACCGTCGAAATGCGCCGCAAGCTAGAAGAACGCAAAGTTGTCGAGCGCGCCAAAGGCATCTTGCAACGCCGTCACGGACTGACCGAAGAAGACGCCTACTTGCAGCTTCGCAATGAAAGCCGCCGGCTGCGCAAGCCAATGAAGGATCTGGCCGACGCGATCATCTTTACCGAGGATCTGAACAAGCGCAATATCGCCGCCGAGTAAACTGGAGAGGTTGCGTCCTTTCGTCCCTCTCATCGCCAATCCGCATTTGGCGACCATCGCGTCGAACTTCTGGCCGCGGTTCAAGCAGTTGGCCGATGTGCCGGCGATTGAGCACCGCGTTCAGACCTCTCCGAACGTCGCGATCCGCGTCGTCGAGCAGCGGCCCGCGGCGAAGGCCAAGGCGGAACTGGTTTTGGTTCACGGACTCGAGGGGTCGAGCAATGGCGGCTACATGCAAAGCATGGCGTGGAACGCGCTATCGGCGGGCTACGCCGTGCATCGCACCAACATCCGCGGCTGCGGCGGCACTGAAGGCTGGTGCGACACGCTCTATCATGCCGGCCTGACATCGGATTTGCGCGCCTACATCGATCAGATCAATACTGGCTTGCCGATTGTCCTAATCGGCTATTCGCTCGGCGGGAATCAGGCGCTGAAGTTGACGGGCGAAGGGCACCCGCGGCTGGCGGCGACCGTGGCCGTCTCCACGCCGATCGACTTGGCGGCTTGTGTGCGCGCGCTCGGCCGGCGGGCGAATTTTATCTACGAGAACCGCTTCATTCGCCGGATGCAGGAGCGTTTGAAGGAGCGCCGCCGCCAACAGCCCGCCGCGTTCGATTCTATTTTCGAGCGCACCGATGTCGATGCCGTCAAGACGATCTATGAATTCGACGACCGCATCACCGCGCCGCACTTCGGCTTCGGCGGCGCCGATAACTACTACGCGACGCAGTCGTCGCAAAACTTCCTCGCGGCCATTCCGACGCCGACGCTCTTGATCACCGCGCAGGACGATCCACTGGTGCCGTTTGACGTTTACCGGAACAAAGCGATCGCCGAGAACCGGAACATCGAACTCATCGCCCCGGCGCACGGCGGACATGTGGCGTTTCTGGCCAAGCAAACGCCGCGCTTCTGGGCCGACGAAACGATCCTGGACTGGCTGGCGCCATTGACGGCGTAACCGGTCTCCGGTCACAGCTAAACGAATAGCGTTCCGGAAGCAGATGAGATATGCTGGCTGAGGTCTCGGAATCCAGTCCGGACATAAGGCCAGGAGAACATCCTTTATGTTGCAACGCTTCGTGCTCGCGCTACTCGCAGCCAGTTCGCTACTCGCCCAATCGACCGGCACAGCCACGGTCGTGGGAACCGTCACCGATTCAACCGGCGCCGTCGTGCCCGGCGTGAAAGTCGTCGTGAAAAACATCGGCACGCAGTTCGCCTACGAAGGCCAGACCGCGGCCAACGGCAGCTACTACATTCCGAATCTGCCTTCGGGCAACTACGAAGTGTCGGCGGAGGCGCAAGGCTTTAAGCGCTTCCTGCAGAGCGGCCTTGTGCTGCGCATCAATGAATCGCCGCGTATCGACGTCACGCTGCAAGTCGGCAACGTGACCGAGTCGGTGATGGTGAACGCGACGCCGCCCATGCTCGAAACCGAAACGGCGGGATCGGGCCAGGTGTTGGACGGCGAAGTTGTGCAGAAGCTGCCGGTGATGCAGAAGTTCGTGCATCGCGTGTTGCTCTACATGCCGGGTATGACGAACATCAACGGCCAGCACGCGGTCGGCCAGCGCCAGCGGGCGATCGGCTACTCAATGGACGGCGTCAGCGGCAAAGAACCGGCTGTCGGCCAAGTCGGCTCTTTTACTCAGACGATGATCGCATCGCTCGACGCGATCCAGGAGTTCAAGATGTGGACGACGGGAACGCCGGCCGAGTTCGGCCATTCGGCGGGCGGCCAACTGAGCGTCGTGTTCAAGAGCGGAACGAATCAATTTCACGGCAACGTGGAAGATCGCTATACCAACGGCAAACTGATCCACCGGGCATTTCTCGAACAACTGCCGCGCACGGGGGACTTTGACTATCACGAGTGGGGCGCGACGGCGTCGGGCAAGATCATCAAAGACAAGACGTTCTTTTTCGGCGGTTTCCAGCAACACTATGAGAAGCTGAGCGAAACGGTAGTAGTTACAGTACCGAGCCCGGAGATGCTCGCGGGCAACTTCAGTTTCGGCGGGCGCGGCCTGCCGATCTACAACCCGATGACGACGCGTCAGAGCGGGACCAATTGGACGCGCGATCCCTTCCCGGGTAACATCGTGCCCGCGTCGATGGTCAATCCCGTCGCGCGCAAGGTCATGGATCTGAAACCGTGGCGCGCGCAATCGGATCCGGGTACCATTCAGCCTACCGGGCCGGTGAACAACCTGACCTACAACGCCGGAGGCGGCTACAACTTCATCCGTTACGACGCGAAGCTCGATCATCAGTTCAGTACGGCCCATCGTATCTTCGGGCGCTATTCACACGTGCGGCATCGAAGCGAAGACCGTCCGGTGCGGACGTTGACCGAAGTGCAATACGGCAACGTGTTCGTGCGGCCGTTGGATATGCGAAACGTCGCCATCTCCGACACATACACCTTTGGACCCACGATGATTAACGAAATGCGGCTGGGCTTCAATCGCCGGTTGAATATCGGCGAGCCGGAGAGCTTTGGCAAGAACTGGGCGCAGCAGTTGGGCATACCCGGCGTATCGCCGGAGACTTTCCCGGATTTCCAGAATCCCGGCGGCGCGCGGTTCTTCGGACTCGGGCCCGGCGGGCGCTCGGTCGATGTGGCCGAAGACTTCACGTTCCAGAACAACTTCACCAAGGTCAAGGGCGCGCACACGATGAAATTTGGCTATGAGGTGATGCGTACCCGGTACAATTCGCTCTCGGGCGCGCTGCCTTCGGGTCAGTACCGCATGGCGGGCACCGAGTTGCCGTTCACGCCGAACACGGGCAACCCGTTCGCGAGCTTCCTGCTCGGCACCGTCGGCCAAGGCGTCTTTCAACAAAACAACGCAACGTGGCTGCCGCGCTGGTGGTCGCAATCGTTCTATGGGCAGACCACATGGCGTCCGCGACGCAACCTGACGCTGGAGTTGGGCGTGCGGTGGAGTTATGAATCGCCGTTCTCGACCAAGTTCGGGCAGCAGTCGCAGTTCGATCCGAACGCGACGGATCCGCTGACCGGGATGCGCGGCGCGATCGTGCATGGCAAGGGCCTGCTGGCGAAGCGCGATCTGAACAACTTCCAGCCCCGGCTGGGCATGGCGTGGAACCTGCACCCACGTGTCGTGATGCGGTCGAGCTTTGGTATGTACTCCGTCGATCTGATGACGAACGGCCTCGGCCAGAATTTCGAAGAGTATGTCGCCACCGCGAATGTGCAGCCGCCGCCCGGCGACCCACGCCATGCGTTCCTGCTGTCACAGGGTCCGGGACCGATCCGTTTCCCGAGCTCGGCCGATGGCAGCGTGCCCTTCCAAGGAACGAACTTCGGCGGACGCAACGCGTCGTATTTCGATCCCAACATGCGGCTGCCCTACGTGCTCATGTTCTCGACCGGGTTCCAGGTACAACTGACCAGGAACTGGCTGGCGGAGACCGTGTACCAAGGATCGTCCGGCGTGGGCCTTTTGAATAACTGGGACATGAACGTGGTTCCGTTAAACGTTTCGACCGACCAGGCGCAACTCGTGCAGATCTTCAACGCGACGCAGAACTTCAAGCCGTACCGGCAGTTCGGCTCGATCCAGCACTATGCGAACTACGGTCACAATTCACACCACTCCGGGACGTTCCGGATTGAGCGGCGCTTCGACGCCGGCATGACTTTGAACACCTTCTACCAACTCGGTAAAACTTTGAACGACGGCGATGACGACGGCGGCCGCAGCGGCATCACGTTCTACAACCGGCAGTTGGAGAAGGCGCGAGCGAGCTATGATATTCGCCACCGTCTGGTGAGCGTGATGACCTACGAGCTGCCGCTGGGCAAAGGGCGCAAGTTCATGAACGGCGGCGGCGTGAAGAATTACTTGCTCGGCGGATGGGACTTTGCCTGGACGCAGACGTTCCAGAGCGGTCCGCCCGTGACCATCACCGCGGCGGGAAGCCCGAATCGATACCTGCCCGGTATGGTTCGGCCGGACGCACTGCTGCCGGCCGAGCAAATAAAGGTGACCAGCGACTACAACGTTGGCAACCGCTTCCCGTTGGCGGCGCAAAACCCCTACTTCAACACGGCGGCGTTCGGCTATCCGGCGCCATTCCGGGCCGGTACGCTCGGCCGCAACGTGGTGGAATCGCCCGGATTGCGCTGGACGCAGTTGTCTCTGTCGAAGGACTTCAAGATCACCGAACGCGTGACCTTTAGCCTTCGCTGGGACGTCAACAATCCGACGAAAGAACCGCAGTTGGCCGACCCCGGCGCGGTGTACAACACTCAGAATCTGGCGCAATTCGGCCGGTTCGCGGGCATTGGGCGCGGCAGCTTCTCCGATGTCGGAACGTCGCGCATGCATCACATCATGGTCGGCCGCGTGCAGTGGTAGCCCGTTCAACACCGCTCGCGCAGAAGAGCTAAACACAAAGGAGCCGGTGCGTCCGGCACAAACCAGACGCACCCGGCTCCTCGGAATAATCAAGCTTCGGTAATCGTCACCGAAGTCATCGAATCGCCCTGTTGGATCGCATCGACAACTTCGAGCCCGCTCACCACTTTGCCGAACACCGTGTGCTTGCCGTCCAGCCATCCGCACGGAACGTGGGTGATGAAGAACTGGCTGCCGTTGGTTCCCGGCCCCGCGTTCGCCATCGAGATCACGCCGCGCTCATGCTTGTTCGGATTGCCCGCGAACTCGTCCTCGAAACGATAGCCCGGACCGCCGCGGCCCGTACCCGTCGGATCGCCGCCTTGAACCATGAAGTCCGGAATCACGCGATGAAAGATAATGCCGTCATAGTATTTATCGCGGGCGAGAAACACGAAATTGTTGACCGTGCGCGGCGCCGACTTCGCATCCAACTGCAACACGATCGTCCCCTTGGTCGTCTCGATCGTCGCCGTATAACTCTTCGTCGCGTCGATCCCCATCTCTGGATAGCTTGCGTATTGCTTCATAGCAATTCCTCTCTCTTGGCGCGTTCCAGCGCCTTTACGATATTCGATACATTTTGCGAGCTGTTGCGGTCAGCGATCAACAACGCATCGTCGGTCTCGACAATAACTAGATCCTTTACGCCCACAAGAGCGACTAACTTCTTCGGCACGTCGACATAACAACCACCGGCCGATTCGGTAATTATATCAGCCGTCCTGGCGACGTTGACTCCGGGCGACTTCGCCTCAAGTTCATACACCGCGTTCCACGAACCGACATCGTTCCAGCCGAACTCATCGCACGCGATCCCGTGCACACCTTCGGCGCGTTCGAGAACACCCACGTCGATCGAAATGTTCTCGGTTTGCGGAAACAATTCCGCCAGCTGCGTATTCCAGTTCTTGGAGCCGAACGCGGGCAACTGCGCCAGCAGCCCCGCCGTCCTTGGCAAGAACCGTTTCATCGCTTCGAGAACAACCCTCGACTGCCAGAAAAACATCCCCGCGTTCCAGTAGTAACTGCCCGCGGCGACGTACTCTTTCGCCTTCTCGAGCGGCGGCTTTTCGACAAACCGTCGAATTCCAACCGCGTCGGTCGAACCCTCCTCGACACCGCCCGGAAACTCAATGTAGCCGTATCCCGTCTCCGCCCATCGCGGCTTAATGCCGAGCACACAGATGCGGCCCAACGAGGCCGCCTTGTATGCGGGCTTCACCAAACGCAGAAACCGCGCGGGCTTCTTGATGATGTGATCCGCCGGAAAGACGCCGAGAACGGCATCGGGATCGGAACGATGAATGATTTCGGCCACCAGTCCGATCGCGGGCGCTGTGTTGCGCTGCGCCGGTTCGGCGATAATTTGCGCCTTCGGCACCTCGGGCAACTGCTTGGCGATAGTGTCCCGCAGAAACGTGTTGGTGATGATCCAGACGTTTTTCGGATCGACCAGAGGTTTCAGCCGGTCGACGGTCTGTTGGATCAGCGAACGCTCGCCGAAGAAATTCAGGACTTGCTTCGCGGTCCGCTTCCGGGACCGCGGCCAGAAACGCGTACCGCGCCCTCCAGCCAGAATGATTGCGTACGAATGGTTTGTTTTCATTTAGCGCCCAAGCGGATAGGACCGGATCAACATAAACGTCCGGTTCCAGCGCGTCTTCGAAAAGAAGTTCGTGACGAGATTGATAACCTGATCGACCGAGTAAGTCGCCAGATGCTCGGTCGACGCCTCGAACGACCACCAGATGATGAGCGGCTTGCCCATGATGTTCTCGCGCGGCACCAGCCCCCAGTAGCGCGAGTCGTCGGAATTTTCGCGGTTATCGCCCATGCAGAGGTAGTAGCCGTTGGGCACGGTCAGCTCGCCGTCCTTCACGTTATCCCGCAGCATCTCCGAACCGCGCGGATAAATGAAACTCATCGGCGGCAGCGTCGGGAAGTTAGCCGCGTACGGGTCGAGATTGCCGCCGGTGAACTGCGCGTAGGGCTCCTCGGTCAACTTACCGTTGAGGATTAACTTCTTCTCCGCGAATTTGATCTTATCGCCCGGGACGCCGATCACCCGCTTCACATAGGGCAGGTTGATATTCAACGGGTAGCGGAACACCACGACGTCGCCGCGCCTCACGTCCTGATACGGCAGGATGTACTTCGTAATCGGTCCAGGTGGCGAATAGGGAACTTTGTCCACGATCAGGTGATCGCCCGTCATGATGGTCGATTCCATCGACGCCGTCGGCACAACGAACGGCTGCGCCACGGTCGACGTAAACCAGACAAGCAACACGATGTTAAACGCCCAGTCGGCGATCCAGTATCGCTCCGGGCCAGGTTTCGGTTTCTTTTCTTTGAGCCAGTTAAGCATTAGTCTTTCGATGGATAGCCCTTGATAAGCCGGAACGTCCGGCTCCAGCGGGTCTTCGAGAAAAAGTTCTTGCCAAGATCCATGACATGCTCCGCCGTCGGCGTCGACGACTGCAGCCGGTGCGTCGGAGCGTCATAGGACCAATAGATAATGAGCGGTTTGCCGATGATGTTCTCACGCGGCACAAATCCCCAGTAACGGGAATCAAGCGAACGGTCGCGGTTATCGCCAAGCGCGAAGTAGGCGTTGTCGGGAACCACGATTTCATTGTTTTTCGTATGGTTGGCGAGCATCGTCTTCGCGCCCGCCTCGACGCTTGTGTTCGGTTCGGACGGGAAGTTATCCCGGTACGAATCGAAGTAATCGTCTTTGTGGTACTTATACGGTTCTTCAATTTCCTTGCCGTTGCGATAGACCTTGCGGTTTTCGATCCGGATGCGGTCGCCCGGAATTCCGATCACCCGTTTCACGAACGTGAACTTGATATCGGTCGGCCAGCGGAAGACGATGATATCGCCGCGCTTGATATCGCTGTACGGTAGGATGTACTTACTAATGCTCCCGCCCGGCGCGTAGGCCAACTTATCGACCAGTAAGTGATCGCCGATCAGAAGCGAGTCTTCCATCGATCCGGTCGGAATCACGAACGCCTGCACCAGAGTTGTCGTGCCGAACAGCAGCAGGAGAGCGGTCACGGTCCATTCGGCCAGCGCGCTGCGGTGGCCGTCGGTGCTTGCTCCCGACGCTAGTACGTCTTTGATGACGTTCGAGGCATCGGCTTCCGGCAACGAAGTGGATGTGGACACGGTTCTCCTTTCTTGAGTGTACTAATCGAACAGCCAGTGACGAAGGTAACGGAATAGCTCGATCAAAGCGATTAAGATATTTACCGTCCCTAAGCCAGATACGGCGCCGCGGATCCAGGGGTTCACCCAGACATCGTGCCAGGCCGGCTGAAGTGTCGCGAAGTAGTTTTGATCCCAGCCATCCATCCAGGGATAGACCAGCAGGAACGCGCCCAACTCGAAACAAAGCACGATCCACGCCAGCCCGGAGAACATCGCCATCCAGGACCGGCTTTGCCCCATCATCGGCGGCGCCTCCGCGGGCAGTTGCCCGGAAGGCTGCTGCTCGACGAAGGGCGGCGGCGCCGGCGCCAGTTCCGGCGTTTTCCGCCATCCCGCCTGCGACGGCGGCTGATCGGCCTTGCCCGGCTCGGCCGGGTTGTACCAGCCGGCTTGGACTTCGGTCACCGGTGGCGGCGAAGCCTCCGGCGATTCAGGCGCGGCTTGGGCGGGCTCCGCCGGGGCAGGTTCGGGGTTGCGGAATGGGTTCTCGCTCACCGGCCGGCCTCCTTGAATAGGCTCGGCTGGAGCAGGTTTCGAACCGGCGCGAAGGTCTTGCGATGTTCGGGCGTGGGGCCTAACTTGCTGAGAGCGGCCAAGTGGTCCGGTGCGCCGTAGCCCTTGTTTTTGGCGAAACCGTATCCCGGGTAGGTAACGTCCAACTCTTTGAGCTGCGTGTCTCTTGCCGTCTTGGCCAGGATCGAAGCCGCGGCAATCGACCGGCAGCGGGCATCACCTTTGATCAGCGCTTCCTGCGGCAGCGGAAGATCGACCGTTGTCGCGTCGACCAGCAGGTAGTCGGCCGTGACCGGCAGCGATTCGACGGCCCGCTTCATGGCCAGACGCGAGGCCTGCAGGATGTTGATACGGTCGATCTCGGCGGCCGAGGCGGAAGCGACGGCCCAGGCCAGTGCGCGATCACGGATCTTCGGCGCCAGCGCCTCGCGAGTCTCCTCGTCGAGTTGCTTGGAGTCGTTAAGACCTTGGATCGGCTTGTCCGGATCGAGAATCACGGCGGCGGCATAGACGGGGCCGAACAAACAACCCCGGCCCGCTTCATCGACGCCGGCGATGGCGGCAAAGCCCGCACTTCGGGCTTGCCGCTCGAAGGCGGATGTACAGCGGAGCTTTCCAGTCGCCGCCGGCAAGCGTGATTACTCGCGTTCGCGGAGACGGGCGGCCTTGCCACGAAGGCCACGGAGATAGTAGAGCTTGGCGCGGCGAACCTGACCGGTGCGCACGACCTCGATCTTATCGACGACCGGAGCGTTGAGCGGGAAGATGCGCTCGACGCCGGTGGAGAAGCTCATTTTGCGGACGGTGATGGTCTCGCTGATCCCCTTGTTCTTGCGGGCGATGAGAGTGCCTTCGAAGATCTGGATGCGTTCCTTATCGCCTTCCTTGATCTTGACGTGCACTTTCAGCGTGTCGCCGATGCGGAGGTCGGGCAGATCGGTGCGGATCTGCGGGGTTTCGACTCTGGTGAGGGCTGCGTGTTGCATGTTCGTGTTCCTCTTCTTGCGTTGAATTAGATCTTTGGGAGCAAATCGGGCCGGTTGCGGGCCGTTTTTGCCAGCGCCGCCGAGCGACGCCATTTCCGAATTTCTTCGTGATTACCACCGAGCAGAACTTCGGGAACGGTGTGTCCCCGGAAATCCGCCGGGCGGGTAAATTGTGGACAATCGAGCAGTTCGCCGCTGAAAGATTCGTTTTCGCTGGAAGCCTCGTTGCCGAGGACGCCGGGTACGAGCCTTGCGACCGCGTCGATGATGAGCGCGGCGCCAAGCTCGCCGCCGCTCAAAACAAAATCGCCAATGGAAACTTCGTCGTCAACCAGATGTTCCGCAACCCGTTCGTCGACTCCTTCGTATCTGCCGCAGATGAGCAGGATTTCGTCGAGCTCGCTCCACCGGCGCGCCGTTGCCTGATTGAACAGACGGCCCTGCGCCGAGAGAAGAGCGATCTTCTTATTGTCACTCTTTTCAGGCAGTATTGTTTGCGCCGCTAGAAAGATGGGTTCTGGTTTCATGAGCATGCCTTCGCCGCCCCCGAAGGGCCGGTCGTCGACGGAGCGGTGGCGGTCGAAAGTCCACTGCCGCAGGTCGTGGATGCGAATCTGGATTTTGTTGGTTTGGATGGCCCGGGCCAGGACTCCGTGCTCGAACGGGCCCCGGAAGAACTCCGGGAAGATCGTGAGCACATGGAAGATCATGGAATCAAGCCTTCCGGCAAGCGGACGCGAATTTCGCGGGCCGCGGGATCGATTTTGACGCAGATGCTCTTGACCAGAGGGATTAGCACTTCCCCTTCGATTTCGAGCAGGCCGCTGGAGCCCATCTGTTCATGGAAGGCCACCACCGAACCGTACCGCGTTTGATTGTTGTCGTCGATTACCTGGCAACCGACCAAGTCATCGATAAAGAACTCGTCAGGACCGGGGACCGGTCTTTGGGATTCCGGGATGGATACGGCCAAGCCTTTCAACTCTTCGGCTTCGCTGATCGAGTCGACCCCTTTGAATTTCAAGATCAACTGACCCTGGTGATCCCAGGCGTCTTCGATTTCGGCGGGCCGTTCGGTTTTGCCGATCAGCGTTACGTGCTTCAGATCGAGGAAGCGTTGCGGGCCGGTGGTCATGTTGATGACGATCACCTCTCCGCGATTGCCCCTCGGTTTGATGACCGAAGCGAGCGTAACCCATCCGTTCATGATTTTTGTTACTCGAGGATCTCGAGATTAAACCTGCGGTTGAGTTTCACACCACAAGCGCCGAGCAGAGTTCGGATCGAGCGAGCGGTGCGGCCTTGCTTGCCGATCACCTTGCCGATATCGCTCGCCGCGACGCGAAGCTCAAGGACGGTCACCTGTTCGCCTTCGACTTCCTTGACCTGTACTTCATCAGGGCTGTCGACCAGCGCTTTGGCGATATCCTCGACTAACTGTTTCACCGCTGCCATGGACTGCTCCTTTCTATTCGGACTAGGTAGTTGCGGGCGCGGCCGCGGCGGCGAGAAGACGCTTGATCACGTCGGTGGGCTGAGCGCCAACCTTCATCCAATATTGGACGCGTTCGTGATCGAGCACAACCGTGGCCGGAGAGGTGCGGGGGTTGTAGTGCCCCACGACTTCAACGGCGCGGCTGTCCCGGGCGCGATCCTTGTCGATCACGACGACGCGGTAGGTCGGCGCTTTTTTGGAGCCGAACCGCGCGAGACGAATTGCGAGCATTAGTGAGTTACTCCTTCAGTTAAAGTTTGAACAGGTCGGACAGATTCGGAATCTTGCCCGAGCCGAGTTTGGCGAGCTTTTTGCCAAGGAAGCCTTGGCCTTGCAACGAGCCCGAGAAGGTTTTCATCATCTTCCGGGCCTGGGTGTACTGCTTCAAAAGATTGTTGACGTCGTTGACCGACGTGCCGCTGCCTTTGGCGATCCGCTTGCGGCGGTTGCCATTGATGATCATGTGGTTGTCGCGCTCGCCGGGCGTCATCGAATCGATGATGGCGACAACGCGGGAGATCTCTTTGGGATCGACCTTGGCGTTCTTGAGTTCCTTCATCATGCCGGAGGCAGCGCCGGGCATCATCCCGATGAGGTTCTCAAGCGGCCCGAGTTTTGAGATCTGCTTCAACTGATTGCGGAAGTCCTCGAGAGTGAACTCGTTGTCGATGAGCTTGCGCTGCATCTCTTCGGCTTGCTTCTTGTCGAAGGTCTCTTCCACCTTCTCGATGAAGCTGAGGACATCGCCCATGCCGAGGATGCGGTTGGCGGCGCGATCGGGGTGGAAGGCTTCGAAGGCGTCGGGCTTTTCGCCGAGACCGACGAACTTCAGGGGCTGGCCGGTGACGTGGCGGATGGAAAGGGCCGCGCCGCCGCGGGCGTCGCCGTCCATCTTCGTCAAGATGACGCCGGTGATGCCGAGTTGATTGTGGAACTCGGCGGCGGATTTGACGGCGTCCTGGCCGGTCATGGCGTCGGCGACGAACAGGATTTCGATGGGGCCGAAGGTGTCGCGGAGTTCCTTCAACTCGGCCATCAACTGTTCGTCGATGTGGAGACGGCCGGCGGTATCGATCAGCAACGTATCGCGGCCGGTCTGGATGGCATCGCGGCGGGCGGATTTGGCGAGATCGAGCGGTTTCGTTTCGCCCTCGGCGCCGGCGTAGAGAGGGAGGTTCAGGGACTTGGCGAGGACGGCGAGCTGGTCTCGTGCGGCGGGGCGGTAAACGTCGACCGAAACCATGATCGGCGTGTGCTGGTTCTTGGAGAGCCAGCGGGCGAGTTTGGCGGTGGACGTAGTTTTGCCGGAGCCTTGGAGGCCGACGATCATGATGACCGAGGGGGGCTCGTTGGCGAAGCGGAGGCGGGAGGTGTGGGTGCCGAGGAGCTTGATGAGCTCTTCGTGGACGATCTTGACGACTTGCTGCGAGGGGTTGAGGGCGTCGAGGACTTCGGTGCCGACGGCCTTCTCCTTCACGGCTTCGATGAGCTGCTTGACGACTTTGAAATGGACGTCGGCCTCGAGCAGCGCAACGCGGATTTCGCGTAGAGCGGCTTCCATGTTCTCGGCGGAGAGTTTGCCCTCGCTGCGGAGATTCTTGAAGACTCGTTGGAGCTTGTCGCTGAGATTATCGAACATGGCTCGTCCTTTTTCTAGGGTAGAGGTTCCTTTCTTGTCGTTCCTGCTATACTCTGACTAGGCTGACTAGTTTAATGTGGCAACTTCAAGATGCGAAAGCCCGGTTTAGTGAGCTCTTCCGCAAGACGCTGGCTGAGGGACCGCAGGTGGTCACCCGTCAGGGCGGTGGAGAAGTTGTGGTTGTGAGCCGGGCGGAGTATGACCGATTGACCGGTCAGAACCGCCGGCCGGATCTTTATGAAGCTTTGCGGTCTTCCCCGCTGGCTGGCAGCGGTGTGCTGCCGGGCGGGCGGCGTTGAACGGGTACCTCCTTGCTACCGACGTCGTGGCCGAGGTCTTGCAGGCCGAGCCGCATCCGCGATTGGAGGCCTGGTTCGCCTGGGCCTACGACCGGCCGAAGTTCCTGAGCGTTCTGACCGCCGGGGAGTTGGAGCGGGCGGTCCGGGTGGTTTCCGACTCGCGACGGCGGTCGCAGATGGTTGCCTGGTTGAGCTTCGCTTTTCGCGGCGCGGGCGGGGATTCGTTGTTGCCGGTCAGCGCGTCGGTCGCGGCGCGATGGGGGCAGTTGTCGGTCTTGGCTCCGGCTGGGGCTTTGGACCTCGACTTGTTGGTCGCGGCGACCGCTGTTGAGCACGGGTTGGCTCTCGTTACCGGAAGGGAGCGGGCTTATAGCGGGTTGGGGTTGGACCTCGTGGATCCGTTCCGGTGAGGGTGTTCCAGGACCCTCCTGGAACCCTAGGGTCCTGGAAGTCCTTGATTTCATTAGACCGCTGGAGATCTCGTCGGAAAAATTGAGGGACTGGAGGGTCATCAGGTTGGCCAGGGCGCGAGAGCGGGCGCGGCCGATGGCGATGGCTCGGCGTTCGAGTTCGGCGGCGGTGGCGGTGCCGTAGCTGCCACAGCTATTGATTACGCCGTTCTGGACGGATTCTTCGAAGGTTTGGTCTTCGGGGGCGCGGTCGAGGGCGCGCTCGATGCGGGAGTTGATGTCGGCGGTGATGGCGCGGCGGAGGCGCTGGCCGATCCAGGCGAACTCGGTCATCTCGTCGATGAGGGACATTTCGAGTTCATTTCTCGGGAAAAACGTATCCATTACGGCCGCTCGCTGGCGGACGTAGGCGGCCGGGGATTCGCCGATGGAGACATGGCGGCCGGCTTGGCGGCGGCCTCTGTTCAGGGCGGACTGCCGGCATTTCTCGATGGCTTCCGGGGACTTCGGCCCGGAGGACTTTGCGCCGTTGATGCGAGAGCGCTCGGCGCGGGAGGTCTTAAATTGCGACTCCATATCTACCTGATTACAGTATATAATACGTGTCAAGTATTCCGGGTTAATTGGTGATTTTATGGGACGGCGAACGCTGGCCTGGTGTTCTGTATTTGCGAGGCGCTTTGGTTTGGATACGGTCGCTTGAGGTGCCGAATGCGAGCGCAGGTGGCGATTAGAGCGCTTGGAGGCCAACGGGTGGCCCGCGCGGTCGTCGATTTTCGCTCGGTGGCTAGGCCGCGATCGCTGGGATTTTACGTTGCGCCGCGAGACTCGGCCATTTGGCGCGATGCGGAGAACGCGTCGGCCTCGGCTGTGCTATTCTGCGGCTCTATGGCAGCGGTGCGTGAGATTTCGTCCGATCGATTTGTGTTTGGGTGTCACCGGTTTGGGTTTGGACCGGCGCCGGGGGGAGGGGCGGTCGATGTCGAGCGGCATGTCGTCCCGATGGTAAAGACCGCGCTGGATTTAGGGATTCGAACCTTTGATTCGGCGGTGCTGTATCGGGCCACGTTGCAGTTGGGCCGGGCGCTGGACTCGATGGGCGTGGACCCGCGGACGATCCGGTTTCAGACGAAGTGCCTGCGGTATCTGGGGCTGAAGGCGGGAGGGGCGATCGAGCATCAGCCGGATGCGTTGTTGCAGGGAATTCCACGACGTTATCAAACCTTGACGGACAAATGGGACACGACGCCAGCGGGCGTCGAGCAGCAGATTTGCCGGGAGCGGATCGAGTTTGGCGGGGATGTGTTGCATGGCGTGGCGTTGCACGATCCGCCGGACAAGGAAAAGCAAGCTGGGCTGGATTGGGCCGCCGACGTTTCGCCGGCGATTGCGTATTTGCGGTCGGTTCGCGCGTCGGGGTTTGTGGAACGGATTGGGTTAGGAATCAAAGAGCCGTCGTTTGTGGAGCGGTTTGTCAAGGCGGAGCCGGGGGCGCTGGATTACGCCGGCGTGACGTTTTGTCCGTCGATATTGGGGCCGATGATGTCGATTATCGACCTGGCTGCTCGCGAGAAATTTCAAGTCACGCTGATGGGGATCAATTATGGGCAGGCGTTTACGCTGACTTCCGATCCGCTGCACCATGCGCCGTTCCTTTATAACTATGAAGTGGCTACGGCCGAGGAACGGGCTTTGATGGGGCGGTTCTTTAAGATATGTGGATCGACGCCGTTGCTGCATTTGGCGGCGGCGGTGGCGGGGTTGTTGGCGGTGCACTTTCCTGGCGTGGTGACGCAGATTGTGACGAGCACGCTGACACCGTCGCGGTTGGTGGAGACGGTGAAGTTGGTGCGGGAGGCACATGTTCCGGCGCCGGTTTGGGCGGAGTTGAAGGCGGCGGGGTTGGTGCCGCGGGAGTTTCCGGTGAGCTAGAAGGCCGATCGTTCGAGGCGGCGCCACGGGGTGGCGTTGTCAACCTCGAAGTAACGGACTTTGTCTTCATCCGCCATCGTCGCTTCGGGTGGACTCAACATGAGGCGTGACCCAAGGAGAATCGCAACGTAATCCTCGCCCGAATTCCCGACACCAGCGGAGTCCTGAACGAATAGCCCTCGGACGACGTCAGGCCGGGAGCCAGAGAGCGAGGAGGCATCGCCGACTTCGGTGACCCATACCCAGCGCGGCATCGGAGAAAGACAAAGGGCGGAGGCGGTAGGGGTACCCATGCCGCTTTTGCGTAAGTCGCGTTTGAGTTCGGTGGAGTTTCGCAGGAAGGATCGGACGAACGGCGTGACGCCACGAGGAATGGCGATTTTTCCTTGCTTGCTTTTGAGGTAGTTGGCGGCGGCCTTCTCGGCGAGTTCACAATCCAGCAGGACCTTGCGCGGGAAAGGCACGAGCAGGTCCATGAGTAGGCCAACGTCGCTATGTGGATCGTCGTCCTGTCCGTTATCGATGACAACGGCGGTGACAAGACCGGTTTTAGCCCGGAGCCCGAATGGCCCGCCGCAGGCCGCCCAAAAGCATGAAAGTCTCCGCCGCACACCCGGCAAACTTCTCACAGAGGCGCGACAGCAAGGGAGCCCCAATGGCCCGCGGCGGGCCGCCCAAAAAGATGAAAGTCGTCGTCGCTTTGCGGTATGTTGCCAGACGGTGCAGTGCGGCGAAGACCGAGTGCGCTCTGGAGAT
>Ga0194122_10002190_pt1 | contig 21902 bp, 26 predicted proteins | sample TA2MahCa10mmetaG_FD_155487 | JGI IMG/M metagenome (GOLD analysis project Ga0194122, IMG submission 155487) | Freshwater microbial communities from Lake Tanganyika, Tanzania - TA2015021 Mahale Deep Cast 10m | ecosystem: Environmental > Aquatic > Freshwater > Lake | place: Tanzania: Lake... | reverse complement strand
GGGCTGGAGCAGGCCTTCCGCCAAACCCATGTGGTGGTGGCCAGTGAGGCCGGCTTCACGAGCCAGGCCTCACTGGTGCTGCACCTGGGCCCGAGCGATCCACCGATCCGGATCGCACGCTGCCGGCTGGGATCCGCCGAAGCCACAGGCGGCCATGGCAACACCGATCTGGTGCTGCCGATGCAGGGCGGCGGCGCCGCGGCCCTCGAAGCACTGCTGCAGAGGCAGCCGCTGCCCTTCAGCGCCAGCGGCCAGGCCAGCCCGCAGCAACCGCGCCAGGAGCTGGAGACCCAACTCTCACTGCAGCAGATCGGTGCCGGCCAGCTGCTGCTGCATCGCGCCATCGCCGAAAACGGCGTGGTGGCGGTGAGCAGCCGCGATGGGCTCACGCCCACACCCTGGGGACCGGTGCTGGGGCCCATGGGCAGCGCCCTGTTCAGCTGCGCCGGCGCCGGCAGCATCGGCCTCACATCGCCCGGTCTGCGGGCGCTGGGCCCCGGGTCGCCGGTGCTGGTGGCGGGCGCCGTGGGGTGGGTGAGCGGTGCCGGCGCGGGCCACAACCCTCAGGCCCGCCGCCAGGCCAGCGGCCATGCCCTCAGCCCCGGGGCCAGCTGCGCCGTGAACGTGGAGGTGCATGGCCTGGAGCGGCGCTGGATCCGCGCTTGCCACCAGCGGCAGGAGGGCAGCGCTCTGCTGGTGGCCCTGGCCGCTCCGGTGCCGCTGCTGGATCTGGATGTGGCCCGCCAGGCCGCCTACGGCAACGAGCATCTCCAGGCGCCGGTGCTCGATTACGGGATCCCGCGCCGGGTGCGCCCGAGCCTTGGCAACGTGAGCTACAGCGAACTGCTGAGCGGCAGGCTCCAGATCGGTGAGCAGCGCATCCGCTGCGCGCCGGCCCACAGCCCCCGCCTGGCCCAGGAGATCGGGGCTGAGCTGTGCGAGCGCCTGCGTTCGGGCCGGTTCCCCATCCGCCTGCCCATGGTGGGCCTGCCGCAGCGCCCTGCACTGCTGCCGCTGGAGTGATCGCAGCAGGAATTCAGCCGTAAGCTCCCCGCCTGATGCCATCGCCACAGACCATGTCCGACGCTGCTGAACCCAAGCCGGACACCGAACAGCAGCTCGACCCCGTTGTGCTGGGCGCTGAGGCAACGCCAGTGCCTGAGGCCGTGGAGGAGACCGCAGCCGTGAGCAGCGAAGAGCCCTCCGCCGAGACGCCTGCCTCCCCAACACCAGCTGTTGAGGCTGAGGCGGTGCCGGTTGAGGCCACGGCCACACCCGAGCCAGAACCCACACCGCCTGCACCCGTCGACATCCCCACGGTGGCCAGCACCCTGGAGGTGCCCGCCAGCCCACAGGTGGCGGCTTCCGCCGCTGATCAGGAGGGTGGCGAATGGGAGCTCTTGGTGGAGAAGGTGCGCACCTGGATCGCCAGCGGCCAGCTTCAGGAGCAATGGCAGGCCGCCCGCACCCCCCTGAGCCTGCTGGCCGGATTGATCGCCGTGCTGCTGGTGCTGCGGGTGTATTCCGCCCTGCTGGGTGTGCTTGAGAGCATTCCGCTGTTACCGGGGCTGCTGGAGCTGGCCGGCCTGGTGGCGGTGGTGCAATTCAGCCTCACCCGACTGGTGCGCAGCAACGACCGCCGCGAGGTGATCGAGGGTGTGAAGCAACGCTGGCAGAGCTTCCGCGGCCGCAGCTGAAGCCACCGGAACGCCATCGGGCCAGTTGATAGCTTGGCTCGATTGCGTTAAGGACTTCGGTGGAGATTCAGCTCGGTCGTTCCCGCACTGTTCGCCGCGCCTACGGCATCGATGAGATCGCCCTGGTGCCGGGCGGTCGCACCGTGGATCCTGCGGTCACCGACAGCAGCTGGACCCTCGGCGGAGTGACCCGCGAGATCCCGATCATCGCCAGCGCCATGGATGGCGTGGTGGATGTGGGCATGTGCGTGGAGCTCACCAAGCAGGGCGCTCTCGGCGTGCTCAACCTCGAGGGCGTGCAGTGCCGCTACGACGATCCCAACCCGGCCCTCGATCGCATTGCGGCCGTGGGCAAAGAGGAGTTCGTGCCGCTGATGCAGGAGCTCTACAGCCAGCCGGTGCGCGAAGACCTGATCCGCAAGCGCATTGCGGAGATCAAGGAGCGCGGCGGCATCGCTGCGGTGAGCGCCACCCCCGTGGCCGCCCTGAAGTTCGGCAAGGCCATTGCTGAGGCCGGCGCCGATCTGTTCTTCGTGCAAGCCACCGTGGTGAGCACCGAGCACGTGGGCCCCGAGGGCCAGGAAAGCCTCGATCTCGAAGCCCTCTGCCGCGATTTCGGCGTGCCGGTGATCATCGGCAACTGCGTCACCTATGAGGTGGCCCTCAAGCTGATGCGCGCCGGCGCCGCCGGCGTGATGGTGGGCATCGGCCCTGGCGCCGCCTGCACCAGCCGCGGTGTGCTGGGCATCGGCATCCCTCAGGCCACCTCCGTGGCCGACTGTGCCGCCGCCCGCGACGACTACATGGCCGAGAGCGGCCGCTACGTGCCGATCGTGGCCGATGGCGGCATCGTGACCGGCGGCGACATCTGCAAGTGCCTGGCCTGCGGCGCCGATGCCGTGATGATCGGCTCCCCCATCGCCCGCGCCGCCGAAGCACCCGGCCGCGGCTTCCACTGGGGCATGGCCACCCCCAGCCCGGTGCTGCCCCGCGGCACCCGCATCAAGGTGGGCACCACCGGCAGCCTCGAGAAGATCCTGCGCGGCCCCGCCTCCCTCGACGACGGCACTCAGAACCTGCTGGGCTGCATCCGCACCTCCATGGGAACCCTCGGTGCCCGCACGCTCAAGGAGATGCAGCAGGTGGAAGTGGTGGTGGCACCCTCCCTGCTCACCGAGGGCAAGGTGTACCAGAAAGCCCAGCAGCTGGGCATGGGCAAATAAGCCTTCAGCACAGACGCTGAAGACAGCGGCGTTACCCTCGGGGTGTGCGGGCTTCGGCTCACACACTCCTCACACCCCCCGGCCCGGCGCGTCCGGGCCTTCTGTCTTGTTACCGAGTTCCGGCAGGCCCAGAGCCATCCCGGAAACCATTGCTAGATTCCCAAAACACTGACCCAAACTCGGATGTCCAGCGCCGCAGCCGTCACCGACGCCTCCTTCGAGCAGGACGTGCTCAAGAGCGACGTGCCTGTGCTCGTGGATTTCTGGGCGCCCTGGTGTGGTCCTTGCCGCATGGTGGCTCCCATCGTGGATGAGATCGCCAAGGAATTTGAAGGCAAGATCAAAGTGTTCAAGCTGAACACCGACGAAAACCCCAACGTGGCCAGCCAGTACGGCATCCGCAGCATCCCCACCCTGATGGTGTTCAAGGACGGCCAGAAGGTGGACACCGTGGTGGGTGCCGTGCCCAAGACCACCCTCTCCGGCACCATCGCCAAATACCTCTGATCACGAGGAGCGCGGGATCAGCGCCCCGATAGCCTCGAAGCCCGGCCCTGAGCCGGGCTTTTTTCATGCCACATCCCCCCGATCACCCCGTCCGTTGATGGAGCAGAGCCCCCTTCAGGCCCTCGATCAGGAGCTGCAGAACCACCCGCAGCGCCGCGCGATCGAGCGCAGCATCGTGAGCCTGCTGGAGATTGCCAAGGGCAGCACCGATGCCGATGAATGGCGGCTGATCAACGGCGCCCTCGCCGACATCCGCGATGGCCTCAGTGTGTTTGCCCCGCACCGGCAAACCCGCAAGGTCACCGTGTTCGGCTCAGCCCGCACCAGCCCGGAAGAGCCCGCCTACAAGCTGGCGCAAGAGCTGGCGGTGGAGGCGGTGGCGCGCGGCTTTGAGGTGATGACTGGCGCGGGCGGCGGGATCATGGAGGCCGCCAACAGTGGTGCCGGCTGCGAGAACAGCATCGGGTTGAACGTGGATCTGCCGTTTGAGCAGCACGCCAACCGCTTCGTGAATGCCTGCGATGGCCGCTTGCTCCACTTCCGCTACTTCTTCACCCGCAAACTCTTTTTCCTGCGGGAGAGCGATGCGCTGGTGGTGATGCCCGGTGGCTTCGGCACCTTCGATGAGCTGTTTGAATCCCTCACCCTGATCCAAACCGGCCGCACACCACCCATCCCCCTGGTGATGCTGGCGCCAAGCGGCGATCGCTTCTGGCCCGACTGGTTGCAGGACATCCAGAGCGACCTGGCCAGCCGCGGCCTGATCTCCCCGGAAGACACCAGCCTGCTCAAGCAGGCCAGCACCGCCGCCGAAGCGATGCAGCACATCTGCCGGTTCTATCGGGTGTTTCACACCGCCCAGTTCGCCGAAGACCGGATGGAGCTGCTGCTGCACAGCGAACTCCCCGCCGCCACCGTGGCGGAGCTCAACCGGGAGTTTGATGAGCTCGTGGATGAGGGCAGCCTCAGCCAGGGAGAAAGCTGCGATCGCAACGGCATCCTGCGGCCCTGCCTGCGCTTCCATCTCGATCGCCGCCGCGTGGGGCTGCTTTATCAACTGATCGACCGACTCAATGACCTGCCTCTCGAGGTGGCACCGGCGATCGAGCAACCTGGCGAAAGGATCCGCTCCGCCCTCTCCTGTTCATGAGCACCATCGGCCTGATCGACTACGGCATGGGCAATCTGCATTCGGTGCAGCGGGCCTTTGAACGCCTCGGCTGCCGGATCCAGGCCATCACCAGCAGCGAACAGATGCAGGGTTGCGATGCCCTGGTGCTGCCGGGGGTGGGCGCCTTCGATCCCGCGATGGAGCGTCTGGAGCGCACGGGCCTCGCTACAGGCTTGCGCCAGTGGTGCGAGGCGGGAGGAGCCTTGCTGGGGATCTGCCTGGGGCTGCAGCTGCTGTTTGAAAGCAGTGATGAAGGCGAGCGGCAGGGGCTCGGCCTGCTGCAGGGCCATGTGGCCGCCCTGCCCAAGCAGCCAGGCCACCCGGTGCCCCACATGGGCTGGGAGCCCCTGCAACCGCTGCACCCCAGCCCCCTGCTGCCGCCCGATGGCCAGCCCGCCTGGATGTATTTCGTGCATTCCTATGCGGCGGTACCCAGCGAACCCAGCTGCACCACGGCGGCGGTGAACTTCGGCGAGCGCAGCATCACAGCCGCCGTGTGGCAGGGGCGCATCGGTGCCTGCCAGTTCCACCCGGAGAAATCCAGCCTCAGCGGTGAGGCGATGCTGCGCCGCTGGATCACCTGGGTGGAGCAGCAGGGATGAGCCTGCGGTTGAGTGGCGGGCGGCTCCTGCAGAGCCCGCCGGGGTCCAGCGCTCGCCCCACTCCCTCGCGGGTGCGGCTGGCTGTGATGAACATGCTGGCGGCTGATCTGCCTGGCTGCCGCTGGCTGGATCTGTTCAGCGGCAGCGGCGTGATGGGCTGTGAAGCCCTGCAGCGGGGCGCCGCGGCCGTGGTGGCGGTGGATCAGCAACGGGCGATGGCGAGCACCAGCCGCATCAATCTGGAACGCACGGCCTCAGGGCTGAACCCCACGCCCGTGCTGCAGGTGGAATGCCAGGAGGTGGTGCGCTGGCTGGAATCGGGCCGCCCGGAGGCCATGGCCCCGTTCGATCTGATCTATGCCGACCCGCCCTACAACGCTGGCCTCTACGGCACCGTAGCTGCAGCCGTACGACGCGGCGGCTGGCTCAACAGCCAGGGAATTCTGCTGCTGGAATGCAGCTCCTCAGCCCTGCCCACCAGCTCCGGTGGGGCGCTTGAGGGCTGGGAGCTGGTGAAACAGAAGCGCTATGGCAGCAGCACGGTGTTGCTCCTGACTGCTGCCACTTGAAGGCTCAGCCGCCCAGAGCGCTACCGCGGCGGTACTGGTTCCAGGCAGCCACGAACAGGCCGGTCAGCGTCACGGGAATCAGACCGAGCACGATGCCGCAGAGCAGGGGTTCGATCATGGGGTGACACACCAGCGTTGGTTGCACAATTCTTCCACGCGCTCGTGCCCAGCGCGAACTGCCCACACCATCTGTGACTGCCTCGCCCAACCCTGAGAGCACCAACCCCGCTGGCACCAGCCGCGGATTGATTCCTGCGCTGGTGCTGCTGGCAGCGGCCTGCGTGGCTGTTGTGGCGCTGCTGGTGCTGCCGGCCGCCCGCAGCGACCCCTACACCCGCAGCACCCTGCAGCTGAGCGGCGCAGCGGATCGGGGCGAACAGCTGTTTCTGATCAACTGCGCCGGCTGCCATGGCATCGCCGCCCAGGGGCTGGTGGGCCCCAACCTCCACGGGGTGGACAGCCGCAAAAACAACCGTCAACTGATTCAGCAGGTGGTGAGCGGCCGCACGCCGCCGATGCCGCGCTTCCAACCCGAGCCGCAGGCGATGGCGGATCTGCTCGCCTACCTGCACACGCTCACATGAGCCTGGCGGTGGTGCTGGTGGAGCCTGCAGGCCCCCTCAACGTGGGCAGCGTGGCCCGGCTCTGCGCCAACTTTGAGATTGAACAGCTGCGGCTGGTGGCACCCCGCTGCGATCACCGCGGGCCCGAAGCGCGGCAGATGGCCGTGCATGGCGAGGCGCTGCTGGAGCAGGCCAGGCTCTATCCAGATCTGGCGGCCGCCATTGCCGACTGCCAGCGGGTGGTGGCCACCAGTGGCCGGATCGAAACCGAGAGCCTGCCGCTCAGTGAGCCAGGCCCGGCCTTGCACTGGCTCTGCCAACACAACACCAACCCAGCAGGCCGCAACAACCCGATGGCGGCCTTGGTGTTTGGCCGCGAAGACCGGGGGCTGAGCAATGCCGAACTGCTCCAGGCTGGCCGGGTGGTGCGCCTCGCCACCAGCGAGGCCTACGCCTCCCTCAACCTCTCTCACGCGGTGGCGATCTGCCTGCACGAGCTGCAGGCCTGCCGCACGCAGCCTCTGCCGGTGCCCGCCGTCAGCCCCGCCCCCATCACCAGCAGCGACGACGATCTCTGCAGCCGCGGCGCCCTCGAAGCCGCCTTGGCCGATGCCGAGGCGCTGCTGCTGGAGGTGGGCTTCCTCTACCCCCACACGGCAACGGCACGCATGGCCAAGTTGCGCGCTCTGTTGCAACGGGCCCAAGTGCAGGAACCCGAGGTAGCTCTGCTGCGCGGCATGGTACGTCAACTGCGTTGGGCAGCCCGGCGAGAGACCCCTTAACGTCCGGTCCGTCCGCCAGCAGGCAGCACCCGTGAGCGCGAGCCGCCCCAAACGCTCCAGCAGCACCCCGGGATGGGGAGGGCCGCTGCGGCTGGTGTTGCGCCTGGCCGTGATGGGCATTGGCCTGGGGGTGATCACCGGCACCAGCTTGAAACTGTTGGCCCCGCAGCTGGCGGGCGGCGCCAACCCTGCAGCCGCCGGTAAAGCGCCGCCGCCCCTGCTGCCCACCGCGCAACCCTTGCCACGGGGGATGGCGCTCGGACGCTTTGAGCCCAAAACCGAACTCACCGCCGTGAGCCAGAAGTGGGCGCAGCTGGCTGCACGCCATAAAGATCTGAAAGCCAGCGGCTATTTGCTGGTGCTCGATGACGGCCGCTACGCCCAGCTACTGCCGGATCAGGCCATGCCGGCCGCCAGCTCGATCAAAACGCCGATCCTGCTGGCGGGGCTGGAGGAGCTCGATGCCGGAAAACTGCGCTGGAACGAACCCCTCGCCCTCACCAAGGAGGTGATCGGAGGCGGTGCCGGCTGGATGGCCAACAAACCGGTGGGCACGCGCTTCCCCTTCTGGGAGGCGGCCACCGAGATGATCCGGGTGAGCGACAACAGCGCCACCAACCTGCTGATCAAGCGCCTGGGCGGAAAAGTTGCCCTCAACGCCCGCTTCCAGGCCATGGGCCTCACGGCCACGGTGGTGAACAACTGGCTGCCGGATCTCGATGGCACCAACACCACCAGCTCCCTGGATCTGGCCCGCTCGATCGCGCTGGTGGATACGGGCGAGATGCTCAGCCCGCGCGCGCGTGATCTCTTCCGCGGCGTGATGGGCACCTCCCGCACCAACACCCTGCTGCCCCTGGGCCTGCTGATGGGCCTGGGCGGCGATTCCGCCGACCCAGACAGCGCCCTGCTCGCCCACGGCGTGACCGTGCTCAACAAAACCGGCGACATCGGCATCGCCTACGCCGATGGCGGCCTGATCGAGCTGCCCAACGGACAACGGGCCGTGGCCGCTTTCATGGTGAAAGGCCCCTTCAACGACCCCCGCTCCACCGACCTGATCCGCGCCATGGCCGCCGAGGTGGCCCGGGCCCTGATCGGCAAGCCAGGCGGAACCGCACCCGCTGCGTCCCGATGATCCTGCCCTTGCTACTGGCGGCCGCACCGGCTGCCACCACCCCGGCGGCCCCTGCTCCGCCGGCACCGGTTCTGCGGCCGCAGACCGTGGCACCCCTGCCCGGCGGCCTGGATCAGGTGCTGGTGGTGAACGACAACAACCCCGAACTGATTTCCGGGCCCGGGATCCTGCTCTCCACCTTCCCGGCTGCCGGGCGGCCCAAGCCCGATGCCCATCTCGATGTGGCGCTGAACGGTCGGTTTGATCTGTTCAGCCACCACGTGTATGCCGGCAAGCCAGACAGCCTCGATTCCACCCTCTGGCTGGCCGTGGTGGCGCAGCCCCGCGGCAGCCAACCGGTAACGCTGCAACTGCTGGGGGGCTCCACGGCGCTCTCGCAGGCCACCGACAAGCAACAGCAGGACGCCCCCTTTCTGCCCCTGCCGGCGCTGATGCCGCAGGACGGCCATGTGTACAGCGGCCCCGGCAGCCGCGTGGCCACCGAATTGCTGGCCCGCCAGCGCAATCCACTGATCCCTGAGCGGTGGACCCTGACGCCGGGGCGGCCGAGCACGCTGCTCGTGCTGCCGATCCCGGTGAAGGGGCTTGACCCCCTGCTCAATGGCCGCAACCTGCAGCTGCGCCTGCAGAGCTCGGGCCCGGTGAGCCTGGCCACCCTGGCGGCCTACGGCACAGGGGATCAACCGCCAGCGGCAAGCAGCTGGGCGGACTTGCTCAACGGCGGCCTCAGCCCCAAGGAGCACAAGCCCACCCCGCGCGGCGCCAGCGGCCGGATCGTGTATTCCCGCGTGAGCGGTGTGCAGATCGGCAGCATCTGGAACGGCACGATCACCGACCCCGGCAAGCCCTATTTGTCGGCCAGCCGAGCCCCGATCTCCTGGCCGATCGCTTCATTGGATCGGGGCAGCCTCGGCACCGGCCAGGTGCAGACGGCCGAGCTCAAAGCCTTCTACCCCGGCACCGCCTGGGCCGCCCACGGCAATTACGGCGTGGAATACAACCTGGCGATTCCGCTGCGGAACACCAGCAGCAAGCCGGTGCAGCTGGAGCTGGCCTTCGAATCACCGCTGAAGAGCGATCAGGCCCAGGGCGGCCTGCGCTTCAATCCCGAGCCCGGCAAATCGGTGATGTTCCGCGGCACGGTGGAGGCCAGCGGACTCGACGCTGACAACGGCACCGCCGCCGGTCGCCGCAGTTTCCACCTGGTGCAGCGGGTGGGGCAGCAGGGGCCGGCCCTGGGCACCGTGAGCCTGGCGCCGGGAGCCAGCCGGCAGCTGCGGGTGCGCCTGATCTACCCAGCCGATGCCACGCCGCCCCAGGTGCTGAGCCTGCTGCCTGTGAAACAATCCCCCGAACAGACCGCTTCACATCACTGATGCAAGCCCGCAAGCGCAGGGTCTTCCCCTTCACCGCCATCGTGGGTCAGGAGGAGATGAAGCTCGCCCTGCTGCTCAACGTGATCGATCCCCGCATTGGCGGCGTGATGATCATGGGCGACCGCGGCACCGGCAAGAGCACCACCATCCGCGCCCTGGCGGATCTGCTGCCCAAGATCGACGTGGTGGCGGGCGATCCCTACAACAGTTCGGCCACCGATCCCGACCTCCAGAGCGCTGAGGTGCGTCAGCGGGCCGAGCACGGCGAACAGCTGCCCACCGAGAAGCGTCAGGTGCCGATGGTGGACCTGCCCCTGGGCGCCACCGAAGACCGCCTCTGCGGCACGATCGACATCGAGAAGGCCCTGAGCGAGGGCGTGCGCGCCTTTGAACCCGGCCTGCTGGCCAAGGCCAACCGCGGCCTGCTCTACGTGGATGAGGTGAACCTCCTCGACGACCACCTGGTGGACGTGCTGCTGGATTCGGCCGCCTCCGGCTGGAACACCGTGGAGCGCGAGGGCGTGAGCGTGCGCCACCCGGCCCGCTTTGTGCTGATCGGCTCCGGTAACCCCGAAGAAGGCGAGCTGCGCCCGCAGCTGCTCGATCGCTTCGGCATGAGCGTGGAAGTGCGCACCGTGCGCGATCCCGAGCTGCGCGTGCAGGTGGTGGATCAGCGCACCGCCTTCGACAACGACCCCGACGGCTTCAACAACGCGGTGCAGACCACCCAGGACGGCCTGCAGGCCCGGGTGGTGGAGGCCCAGAACCGCCTGCCCCAGGTGCAGATCGACGACGACCTGCGCATCCGCATCTCCGCCATCTGCGGTGAGCTGGACGTGGATGGCCTGCGCGGCGACATCGTGACCAACCGCGCCGCCCGCGCCCTGGCCGCCTTCGAGGGCCGCACCGAGGTGACCGAAGACGACGTGGCCCGCGTGGCCGCCTGCTGCCTGCGCCACCGCCTGCGCAAGGACCCCCTCGAGCAGATCGACTCCGGCGATCGCGTGGTGAAGGTGTTCTGCAAGGTGTTCGAGCGTCCCGAATCCAGCGACCGCGGCGCCTTTGAACTGGCCCTGGCGGCCTGATGCAGCGCCGGGGGCACCGATGGTGATCCTCGGCCTCGACCCCGGCCTGGCTCGGGTGGGCTATGGCGTGATCGAGGTGGAAGGCACCCCGGGCCGCGGTCGCCAGCAACTGCTCGATTGCGGCATCATCCGCACCGATCCCGGCCGCAGTGAGGGGGAGCGGATGGTGGAGATCGCCCGTGATCTTCGCCAGCTGATCCGCGCCTGGCGGCCGCAGCTAGCGGTGGTGGAGAAATTTTTCTTCTACCGCTCCAGCACCACGATCTCGGTGGTGCAGGCCCGCGGGGTGCTGATGATGACCCTGGCGCGCTTCCAGATCCCCGTGGCGGAATTCCCGCCGATGCAGATCAAGCTGGCTCTAGCGGGCCACGGCCACGCCGACAAAGACGACGTGCTTGCCGCGGTGATGCGCGAGCTCAACCTCGACACCCCGCCCCGCCCCGATGACGCCGCTGATGCCCTGGCGGCAGCGCTCACCGGCTGGTTCCAGCGATGAAGTCCGCCGCCGCCACCAGCACCAAAGCCGAGCTGCGCCGGTTGTATCGCGAGCAACGGCTGCAGCATCGACCCGCAGCCGAAGCCGGCATGCAAAGGGCTGCCCTGGCTCTGGCTGGGCAACTACAAGGCGAGCAACAATTCGGGCTGTACTGGCCTCTCAAGGGCGAGGCCGACCTCAGGCATCTGGCCGATCACCCAGGCCTGCGCAATCGGCTGGCCCTGCCGCGCGTGGAGCGCGGGCAACTGCGCTACCGGCACTGGCAACCGGGCGCGGACCTCAGCCCCGATGACACCGGTATTCCCGCACCAGAACACGGGCCAGATCTCAACGCCAGCGCCCTGGGGCTGCTGCTGGCCCCAGCCCTGGCCTTTGACCAACGCGGGTTCCGCCTGGGCTACGGCGGCGGCTGGTTTGATCGCCTGCGCAGCGATCCGCAGTGGCAGGCCATTCCCGCCCTGGCAGTGCTGCCAGCCGCCTGCCTGGTGGAAGAGCTGCCGCGGGAGCCCTGGGATGTGCCGTTTGCCGGTTGGCTGGATGAACACGGCATCCATTGGTTGCAAGCTGTGTAAACCTCCCCTGCACCCACGCAGCGCTGAGCAGGCTTTGGCAGGATCACTGCAGGCAAAGACCTCTTCTGTGGATCTCCAGGCCAACGACGCGTTTCAGTCCGCCAGCAATGCCAGCCGGCGTACGCCCGGCATCCGCGTGAACCGTGGCACCGCAGCGGAGCAGGTGCTGGCCGCTGAACTGAGCGGGCGCCAGGAGAGCGGTGATGCCCTCTCGATGATGGTGAGCTCCATGGTGCACATGGTGCAGGCCGGTAAAACCCGCAGCACCAGCAGCCGCTGGTCGGCCTGAAGTCCAAGCGCTTAGCTGGCCCCAGCCTTCCTTCGGCACAGCGATGACACAACCCGTTTCCACCGCTCTGCGCGCCCTAGCTCTGGCTCTGCTGCTCAGCCCTGCAGCGGCCCAGGCCCATGGCATCGAAAGCAGCCTCACCCGGCTGGAATCCCTCACCAACAGCCTGGTGCTGGAGAGCCGCTTCTCCAATGGCGAACCCACCAGCGACGCCGTGGTACGCCTGGTGGCCCCAGACGGTGAATCCCTCGAGCTGGGCCGCACCAATGCCGAGGGACAACTGAGCTTCGCCCTGCCCAAACAGGCCAATGGCGAGTGGGAGCTGCAGGTGGATGGGGGTCCTGGCCACCGCGACTACCTCGAGATGCCAGTGAAAGCCGGCCAAGCCCAGCTGGATCAGATCAGCCGCCACCACCACTCCAATCCGCTGCCCTGGCTCAGCGCCCTGGGCGCAACTGCCATGCTGCTGGGGCTCCAGCGCATGCGTCGTTTCCGTTGATGGCCACCGGCAGCGAGAAGCTCGATCAGATTGTTGAACGCCTGAAAGGCACCGCCGATCCCAAGCGGCGCTACGAATACGTGCTCTGGCTGGCCAAAAAGCTGCAACCGCTGCCAGAGGAATTCCGCAACGACGCCTTCAAGGTGAAGGGCTGTGTGTCGCAGGTGTATGTGGTGGGGCAGCTGGTGGACGGCAAGCTGCACTGGCAGGGCGATTCCGATGCCGCCATCACCAAAGGCCTGCTGGCGCTGCTGATCGAAGGGCTTGAAGGGCTGGATCCCGCTGCCGCCGCTGACATCGATCCGGGCTTCCTCAGCGAAACAGGCTTGCAGGCCAGCCTCACGCCCTCTCGCGCCAATGGCTTTCTCAACATCCTCAAGATGATGCAGGCCCAGGCCAGTGCCCTGGCGGCCGGCTGATTTCTAGGATCTGCCCTTTAACGGATTGGGCGGCATGACCATCGGCATCGGCTTGCTCGGGCTTGGCACGGTGGGAGCAGGCGTGGCCGAGATCCTGCTCAATCCCCAGGGCCGCCATCCGCTGGTGGGGCAGCTCGCGCTCAAACGCGTGGCTGTGCGCGATCTGAACCGCCCACGGCCGGTGGAACTTCCCGCTGAGATTGTCTGCACCGATCCGCTGCAGGTGGTGAACGACCCCGCGGTGGACATCGTGGTGGAGGTGATGGGCGGTCTGGAGCCGGCCCGCAGCCTGATCCTTGCGGCCATCGCCGCGGGTAAGCCGGTGGTGACAGCCAACAAGGCGGTGATCGCCCGCTACGGCGAAGAGATCGCCGCCGCTGCAGCCGAGCAGGGGGTGTACGTGCTGATCGAAGCCGCCGTGGGCGGCGGCATTCCGATCATCGAACCACTCAAACAATCCCTGGGGGGCAACCGCATTCAGCGGGTGAGCGGCATCATCAACGGCACCACCAATTACATCCTCAGCCGCATGGCGGATGAGGGCGCCGCCTACGGCGATGTGCTGGCGGATGCCCAGCGCCTGGGCTACGCCGAAGCCGATCCCGCCGCTGATGTGGAAGGTGGCGACGCCGCCGACAAGATCGCCATTCTTTCGGGCCTGGCCTACGGCGGCTCGATCGAGCGCAGCGCCATCCCCACCGAAGGCATCAACCGCCTCGATGCCCGCGACGTGAACTACGCCGCCCAGCTCGGCTACGTGGTGAAGCTCGTGGCCACTGCCCAGTTCCTCGGCACCGACGCCGATGACACGGTGCAGCTGGATGTGCGCGTCAGCCCCACCCTGCTCCCCAAAGACCACCCGCTGGCGGGGGTGCACGGCGTGAACAACGCGATCCTGGTGGAGGGCGATCCGGTGGGGCGCGTGATGTTCTACGGCCCTGGCGCCGGCGCGGGCCCCACCGCCTCCGCCGTGGTGGCCGACATCTTGAACATCGCCGGCATCCGCGAGGCCACGGGTCAGGGCGGCGGCCTCGACCCGCTGCTGGCCGCCAGCCGCTGGCGCTCCTGCCGCCTGGTGGATCCGGGCGAGACGCAGCACCGCAACTACCTGCGCCTGCAAACGGGCGATCAGGCTGGTGTGATCGGTCGCATCGGCAGCTGCTTCGGGGATGAGGGCGTGTCGATCCGCTCAATCGTGCAATTCGAAACCAGCGGTGCCTGTGCGGATGCGGAGATTGTGGTGATCACCCACGAGGTGCAGGAGGCGAAATTCCGCCGAGCCCTCGCCGCCATCACAGCCCTGGACGACGTGACGGCCGTGGCGGCCTACCTGCGCACGCTCTGAGCCGGCGCTGAGGCAGATTGGACACAAAGCGAGAACGACCCCGCACTGCTGCGCCATCTGAATCCGCTGACGCAGCGCTTGCTTTGTAGCGACGAGAACCTTTGATCAGCCCATCGCCGAGAAGGCTGTTGTTCAGATCCTTCTTTCTCTCAGCGCCACCACCGCTCTGTTTCACACCCGAACCATGACCCTGCATCAGGGTGATTGCATCACCCTCACCAGCGACGAAAACCTGTATCAGGTGATCGGCGTGGATGATCGCCACAACCGCTGCTGGGTGCGGCGCTGGCCGCTGGCCCGCCACGGCTCACCCGTGTTTGAAATTTCCCTGCAGCAAGTGGCCAGCCACAGCCACCACCACCCCCCTCGCCTTGTGCATGGGGCTTGAATAAGCGGGCTTGCCCGCAACCTTGACCCGCCGCCCCCTGTTTCGCTCAGCCCTGGCGGCCCTGCTTCCGGCCGTGGCCTTGCTGTCCGGCTGTCAGCCTCCCCATCCCAGCGGCCAGTTGGTGGTGGCCAGTAAGAGCAGCCTGGCCTCGGTGGATCCGGTGGATGTGACCACCCACGCCGGCCTGCAACTGCTCAGCGCCATCGGTGATCCGCTTTACAGCGCCTCGGCCGATGGCCAGCTGAAGCCGCACCTAGCCACAGCCTTACCCCAGATCAGCCCGGATGGCCTCAGAGCCCGCATCCCCCTGCGGCGCGATGTGCTGTTTCACGACGGCAGCCGCTTTGATGCCGCGGCCATGGTGTTCAGCCTGGAGCGCTTCCGCAGCCTGGCCAAGCTGGGCTACCTGCTCGACGACCGCATCAGCGGCGTGCGAGCCAGCGGGCCCTATGAACTGGAGCTGCAGCTGAAGCGGCCCTACAGCGCCCTGCCAGCGCTGCTCAGCTCGATCAGCCTCACGCCGCTCTCGCCCAAGGCCTACCGGCAGCACCAGAGCAAACCCCTGGCGGATCGCTTCGTGGGCACCGGCCCCTACCGGCTGGTGAGCAGCAGCCCCCAGAAACAAACCCTGCTGCCGTTCACGCGCTACTGGGGCCCAGCGCCACGCAACAGCGGCCTGCACCTGGTCACCCTCAGTAACTCCACCGCCCTGTTTGGCGCGCTGGTGAGTGGCGAGGTGGATGTGCTCACCTCCTCCGGGATGGACAGCGACCAACAGCGCGCTCTGGCGCAGCGCGCCCAGCAGGGGCGCTTGGTGGAGGGCATCGGCCCCGCCGGGGAAATCGGCTATCTCACGCTGCTCAGTGATCGTCCACCGCTCAACCAGCCGCTGCTGCGCCAGGCCGTGGCCCTGAGCCTGAATCGTGAGCTGATCAGCCAACGGGTGAGTTATGGCATCCGCGCTCCGCTGCGCTCGCTGGTGCCACCGCCGCTCGCAGGTTCAGAGCCGCCGGCCTGGCCGGCCTACAACCCCACCCGGGCGCGCCAGCTGTACCAACAAGCCGGGTATTGCCAGGGGAAGGTGTTCACCCTGCCGCTCACCTTCCGCTCGAATGTGCCGGCCGACAAGTTGTTTGCCCTCACCTGGAAAGCCCAGCTGCAACGCGACCTCAGCGACTGCGTGCAGCTGGAGATCACCGGCGTGGAATCCACCACGGCCTATCGCCAGCTGGCCGATGGCGCCTTTCCGATGATCCTGTTCGACTGGAGCGCCGACTACCCCGATCCCGACATCTACCTGGCGCCGATGCTCGCCTGCAGCAAGCCGAAGGGGGAACAGTGCCTGGAAGGCAACGCCGCCGCCGCCGGCAGCTTCTGGAGCGCGCCGGGGCTGCAGGCGGAACTGGAGGCGAGCGAACGGCTGAGCGGCCCAGAGCGCCTGCCGCTGCTGCGTCAGCTGCAGCAGCGCACGGCCACTGCAGCGGCCTATATCCCGGTGTGGCAGGTGGCGCCGCGGGCCTGGGCGCAGCCGCAGCTGCGCCAACCCGTGTTTGATGGCAGCGGCCGCCTGGTGCTGCAGGCGCTGAGTATCCGATGAGTCGCCGTCGTCACCTGCTGCGTTATCTGACCAGCCGACTGGCGCTGGTGCCCGTGATGCTCTGGCTGATCGCCAGCTTGGTGTTCCTGCTGCTGCGCGTGGCACCGGGGGATCCGATCGATGCCCTGCTGGGGTTGCGAGCACCGCCGGAAGCCCGGGCTTTGCTGCGCCAGCAGCTGGGCCTCGATCAGCCCCTGCTGGTGCAATACGGCCGCTATCTGGCTGATCTGCTGCACGGCCAGCTGGGCAACTCACTCACCAACAACGAACCGGTTACGGCCGTGATCGGCCACAGCCTGCCCGCCAGCCTGGAGCTGGGCGTGGTGGCGCTGTTGATTGCGGCGGTGCTGGGACTCGCGGTGGGCTTCAGCGGCATCGCCCGGCCGGAGGGCAAAACCGATCTGGCGGGGCGGCTCTATGGCATCGGCACCTATGCCCTGCCTCCCTTCTGGGCCGCGATGGTGGTGCAGCTGGTGTTCGCCGTGTGGCTGGGTTGGCTGCCGGTGGGCGGCCGCTTCCCGGCCACCGTGGTACCACCGGCTGGCAGCGGCTTCTATCTGCTCGACAGCCTGCTGGCGGGCAACGCGCAGCAGTTCTGGGGGGCGCTGCGCCATCTGGTGCTCCCCGCCTCCACCCTGGGCCTGCTGCTCAGCGGCGTGTTCGCCAATGCCCTGCGCCTCAACCTGCGCCGCGCCCTGGATTCCGATTACGTGGAGGCGGCCCGCAGCCGCGGCCTGAGCGAACGGCGGGTGGTGCTGCGCCATGCCCTGCCCAATGCGCTGCTGCCGGTGCTCACGATCACGGGCATCACCGTGGCCTCCCTGATCGGCGGGGCGCTGCTGATCGAGGTCACCTATTCCTGGCCCGGTGTGGCCTTCCGGCTGCAAGAAGCGATCGGCCAGCGGGATTACCCCGTGGTGCAGGGCATCGTGGTGGTGGTGGCGGCGCTGGTGGTAGCGGTGAGTGTGCTGGTGGATCTGCTGGTGGCGCTGCTCGATCCGCGGGTCAGTTTCTGAGGGCGTTGCTCCAGCTCTCCGCCTGGCGGCGGTTGAGCACGTAGGCGGTCACGCCGCCCAGCTGGCGCCGCTGGGGGGCGATTCCCTTGGGCAGGGCCTCCAGGAAATCAGCGGTGAGCCCCAGGGTGAGCGCCTGCACCCGCTGGGGCTCCACCCCCACAAACTCCTCGCCGAGCTGAAACAAGGCCTGCTCCTGGCGCTCAATCCGCACGGGCGAGAAATGGCTGCCCCCCTCCAGCAACACCAGGCGGCTCTGGGGCTCGTCGTCGCGAAGGAACAGCTGCAGCTGCTCACCCAGGGGCGGTGTGATCAGATCCAAACTGCCGCCCACCAGCAGCGCCGGGGCCGGCAGACCGCGCAGACCGCGATGGGGCCAGAGCAGGCTGCCGAAGCCGTTGAGGCTCACCACCGCCTGCAGGGGTTGCGCCAGCGGTTGCACCGGCGGCAGCGCCACATCCAACAGCTGGCACTGCAACAGCCGCGAGAGATTGGTGAGCGGGATGCCATCGAGGGCGCGCTCGCAGCGGCGGGCCAACCCCGCTTCCGGCCTTAGCCCAGCGGCCAGCAGGCTGCTGAGCCCGCCGAGGGAGTGCCCCATCAGCACCACCCGATCCCCCAGCCGCGGCAACGGCCCCTGCTCCACCGCGCGCACCGCGGCCTGCAGATCCAGCACCCGATCGCTGAGGGTTTCTGCCCCCGGCGGGGGGCGCCGCCCCTCCAGCAGCTCCCGCACCGCCCGTTCATCGCTGCCGGGATGATCCAGCAGCAGCACAGGCCAACCGCGCTGCTGCAACCCCCGCGCCAACCACTCCAGCTGCGCGGCGCTGCCCCCCAGGCCAGGGCTGAGCAACACCCACACCGGGCGGGACCCCGCCCAGATCTGCAGCTCCAGCGGCTGGCGGCGATGGGCCACCGGCAGCTGCAAGCGCTGGGGGCTGCGCGCCGAACCCGGTTCCTCAGCCAGCCCAGACCAAAACTGCGACACCCTCCGCAGCCGCTGCTGCTGCAACGCCTGCAGCGCGGTGCTCTGCGCCACGATCTGCTGGCGCCACTGGGCCGCCAGCTGCAGACCACCATCGAGATGCAGCACCAGGCTCTCGCTGGGCACCGCGCGGAGCAGTTCGATCGTGGTGACCTGGCTCTGGCGGGCGAGCAACTCCTGCAGGGTTTGGAAGAGCAGCGGACCGGCGCTATCGCCCTGGTTGGTGCTGATCAGCTGATCGAGCTCCTCGAGCACCCGTTGGCCGGCCCAGCTGGCCAGGAACTGCTGGGCAAAGGAGCGGTCCTGCACCAGGGGAGCGCGCAGGACGCGCCGCAGCTGCTCCTGGCCACGGGGATCGAGCAGATCCAGCCAGGCGCGCAGATCGCCAGTCACATCCGCTGGCGAACGGCTCCAGGCCTCCAGGGCCACCAGATCGATGGGCAGGCGCAGGCCATCGAGCCGCACCTCGAGTTGTTCAGCCGCCCGGGCAGGGGTGATCCAAAGCAGGCCAGCCAGCAGACTGCGCAGCACCGCACGCAACGGTCGACGGGTTGGCACGAGCACAGATGCTGTCAGCGGGCCGGCAGTGGTGGCACCAGTTTCCCGCGCCGCTGCGGGAGCTGGCCACTGTGCGGCTGGTGGCGAGCTTCGGGGCAGGGGGTGTGCTCTATCTCACCCCGATGGTGTTTCACCAGGCGGATTTCTCCGCATCACAGGTGGGCAGCGGCCTGGCGGTGGCAGCGCTGGCGGGCACGTTCGGCCGCTTTGCCAGCGGTTGGTTGCTGGATCTGGGCCTCACCTGCGGCCTGCCGGTGCTGCTGGCCGGCCTGTGCGGCTTCCTCGGCGACGCCCTGCTCATGGGGGCCCACCAGCAGCAGGGATTTGTAGCCGGCCAGGTGCTGCTCGGCCTGGCCGGTGGGCTCTACTGGCCCGCGGTTGAGCTGGCTGTTCCGCTCTGCGCACCGCCGGTGGCCTCGGCGCGGGGTTATGCCCTCTCGCGCACAGCGGATGCGGGCGGCGTGGCCGGCGGCACCCTGGCGGGCGCACTGCTGGCGCAACTGGGCCATCTGCGCGGGGTGTACCTGGTGGATATGAGCGCGATCGTGGTTTTGGCAGCGCTGCTGCTGTGGCGGCCGCTGCCGCGGGCCCTGCAAGCCGGCCGCGCCGGCGTGCCGCGTGTCGCCTGGGGCGACTGGTTGCCGGCGCTTGTGCCGATGCTGCTGCTGTCGGTGGTGGCCACGGCGATTCCGGCCTTGATGCAAAGCGCCCTCCCGCTGGATCTGGTGCGGGGCGGGCTGGAGCGTGACGCTCAACCGGAAACGATCAGCGCCCTGCTGATCGGCCTGCCCCTGGCCTTGCTACTGCTGATTCAGTGGCCGGTGGGTCAGGCCCTGGCACGCCGATCGGTGGCCGTGGGCCTTGGGCTGAGCATGGTGTGTTTCAGCGGCGGCACGGCGCTGCTGGCCCTCTCAGCCCTGAGCGAGCAGGGCATCGCGCTGGTGGCGCTGGCCCTGATGCTGCTGGCCCTCGGGCAGGCCGCCTTCCTGCCAACCTCCACCGAAGCGGTGGTGGAGCTCAGCCCCGAAGGCCATGGCGGCCTGGCCATGGCGCTGTTCTCCCAATGCTTTGCCCTCAGCGCCTTCGGAGCGCCACTGCTGGCGGGCCTGCTGCTCGATGGCCAGGGCCACGGGCTGGTGCTCTGGCTGCTGATGGCCGTGGTGTGTGCACTGTGCCTGCTCCTGATCGGGCCCATCCGCCGCCGAGCCCACGTGAAGCGCTGAAACCAAACCAGGCGATGCGCAACACATGCCCGCGGCCGCGGTAGCCCACACAATCGGAGCAGTGATGCCGTGCCCATGGCTGTTCACGATCACGGTCGCCGCCATCCGCAACAGCACATCGGAAGAGCGGGCCTGGCCTCGGCCTTCCGCTGGAGCATCCTGCTCAACACAGCGCTGTCGGTGGCGCAGATCGTGATCGGCATCGGCTTCGGCTCCCTGGCGCTGATCGGCGATGCCCTGCACAACCTGGGCGATGTGGCTGGGCTGGCTCTGGGCTGGGGGGCAGAGCGCCTCAGCACCCGCCCGCCGAATGAACGCTTCACCTACGGCTTCGGGCGCAGCACCCAGCTGGCAGCGCTGAGCAATGGCGTGCTGGTGGCGATGGCCTCAGCAGTGGTGGTGGTGGAAGCGATCCAGCGGCTGCACAACCCCCAGCCGCTGGTGAGCGGGCCGGTGGCCTGGGCCGCTGCCGCCGGCATCGCAGTGAATCTGGGATCCGCCCGCCTGTTCGGCCACGGCGGGCACGGCAGTCACGGCAGGCACGGCGATCACAGCGGCCATTCCCACGACCTCAATCGCCACGCAGCGGTGGTTCACCTGGTGAGCGATGCCTTGGTGTCGCTGGCGGTGCTGCTCAGCGCGCTGCTGGTGGGCCTCACCGGCTGGCATTGGCTCGACCCCCTCACCGCCATCGGGGTCGGCATCGCCGTGGGGTACACGGGGCTCGTGCTGATCCGCGATGCACTGGTAGTGCTGCTGGATGGAATCCCCAGCCACATCCAACCCGAGCAGGTGCGCGCCACGCTGCTCGCCTTACCTGGTGTGGTGGATGTCCACCACGTGCACATCTGGAGCCTGAGCACGAGCCAGGTGGCCCTCACCGCTCACGTGTGCCGCCGCGACAGCGGCATGGGCGATCTGGAGCCGCTGCACCTGGCAAAAGATGCACTGGCCGCCATCGGCGTGGAGCACAGCACCCTGCAACTGGAGCCGGGCTGAAGGCCGAGGCGCTCAGCCTTTGCTCACCTTGGCGGTCCAGGCCTCGTGAGGCAGGGGCTCGGTGCCGTACTCCCAGTCATCGTAGTCGGGGTCGTTGCGGATCTGCTGGTGCACCTGCTTCTGCACTTCAAAGTCGTGCTGCTGGGTGGCGTCCTGCGGGGTGCTGCCGGCGGCCTGCTGTTGCTCCGTCATGGGGCTCAGTGAGGTGCCACCATTTTGAGGCAAACAAGCGTGGGCGGCGCCCCAGCAGGAGCGAGCCGCGAGAGACACGGCTTGGGGCTCAAGCGAGCCCCGTGGCGATCACCAGAGGCCGCGCACCGGTGCGGCGGAGGGAGCCGATTCCGACACCTGGGTGTAGGCGGCGATGCAAGCCGGGGTGTTCACGTACCAGCTCAGCAGCGAGGTTTTGCGCTGGATGTTGGAGGCATCCACGTTGCACACATCCATCGCGCCCTGCAGCCGCTCATCCACCGGCAGCAGGTTCATCATGCCGAAACCAGACAGGTTGCCATCCACGGAATCGAGAATGATGGCGCTGCGCACGGCCTGCAGGCTGTTCTGCTGGCTGTAATAAGGGGTGTAGTTGTTCTGGCCGATGCTGTTCTTCAGGACTGCACACCTTTATCGCTGTAGAGGAAATCAGCCACAGCCACCACGTCCACGGAGTAGCTCTTGGACAGTCCCTGCTGCAGCTCATCCTGGCTGTAGCCGGAGCGGGAAATCAGGCCATTCGGCACCGGAGTGTCGTTGGTGCCACTCAGGGGATTCAGCACATCGGAGCGGGGACCAATGCAGTTGACGCACAC
>Ga0194122_10002186_pt1 | contig 21938 bp, 18 predicted proteins | sample TA2MahCa10mmetaG_FD_155487 | JGI IMG/M metagenome (GOLD analysis project Ga0194122, IMG submission 155487) | Freshwater microbial communities from Lake Tanganyika, Tanzania - TA2015021 Mahale Deep Cast 10m | ecosystem: Environmental > Aquatic > Freshwater > Lake | place: Tanzania: Lake... | reverse complement strand
GAACCAACCAGAATTTTATTTGAAGGTCCATCTAAAACGATAGAAGAAGATCCTACAGTTAAAATTCCAGTAACTCTTGCATTGCCGTTTACATGCAATGAAGTTCCAGATGCACCAACTGCACCAACTTCAAGTGTAAATCTTGGATTTGTGGTTCCAATTCCAACACTTGAAGTTGTATTAATTCCCGCAGCAGTTTTATTCCACGTTGGCGTTAAATTAGTACCATCTCCAAACTGACTGTATATTTCACTAAAATTATCATTAATTATACCACCAGCAATTCTTAAACTAGTACCGGTTCCATCGTTTGCAACAGAACCGGTGTTTATTGCTACTCTTGACATCGTAACTTACGTTTTCTTTTATTTATTATTAACTGGTGTAGTTGAGGTATTTGAGAGGTGCAGTTCTATTCACAAATGCTGAAGTTGAAATACCACCAACACCTCTTAGAGTATAAGAATTAAATGGCCCACTCTCTAGAGGTTCAGAAAGTATGACTTTACCCCAACTGAAGTTTCCATAATAATTAGAGGTAGAAATTCCTAGGAATGTTCCAACACCAGTACCAATTCCAATAGAACTGAAGTCATAAACTGTAGAATCAAATGTAATTGTTGTAAAACTGAAATCAATCGTGCTTATACCACTTCTTACATAAACTCTTCTCACTGCAGTTGTTCCAACTCCAATGATGTTTACCAGAACATCTTGTGCAGAATAGACCTGATAGACATTATCTAAGAATTGAGTTCCAACACCAATAACTTGATTTGAGTTGCTAAGAGAATTAATAGATGTAGAAGCACTTCCTACATTAGAATTGTAGATAATGAAGAAATCACCTGTAGAAATTCCACTTACAGTAATTGCAGAACCGACAAGAGTATTATCTCTTAAGAATGAATTTGTAGGAATAAACAGATCAAATATTGTTTCAAGAGTTGTTGTTCCAACTCCAACGATAACACCAGAATCACCGGAGTAAACACTAGTATTGACTGTTTCTTTCAGTAATGTTGGTGGTTCAATGAGAACTGTTGGTGGATTTGTGGATGTATATCCACTACCAGTAGAAGTTACTGAAATTGTATCAACTACACCATTAATAATTGTAGATGATGCAGTTGCTCTATAAGAAGCAGCAAGTCCAACTGGATTCTCAATTGTTATTACTGGCGCAGATGAATAACCATAACCACTCTCAGTAATATCAATAGAAGTTATAGAACCAGCAGAAGAAACAATTGCTGTTCCAGATGCTGCAACAAGAGAATCTTGCGAAATAAATGTAACTTGATTTTGGAAGGTTAGAAGTGGACTTTCATTCTGTGCATCAAAGAATGGTTTAATATTATCAACATAAATGGTTGTTGAACCTACACCAACAGCACTGATTAGGTAAGAAGATGGATTGATGAGAGGTTCATACTGAATTCTATCCTTACCAACAATTCTTCCGTTAATAATTTTATCAGAGGTTTGCTTACACCACTTAACTGGTCTTAATAAAGTGTCATCAGTAGTAATTCCAGGACCAGAGTATGGATTTGTTTGAAGTGAATCAGTTGTGTTGATGCCAGTAACAACTCTTTCTTCTTGCTGAAGTCCAGGACCTTGACCAAATCCTGGTTCATAGTTCAGAGTCAATTCATCTCCAACTTTGATTGTTTCAAGAACATCTCTAAAGACAACATCAATATCACCACTACCCTTGTAGAATAGAACCTTGACTACATCACCAGATTTTGGTGCTTCACTGAACTCAACTACACTTCCACCTTCAAAGTAATATGCTTCACCTGGTTTTTGTAGAATATCATTAAGGAATATTAGAAGTGTTGATTTAACATCAATATTTGAACCCTTTGCTGCACGAATAGTAACTAAACCACCACCAAGTTTAAGTGAAAACTTCTTCGTTACTCCATCAAATAAATCTTCAAAACTATCAAGAACTTCAAGTTGACCAAGAACCCAACCAGAGAAGAAATCATTATAAGTCTTATCAATTGTAATCTGGAACTCGGAGTATGGTTTTGAGGTATCGGTAGGAATTCCTGTATTGCCGCCAATTTCAACAGTTAGAACTTCACCTTGACCATATCCATATCCAGTATTTTTGATGGTGAAATCAATTACACTTGATCCTTGTCCAACAGTAACATCAATCTTTGCTCCAGTTCCTATTCCCTGGAATGAGGAAGAACTATAAATTAGTGGAATATTGGTATATGAAAGTGGATCATCAAAGACAACCAATGGTGGATTTGATGAAGTATATCCAGATCCTGGATTTGTTATTGTAACTCCGATAACGTGGCCATTGCTGACTGATGCAGTTCCAATGAATTCAATATTTGGAGTTCCTGTGCTTGAAGTTTGAACTCCAACATTAACAACGGTTTGAATTCCGATTCTATAACCAGAACCACTGTTACCAATACTGATGGATGAAATAGTTCCTCCAGCAGAGACAATAGCAGTACCACCAGCAGAAACCAAAGGTCGTAATCCAAATCCAGTGGTAGAACCAACAGAAACAATTACACCACCAACAGGAATATTTGCATTATTGACATCATACCCAACAGAAGATGCAGTTCCAGTGAATCTAATACTAGAGATACCTCCACTTTCAACTAAAGTATAATCTTCAAGTTCTGCTTGTGCTCCTTGAGGTCCTTGGAATACGCCATTAATAAGTATAACTGCATTATTTGTAGAGAAACCTGTTATATTTTGATTGTTGGCAGTGAGAGTGAATGTCTTACCAATTCCTGTGAACTGATTTGAAATTCCATCAAAGATATAGTTTGATTCATAAGTTTCTTGTGCAGTATTAGGTACACCACTTCTCAAGAAAGTTCTACCTTGGAAAGTAGAATGAGTTGTTATTCCTGTCCAATCTCTATCATTTGGTGGATTTGTTGTAGAACCTATAGGAGTTGGACCATAAGGTGCTTCTGCGAAGTGTATTGTGTTCTCAATAATATTATAATTACCATCAATAACGCGAATGATATCACCCGCAGAGTGAGTTGATAAACCTGTTCCCATCCAAGGTCTATCAACAAGAACTATGTTAGTGCTACCAAGACCAACTGTATTGATCTTCATGATTTCATTATTAATTTGAATCAAATTACCCCCAAAGAATGATGTTATTCCTGAGAAAGTAAGACGAGTATCAACAGTTGATACATTTTGTGCTAAAGTTGTAGTTAATGAAGTTCCTACAATTGGAGATTGGAAATAATTGTCAATTGCAATAATATTTTTAGCATTTTGATTAGTTGAAGTGAATGAATGTGAAGTTCCAATACCAACTGAAGTGATATCAAAGACAGTAGGATTATCTCTCAAGGCATCAGCAGCACTTCCTGCCAATTTAATAGTGCTTTCATTTAATTTTACAACATAAACAGTTTGTGGTAACTTATCTGTTGTTCCAATTCCAGTAACAACTGTTTGTGCTATACCAATTGCTTGAGTTGTTTCGGCACCAGCATAAGAGTATCTAACTTCTTCACCAGTCACAAAATAGTGATCTGGTATTGTGATACTATTTGAACCAGTACTAACAATATTAGAATTACTTCCATCAAAGTATCTTAAGAAAATTGGATTTTGTCTATGAGTAAGATCAAAACTTCTTCTTACTGATCTTTCAGTTCCTTCATAATTTCCAAAATTGCTAGTTATTTCTGCATTAACAAAATTAATAGAATTTTGATTTACGTTCACTTTTTCAAAACTCAATGCATTTTGGAAAACTCTTACTTGGACATCAATACTAGGTTCTGGAGTAAATGTTAATTGAGTTCCATTAGTGCTTACAGCAGCTCCAACAGATCCAAGTGAAGAATGAGTTTGAATAATTCCATATTCAGTTATTGATACATCTGTACCATCATCAACTACAAGAACCTCCAACATTTGATATCTTTGATTCGTAGTGTCTTCGACGCTTACAATGTAGTAAGCGCAAGAATGATTGTTTGGATATTCAGTAATTATATTTTCTACTGGAGAACCAGACGCAGCAATAGAAGCAATTCCAGAACTTACATAACCAGTAATAAGTTCTTCAGTTCCTACTCCAACTGAAGAAGAAGTTGAACTTGCTATTGAGATTGCTAAAGTATTAATAGTAATTCCAATACCCAAAGCAGAATCTGGTTTAAAATCAATCTTTACAGTCGTTCCATCAATATATGGAATGTAAGTTCCAAGTCCAGGAATTCCATATTGATTTGCAATTGTATGATCAGTTAATTGACCATAATCGACAATATCAACATTAGTTCCATCTTGAAGAAGATTTATTTCATCAAATTCATAATATGATCCATCTACAGCACCTATTTCAACCAAAATCTTTGCAGACCTGTAAGTATTAGCAATAGAAACTATATTGGATGCAGAAGAAGATCCAGTGGGAATTGTAGTTTGACTGGATTTTAAGTTTACAATACTACCAAGATCACTTTGACCAATTCCAACAACATTACTCTTTAGATCATGAGAAATATATGAAATATCATAATCATTAACAGAAAACTTAATTGGATAAAAATTAAGTTGACCTAAAGAACCGCTAATATTGAAGTCAAAAGATCCCAAATCTACATAAGTTTCAACTCTTCCATATTGATTTAAATAACCGTTTACATTATCATGGAGAAGAGAAACAATTAGAATTTGTCTTTCAGCAATAAATCTCTTATCTCTTACATAAGTGAAATATTTTTTGGTTCTTGCCGATTCTAACTCAAACTGATCAATGGTGCTAAATCTTGTAGATCTAGGATTGCTATTGAATTGATCACTTATATCATCAATAATAAGAACTCTATTTCCTACTGATTCAAAATAATCGGTTAAAACTCTATTTTGAAGAATAATTTCATCAGAAACTAGTCCTGTTCCAATTCTTGTGGTTCCTTCAGTTGCAAGATCAAATGTGTAGATGCAATTCAAATCTCCACTTCCAATAAGATCAACAACAACATCTGCAACACTATCTTCTGCAAAAACATTTGCAGAATTTCTATCACCATCTTGATTTTCAATCATTAGGTCAGAGAATTTCAAGAATCCTGAAGTATGATTCAATGATTGGACAGAATCACTCCAAGTTTCAAGAGGAACTCTAGATTTGAGAGAATATGAGAAGTATTGATAGTAATTATTATCTGCTATTCTCTGTACATTATTATTTAAGAATCCAGTATCGTAAATCCATCCTTTATTAACTTTTGAAGTTGGACCTAATTTGATATATGAGTCAAATTCAATTTTTCTCTTGATAATACCTCTAGTATTTGAAGATTGTCCTGTTAAGATATCTTCAAGCAATAAATCGCTATCAGTTGAAACTTTAAGATATTCAATTTTGTTGTTCCAACTCTCTACAATGCCAATTCCTGATTGAGAAATAACAGTTTCTCCGACAAAGAAATCATTCTTTTTAAGTTTTATATCAAAAACTGGAAAATCTTTGCTATTAACTACTCTACCAGTAGAAACAGTAAGATCAGGAACACCAGGGAACTCACCTGCAAATAGATAATTGGATAGATTGTAAGTTATAGATCCAGTATTTCCTCCTAGAGCAGGATTTATTGCAGTAACTGTGAATAGTTTATAATCATAAGCAGATGAATTATAACCCCTTGCAGTTGAACCAACACCAACACTTGTATTTTCTATTAAAACTTGATCCCCAACTGAGAATGGAAATACATCGCTGAATCCAGTATTGAATCCAACAGTTACATTTTTGGTTGTTGAATTGTAGGATATTATGTTAATACCAACTCCGTTAGAATTGTTGATAGGAATAATTGTTGGAGTGGTATTGTACATTCCATAAGTATTCTTAACAATTCTAACTTTAGTTGCACCAATCTCATATCTCAAATCAACATCAGAAACAACTTTTTTAGTAAATCCATCAATTACGACAAGTCCAGGAGGAGTCAAGTAATTCTTACCTGCAGAAAGAATAGTAATATCAACGAATGAAGACAGTGGTTCAATCTGAAGTATCTCTGGAAGATTTAGAGAAGGGCTCAGTGTTAGATCAGTTGGATAATCAAATCCAATGTTCTCTATTTCATTTTTAACAATGCTTCCTATTGAATTACTTTGTACTTCAAAAATAGCACCAGACCCATGATTACTAATTACTATACTAATCCCTGGAGTAAATTCGTAATTGTAACCACCATTAATAATATTAATCCTAGATACTGCACCATAAGCAGTAGATGAATTGGTTTCGTAATAAAGATTGGAAGTTGTTTGATTGTACGAATCTACTTCTGGATAATCAGATAAATCAAAAGTAAATGTATTTGTAGTTCCGATGCCAGTGACTCTATGAGATCCAGTATATTTGCTGGAGATCAAATTAATTTGATTGTGGTTATAAACTTCAGTGTCTACAATTATCTCTTTCTTAATATCTCCAATAAAATCTTCATTTACATTTTCTAATCTGTAGAAGAAGTTATCAGGAACATTATCATTCAATAGTATTGAAACTCTAGCAGTTGTATCAATACCAACTCTACCACTTCTAATAACTTCAAAATTCTTAGAGGTTCCAGTTCCTTCAAATTCATATCTATAATCTGCATCTTTGTAGAAATTAAGATCAAAGGCAGAATATAGAGTAGGTCCACTCAAATAAGATAGAGAAGAATCGGAAAGATCAAATGTAACTACTTTATTTTGGTATATGTTAAGTTGAGGATTAATTAGAGATAAAGTTCCGTTAGAAGCACTGGTTATATTGACGTAGTTTGGAACATTTAGATTTAAATCATAATCTGTAGAACACAGACGTACCTTATCTTTTGTATAGTATAGAATGTAATAGATTCCCTCATTGACTAAACCACCTGAAGGAGACGCTGAAGTATAAACAACTTTATCGCCATTTTTGAAACCATGATTTTCGATGTAAATCGTGTCTTCACTAGTATCAACATTAATTGCTAAGAATGATTGTGGTTTAAATAATACTCTTCTACTATTGTCATTATATTTCACTACAATAGTTTCAGTATCTTTTGGTACAGAAACCATGTCAATAGTGTCTCCGACTGAGAGACCATGTGTTGATGCTGTTGCAACTGTTACGATATTTTTGGAGATTTCACCAACAATAGATTCTCTTCTTGTAGTGAAACTATGATGATCACCAGTGCCAAAATTCTTAAAGAATAGAAGTCCGACCGAGTTTGTTGTTCCAACTCCAACAAAACCTGTGCTTCCAAGACCAATTTTAACGGTTGAAACACCTATAAAATTATTTGAAATATTTGCAACATAAAGATCTTGTGTCTGTGGTAAGGAGAAAGAAGAAATACCGTTAAATACAAGAATTTCAGATCCACCATTTGTTGAGTAACTTACTTTCTCACCAGTTCTTAATTGATGATTTGGCAGATAAATTGATTGATAAGGAACAAATACCTGAGTAACACCAACACCTGGAAGTGAAAATACTGCAGTAGTTCCAACACCAACAGATGCACTAGTTCCAATACCTACAGATTCTTGAGGATTGAAATAAATCTCTTTATTTACTGAATATGCATAATCTGTTTTGAATCCAGTATTAATCCTGAACTTTCTAGGATCCTCATAAAGTGGTGTAGATGCTGTGTATGCAGAACTTACTGTTGAATCATATCCTCTTAGGACTCTAATTCTTCCAGAAGCAGAATCTACATTAAGAACTTTTACTTTTTCTTGAGTTCCAATTCCAAGAATGTCATTTTCTCTAATATAAGGGAACTCTAGAATTCCTGACAAATAGAAGTAAGTAGTAAGTCCAGTTACACCAATTGTTGATATGCCTAGAGTAGTAATAAAGTTATCTGTACGAACTCCAATATTGTAAGTTCCTTCTACTTTTGAGAAGTATGTGTTTAATCCAGATATATTAACTAATTCAAGATTCTTGAGTCCATGTGGAGCGGTGGTAAATCCTATGATTTGACCTGAACCATCTAAAGTTGCAAATTCTACTGAGGAGAAGAACGTTGTTGATGCACTTACATTAGTTACATCTTTGCTAAAAACTTTTTCTACTTTCGCTGCAGCATTTAAACCACCAGTTCCAGAGTTTTCAAATATTAATCTATCACCAACATTGTAATTTGTACCACCTGTTAAAATCCCGATAGTTTCTACTTTTCCTCTGGATGCATAATTTACGTTTACTGTTTGATTTTTAACTTTATCTGGATTGAAAATATAGTTATAAAAACTATTTGAACTCTTCAGAGCATAGTTCAGAGTGCTTCTAAACCACTTAAAGTCGTCAAACTTATATTCATCTTGATTAGATTCTTTGCTGAAATTAAAACTATTTGGTTGCGAGTAGAAACTTGTTCCAATAAAATATGGATAAGATGGTCTCTTATATCCTCTAAAAGGACCATCAGTATCTACTGAACCAGAACTAATGGTTGAGAAATATGCATAAACTCCATTTGGAAAATCTGGAGTTACGCAGAATCTACCATTGTGCGGATCCAAGTCACCATTTCCCTTGAATTCATAATCTTCATTGAAGAAACCTTGTGGGAAATAAGTTAGAGAGGGTCTGTTTGCCTTAGAAACCAACTCATAACCAGATAGCATTGCTTTTGCAGTCCCACCTATTGGAGTTGAGAATCCATATGGTCCATAAATTGGATTGCCGTCATATGCCCAACCAATTATAGGTGAGTGATATGTTGAAGAAACTTCTTCATTATTGACCTCTCTAAGGTCTGTAATTCCATATAGAGTTAAATCATCTATTACATTATCGCCATTTTGAGATTTTGCATATAGTGATTGTCTTAGTTTTCTTGGTGCGTATAGATGGCAGTATTGCAATCCATAAGAATCTCTGTCTGACAGTGTAACAACACCATCATCACTTCCAAGTATATTGAAATACTTCTGGAATAGGTTGACAGTCCACTTTTGAATATTTGCAAATAATCTACAATTTTGTCCAGCAGGAATAACATCTATTGTAGTTCCATCATCATATCCAATTCCACCATTTATTACTTTAACTTCAACCAATTGTCCATTTTCAACAATAGGTGTTAGTTTTGCATAATTACCTCTTCCATTGATTAGTAAATCTGGAGGACTGTTATATCCAGAACCAGATCTTGCAACTAAAACTTCAGTGATTCTTCCTTGATTATTAACTATAGTGATTAATTCCGCACCAGTTCCACCTCTTAGGTCAAAAATAGGTTGTCTGTTGTAGTTAATAACCTCTTCAGAACCATAATTTGATCCTTTTGTCGTCAAATAGACAGAATCAATACTTCCTCTAAAGATTGGTTGGATTTTTGCAGAAAAATCTTGACCAGAAAGAGTAGATACACCAATATTTCCTGTTATACTTACAGTTATAGGGGTATAATTGAATGTATGAGTGCCTGAACCAGTAGAATTGAAGGTTATAAACTGTTCAGTATCAAGATAATATGTTTTTGCTGTTGTTCCAAATCCAACAGGTGCTAATTTGAAGGAATTTTCATCAATTTTTTTGACAACATACTGAGAAGTTGTGTTTAATCCACTAATTACAGAACCATTAGTTGAGTATACTACTTCTTCACCTGTCAAATATCCATGAGATTCAATATTAATTGTACTTAATGCAGTATTGATTCCTGAAACTGATATACTTCTTTCTTTATTTTGATATCCTTCGCCAGAATTAGTTACAATGATGTCAGAAATGACCTCTTTTCTAACTGCTGCTTTAAATCTATGAATACCCGTTCCATAATCATTAAGATTGACCGTATTGATTCCAGATATTGCTTCATTTTCTTTTTCATGAAGTTTAACACTGAATCCATCAATTACCGAAACATAGTAAGATGCTTCAGTGGTTAGACCAGCAATCCCTTTTTGACCATCTGTTAGATAAATGACTCTTTCATAATCTCTAAACTTGTGATAAGTAGCAAATCCAATCGTATCAGTAAATAGATTTACATTAGTTGAGGATGATTCTGCGTTGAAGAAAGAATTATGCTCAACAGAGGCCATGTTGATTTCTGCTGAAGCGTTTTTACCATTTCCTCCAGTAATAGTGACAAATGGTTTGTTTACATAATCAAAACCAGGATCAATTATTTCAATTCTTTGTAGAGAACCATTTACTGCACAAATACCTGTTGCTCCAATACCTTGAGAGTCAGATATATCTAAACTAGGAGGATTTAAAACATCGTATCCACTTCCTCTTGAAGATACATCCAGATTATCAATCTGACCATAGAAAATAGTTTCTGCAGACTTATAATTTAAGATTTCTACTCCATTAACAAGAATGCCAATCTTTCCAGGATTTGTTTCATAATTACCGCTCTTATTAACAGGATCAGTTACTTCTCTTAAAATATTCTGAGGTTGCAAACTCTTATTTGCAAAATCATAGTATGATAATGTGTTTGCAGTTACTATTCCAGAGACTGAAATGAAATTGTTATCTGCAATGTTTGATGGACTTTTTGCTAAACTGATTCTAGTGGCATCAATTCTTTTAATATAATATAAACCTTCAACTAGTTCAGGAAACTTACTGACAACTTCTGTTGTTGCTGAATTTAAATCATCATCTAAACCAGTAGTTACTATCTTACCTGGAGAATAATAAACTTTATCTCCAGTATAAAAACCATGATCAAGTCCTGAGGTTATTTGCAGAACTTCGCCACTAAAACTTCCAGAAAAAGTAACTTTTTTATCATATGGATTTAAAAGTTGATCATAGTAAAATGGTATAGATGGAGATGCGACTAATACCTCATCAGAGTAGTTTGTGTAAATGTTCTGAACATTTGCACTGTTTACATTTAATTGTGGATATAGAGAGGAATTTGGTTTTATAATGTACCTACTAATAGTATATGTCAGATTAGGACTTAATTGACCTTGACCTCTAATTAAAAATCTCTTCTCATCAAGAACATCAACTACTGTAGAATTATTTGAAACTGATAAACTATTAGTGATTTGTAATCTATCCCCAATTCTAAAATTATGAGAATCAAAAACTGTTACATCATAAGTGAAGTTAGAAATATCCTGCAGTATGAAAGAACTTACCTTAAATGTATTAGCAACGTTGTCAATCCAGTTGCTTCTTCTAACGGTAGATGAAGAGATACCTAAGGTTTTAATTCTTGCAGTATCATCCTTTGAGAAAAGGTATGTATTAGCAGGAATAACTACTTCATCAAGAACAGATCCTATTCTTACTTTGATTTGTTCAGCAGTTGTAATTCCAGCGTATCCATATGCATAAACATCTAATCTAATTTCAGTTTCTGGAGATATTGCAGATGTTACATCTGTTACATTATAAAATTGTGTGACAGATTTTCCAGAATATGATAGAGTAACTTCAGAACCACTGGAGTAAGTTGTTACTAAAGTTCCTGAAGTTGGAAATCCTACAGTAGAATCAACATCAATTACAGTTGATCCAGAGGACACCTGAGATACTATTCTAGTTTTTGAATGTAGAGTAAAGTTACCATATAAAGAACCTTCAAGAATAATATCTTTATTATAATCAGAGTCAAAACTTAGTTTAAAATACTCCTTTCCACCCAAAAATATTTTTTCTACATCACTAATAGAAGCATATGAGTTTTCAATTGCATATTCTGAGTACTCATCTTGATATAAAGTTTTATTTAAAAGATCTAAAGGATTTCCAGATATTGCCTCAACAACCAAATCTTTAGTTCTTCTATATCCAGCATCAGATGGTCTGAAAAGATACTCTCTTGGTTTAATTACCTCAACTTGTTCACCATAAAGTGCTCCAAAGACAATTTTAAAAGAGTTATCTGTTCCCTTTGAATCATAAAAATCAACTGAATTAAGAATAAAACTTCTCTTGTTCAGATCAGGTTCAAGAGATCTTTCTGAAAATCCAGGAATAAACTGATTTTTGACCTTGGCAAAAAATTCTTGTAAGAATAAATCGCTAAGATTGTAAATTTTTGCTTTTTTTGAATGAGCACTTGCAGCAGAAGATCTGAAAGTTAACTCATCAGGAACATTTCGTTTTCTATATGATGTAACTCCACTAAATCCTCTTGAACAATTTTCAAATGTAGTTGCGGTTTTATATTCATAAGTAATGATTTCGTCATCAATTAAGAGTAGACCATATCTATCAGGAAATCCCTGAGTAAAGGTGCTTATAAGACCACCAACACCTAAAGCACCTGCATTGATTGTTGTTGAAAAAGAATCTAAATCATTTGATAAGTATGTAAATTCTGTTGTTTGTGCATTTTCTTCAAGTTTCAGATATTTGTCAATATTCTGAATTAAATCTGCTGGAGCACCTTTATATTCCTGAGAAACATAGTATTGCTTCAAGAATTTCACAAGAAGTGGTGATTCCTCTGCAATAAAGTCAGGAATCTGATTCTCAATAATAGATTGGATTTTTACTCTAGTTTCCGACATATTTCCTTATCTTACGTAAACTCCGTTTGAATAACTTGAAGAAACATTGTAGTTTGTTCCTGAGATATCGGCTCCAGATTCTATACTATCTGAAACCATATCAATCAATGTATTATTAATATCTAGTTGCAAATAAAGATCCTGTAATCCAATCACATCATTTGAATATGGTGAGGTTGATATTTCAATAATTGGTGCTCCTCGATTAATATTTGTAGAAATTATATTAATTGGAAATAGTTTTATTTCTCCTTTAACATAGTCAATAGTTCCCACGTTTCCCTTCACAATTTGTGGTTCTGTAGGAGAATTTAATTTGAATATATTAATTGAACCTGTTTGCATATTTGCATTTGGTACATCTGACATATAAACGGTATCTGATATTCCACTGATTCTAAATCCAGATGATTTAATATTATAACCATTCACATTTTTGATATGAAATCTATTACCAAAACAAATTTCATACTCCGCAAAAGTATTTAATGCTGCTCTTAGATCTCTACGGATGATTATGTTTGTAATATTTGAAGTTATTGATTCATGACTTCCATCAATAATACTTAAAAATTTACTGTACTTAAATCTGGCACCAAATTTATTGAGTTCGGTAGAATCTGCATATGTATTAATATTTAATGCGATAATACTCTTCACAAAGTCTGCAGACGGTGCAAGATTTGTATTGTAGTAAACATTTGCGGTTGCTTCAACATAAAGATACTTAAGATCTATGATCTCTGGAATAATACCAGCAACTGCATATTGCTTAAGTTCTCTTTTAATATTATCCTTAATTAAGTTAGAAAGATATCTATCATTATATGGTTTGATGCTAATAAAAACTTTTCCAAACTGAGGAGGAGTTAGTTCTTCTCCACCATAAACAGATACTGATTCAGTTTCTGGATAAATCGTTGGAATCAGTGCTTCATAATCTGCTGCCGTTACTGCTCTGTTTCTGGAAGCATATATTCTAGTTGCATACTTTTTGATAGATTCTACCGTTTCTATCTCAGAACCTAGTGTAGACGCTTCTACTGTGGTTACAAGAGAGATTCCAGAGGTAACTACTCTTCCACTCTGATCTACGACTGTACCACTAAAAACAAATGATGACAGGTTATTTGCACTTGAACCATTTGATACTGTGTAACTAACAGTAATATAATTGGGTTCTTCAAGTGGAACGCCAAATACACCATCACCAAAGATTAATTCATATCTTTCATCTTCTATTTCTTGAATGAAAAATACTGCTGATTGTGGAGTTATATCAAATAAATTATCTGCAAGATTATATTTTCTAGAGACCGTAGATAACTCACTTGGTCTAACGCTCACTGATAATGTTCTTGTATCAATACCAGTGTTACTTAAAATAAATCTTTGATTCAAATTAAAAGAATTTACTGTAAAATTCTCTGTAATTCGTGTTCCTTCATAAATTTCAATATCTTTAAACTGAGCAATATTATTTGTTACAGGAACAGTAATATCAGAAGGTATTACAAAAGAATAACTTTCACTACCAAAAGAGCGAGTTGTGCATACAACACCGCTTTTGAGAGTTAATTGCGTAGGAACATTAGTAAAATTACTTGTATCAACGAAGAAAGATATCTTTGCTCTTGCAGATCTTTTTGATCTTGGAACATAACCAATATTTCTTGCAAGAGAAACGACGTTCTCTCTTAAAGTTGCACTATCAATAAACACCTCATTCGCAACCATGTTTGCGTTATATGAGGTGATATATGTATTATATGCAAGAGTATCAATAATTACTGATAGATTAGATCCTTCAAAATCATAATCAGTAAAGTTTGAGTTCGATCTAAGATAATCCTTGATCGAAGTTTTAATTTGATCGAAATCTAAATTAGCGAAATTTACTAATGCCATTAGCGTGTTGGTTGTAATGCAAATGATAATTGTTGAGGTAATACGTCAATTCCAACAATTTCATATCTGACGGTTACATTAAATTCTCCATTATCATAATCTGGAGAGACATCTACCGATAAAAGATTGACTCTTGGTTCAAAATTATTAATCGTTGTTTTGATTTCTTCTTGAATTGCAGATGCTGTGATATCATCTACACTTTCAAATAATAATCTACTTACCTTTGATCCTAGAATTGGATTAAAAAATCTTTCTCCTTGATAAGTTAATACAAGGTTACGAAGAGAACGGGCAATAGCGGTCTCATTTTTAATTGCAATAAGATCATAGGTCAAAGGATTGACCTGAAATGAAGAACTAATATCCTTAAAACCTTTACTTACCCGTTCTACAGGCATAAAAAATTATAAATCTATCTTATTTATTATGGATTTTTTGATTCGTAGAGTGGTTCCGTCCCATATTCCCAATCATCATAGTCATCATCATTACGGATTTTTTCGTGTATTTCGTTTTGATGAAAAAAATCGTGCTTCTTGGGAGTTAAATCATCATTTGCGATCTCACGAAGCATCTTTTGCTTCTTAATCTGATCCTCCCAACCATATTCACTTGACAAATATTGAGTTCCCCACTCATTTTTCATGAAATTTTCATCTTTATCGACTTTTTTGGTCATTGTTTTGCTCCTGATTTGTTAAATCAGAACTTTTTACGGGGTTGCTATCCCGAATTTTTGTAATTTCGTACATAAAATCATCAGATGTCTCAATTTTACGACGATTTTCGACTGAATATTCCGTTAAATCAATCTCATAGCCTGGATTTTTAGTAATTCTATTCTTTGTCCATGCATCATCGTACCATAAAATCTTATTATTTGGGTATGCATAGAAATTTCCATTGTCCATCTTGAAAAAATGAGCAGATTTATGCTCTGGAGTCTCACTGAAATTCGTATTCAGAGTTGATTTTGACTCCCATGACCAATCAAGAGTGAACATATAAGTTCCTTCATTCTTTTCTCCACGATAATTGATGAGTTCAGCACGTAAGTTAGCCAATCTTGAACGAACTTGAACATCAACATAAGGAGAAAAACAATCCCACCACATACACTCTTCTAATTCTTGAACTGGTGTATCTGGTTTCCAACATAGTGCATGAATTGGTCTACGAGTCCAGTTGACCCCATTCTCTAAAAACACCTCAAAGAGGGGTACGTGCTTCTCTAAGGACGCTACAGAGTGTACGTCGCATAAAGTTACCTCCCCATGGCCTTTTTTATGGTTATAGAGAAATTCATTACGAATGTAACAAGTAAATGTTGGAAGATTGTGATTTAAGTATGCCATAGAATGATAATAAAAAAGCAGGAATTTCTTCCTGCTCTATCTATACTATTAACCTTTACCTTGTCCGCGATACTTTTTCTTTTTACCATTACGAGAGGTTGCACTGAGTAATGTACGAGCAGAGCGTCCCTGACGTGTTTTCTTCGGTGCTCCAGGTTCAAAAATAACCTTACTGCCACCACCGCCTTTAGCCATTGTTAATTTCCTCCAGTTCAATTAGGTTTGGATTAATGTTATCAACTCCCGCAAAAAACTTTTCCGAGATATCTTGAAGGACCTCTGCACATTCTTCATGAGTAAGGTCCACATAAATCTTATTGCCTTTGTAGAATACGTTATACTTCTTCATCAGATAATACGAGTCTTTTCATGTCCCACTCTGATACGAGGATCACACCAGATTTCAAAACCCTTGTCAATTGCATCAAGACAGAATGACACATCCTCCCCACACATATCTTGAACAGCTCCGGATTCAAAAACTTGCATCTTCGGAGCAAACCAAGGATACTCAAGGTTCTCAAAGACTCCCTTCTTAATGAGCACCCATCCAAAACCTGTGTAATCTACGGTAAATGGCTTCTTACGCTTACTGATCGATTCCACAGTCTCGTGGTTCATGACTCCACCATTCTTGCGGAAATCATCTTCTTCCAACCAGTGTGCTACTGAGGTAGTGTGACCATCTTCTGTTGCATACCATCCAGCACTAATAGGACGCTCCTCACCTTCTGCAGGAAATGCAACATCACACAATTGCCAGAACTTTTCTGTGGTAAACACAATATCACTATCAATCCATAGTTGATAATCATACTGTAGTTTTCCATCCCAAGGTACTTGCTTTGGTCCACGAAGTACATTTGCACCAAGACACTTACAACGTGCAAAGTTAACCATCGAAGAATAATCTTGAGAGATCTGAATACTCATACCATTCTGTACCATATCAAAGCACAGTTGTACAAAGTTCTTCAGAAAGATAAAAGAACATCCGCGACCAGGAAGACAGAATACAATTGTCTTTCCTTTCATTCGTTCTTTAATTGCATCATAGTCCCACTCTGCTTCTGTCTTTTTTGGAGTAGCAGCTTTAACAGTAAATCCTTTTGCCATAAGAGAAATAAACCTTCAATGTCAATTTTAACAGTGTATATATGTCTTTGTCAATGAGAAGAATTTAAAATTGTTTCTTTACTCACAGTTAATTCTTCATATGATAAATCCTCAACACTATAGTCAGTCTTCATTAAACCAATCATATTGTTGAGTGTATTCCAAGTTGCTGCAAATTCTTCTTCTTTTAGTGAATGAAATAAACATCTATCCTTTGCATAGATGTGATAAACTCTTTCCATGTGAAAAATATCTCCGGAATTTTTTGTAGTCAATTCTAATTCACCACTGCATTATATATCAGCACTATCAAAAATCCAAAAGCAACAAAAAAGGGGCGTGGATAACGAATCATCCATCCCGCTAATACAACCTTCCAAAAATTCCAATAGGAGGTTCTTTTGCGAACCTTATAGGTGCTCATCTTACTTCCGGAAAAAATTTATGAGTGTGATATATCGTTCGCGTTTTGTCACCTCTGTAGGTTAGGGACTTATCGATTTTTATAAACGCATCGCCCGATATAAACAATAAACAATTAAAAAAATTAACTGCGAATAAGAATAACGAATAAACTGCGATTACGACTATAAAGAATCAATCACCACTGTTTAATTATAATACCTAACTGTTTAGGTACTTGTATAAAGAATGTGTGCGGTCTCTGAGTAACACTGAGAGACCGCACAGTGAGTGATCAGAACTCGATCGGATCTGTAGTGGGTTCGTTGTTACTTACCTCTGCAGATTGCTCACTCACGATTGCATCCAGAATGGACATATTGTGTAACTAACTCAGCGAACTTGTGTCACAAAGTTAGTGCCACTGCTACGGTTAGTTCTACAACGATTCCCCTTAGTTTGTGTCATCACCAGGTCAGACTTACGGGGTTTCGTTGATGCTAACCGTGTCACCTTTACTTTACCCTGTGCTTCAGCGATTGCAAGGTCAATGTTAGACAGTGTTGCGAATTGAGTAACAGTCATTGGAGTGAAGTTAGTGTTACTTAAGGATCAGAAAGGGTTGCACCAAGTGTTATATTGTTTGTCACTGATCTCACCATTCTTGCACAGATAATCAGTAAAGTTATTCCAATTCTCACGGGTATAAGTTACATCACCGCGCACAACGCCTTGATGCACATTGCGGAAGATGTAGAGTGCTTGTTGTTTGGTCATTGTCGGTGAGTTTGTGTTGGTGATCAGGGTTCGTTTCCCTCCCCCCGATGAACTTAATATAGAGCATTTTGAGTGCAGTGGGGAACTTTGTGGTCAGTTCCCTCACTGTCACAAGGTATCAAGAATCAGTCAAGAATCATACCATTGATGAACTTAACTGTGCTATCGTTAGATGACACAAACCACTCTCCTTTCTTCTGGAAAACATGATCATCAGCACCGTGAGCAAAGAGTAAAGAATTGAGACGTGATTTCGTGGTTGCTGTACGCCAACCCCCATCAAATAACTGAATGAAGTTGTCACCAATGGTTGCAATATGATTACCGTGCAGAAACACACGAGACATATTTGCGTTGTCTGTTTTAACCTCAGTGTTGCCACTTTTCCAGTTCAGTGCTTCAATCACTGCTTCATTCATCAGGGTTTCGATCTTACGCATTGGTGTGTGGTGATCTTGACCCTTATAGAATCGCACAGATCCTGTCACAAGTCAAGCACCTTGTGCCAGAGATTGAATTGACACAAGGTCTCAGAGTTCTTTATACTAACTCACCAACTATCAGGTATGCTTAAATCCTCTACATATGCAGAAACTTTCTCAGCAGGTTCGAGATTCAATGCCTTATCCCACTGAATCTGGTGTGGGTTCATATCCTCAAAAACCTCAAGATCCAAAGTTACCCGATAACGAACCTTCTGTGCCTGATGATACGCAACTGCCATGAGAGTGTTCTCCGTTGGTTTACTGAAAGTATTGTAAGATGCTGTGAGGTTTATGTCAAGGGGTTGGACGTATTTATGTAGAGTCCTTATATATTTTGAAGAGGATGTGTGGGATTTTTGATATTCCCGTGGTTGACAAAGTGCGGTCCTTATGTTAAGATGCCTTAGATCACAAGACCTGGAGACATTTAAGTGAACATAAGTTATCCCCCATTTTAACACTTTTCCACAGGTTTTTCCACACATTTATTATACTTTTTCCACAGGGTTGTTGAAAACTTAAATATGTTTTTATAAGCATTTAGGTATAAAAACAACACAAAATAGGGGTTAAAATCTTATAAATAAAGGGGTAAAAGTCACCCACTCAATATAATGGCATACATCTATTCCATCACCAATACTATAAATCACAAGTCATATGTTGGTCTGACCAGAAAAGATAATCCAACAGATAGATGGAAAGAACATATAAGAAATGCCAACTCTCGTGAATTAGATTATCCAATCTATCTTGCAATGAGAAAATACGGAACTCACAATTTTAGATTTAAGATTTTGGAGGAATGTTCTGAAGATAAAGAAACGGAAAGAGAGAGACACTTTATCAAAGAACTTAATACCTACGGAGAGAAGGGATACAATGCAACAACTGGTGGTGAAGGATGGATAAATGAAGACAAGAAAATAGCAGTTAGCGTTTATACTTTAGAAGAAGAAAAGATTGCTGATTATGATAGTTTAACAGAAGCAAGTAGAAAAACAGATACACATCTATCTGGTATAAGTCAGGTCGTTAAAGGTACATATTCAACAGCAAATAATTTACGTTTTTCATATCAAGGAGAAGAACCTGTACCTATTAAAACTAACAAAGGTGCAAGACAATTAACTCCTGTCTATGGTTACAATAAGCAAGGTGAGTATAAAGAATGGCAATCAAAATACCACTTTATGAAAGACATTGAAATGCAAAAAAGTGGAATGAAAGGTATTTACAATTCCATTCGTAGTGATAACTCAAATAAGAAACAATGCAGAGGATGGTATCTATTTGAGAAAACAACTGATCATATCATTCAATGGGGAAACTTTACTCCTTCTCAACACTTTAGATGGACAAGTGATGAGTATAAAAAAAGAGTGAATTATGATGCGGAAGAATGTAGTAGATTGGGCAAAATTGGTGCTGCTAAAAGATGGAAAAAGAATCACACATAAACATCCTCACCTTCAACATCACAGAACTCCATCAGATAATAATCAATACTAACACCTACCTTTGTTGCTTCAGTATAAAACTCTTGATACTGTTCACCGTTCAGAATAAAGAAATCAGTTTCAATCATAATACATTAAGAACATTTAGAATTGCTTGTTTAGTATAACGACCAGGCACATAGTTTTGATGCAAATACTCAAGAACTTGAGCACACTGATCCTCTACACATAACAAACCTTTGACTGGGCGATGAATCTCAATCTTTAGAAGTTTGCAGGCATACTGAACAAAATGAGTTCCTCTTTGAAATACGTTTAGAGTTTTAATTGGAATCAATTTACGATCATTCACTTCAATAGAATTGGGCAAGTTTTGATAACCGAAGAAAGCAGAATCAAAGATTGCAGTGTTCATGATTCAGTTCAGAACGTGACGATAATCAAGAGATTTAATACACCAACCAGTTGCACATGAGATTTCTTCAACTAAATCATCTTCATCTTCTGCTTCCCATACTTGACCAAATACTTCATCATAGATGTCATTTTGTGTTTCAACATCTAGTGGTTCATCATCAACATCATCAGTGAAATCAAACTCAATGTCAAGAACTTGAAATTGCATTGTTTCAGTCAGATAAGGTGTGCAGGTGAACCACAAGAACGATAGAAATCTACCATTCGTTTTGCTTCATCAAGTGTAGAGAAACTTTGTGTTCTCCACTCACAAGAATTGTATGGAGTTTGATACTTAATCGTGAACATCAGGCAGTTACCTCAGACCAGCGAATAGGATTGTTAGATGTTAATTTCCAGATGATCATTGGCGCTCCACCTTCATCAATGCTCCAGTCAAATGCAACATCTTGAGCATCATCATAACTTGCACAATACTCTGCAGCATGATCATCGAAATCACCAAATGACTTAGGTTGAACAGCAAACTCAGGCATCAATCTCCTCCAGAAAAACTTTCTCAACTGCTAACCATTGAGATTCACTTAAGGACTTATCTTGTGACAAAACAAAGTCACAAACCATCTCCCAATCAGCATCCATTTCCATAATGAATTGTGGGAGAGATTGAAGAATGTCGTTGATCATTGGGTGCGATTCCTTTGACTCTTTAAGAATACACGATTCTGAGTGCAGTGCTCATTTCATGTGACAGAGATTGAATTGTCACATTGCTATGATCTGCTGGTATCCTGTCGGATTCTTGAATGGGACTCGCTGAGATCCCTTGCTATCATTAGGGTGAAAACCTGATAAATCTGCAATTCCACCTGACAGGTAGGATGAACCACCTGCTCAAATAGAATTGCAGAGAAATCAGTTCTTATCAACAATACAGCAAACTTACCCAATCAAAGGGCCAGAGAACAGGATTGTCTAGGAAAAATTCATCATCAGCATCAGTCAGTTCTGAATACTTTTCCCGACACATTTGCAGGATCTCTTCATCAGTTGGAAACTTCTTCATGATCAGCAGTTGCGTTGTTTCAGTTCTTGAATCAATAGATCCAGGTATTCATCTGCTTCTGGTACATTCAAAATCGCAGCATCTGCAATCTCAAATGATAAATCAGAATCAGCAAGATCTTTGAGTTCTTGTTCAGAATAGAATCCGTAATCAGTCATAATCGTAGACAACCTTTTCAAGTTCAGTAAGAAGTTCGGGCGTGAAGTTTTCTACAATCGGTTGTGGTTCTTCATCCTCATTGCAATCATAATACAACTCACATTCATATTGATATGCAAGATCATCATTCAACAACATCAGATTCTCAAGTTGTTGTTCAATGCTGCGAATCAGTTGTGCTTGAGTTTCAGTCATGATTTCAGTTGATAGTGATTGCAACGGTTTCAAGTTCTTGATCATTGACATCATACCTTTC
>Ga0194122_10002181_pt1 | contig 21954 bp, 18 predicted proteins | sample TA2MahCa10mmetaG_FD_155487 | JGI IMG/M metagenome (GOLD analysis project Ga0194122, IMG submission 155487) | Freshwater microbial communities from Lake Tanganyika, Tanzania - TA2015021 Mahale Deep Cast 10m | ecosystem: Environmental > Aquatic > Freshwater > Lake | place: Tanzania: Lake... | reverse complement strand
CACGCGCCACCCCGCAAATGTCGCTCTCGGATGTCGCCCGAGCAACCAACATGACTCGCGCGACCGCAAGACGTTTGCTGCTGACTCTGGTGCGCGAGGGGTACGCGAGTCAGGACGGCAAGGTTTTCAGTCTGCGACCAAAGATCTTGCGCCTCGGCTATTCAGCCTTGTCGTCCATGAGTATCTGGGATGTGGCGCAACCCCTGATGGCGCAGCTCGCCGACAAATTGCGCGAGTCGGTCTTTGCTGCAGTCCTCGATGGCCATGACGTCGTCTACGTCGCCCGCGCAAATTCGGATCGACTGGTCAATATTGGCATCACCATCGGGAGCAGGGCTCCGGCCCACGCGGTCTCGACCGGTCGGGTGCTGCTCGCGGCACAAGGAGAACCGGAGTTTCATCGCTACCTGGAGACCGTGAATCTCGTCAAATTCACGACCAACACCGTCGTGTCCAAGGTGAAACTTCGCGAGTTGATCGAGGAGAGCCGCGCCTCGGGCTGGGCCATCGTCGATCAGGAGCTCGAAATCGGCCTGCGATCGATATCGGTGCCGATCCGCAACGCGGAAGGTCATACCGTCGCCGCGCTGAACGTCTGCTGCCCGAGTTCTCGACTGACCCCGGAACAGATGCGAACTAGCGTTCTCGCCGAGTTGATGAGCACATCACAGGCGATCACCGCTGGACTGCAAAGCTGAGAGCAGAGATCTGAGGCGTCGCCCGGCGACGCCGGGCGACGCGATATCAAACACTGCGCTTAGCGGGTGGCAAGAACGGCCTGAAGCGGTTCGTGTTCCCAGAACTGCTTCACTTCGTCGTCGTAACCCGTCATCTCGTAGCGGATCAAAGAAATCGGCAGTCCGCCGGCAGCAAGAAAGCTCGAGTGAAAGGCACCAAGGTCGAATTTGTCGCCGACCTTGTGCTTCATCTCGCCGAGCAGCTTGTACATCTGGAAGCTGCCAATCGTGTATCCGAGTCCGTAACCCGGCGGTCGTCGCAGGTAGATCTCGGCGTCGACACGGGCCACATCCGGATCTAGGTACGGCGTCCACTTCTGCCAATAGTCCGCCACTTCCTTGGTTGACACTCGATTGTGCTGGAGTTTCACGTCACCGACCGAGCGCGCTGCACGAAAAATCGCAAAGTCGTAGATCAGCTCGCGGGTGCGATCACGCTTGCTGAGGTCATAAAACCCAGCCTGAAGCGGCGCCTCCTCCAAGTAAAGCGCCCAACCCTCGCTGCGCCCACCATCCCGGATGTGCCTGCGTATCGGATGCGTTACCTGCCGCAACATCACCCCATCGAATCGATGGCCGGGAATCACCGCATGCCAATGATCAGGCGAGGGATCACGATACTGCACGCGCTCCCAGAAATTCGGTCCCTGCGGTCGCACCAGCCAAGGCACGTTGAAACCGAGTTGCGGGTGAGGAGGGATGAACGACGGGACTTGCAGGAAACCATCGTTCAGAAACTTGCGAATGTCACGATCGACGCTGGCGAGGCGGGCCTCGTACTCCTCACGCGTCTTCGGCATGGTCAATTCCGGCAGCGCACGATTGCGATAGCGCTCGAACGCGAGGAATGCCCAGGTGCGCTCCAGTTCGCGCTGCGCCAGCACCTCGATCTCGGCCGAAGTGTAGGGCATGTACTTGACGTTCTTGAGGTACCAATCGAACAGCCGCTCGCCAAAACCGGCCTTGGCGGTCATCTGTGACTGCCGCTCGAGCAACCAGCGTTCGAGATTTTCCGCCGCCTGCTTCGCGCGACGGATGTCGGGCACGAGCACGCGCTGCTGTTTTTCAGCGCGGAAAAGCAGATCGTCATACCAACCGATCACGCCTGCCGGCGGTACTTCGCGAAACGGATGCATGTGGTTCACGCCATCCGAGTTGCGCAGATTGAACAACGCCAACTTGACGAAGTCTGCCGGAACGATCGCGGGTTCGAGATTGCGCTGCGCGGCCTCGGCACGCGCAACGACCCGACGCAGCTGCTCGCGATAGTCCGCCACCATGTCTTTCGGAACCGGCAACGGGACGAAAGCGGTGCGGAGCATGGGATCGACATAAAACCCAGGGTCTCGGGCCCAGGGTTTCTGAACGTTGAGCACAAAATCGAGCTCGGACATGGCAGCGCGTGCGGCAAGAAAATCCGCCTGTCGTGCACGGTCCCAACCGGCCACGCCCAAATCATTCATTCGCGCCTGAAGGGCACGCAGTCGGGCCACTCGATCAGCAACGGCAGCCGGCCCGTAGTCCGTCAAAGCGTCGCTCTCGTCGATGTTGCGCAATTTCACGAAGTCGCCGAACAGGGCGACGAAATCGTCGTAGCTGCCGCTGCCGTTTGGCGGAGCAGCTAAAGATCGACCCGGAACAAGCAGGATGAACAGCGCGATGGACAGCGCGATCAGCGTTTTGCTTAAGCGGAACATATGAAAATCCCCCGTTGGACAGACTCTGCGCGGTGGCGAGAAGCCACCAAAATGGTCGACCCGTGAGCTCCTCATGTCAACCCAAAAAGGGCGCATGGCGGACAAACGACCGCTCTGCGCACGAAATTTAGCTTTGAGCATTCCGCTTTGCTCGCAACAGGGTCATCAACATCTGATCGCGCCACTGCACCCGCTTGCCCCAGTCCGATAACGGCAAGATCTGCCGCCGCTGACGATCAACCTCGCTCACCAGATCCGGGGTCCAGGGATCATTCTGACCCCGCTCCGCGCCCATGCGAGCGTAGGCGGGTCCGAGCTTCTCGGCGTGGGCCATAATGCCGCCCCGCGTGTTGAGATCCACTGTCTCGAAAGGCCCGAGTACTGCCCAGCGAAGGCCGAGTCCGTCACGCATCAATTGATCGATCTCCTCGACGCTCACGACACCATCCCTGACAAGGCAGTACGCCTCTCGGAGTACCGCCCCCTGCAATCGATTGAGCACGAAACCCGTCAGTTCTCGGCGCACGCGGATGGGCTGCAGGCCAGCCTCGCGCATCAGAGCGAGACTGGCAGCAACCACACGAGGATCAGTGAACGATGCCGGCACAACCTCGACGACTCGCAACAGGTACGGCGGGTTGCCAGGGTGCACGACGAGGCAGCGATGGGCGCCGGGGAGCGACGCGGCAAACTGCGAGGTCATCAGCGCCGACGAAGAACTCGCGAGCACCGCCTCCGCTCCTGCCAAACGGTCCAAACGTGCAAAAAGCTCGACCTTCAGCGGCAAGTTTTCCGGCGCGCATTCCTGCACGTAGTGCGCGCCCTCGAGCGTCTCCGCGAGTGACTCGACGCAGCGAATTCTCGAACTCGCCTCGGCCGGATTGACATCAGTCAGCCCAGTCGACCGCAAATCGGCGATGATTTGTTTTACGCGCTCCGGCGCGGTCGCGAGCGCGGCGGCGGTTTCGTCAAACAGGCGAACCGAACGGCCGGCCAGCGCGAAAACGACGGCAAATGCCGTACCGATGCTCCCTGCCCCGATGATGGCAATGGGGCCTGTGGGTGCCGGCATGTCTGGCAAATCGGCATCAAGTGGCGAGGTATGGGTGCTCATGGGGCTGAATTGCGTTCGAGATGCGAATTTTTGTACGCTGGCTTAACTGCCGTTGTGCTGTCAACTCGGCGATCGCTTCCCGCGGCATCAGCCGTTGCCGAACCACCAAGGATTTTCGTGTACGACCTGACCGGTAAAACCGTTTTGCTCACAGGCGCCTCGAAGGGAATTGGCGCAGCCACTGCACGTCGCCTCGGTGAGGCCGGAGCCGCCGTGATTGCGCACTATGGCTCGGATCGTCAAGGCGTGGAGACCGCCACCGCGGCAATCCCCGAAAATCGAAAATTGCTTCTCCAAGCGGACCTCGGCGATGCCGCGGCGCTCGATGAGCTTTGGGCCAAGGCCTCGGCGTGGCGAGGTCGCGTCGACGTGTTAGTCAATAACGCGGCGACGATGAGATTCGATGGGGGTATCGACGAACCCAGCGAAAGGTGGGACGAAGTCTGGGATCAGATGCTGCGCATCAACGTGCTCGCGCCAGCCCGCCTGATGCGTGCAGCGGTCCGGCAGTGGCAAAACGCGGGAGGCGGCTCGATCATCACCGTATCGAGTTGGGCGGCACAGCGCGGGGTCAGTAACCCAGGCTCACTCGCTTATGGCGCCTCCAAAGCGGCAATCCATTCGGCAACGCAGACGATTGCTCGCGCTTACGCACGCGAGCAAATCTATGCCTACATTCTCGCGCCCGGTGTGGTGGGTACACGGCTCTCGGAGCAGTTTGCAGAGACACAAGGCGGCAAGGACAAGGTCTTTGCGACGCTGGCCATGGGTGACTGGGTGCAACCGGACGAGGTCGCCGAAACCATCGTGTTTCTCGCCGCGGGCAAAGCGCGCAATCTCTCAGGCGGAACGATCGACATGAACGGCGCGAGTTACATCCGATAGCCGAATAAAGAGTCGGATACCCGCAGCTAGCCGCGAAACATGCCCGTGCCCCCAGAAATCGACCGAAACCGAATCCGAATCCGCGGAATCTCCCGCGCGTCCTCAGCCTTCGAGTTCACCTATCGAGGGCGAGAGATTCATGCGTATCCCGGCGAGACGGTCGCGGCCGCATTGATCGCGGCAGGTCAATGGAATTTTCGTGAAACCCGCTCCGGCTCGAGTCGCGGTCTTTTTTGTGGCATGGGCGTGTGCGGGGAATGCACGCTGCTCGTCGACGGAGATGCGCGGCGCGCATGCCTTGAGCCCGCTCGGCCCGGGGCTGATGTTCAACCGCGCCCTGCCCTCTCGCTCGTCGCTGAGTCGTCGATGGAATCCTCCTCGACGCTCGAGCATGTCGACGTGGACGTCCTCGTCGTTGGTGCTGGACCGGCCGGGCTTGCCGCCGCCGCCGCGGCCTCCGCGCAGGGTGCAGAGGTATTGGTCATCGATGAGCGCTCGAGCTTCGGCGGCCAGTACTTCAAGCAACCCGCCAAGGATTTCAACGTCGATGAATCTTTGATCGATCGGCAGTTCAAGGCCGGACGCACGCTCTATACGGAGGCGCTGACTGCGGGCGCGCGGTTTCTCTTCGGCGCAAGCGTGTGGGGTGCCTTCGGCCGCGAAGACATCGCCGTGATCGCGGTAGAGCGACGACTGCGTGTCCATCCGCGACGACTCATACTGGCACCGGGTGCCTACGAACGACCGTTGACCGTGCCGGGATGGACACTGCCCGGCGTCATCACGACGGGAGCGGCCCAAACATTGCTTCGCGCTTACTCCGTCACTCCCGGCGAGCGCGTGCTGCTCGCGGGTAATGGGCCACTGAATCTGCAGGTCGCGCGAGAACTTACGCGTGCAGGCGTGAAGGTTGTCGCTGTCGCGGAACTCGCGCCTGCCCCGGGTCCGAGGCTGTTGCCCGATCTTTTGCAGATGGCGCTGGCTTCGCCAGAACTGATCGCAGAGGGCGTGGGACATGTGCTGGCACTCGGCATCAGCGGCGTGCCGCGACTCCACTCCACGGTACTCGTGCGCTGTGACGCCGATGAATCGGGGGATCGCGTCGCTCGGGCGACGCTCGCGAGCGTCGGTCGCGATGGCAAACCGTTACCGGGCACCGAACGGGTTTTCGAAATCGATGCCGTGTGCATGGGTTACGGATTTGCTCCGCAGAGCGAACTGCCCCGCGCCGTTGGTTGTCGCTACGATTTCGATGACGCACGCGGGACGCTGAGGGTGATCCGCGATGCCGAGGGCCGAAGCTCAGAGCCCGAGGTTTTCGTGATCGGCGATGCGGGCGGCCTCGGCGGAGCTCGACTCGCGCAGGCACAGGGTACGATTGCCGGGTCTGCAGCGGCGACGGACCTTGGTCATCCGCCGAACCGCCCGCAGCAGCGCGCAGTTGGCGATGCTCGCCGAAATGCCTCGACTCACGAGCGTTTTCAGCGTGCATTGTGGAATGTGTACGGGGCGCCTGCCCTAACCTGCGAACTTGCCGACGCGAACACCTTGATTTGTCGTTGCGAAGAAGTCGCGCGTTGCACGCTGGAAGCTTGCGTGTCTGGGGATGTCCGCAACCCGGGGTCGATCAAGCGCCTGACGCGCGCGGGAATGGGTTCCTGTCAGGCTCGATACTGCGGTCTCTCCATCGCCGCGATGTCCGCAGCGGCCGGATCGCCTATCGGCAGTGATGCCGACTGGTTCGCACCACGCACTCCGTTCAAGCCGGTCAGAATCGATGAGTTGGCTGCCGAGGCGCCGCCCACAGTCGATCCCGTCAATGGTGTGCGACCTGTAGATGTTTGAGTACAATCGTTCGCAGAGAGTACATTGCTCGCTCGCTCAATCACGTTGTCCAGGGGGTTCCGAGACATGCGCAAACTGTTGTCAGCACTTTTGCTCGTGATGCTCGCGGCGCTGCCCGCAACCACCATGGCACGACCTCTCGCCGAGGTTCGCTCCGCGGGTGTTATCCGGATCGGCGTGAACCCCAACTTTCCACCCATGAGCGCATACGGCCCGAAGAACGAACTCGAGGGCTTCGACGTGGATGTCGCCAACGCCATCGCGCGAGCACTTGGAGTCAAGTTGCAACTCGTCCCGACGGCGACCGCGCAAAGAATTCCGTTCCTGACCGCCGGGCGCGTCGATCTCGCCTTGGGTGCGCTGACCATCACGCCCGAGCGCGCCGAAGTTGTGGACTTCACCGTCCCGCTGCATACCGAGACAATGAGCGTGCTCCTCACGGATCGAGTACGCGCAAAATCCTGGCGCGAACTCGATCGCGCGGACATCACTCTGGTCAACATGCGTGGCAATACCTCGGTTGCCTTGCTCAAGGAAAAACTGCCGAAAGCGAAGGTACTGCTCGTCGATGGCAACGCCGACACAGTGCGCGCACTTGCTCAGGGGCGAGCCGATGCCATGGTGGAGAACATCGATTTTTTCTGGCGCTACACGAAGGCTCACCCGAACGTGCGTTGGCAGCGGCTGCCCGAGCCCATTCTGACCAAGACCTGCGGGATCGGGGTCGGCAAGGGCAACGTCACGCTTCGCGCCGCTGTTGATGAGGCGCTTCGCAAACTGCACTCCGATGGCACGATCGGACGCCTGTGGGAGAAGTGGTACGGCGTGCCCATGACCGTGCCGGTCAAGCTCTGAATACCGCGCTCGTCGCGTCGCGCATCGATGACCGAGCGGCATCAGGCGTAAGGATGCGTCGCGGGTGAATTACGACTTCGACCTCGGGAGTGTCGTCGCTGAGTTGCCGTACCTTCTCGGCGGAGCGGTCGTCAGTCTGCAAATCGCGGTCATCACGTTTTTCATTGGTGCGCTGTTCGGGTTGTTTGGCGCTTTGGGCCTCGTCTACGGGTCGACTGCAAGCCGCCGCGTCATCCGTGGCTACGTGACCTTTTTCACGAACACCCCGGCACTCGTGCAGATTTTTTTCCTGTACTACGCCCTGCCCGATCTCGGCCTGCTCCTCTCGCCCATCACCTGCGTGCTGATCGGTTTCGTGCTGAACTCGGCTGCGTACCTTACGGAGATCATCCGTGCCGGAGTCATCTCGGTTCGTCGCGCTGAGCTTGACGCCGCGCAGGCGCTCAACATGAGCGGCGCACAGATCGTCATCCATGTCATCTTGCCCCATGTCGCGCGAACGATTTATCCGCCACTGTCCAATTTTTTCATCATTCTCGTGCTGGGGAGCTCGCTCGCCGCATTGTTCGGCGTCGAGGAGCTGACGGGTCGCGCCATCAATGTCAGCACGACAAACCTGCGGACGATAGAAACTTTCGGCGCGGTGGCAGTGATCTATATCGCCATCACGTTCGTGGCGAGTCTGTCTCTTGCGCTTCTTGGACGTTGGGCCTTTCGCGTGCGCATGCGAATTTTTTGAATCATGGACTGCCCGATCCACATGATGACTCCCTGCCGACATGAGCCCCCGCCATGGAGCTTAATGTGATGCTGCAACGCATCCTCACCGAGGCGCCGGAGTTTTTCAGCACCTACAACATGCTGTTTCTGCTCGAGGCTGCGGGTCGCACTCTCGGCATGACGCTCATCGGGTGCTCGATCGGTTTCGCGCTCGGCCTCGTGCTTGCCGCAGTGCGCGGCTCCTCGAGCCGCCCTCTCGCACCATTCCGGACGCTCTCGATCATCTACGTCGAAACCTTTCGTCGTATTCCTTTTCTGGTCATCCTTTTCATCGTGTTGTACGCGATCCAGCCTGTCTTTCCCGATGCCTCACTCACGCTGATCGCCACGGTAGCCATCTGCCTCCTGTCGACCGCATACCTCTCCGAGATCATTCGCGCAGGCTTGGAGTCGGTGCCGCAGCAGCAACTCGAAAGCGCCGCCGTGCTTAATTTCGGACCACTGCGCACACTGTTTTCGGTGGTGCTGCCGCAAGCCTGGCGCGTGATCCTGCCGCCCGTCGTTGCTTTTGCAGTCATGTTCATCAAAGACACGGCACTCGCCTCGCACATGGGTGTGGTCGAGCTGACCTTTGCCGGAAAAATATTCGTCGAACGAGGCTTCTCGCCCGCCTTGGGCTTCGGGGCGATTCTCGTGCTTTATTTTGCCCTGTCATGGCCATTGAGCCGCTTGGGCGTACATCTGGAGAAAAGACTTGCCGCAGCTCGAAATCCGTGACCTGCATTGCTCCTACGGCGCAGAGCCGGTACTGCGAGGCGTGTCGCTTGCCATCGAACGCGGCGAAATCGTCAGCCTGATCGGTCCGTCGGGTTCGGGGAAAAGCACCCTGTTGCGAGCGCTCATCGGCTTGAATGTACCGTCATCCGGCGAAGTGCTGCTCGACGGGCAACGCATCGACTATCGTGATCGCGCCAGCCTGCGTTCGCTGCGCGAGCGCTTGTCGATCGTCTTTCAGCAATACAACCTCTTCCAGAACATGACGGTTCTGAGAAACGTGATGATCGCCCCCGTGAGCATCCAGAAGCGACCTCGCGGTGAAGTGGAGACGAGCGCGATGGCACTGCTGGAAAAGGTGGGAATGGCTGCAAAGCGGGATGCCTACCCGGACGAGTTGTCCGGTGGTCAGCAGCAACGAGTGGCGATCGCGCGTGCACTCGCGCTTCAACCGCAAATCTTGTTGCTTGACGAGGTGACCTCCGCGCTCGATCCGGAGCGTGTCAACGAGGTGCTTGATACGATTCGTGCGCTGGCCCGCGACGGAATTACGATGCTGATCGTGTCCCACGAAATGGCCTTCGTACGCGAGATCTCCAACCGGGTCGTGATGATGGATCAAGGCAAAGTGATCGAGATCGGCGAGCCGCAACAGATCTTCACCGCCCCCCGGGAGTCGCGGACGCGCGACTTCGTCGGCAAGATACTCAAGCACTGAACCCGGGTGCAAAAACTCTCGAGTCGAAATCGAATGGTGGCTCGCGACCCTGCACGAGACTGGCAACGATCCTCGCTGCCGCAGGTCCTCCGCTGAACCCAAGCCAAGGGACGTAGCAAAGCCAAAACCCGGGCAGCCCGGGCAGTTCGCCGAGCAGCGGCCGCCAGCTATCGGTACCATTCACGAACGCCGCCCAAGTGCGCAGCAATCGCACCCCGCCGATTTGCGGAACGACCGACAATGCCACGCGCAAATTGGCGGATAGGGAATCCGGATCGGCGACTGGACGATTTTTGGAGTCGATCCTCGCAGGCCAGCCACCGCCGATCAGCAAGCTGCCATTCGATCCCTGCTTCAGCGTCAATTTTTGACCGACTGCATAGACGAGGTGAGGGATCAGCGGCGCGATCGGCTCTGTCACGCTGACCTGAATCGCTTCGGCACGCATCGCAAGTTCGACGCCCACCCCGCGCGCGATCGAGCCTGCGGCTGCACCTGCCGCGTTAATGACTTGTCGAGCCTGCAGACGGCCTTCATTGGTCTCGAGCACATAACCCGCTCGATCGCGATTGATGGCACGCACGCTCGTTCTTTGCCGAATCCGCGCACCGTGACGGGTCGCGGCCGCAGCAAAGGCGGGCGCAACCAGCAAGGGGTTCGCCTTGCCCTCTGTGGGGCAGAACGCTGCGCCGACGATGTGTTCGCTGAGATAAGGCGCACGCTCGCGCAGCTCGGCTCGACCGAGCAGTTCGATGGTCACGCCGGCAGCCCGCTCAACCGCCGCCTTGCGCTCGATGATCGCCATCTCCTCGGGTGATTCGGCGAGCATCAACCCGCCGCGCAACTTGACTTCGAGGTCCGTATCGAGTTCCGCGCTCAGCGATTGCCACATTTCGATCGAAGCAAGAAACATCGGCAGCGTTTCGGCAAACGCACCGGCCCATTCGCTCCCATTCAATCGGAACGGTTCCGCGGGAATTTGCACATGCAAGCTGCCAGCATTGGAGCCCGAGGCCAGGCTGTTCAACTCGCCCTGCTCGAGCAAAGTAACCTCGACCCCATCACGGGCGAGGTAATAGGCCGTGGCGCAGCCCGCCAGCCCACCGCCGATGACAATTACCTCCGACATTAAGTCGACGTAGGCCTGCGCAGAATGGTCATTTTGTGCGATATGCTAACGTCTGTACGAAAATCGTTACAATTAAATCACATTCACGCGATCGGGTTTCGGATCTGTCTTCCGGGTCCTGTCGCCTCAAGCCGAAACTGAGGATTCTCATGGCAAAGACCTTTCGCGGAAGTTACACCGTCACCATCACGCCGTTCACCGAGGATGGTTCCGCGATTTGCATCGAGTCGCTGAAGCGATTCATCGACTGGCAACTCGACTGCAAAGTGCCCGGGATCATCATTCTCGGAACCACCGGTGAATTTCTGACGATTTCGGATGATGAGCGACGTTTGCTTGTCGAGACTACCGTAAAGCACGTCAACGGTCGCATGGATGTGCTCGTGGGCACCGCGAATGCCTATACGAAGACCGCGGTGCGCTACAGCCGGGAAGCCGAGGAACTCGGCGCGGACGGCCTGATGATCATCCCTCCCTACTACTACACCCCGACTGATGACGAGATTTTCGGCTACTACAAGGCGATCAGCGAAGCCGTGTCACTGCCCATCATGCTCTACAACAATCCCTTCACCTCGAACGTCGACATGTCGGCGAAACTGGTGGCTCGGCTGACCAAATCCCTCGAGAATGTTCGGTACATCAAGGAAGCGAGCAATGACGTCGGCAGAGTCAAAGATATCGTCGAACTGACCGAGGGCGTCATGAATGTCTTCGCGGGTGAGCGCTCCGTAGAGAGCTTCCTGATCGGCGCCGTCGGCTACGTGAATCCCTACGGAAACTATATTCCGTATGCCACAACGCGGCTGTGGGACTTCCTCTTCGAGGGTCGGTTGGATGATGCGTGGGCAATCCAGCGAATCTGCAATCGCTTCGACGAAATCATCGCCGAGGGCCACCCGACCTACGGCCACCAGTGCTACTCGAAGGCTTTGGCCGCAGCGCAGGGGTACCCGGTCGGCGATGTTCGCCCGCCCATCACCCGCTTCAATCAACTCGGTGCCGAGGGTCGCGAGCGTCTTGCGAAGTTGCTGCCTCTCGTCAAGGAACTCGACATATTGATGACCCGCCTTGATCAGCAGGGCGCAGCAGCCAAGTGAGTTCCGCACCAAGCGCCCTGTTCGCTCCGCTTGCGGTCAGGGAGGTCGTTTTTCGCAATCGGATCCTCGTCTCGCCGATGTGCCAGTACTCCGCGACCGACGGACTGGCCAACGAATGGCATTTCGCGCATCACGCGCGCTTCGCCTTGGGCGGCGTCGGTGGAGCGGTGGTCGAGGCGACCGCAGTCACACGTGATGGCCGCATCACCCCGGGATGCCTCGGCATCTGGAGCGAGGCGCACATCGAACCGCTCAAACGCGTCACGGCGCTCTATCGCGCTCAAGGAATACCGGTAGGCATCCAACTTGCCCACGCCGGACGCAAAGGCAGCGCCGCAACGCCGCGGGACGGAGCCGTCCCGCTCCTCGGCAGCGTACTCGATGCACCGGCGTGGACCGCGCTCGCGCCGAGTCCCATCGCGCTGATGGAAGGCTGGCCACAACCGAAAGCTGCCACGGAGACGGAAGTCGTTTCGCTCATTTCGGCCTTCGCCAAAGCCGCCGATCGAGCGGTCCGGGCAGGCTTCGATTTCGTCGAAATCCACGGCGCGCATGGATACCTGATCCACTCCTTTCTGGCGCCGGCGTCGAATTGCCGTGAGGATGATTGGGGCGGCGATCAGCGGCGCCGATTCAGATTCGCACTCGAGGTGGTCGAGGCCGTGCGAGGCGTTGTACCACCGTCGATGCCAGTGTTTTATCGGTCATCGGCTGCTGACGTCGTAGCAGACGGATTGAGTTTCGAAGATCACGTCGCGCTCGGAATCCAGTTGGCTCCGCGCGGTGTCGACGTGATCGATTGTTCGGCCGGCGGCATTGCAGGTCCCTCCGGCCGCGCCCCCGTGGCCGTGGGCCCGGGGTATCTCGTGCCTTACGCACGGAAGACTGCACGCACGACCGGGCTCTTGACGATGGCGACCGGACTCATCGATTCCCCGCGGCTTGCTGCGGAGATCATCGATGGCGGAGATGTCGCCTTGCTCGCCATCGGCCGGCAACTTCTCGCCGAGCCTTCGTTCGCCTATCGTGCGGCGGTCGAGCTTGGACATCCGAAGCCGGAAAGTCTTCTCCCGCCGCAATACGCGCTGTTTCTCGAAAGAAAACGCAAGGCGTGACCGATAGCCCTTCTCGACGAGCGAGATCGACGAACATGACGCTCAAGCTCAAAGATTCCACCCTGCTGCGCAGCGCAGCGTTCATCGACGGTGAGTGGAGCGGAGCCGATGATGGTGGCTCAAGCGTCATTCGTAGTCCGGCCAATGGCAGCGTGGTGGGTTCAACGCCCACGATGGGGGTTGCAGAAACCCGCCGTGCAATCATGGCGGCACATCGAGCGCAACCCCACTGGGCTTCGCTCGTGGCCAAGGAGCGTGCCGCGATCCTGCGGCGAGTCGCAAACTTGATGCTGACCCACATTGATGATCTGGCGGTGATCATGACCGCCGAACAGGGAAAGCCCGTGACCGAGGCGGCCGGAGAGATCGCCTTCGCAGCTTCTTTTCTCGAGTGGTTCGCGGAAGAAGGCAGACGCATTTACGGCGAAATCGTGCCGACGTTTCGGACGGACACGCGCCTGTTGGTGCTGCGTCAACCCATCGGTGTGGCGGCTGCCATCACACCGTGGAATTTTCCTTCCGCAATGATTACCCGCAAACTCGGTCCGGCACTTGCGGCAGGCTGCAGTTTCGTCTGCAAGCCCGCGCCGCAGACGCCGTTTTCCGCCTTGGCGCTGGCAGAGCTTGCCCAACGGGCGGGCCTGCCGCGAGGCGTTCTGAATATAGTCACCGGCGATGCGGAAGCGATCGGCGGCGAGCTGACGGCTAATCCGCTGGTACGCAAACTCAGTTTCACGGGTTCGACATCCGTGGGAAAGCGACTGCTCGCGCAGTGCGCAAACACCGTGAAGAAAGTGTCGCTCGAACTCGGCGGCAACGCGCCGTTCATCGTTTTCGATGATGCTGATGTCGGCGATGCGGTGCAGGGTGCGATCGCGAGCAAATTCAGGAACACTGGGCAGACCTGCGTGTGCGCAAACCGGATTTATGTGCAAAACGGCATTTACGCGGAGTTTGCGCAGCGCCTCGCAAAGGAGGTGGCCAAGCTCCGGGTGGGCGACGGTCTCGCAGGCCCGACGGACCAGGGACCTTTGATCGACGCGCGCGCGCTCGAGAAAGTTCGCTCACACGTTTCGGATGCTGTGGAGCGGGGAGCTCGAATCGCTTGCGGAGGCAAGGCGCATGCGCTCGGCGGAAACTTCTTCGATCCCACCGTACTGACCGATGTGACACCGCACATGCGCGTGTCGCAGGAAGAGACCTTCGGACCCGTGGTTCCTCTGCTTCGATTCGAAACCGAAGCCGAGGTGCTTCGCATGGCGAACGACACGCAGTACGGTCTTGCGGCGTACTTCTACACGCGCGATCCAGCGCGAATTTGGCGCATGCAGGAGAACCTCGAATACGGCATCGTGAGCGTGAACACCGGCGTGTTTTCGACGGAAGTCGCTCCTTTCGGCGGATTCAAAGAATCGGGTCTTGGTCGGGAAGGCTCACGACACGGGATCGAGGAATACACCGAACTGAAGTACGTCTGCGTCGGAGGGCTGCGCAATACCCCCGACGAACTACTCGGGAGATTCTAGCCGACACATATAGGCTGTGAGTCTGTCTTCGGTGGAAGACTGGGCCCGCTTGGATTCGAACCAAGGACCAAGGGATTATGAGAAGACTGGACTTAGGAATCCCTGTTGGCCATCAATGACTTACAAGTGTCACTAAGCTGTGTGTAAGAGAATGTGTAAGTAAATATCGGGTTTTTGCCAGGTGATTTCTGCTACGAAAACACTTCCGCACACAGAGGTTAGTCAAAGATTAAAGAAAGTGATTTGAAGGTGAGAATTCAGTTTTGACATGACTTTTTGATGTATCCGCATTTGGCATTTGTCGTTCAAACGACAATGAGGGTGTTCGCAGGCCATCTAGTAAGCGTAACCACCTTTGACAGCGTCCTTCCCTGCCGGTCCAAGACATCCGCCTCCCGAAGCTTATGGATGACCCCCTCGGTCGTGTATCTCCGCTTGCCCATCATCCACGTCTCCCGTCCCTTTTATGAACATTAAACATGGACCAAAAATACCGGGTCAGGTCACAGCCTGCTGCAACCCGACATCGCCGACGCTTTGCGTGAGCGCAAGCTTGCCGCGCTGAATCACACGCAGCCCGATGTCATCGTGACGGGGAACGTGGGCTGCGCCGTGCACCTCGCCGCGGCGGCCGCCTAACACATCGATTTGGTTCCGCGCAGCTCGACTTTGTTATGTTATAACGCTTTGAGATGATCGTCTAGGGCTCACACCTATGTCTCCCAATGAACCCAAGATTCCTGTCACGGTGTTAACCGGCTTTCTCGGTTCCGGGAAAACCACTCTGCTAAATCGCGTACTAAGTGAACATCACGGGCAGAGAATCGCCGTAATCGAAAACGAGTTCGGTGAAATCGGCGTGGATCAGGAGCTGGTCATCAACGCCGAAGAGGAAATCTTCGAGATGAACAACGGTTGCATCTGCTGCACCGTGCGCGGCGATCTGATACGCATACTCGGAAATTTGATGCAACGTCGAACAAAGTTCGATCGCATTATCGTGGAGACGACGGGGATGGCTAACCCGGGGCCAGTCGCCCAAACTTTTCTCGTCGACGAAGATACGAAGTCTCAGTTCACACTCGACGGTATCGTGACATTGATCGATGTCAAGCACTTCACCGATCAAGTCGAGCGTAACAAAGAAGTTCGCGAGCAGATTGCATTTGCGGATGTCATCGTCCTCAACAAGACTGATCTGGTTGAGGCTTCGACCCTTGATGAAATCGAACGACGAATTCGCGCGATGAACGCCATGGCTCGTATCGAGCGCGCTGATCCCGCTCGGCGAGCAGGCATCGCCATCGATAAAATTCTTGGTATCGGCGGGTTCGATCTGGCACGCGCCCTGGAGTACCAACCGAACTTCCTCGAGCCTGAGTACCCTTTCGAATGCATGCAACAGTATGAACTCGCCGCAGGCCGGGTTTCCCTGCAGTTTGAGCAAGGACCAGACCCTGATATCAGCCTCGCGTTGTTCTCGGCCATCGATCAGGAGGATGCTCTTGCAGCTGCCGAGCGATCCTTCCTCTGGTTCTCAACAGAGGAGGAGACTGTGTCCCCCAACAGCGAGCTCACTCCTGCCAACCGCATGTACCCAGTTGCCCTATCAACCTCAGGAACCACGCAGATTCATTTCGAGATCCCGACAGACGGTCGCTGGTGGCTCGCGCTACAACACTTGCCGGAAGAGTTTTCGATGCGCTGCGTCAACGTAGACGGTACGTATATAGAGCCCGTTAGTGAACGCCGCTTTCAACCCGGTCACTCCCACGACGACGACGTAACCTCCTTGAGTCTCGAAAGTGAAAGATCTCTGGATGCCGACCGATTCCACAATTGGCTAATGCGAGAATTACAAGTCCAAGGAAACAATATTTATCGATTGAAGGGGTTCTTGGATCTCGACGGGTACCCGCAACGCATCGTTATTCAGGGTGTGCATATGTTGACAGACACGGCTGAACTTGGTCCGTGGGGCGATCGTCCGCGCCGCACTCAATTGGTCTTCATCGGCCGTGACCTCGATACCGATTCACTGATTCGGGGTTTCGAGGCATGCGTCGCCAGCTAAATAGAAGACTTCTTCTCTCCTTCCTAGCTGCCGTAACTGCGACGAGTATCGCGTCCGGTCAACCTCGGCGACCACGCGAAATCGACTGGGATGAACTGCTTCCGGAGCGAGAGAGGCTGCTGCCGTTCAGCCCGCTATTGCCCCTGCACGAGGGCTATCTAGATGAGTCCGGGCCCGCAGCTCAGCAGACAGGCTCGGCAGCCGTAAATCCTAAGTTAAACGGGCAGTGGGTCCGCCTGCCCGGATTTCTCGTCCCGTTGTCACTCTCACGCGCCGGCATGATTCGAGAGTGCCTGCTGGTTCCGTATTACGGCGCATGCATCCATGTACCACCTCCGCCGCCCAACCAGATTGTTTACGTGGTCTTCAACGAAAACAAACGTATCGATACCATCTTCGACGCGTACTGGATTACCGGCACACTGCGCGTAGCAAAGCGCTCAACCAATCTCGCGGCGACCGCTTATACGCTGGAGGCTGTTCAACTGGCGTCCTATCCATGATTGAAGGGCCCGATCTCAACTCCAGCGTCACTATGGAATCTGTCTTGCTGCCGTAAGCTAGTTACCTGCCGTCGCACCGACTGCCAGCGCAGGCCCCAATCTGACGTCGATATCAGCCATTTGGAAACGCACTCCAAAAACCTGATCCAGCGCATCGACGGAAAGCAGCGACATCGGTGTGCCGTCAGCAATCAACGCTCCATTTGCAAGCAAAAGAATGCGCGAGCAATAAGCGAGAGCCAAGTCGAGATCGTGCATGACGACAACTACCGCCTTGGAATCCGCATGTCGTGCTAATTCCTTGAGCACGTAATGTCGATGCTGAACATCGAGAGCCGCAGCGGGTTCGTCTGCGAGCAGGATTGTCGATTCGGCCGCCAATACGCCCGCCAGAGCTATCCGCGCCCGCTCGCCCCCCGACATTCGACTCCAGCGCTGATTAAGCAGCGCGTGAACATTCATCTCGCTTGCGATGGTTGCTGCCGATTTGCGATTCGCAGGATTGCGCGAGGCCTGCAAGTCAATCATCTCGCGACCTGTGTAGTCCCACGCCGGTATCAAGGTTTGCGGCAAGTAGCCGATCATTTCGGCGCGTGCCGTCGGACTCAACGAATGCAAAGCTCGGCCGTTAAGTCGTATGCGCCCCTTGCTCGGGGATACCAGCCCCGCGAGCACACGCAGTAATGTCGACTTGCCCGCGCCGTTTGGTCCGATCACTCCAATCATGCCACCGTCTTGTAGTCGAAGCGGATCGGGGCCCTTGAGACTGAGAACACTCCGACCGCTGCGCTCAACCTCAAGGCCGCCCTCCAAAAGCACTTCGGTACTCATCGGTAGTGCCGCATCAAGATCACTAGGAAAAACGGTCCGCCCACGATGGCCGTAATGAGTCCCAGCGGAATTTCGCCTGGGGGCAATGCGGCTCGAGCGATGGCGTCACATAGAACGGTCACCATAGCGCCAACAACAGCGCTCGCAGGAATTACTCTGGCGTGAAGCGGACCAACCGCCCAGCGCGCCACATGCGGTGCCATCAGTCCAACAAACGCCACCAGTCCACCCCAAGCCACCGCGACGGCAACGGCCATCGCAGCGACCAGCACGACACGCCGAATGAAGTTTGCTGGATCAATGCCAAGTGTGGCCGAGTAGTCATCACCGAGACCCAAGCGATCCAAGCCACTGCTGAAGCGATGCAGCGAAAAGTTCAGGCCGGCTGCAAGAAGCGCCAGCATCAATAATCCACCCCAGCTCGGCGTCTGGATGCCTCCAAGGGTCCAACTGAGTATGGTCTGCAAACTGATGTTGTCATCAGACAACGCCAACATTAGCCCTGAGCGCAGCGCCTGCAGCATCGCTGCGACAGTGACGCCGGCTAACAGCAATGCCACCGGGTCCGTGCGCCCAGCCGTTCTTGCGATCAGCAAAACGATCAGTGTTGCTCCCCAAGCACCAAGGAAAGAAAATCCGAGGAGTGACAAAAAACCAGGTAACCCGAGCGGTACCAACAAGGCCAAGGCTGCACCCAGCGCACCACCACCCGCGGTACCGAGCAGATACGGCTCTGCCAGTGGGTTGCGGAAGACCCCTTGAAAAACAGCGCCGCACGCACCGAGCAGCGACCCGACGAACGCCGCCGTCAAGACGCGCGGCGCACGCCACTCGAGCAATAGCGCAGCATCGAGCGTATCAGACCCGCCCAGTGCACGAAAAATCGACGGCAACGAATACCACTGATGGCCTGCCGAAAGACCCAGCAGTAGCGAGAGCGCGAGCCCACTCGCGACAGCGATGGTTCGCCAACGGCGTGCACTGAGGCTACCGATGATCACGACTGATCCGATGGCGCGGCGACATAAACTTTGAACAACTCACGCAGCTGCCCCGCCAGTTGTTCGATCCCGTCAAAGGTTCGAGGTCCTGGAATCAAGAAAGAGCTGCGCGAAATCGTCAATGTTTTTCCGTAACGAACCGCACGCATCGATACCCAGCCCGGCCGCTGCACAAGTTCTTTAAACTGATCAATGTCGCCAGCGAACAGCAGCACATCCGGATCAGCCCGCCAGATCGCTTCGGGAGAGACTTGGGTCCAGCCTCCCGGTAACTCCAAAGCCGGGACGGTACCCGCGGCGCGCAGCGCCTCGCCGGTATAGGATCTATCGTTCGCGATAGATACCATGCCGTTACCAACCACGCCCGTAATGGTCACGGCCCGCAGCGCAGTCTGCGCCGACTGCTGCGAGTAAACTCTCTGGAGTCGCTGATTCAAACTCGTCGCCAATTCGACTCCCCGTTGATCGACACCGCAGATGCGAGCAACCAAGCGGATATTGTCCAACACCTCATCAAGACTGCGACTGAGAAGCACCACGACCGGTACATCTAGACGCGCTAACGGCTCAGCCAACTGCTGGTAGGCCTGTCTCGCAGGTGTCATCAGCACCAGGCTGGGTCGCTGCGCGACAATGGCATCGATCGACATGCCGAGGCGACCACCCACTCGTGGTCGATCAAGAATCTCGGGCGGGTAGCGTGTCAAGGCATCAATACCGACGATCCGCGATTGCAGCCCAAGAGCAGCAACGATTTCAGCATTCGACGAAAATATCGTCACGATTCGCTGCGGTGCTTCGACAATCAAGACACTGCGATCGAATCCATCGATAAATCGTCGCTGCGAATGTAAGTTCTCGGCCGCCGTACTTGACAGCGAGTTAAGCGATAAGCCAGCCAACGCAATCGCGGCGACACAGCGAAAGCCCCTCAGCGATAGTAAACGGGGCAGACTCACACTTAAAATCGCAGCTTCACGCCGACAGAAACTTCTCGCCCAGGCATGGAAGTACCAGCGGCACCGTTATAAAAGCGCAAGTCCGCCAGACTCGGTTCATCGTCGATCGCAATGAAGATCGGGTGCTCATTCTTGTCAAAAATATTCTGAATGGCCGCTGTGATCTGGAGAGATTCGTTCACTTGATATTCGCCGCGCAGACTGACAGTCCAGAACGGGCTCTTGCGATGAATGAAGTTTCGATTTGGTTCGGCGGTGGGAGTCAACAAATTCTCCTCCGTGTCGTACCACATCGGCCCACGAAGGACGGCGGCCAGCGATGAGCTCCAATTGCTGCGTTCGTACCGCAGCACACCGCTAGCTTGATACTCGTACATTCGCTGAGGCTTGGTTGTATTGGCCACCGAACTCACGCCGCGATCACGCATCTCCAGCGCCTTCATGCCCTGCACCCGGAGCACCCAACGCGAATCGCCGTTAGACTCACCCAACATGAATCGACCCTGCCCCTCTATCGCTCGCACGACGATGTCCGCTGCATTGTTGGCGTAGTCGCCGGTATTCGCGACACCTGTACGCGGTACGATGATGATGCGATCAATGATTCGGTTCTCGAAGACTGAAAAATCTATGAGGTGACGTTCATTCGACCAGAGTATCCCAGTTTCCCACTGCTGACTCTTTTCAGGCTTGAGGGCGGGATTGCCGAAGCTGCGGCCGCCTCCGAGTGCCGTGAAATCAGCGGCGAGCTCGGTCGCTGTCGGTGTACGAAACCCGGTGCCCGCATTGGCGCGAATGACCAAACTTGGCAGAACGCGATAGGTGATGCCGGTAGACCAAGTGGTCGAATCGTAGTCAACGCTACGGGATCGTTGCAGCGCGAGGTCCGGTGTATCGTCGAACCTCATTTCACCCTTCGTGGCTCTAGCGCCACTCCGCCAGTTGATTTGTCCATCGCTGAACACGGCGAGATGTTCCAGATACGTTGCAACAAAGCGATCTGTTTGATTGTTGTCTTGTGGCGGAACCTGACTGAGCGCTGCACCACCGACACCCGCCCGTGAACGGGTGGATTCCAATTGGCTGTGTTCCATATCAACGCCAATAAAGGTCTTGTGTTTGTCAGACCATGCTTTGTCGAGACCAAGCTTTGCTCCGACAATATCGAGCTCTCGGTAGTTGTAATCGCGTGATGTACCTGCGATCGGTGTTCCTTGACCACTACGAATCACGGGGGATGCCCAACGAAAGTCGTCGACGTCTCGAACGACATACGCGTGCAGCTCGGTTGCCATCGCTGATAGCGGGACCGATAAGCGCAAATCTGCGCTGCTATTGTGGCGATTATCTCTGCTAAAGAGATTACCGCCCGAGCCACGAAAGCCCGCATCCCAGATGCCGTCTTTACGGGCGGCAACACTGACTTCCGCTCCGGCCTCGAACCGGTGATTGGCATTGAGTGTAACGCCCCACCGCTCCCATGCCGTGTTTTGCATGATTGAACCACGACCCGTTTTGTAGTCATCGCGAGTGCCCGAGGAGATCCCCAAGTACAAGGCCGATAGGTCGCTGCGATAAGGGAGCGCGATGTGACCCTGTGCCAACCCCCAAGACCCTGACACGGCAGTCAACTCAGCTTGCTGTTGAGATCGACCATCGCGGGTGATCAAGTTGATTACCCCGCCCAAACTTTGGCTTCCGTGAATCACGGATCCCGGACCGCGCAGCACTTCGACTCGCGCCACATCCGAGGGCGACAGCTTGGAAAGATTGGCAGTGCCGGCGCGTCGGCCATCAAGCAAAACCAAGACCTGTCCGCGAAAATCACGCCCTTGCCCATCGGAGGCGGCACCGCGGAGATTGATCGAGGTCTGTGCCGGCGTCCATTGACTGAAGAATCCGACCGAATTCTCGGCCAGCAGCTCGGTCATGCTCAAGGCGTTGCTCGCTGCGATGGTCGGCTGATCCAAGGTCTGCACGGTGTTCGGGACTTGCTGCCGCGTAGCTGCTCTTTTACTCGCCGTAATGATCACCTCCTCTAAGACGAGGGACTCCGACTGAACAAGCGTTGCTGACATCGCCAGGACGACACTAATCAACATCAAATGAGTGCGGCTACCCATGGTGATTTCTCCATATCAAAATTGCCGAGACTTTCGGCACCTCGAGCACAAACTGCCCGCCAACCGTCCTCGCCTGCTGATGCAGACGGTCGAGGAGCAGGGGCCGACGGATATCCGTCGATGGCCATAACAGGCGGTCCGCCATGTAGCTGGCTATCCCACCTAAGTCATCAACCTGCAAAGAAAAAGTCCAAGGGATCATTCGAGACTCGTGCGGCGAGTCCTCCTCTTTCAACGCCGACGTCACG
>Ga0194122_10002180_pt1 | contig 21958 bp, 20 predicted proteins | sample TA2MahCa10mmetaG_FD_155487 | JGI IMG/M metagenome (GOLD analysis project Ga0194122, IMG submission 155487) | Freshwater microbial communities from Lake Tanganyika, Tanzania - TA2015021 Mahale Deep Cast 10m | ecosystem: Environmental > Aquatic > Freshwater > Lake | place: Tanzania: Lake... | reverse complement strand
GGAGTTAGATATTTGGATGTACATTCAGCAAGAAAAAATAGATTTACCAAGTTTATATTTTAGCCACGAAAGAGAGGTGGTAAGAAGAGGGGATACAATTTTGGCATTTTCTCCTTTTATCACGCTCAAAAAAGACGAGAAGGTGACAATAGAGCGAGTTAGGTTTAGAACGATTGGTGATTTAACAATCACGGGCGCAATTGAATCAAGCGCATCTAAATACGAAGAAATAATTAAAGAGGTTTCTGTTGCAACGTATACTGAAAGAGGTCATAGGGCAGATGATCAGCGTTCAGAAACGTCTATGGAGGATCGGAAAAAAGAAGGATATTTTTAATGAAAGAAGAATTACTTCGATTCACAACAGCAGGAAGTGTCGATGATGGAAAAAGTACCTTGATTGGGCGCTTATTATTCGACTCTCAGAGTATTTTTGTCGATCAAATCGAGTCACTTCAAAAAAGTAGTGAGCGAAAGGGATTAAATAACATTGATTTATCTCTCTTAACGGACGGTTTAAAGGCCGAACGCGAGCAGGGAATTACGATTGATGTTGCCTATCGCTATTTTTCAACGTCCAAGCGTAAGTTTATCATAGCTGATTCTCCGGGCCATATTCAATATACGCGCAACATGGTTACCGGAGCTTCAACAGCAAATGCTGCGTTGATCTTAATTGATGTAAGAAACGGAGTAGTTGAGCAGACCAAACGTCATAGTTACATCGCATCCTTACTACAAATTCCACATTTGGTTGTTTGCGTTAATAAAATGGATTTGGTCGATTTCAAAGAGCAAAAGTTTTTGCAGATTGTAGAATCTTATAATGATTTTGCAGCAAAATTAGACATTCATGATGTTGATTTTATTCCTATTTCAGCATTGAATGGAGACAATGTGGTAAATCGGTCTGAAAATATGTTTTGGTATGATGGTGCCACTCTTTTACATACCTTGGAGACAATACCCGTTGCTAATGATAATAATTTAATAGATTTTCGTTTTCCTGTTCAAACTGTAATTCGTCCAAATATAGAGAAATATCATGATTTCAGGGGATACGCAGGACGAATTGCAGGAGGAGTAATTCGCGAAAATGATGAGATAGAAAGCGTATCTTCTGGTCTTAGATCCAAGGTTAAAGCAATTTATGGTACATCGGGACGGATATCAGAATCGTTTGCCCCCCAATCCATCACAATCGAATTGGAAGATAATATTGATATAAGTAGAGGAGATATGTTGGTAAAAGTAAATAATAAACCAATGCCCTCACAAGAGATTGATGCAATGCTCTGCTGGATGGGTGAAAATGAAATGCACGTGAATGGAACTTATGCGATTCAACACACAACAAATTCCAGTAGATGTATCTTGAATGATATTTTGTATAAAATGGATTTAACAACTATGAAAAGGCTTGAAGGAGAAAATAATCTAATAAAAAATGATATTGCTCGAATTAAGTTAAAGACAATGAGCCCTCTTTTTATAGATTCTTACCGAAAAAATCGAAATTCAGGTTCATTTATTTTAATTGATGAATACACCAATAATACGGTTGCTGCAGGGATGATAATTTGACAATCAAGAAACCAGAAATCAAACTTCTTTGTTGAAACTATAAATTAAATCTTCTAAACGTCATAATTCAAAAATGAAAGACTCCTGGACTGAAATAATCTCCCCGAAGCGTTCCTTACTCGACATTAATCTTAAAGAGTTGTGGCGTTACCGCGATTTGATCATGTTGTTTGTTAGAAGAGATTTTGTTTCGCAGTATAAGCAAACGATTCTAGGACCAATTTGGCTTTTTGTACAGCCTTTATTTACAACGCTTACCTTTTTCTTTGTGTTCAATCAAATTGCAAAAATTCCTACGGATAACATTGATCCAATTTTGTTCTACCTTTCTGGAATTACACTTTGGAACTACTTCTCTGATTGCTTCAATAAAACATCCAATACCTTTGTTGCGAATGCCGGAATTTTCGGAAAAGTCTATTTCCCTCGATTAACAACGCCGATTTCAATTGTGATCTCGAACCTCATCAAGTTAGGTATTCAAGTTTTGCTATTCTTGGCGATAATGGTTTATCAGATAGTTACAAAAGACATCCAAGTAAATGTGAATATGCACATTTTAATTCTTCCGTATTTAATTCTCTTGATGGCAGTTATGGGCCTAGGCTTGGGAATTATATTCTCGGCACTCACAACCAAATACCGCGATTTAAGTTTCTTATTGACCTTTGGAATTCAGCTCTTGATGTACGCTACTCCTATAATCTATCCCTTAAGCTATACAAGTGGAAAATTACATGCGATAATCAGTATGAACCCACTTACACCCATCATGGAAAGTTTCCGCTATGCCTTTTTCAGTATCGGTTCTTTTGATTGGAGCGGTTTGGCTTATACCAGCATTTTTAGTTTCGGCGTTCTGTTTTTAGGAATCATTATCTTCAACCAAGTCGAGAAAAGTTTTATGGATACGGTTTAATCAAGGACTAATATTAAGGCTCAAGGATTGAGAAATTTTTTAAACCTCAACCCTAATACTGAACCCTCAACCTCAATGGAAGTAATCAAAGTCGAAAACCTTTATAAACAATACCGCCTAGGGCAGGTAAGTACCGGCTCTATTGCCCATGACTTAAATCGATGGTGGCATACTGTGCGGGGAAAAGAAGATCCGTATGAGAAAATTACGGGCATAAACAACCGTGAAGAAAGCGGAAGCAATGACTACGTATGGGCCTTACAGGATATTAATTTCTCGGTGAAACAAGGCGAAGTGTTGGGAATCATTGGTAGAAACGGCGCAGGAAAAAGCACCTTATTAAAAATTCTTTCAAAAGTAACTTCTCCGACCAAAGGAAACATAAAAGTAAAAGGAAGAATTGCCTCTCTACTAGAGGTTGGAACAGGCTTTCACCCGGAATTGACTGGTAGAGAAAACATCTTTTTAAACGGTGCTATTTTGGGGATGACAAAAAGCGAAATACGCTCCAAGTTTGATGAAATTGTGGCTTTCTCAGGCGTAGAAAAATACATTGATACTCCTGTTAAACGCTATTCCTCAGGGATGTACGTGCGTTTGGCATTTGCAGTTGCTGCCCATTTGGAGCCTGAAATATTGATCGTGGATGAAGTTTTGGCAGTGGGGGATGTGGACTTTCAAAAAAAGTGCATCGGTAAAATGAAGGATGTAAGTGGTGAAGGAAGAACGGTTTTGTTTGTGAGTCATAATATGGAAGCAGTTAAAGGTTTGTGCCAACGAGCAGTATTCTTAGAGCAAGGTAAAGTTGTAAAAAATGATAGCACTCAAAATGTAATAGATTTTTATCTACAGAATAATCGGGACTTAAAATTAAGTCAAAAATTTGAATATTCAAATGCACCTGGCAATGAGTTTGCTAAGTTAAAATCAGTTTCATTGAAACCTAAGAGAGATGATGGAAAACCAATTATAACTGTTAAAAGTGAACTTGAAATTGAACTAGAATATTGGAATGAATTTGACCAAGTAGCAACTAATTTAAGTTTACATTTAAATAGTTTCACGGGTGAGTGCGTTTTTGCTGCTATTACCCAATTACCTGTTCCTATTCTTCAAAAGGGAGTTCAGAGAGCTAAATGTTTTATTCCAAAGGATTTGTTGAATACAGGCTTTTATTCAATATCAATTTATGTGGTAAAAGACACATCAATTCCAATTTGTCTTTTCGATGATTTATTAATGTTTGAAGTTGAAGAAGAAAGAGATTCTACATATTGGCATGGACGTTTTCCTGGATTTGTAAGGCCAAAATTAAATTTTAAAATAATAAAAAATGACTGAATTCCGAAATAGAATGCTAGAACTTATAATGTCAACATGTAACATGCGGTACGAAGTTAATGAAGATCCTTGGTTTTTTAACTCTAAATACTCTTTACGTCGATCTATACCTGATTCTAATTATAAAGATCGATTAATACTTTCTAAAATTGGTGAGTATTATACCAGTAAAGAAAACATGGCAAAAATCTTTACAAGAATATCGGATACATCTGAAGAAATCAAACATTATGAAATCTTGTTTGACTTATTAGATAATGAATTTTCTAAAGAAACATTAGTTGAAATTAGTACATTAAGAATCTTAGGACAACAACAAATAAGACTTTCAATTGAAAATCAACAATATACACAATTACATAGACAGGTTGAGAATTGCTTAATCGAAAAGAATTCAAAGGAGATTTCTAATTTTAATGATTGGAAATTGAATTTCTATGATCTAGCAAATATAGGATACCCATTAAATATACATTACACTCAAATGGGCATAGTAACTACCTATGGTGTGGAACAATATGCTTACAAAAAAGAAAACATTGTTATTGAAGAGAATGATATAGTAATAGATTGTGGAGCTTGTTGGGCAGATACTGCCTTATACTTTTGTTCTAAAGCAAAAAATGTTAAAGTGTATTCTTTTGAATTTATACCGTCGAATATTACCCTTTTCAATGAAAATATTGCTTTAAATCCCAATTGTCAAGTTGAATTAATTCCTCATCCTGTGTGGAGAGATAGTTCTTCTAAATTTTTTGCTACTGATCGTGGCCCTGCAAGTTCGGTATCTTCAGAACCCATCTCAGAAGATGATATTACAGTTACAACTTTATCGATTGACGACCTTGTTAAAGAAAAAGGATTAAATCGAGTTAATTTTATAAAAATGGATATTGAAGGGGCCGAGCCATATGCCCTAGAAGGGGCGGTAAATACATTGACACTCTTCAAACCAAAGTTGGCTATTGCTATTTATCATTGTCCTGAAGATTTCAGCCGAATTGCACTCTTTATAAAAAACCTAAACTTAGGTTATAAGTTTTATGTTGGTCATTTTACTCCACATGGAGCAGAAACTATACTATTCGCTAAAGCAGATTAAAATGATTCCCGTAACAAAATCGTTTTTGCCTCCGATAGAGGAATATACGGCTCAAGTGCAACGGGCCTACAACAACGGTTGGTTAACCAATCGGGGAGCCTTGGTCTTGGAATTAGAGGACAAACTCACAGAGTACTTGAATCTTGACCAATCGAAAATTCTCCTCATGAACAACGGGACGATTCCCTTGCAAATTGCCTTGAAGTGTTTGGCGAAAGGAGGAGAAGTCATTACCACACCCTTCTCGTATGTCGCGACAACCTCTACCATTGTTTGGGAGGGGTGCACGCCCGTGTTTGTGGATATTCATCCGGAATACCTAACCATAGATGAAACGAAAATCGAGGCGGCAATCACAGAAAAAACTACCTGTATACTTGCGACTCATGTGTTTGGGAATCCGTGTAACGTAGAAGAAATTGAACGCATCGCTAATAAACACAAGCTGAAGTTGATTTACGATGGCGCTCATGCTTTTGGGGTGAGCTATAAAGGGAAAAGTATTTTTGAATACGGAGATGTTTCAACGTGCAGTTTTCACGCCACTAAATTATTCCATACGGGAGAGGGCGGTGCGATTTTTTGCAAAGATCCCGAGTTGTTTCATCAGCTGTATTACAGTCACAATTTTGGCCATGACGGTCCCTTAGCATTTCATGGACTTGGAATCAACGGGAAGATGAGTGAATTACAAGCGGCCATGGGTTTGGCCGTGCTGCCCTACATGGAAAAGATGCTGAGGGGCCGAGAGGCTTCGGTTAAAACGTATGAGGAAGCACTGAATCACAACTTCCAAAGGTTGAAATTGCGGACAGATTGCGCATGGAATTTCAGCTATTTCCCCATACTATTCGAAAATGAAGAACGGCTTTTGAAGGCTGAACGTGAGTTGTTAGCAAATGATATCATGGCTCGAAGGTATTTTTATCCCAGCTTGAATACCTTGCCGTATGTTAATAATAAGCAACTGCCTATTTCAGAGGATGTAGCAGAACGCGTCTTGTGTTTACCTTTGTATTTTGGTTTGCAAGCGGTTGAACAAGCGTTGATTCTTGCCAGCATCAATAATTTTAGCTAATTTGGAATTATGATCATCGTTGGAGCAGGAGGACATGCAAAAGAAGTGTACCATGAATTGTTGCGTAATCACGAAAAAGTAAGCGCGTTTTACGATGAAATAAATACCGATAAATCACATGTTTTGGGATTGGAAGTCAAGCACACCTTTCAAGAAATTCCTCCTTCAAAGGTTATCCTTGGAACAGGTAACCCCTCTTTGAGAAAAAAGTTCTACGATCAATTCGCACCATCGCATTCCGTTCAATCCCTAATTGCTTCCACTGCTCAAATAAGTCCTTTGGGGGTGGTTCTTGAAGAAGGGTTAAACATCATGCACGGCGTATTTATTGGACCAGAAGTTCGTATTGGTAGGGGAACCTTGATTAATGCAAAATCAAGTATCCATCACGAAACAGTGGTGGGTGAATTTTGTGAAATATGCATCGGCGTTTCAATTGCCGGAGCTTGCACCATAGGAAACGAGGTATTTGTTGGGATGGGAGCGGTTGTTTTGCCCGGAATCAGCATCGGAGATCATGCCGTGATTGGGGCTGGTGCGGTGGTAACCAAAGATGTTCCTGCGGGAGTTACAGTTAAAGGGGTACCAGCAAAGTGAGAATAAAAAAGCGAATTCTGCTGATAGGTGATACCCCTGGATGGGCTTTTCATAGGATTATTGAATTCATCATACAACGGGTAAAAGGTTTTGATTTTTACGTTGATTTTACGGTGAATCATCCAAGAGTTCATACCAAAACAACTTCAGATTTCGTATCCAAAGGAACTGTAATCTTGTCCAATGCCCGAAGGAAATGGCCTTTTCAAAACATAATAGTTTTACGTGCCTTGGTGTTCCATTCAATAAAGGTCTTACATCGCATAGGGCTGTCGAAATTCGACGAACATGGCTTTTTAAGGAGGGTTACTCCAGATAACTCTTATGACCTCGTGGTTTATTTGGATTATTACATGGATAAAGACGGTGATTTTAGCCATATTCGAGCCGATAAGACGATTAAGGGAATTTTTACGGAACAATTCCCTCCAAAAGGGGTAATTCATCATGCAGATATTACGATAGAAGCATTTTGTCAAGAATATCTCAGCGACTCACAAGCTTTATTGGTGGGTGCTCCATCCATTGAAGAAGTATATAGTCAGCATTTTAAATCGCCCATTTTCTTTGCCAGTCTTTGCTACGATGAGACCCTATTTATCCCAAAAAAAAGGATGAAAAACAAAGAGTTTATCATCGGATGGACGGGAAATCCAGATCGAGATTTCAAAGGCTTTTATACGCATGTAATTCCTTCAATAGAGGCTCTTCAAGCCATGGGTTACCCTATAGCCTTGCGCACCCAGTTTCAAGGGTCCATCCGTTCACTTGCTGCTTTTTGGCAAGGAGTCGATTTAGCCCTTATTGCCTCGGAAGCTGACGCGGGTCCATCCATGTTCATCGAAGCAAGTTTGTGCGGGGTGCCAAGCGTTAGTACAAAAATTGGTTTGCCTCAGTTTGTTATTAACCACGGTGAGAACGGTCTCTTTTGCGAACGAAACGTGGAAGATATGGTTTTAGCCATTCAACAAATATTGGACGATTCACGATTGTATCATCGTATTCAATCTAACATACGTGCTTCCTACGTTGAAAAACTGGGAGTTGAGGCCCAGAAGCAACGTTGGGAAAAAATATTTAATGCTATGCTGCATGAATAAACCTCAGCTTTTCTACTTCTTCCCTTTGGCCTCCATAGGCGGCACAGAATCTGTACATGCAGATGTGCTTGAGGCTTTAAAAGATTACCCTTCAGAAACTTATATTCGTTATAGAACTAATGTTTGGAAAGGCAAAGAATATGCTCAAAGTAGAACGGCGTACCAAGAAGGAGTTGCTATGCTGCCGATTTACAAGTTGCACTCCAACGTAACTTTTGTTTCCAAGTGGCTCGAAAGTCCGCGTTTAGGAAGAATGATTCGTTATTTTTTCATGAAAAACTTGATTCGAAAAATCAATAAGGAAAATACACTTGTTATTTTTTGGCATAGGGAATCTATTGAGTTTTTATGGCCGTACATCAAAGACCATGTTCCAATTATTGATATTGTGCACAACAATTCAAATAACAATTATCCCGACGCGCAATATTTATTGAAGGATTGGAGTTCCAGAATTAATCAAAGGATCTTGGTTTCGGAAGGACTCAAATCTCTTTTCCACGAACTCTATTTGGACTTGGAAAACAAAACACAGCTCCTCAAGAGACTTACAACTATTCCACATTGTGTTGATTTTCCAAAAGAAGGATATTTAGATAAAAACAATGATAAACTTAAGGTTCTGTTTATTGGTCGCGATAGTGCGGAAAAAAGGTTTAATTTGATTCTACAAATTGTGCGAATCGTAGCAGATAAAAATTTACCTATCGAATTCCATATCATTGGGCCTGAACCAAGCAGGTTTTCAGCACACGAATTACCGAATATTCTTTGGTATGGGAGTTTAAAGAACAGAAATCAAATCAATGAAATTTATCGCCTGATGGATGTCGTTCTACTAAGCTCATCTAGCGAAGGATTTCCGAAAGTTCTGGCAGAAGCCATGGCTTTTTCTGTAATTCCGATAGCAACAAAAGTTGGCGACATACCTATGCACATCGAAACAAATGTCAACGGCTTCATTACAGCAGTTAATACTTGTGTTCATGAAAGTATATTGCATTTAAGTAATCTTTATAAAGATCCAAATTTAAGGTCTCGTCTTCGTGAAAATACGTACGAATATGCCGCTAAAAATTTTAGAAAAGAAAGATTTCAAAATGACTGGAAAAGAATCATCTCCACCCCTAGTTAGCGTAATCATTCCGAATTACAACCATGCGCCTTATTTGAAAGAACGCATTGAATCTGTTTTGAATCAAAGTTACAGCAATTTTGAGGTAATTCTTTTGGATGATTGTTCCACGGACACCAGCAGAGTGATTATTGAAAGCTACAGAGGGCATGAAAAAATAAGCCATATTGAGTACAACCCAACCAACAGCGGCAGCACTTTCAAACAATGGCAAAAAGGACTAAACTTGGCTAAAGGTGAATGGATTTGGATTGCCGAGAGTGATGATTTGGCTCATCCAGAGTTTTTAGGAAAATTAACCTCTGAAATAACCCCTGATTGCGCTCTTATTTTTTGTCGATCAAAGATAATTAACGAATTAGGTGAACCAGACTCCTACCTTGGATGTAAGCATTTTCCGAACAATAAATATTTCAACGAAATTGTTGACCTCACGAAGGAACCTGACCCAATCCAGTTCTTGACAGTAGAAATGTACAATTTCAATCATATCGTAAATGCAAGCAGTGCTATATTTAGGAAAAAGGAGGTTCCTGACCTTGATTACATTTCCACCAATTTCAAGTTATGCGGGGATTGGATGTTCTGGATCCAAATAATGGATAAAGCTAAATTCAAATTCATTGATCAAGATCTAAATTTTTTTAGAACCCACGGTTCATCGGTTAGGAGTGTTTCAGATAAAAGAGTTTTTGCCTTTTTTGAGAATGCTCTGATTACGCGATACATCTATTCGAAGCATACCAATAAATCATTGAAAAAGAAATACTACCATTATTTGATCTATATCTATTTTAATCGCTATGATAAAACTGTAAGAAAAGGAACCTTCATAAAGTTTCTCGAGCAAATTTATCATTTTGGACTCCGTGCAATCATTGAGTCTTTCAGACAAAAATTAAAGCATGGTTGAGTTGTCTATTATCCTCGTCAATTTCAATACAGCGGCGCAAACTATCAATTGTATTGATTCAATTATCAAGCAAACTAAGAAGATAAATCATGAAATAATCGTGGTTGACAATGCCTCCAGTGATAATAGTTTTGATCTAATTACAACTAAATTTCAACAGATTATTTGGATTCAAAACAAAACAAATGAAGGTTTTGGCCGAGCCAATAACGTAGGCATTCAAAAATCAAGGGGACGTTATATTCTTCTCTTGAATTCTGATACTATTATTTTTGACAAGGCTATAGAGAAAGCTTTAGGAAAATACAAAAATGAAAAAAGCAATGTTGGCATCACAACATGTCATCTTGTTAATTTAGATGGAACTTCACAAAAAAGCGTTTTTTTCTATAACGCTTCTTTTAGGGAAACACTCAACAACAATCTCTTAGTTGATTTTTTTATTCGGAAAATAAAATCCTCCCGTGAAAAAGAGATCAAAGCACTTCATGGTGCATTTCTTTTATTCGAGAAATCAAGATTAGAGTCTGTTGGTTATTTCGATACTGATTTTTTCCTTTACGCTGAGGAATTTGAATGGTGTTATCGTATTCGAAAAAGTGGTTTAGCTTTAGTATACTATGATGATATCAAAGTAGTTCATCTAGAGGAGGGAAGTAGTATCAGTAAAGAATGGAACACTAAACAGCGTTATTTATCCGGATCACTTTTGTTTAAAAAGACACACGGAACATTAGGACTATTCCTGTACTTAGCATTGCATTTTGTTAATTTAGTTACCAATGCGCTGTTAATGTGGAAATTGGACTCTGCTTATAGATCTGATTTTATTAGAAGCCAGAAATATTTTTGGGGTTTAAGTGGTAAGTTCTTGACAATAGCATTTAACACTTTCAAAAAACCATTAAAACTAACTCATATCAAATGAAGAAAATAATAATCCGCTTGATTAAATCTATTCCTATAATTGGTACATGGAAGTCGTATTCAGAGAAATATTTTGCTCTGCATGCAGAACCTGGTAAGTACAATAGTCCTATTGTAACATGGGAAGAAATAAGTGATAATGGTTATTACAACATAAGTTTGGGTTCGAAACTTAAAGACATTGAATTAAATACCGATTACCAATATAATCTTCTTCAAGATTTGAAACCCTGGATAGTCAGTTTTCCATTCAGCGAACAAAAAAATCATAAATACCGGTACTACTCTAAAAATGAAATGTTCATATATAATGATGGAGTACTATTATATGGGGTATTGAATTTATTCCAACCCAAAAAGATTATTGAAGTTGGTTCCGGCTATTCATCAGCTTTAATGCTTGATACATGTGAAGAAAAAATGATGAATGTAAAATTAACCTTTATTGATCCATATACTTCTCGTGTAGATGAATTATTTGAAAAAAGGGATTTTTTAGAAATCAATTTTGTTCGAACGCCTGTTCAGAAATTAGGAACACAGATTTATTCTGATTTGGAAGCAAATGATATCCTCTTTATTGACTCTTCGCACATCGTTAAAACTTCAAGTGATTTAAATTTCATCTTCTTCGAAATACTTCCTACTTTGAGATCTGGTGTCCTCATACACTTCCATGACATTTTCTTCCCCTTCGAATATCCAGAAGAATGGTTGAAAAAGGGACTTTGTTATAATGAATCCTACTTTTTGAGAACCTTTTTAATGAACAACGATCATTATGAAATAATTTTCTGGAATGATTATATGGTGAAAACACGTGAGGATTGGTTTAGAGAAATTAGCCCAGCATTCCATGATGGTCAAGGGGGAAGTATTTACCTCAGAAAAAAGTGAAAATGTTGATCACAGTTGTTTTACCGACTTTCAACCGTGCACATCTCATATCGTTATGTGTTGACAGTTTATTACTTCAAACCTACCAAAATTGGGAATTAATTATTGTTGATGATGGCTCAGAGGATGAAACAGCTACTGTAATTAAAAGATATACTGATGCACGTATCAGGTATATATATCAAGAAAACGCAGAGCGAAGTGCAGCTCGAAATAAAGGTATTGCTATAGCCTCTGGTACGTGGATTTGTTTCCTTGATAGCGATGATGAATATCAACCCGAACACCTACAGGAATTAGTTAAATTCATCGAGGTTCATAAGCCTTTACCTGGCTTGATTACTACAGGTTTAATCACCCACGAAGTACAAACAACAAAACATAAAGCTTTTTTAGAACTGCAAAAGAATATTTTAGAAGAAATTGGTAGTAAATTTTTAATTCCAACTCAAGTTTGCGTGCACCGTTCCGTTCTCGAAAATGATCGATTTGATGTGCGCTATAGGCTTTGGGAAGACACCCACCTGTGGTTACGAATTGCAGCTCAACATCCTGTTTATCAAATTGAAGAATATACGGCCATTCAAAATATCCATGAAGAAGGAACGGTCATACAGGGTATGAAAAAGGTTCGGATTGCAGAAATGGAACAATACATTCTAGCCATCCAGGATTTGCGTGACAATTACACTACTCTTTTTGAGGGAAAATTACCCCCGAATTATTTCAATGAATACATCGACTCTAAGTACCGCATGTATTTATACCAAGCCAGACAAAACAGGCAGCTTCTCATTGCTATTCGAATATGGTTTAATGCTATTAACCACAAAACTTCGGGTTATATTCTTTCTGAATTCCCCAAAATTTTTTTAAATAAGCTAAATATAGGCATTCATGCTCGATAGACCGTTGAACATATTGATTGTCGCCTCTTGGTATCCAGATGAAGAAAATAATACCCGTGGTTCTTTTATAGAGGAACAAGCACAAATGTTAAAAAATGCGGGCCATCAAGTACTTGTGTTACATCCTTTTTTATTGGGAACTTTTTTTTCTAGCTTTCTCAAAAAGGAATTCAGTTCCTTTTCTGATTGGAATGATATTCCTTTATTGCGAGTAGGAATTAAACCTCCATTTCCCTTGAATCGAAAAATTGCTTATAAAAAACTTTATTTAACATGCAAAAAGGAGCTAAAAAAATATAAGGTTTCAATAGACGAATTCGATATAATTCATAGTCATGTAATGTTTATGGGTGGATTTATTGCAAGAAGTTTAGCTCAAGATTATAAAAAGCTCTTTTATCACACAGAGCATTCTTCAGGATTGATTTTCAATACAAAGCAATACAATTCTGCTGATAAAAGAATAATTAAACAGATTTTTCACTCTGCAAAACGTGTTTTTTTTGTGAGTCAATTTTCGCTGCTTCAAACTTTGAATCGATTTTCGATTGAAAGTACTTCGAAGTATGCCGTGCTACCAAACATCGTTCATAAAAGATTTTTTAATCAAAAATTAGTAAATTGCAACCTGAATCCGTTTTCGTATATTGTTATTGCTAATTTGATTCCTCTAAAAGGTTTAGATACTTTGGTGAGGTCATGGAAAGAATTAATAAATGTTTATCCAAACTCAATGCTGACCATTGCAGGAAATGGGCCGGAAAAAAAAGGCTTGGTGAATTTAGTGAACAACTTGAATGTTGCTATGAGTGTTACATTTTTACCTAGTTTAAGTCGTGAAGAGGTTCAAGAACAGATCTCAATACATCATGTATTGGTAAGTACGAGTAAAATTGAAACGTTTGGATTAACAGTTGCTGAAGCACAAGCAATGGGTTTACCGGTAGTAGTGACTGATTCTGGCGGGGTTAGGGATATTGTTGACATTGATTCAGGAATTATCACTGACCATTCAGTCCTTGAAATAGCAAAAGGATTAGTAAAAATCCAAAGTAATTTCAATACGTATATTGCAGGTAATATCAGAAAGCAAACATTCAATAAGTTTTCGGAGGCAATTGTGTATGAAAAGTTGCTCAATCACTACACAGAAAATTAACTTAAGATTACTATGAAAATTCTCGATAAAAAAATTCTAGTTCTCGCCCCACATACAGATGATTTGGAATTTGGCTGCGGAGGTACTGTATCAAAATTAATTGAAGAGGGTAATATTGTTTTTTGTGCTGCTTTTTCAGCCTGTCGACAATCCGTTCGAAAAGAGTTTCCTGAAGATATTTTAATAACCGAAATTAAAGCTGCCAGTTCCATTTTAGGCATAGATAATCAAAACCTTATTTTATTTGATTATAATGTGAGAACATTTAATTATCACCGGCAAGAAATCCTTGACGACATTCTAAAATTGAAAGCTGAAATAGATCCGGATATCGTTTTTATTCCTGCACTATCAGACTTACATCAAGATCATGTGACGATCGCACAAGAGGGTTTTAGGGCCTTCAAATTTTCAAGTTTGCTTTCTTACGAGTTGCCCTGGAATAACTTGAGTTTTAATACGGCATCGTTTATGAAATTAGACGAAAAACACATTCAAAAGAAAATAGATGCTGTTAAAGAGTACAAGTCACAGGCCCACAGGCCCTATGCAAATGAGGAATTTATTCGCTCTTTAGCAAGGACGCGTGGAGTACAAATCAATGCGCATTACGCAGAGTGTTTTGAAGTTATTAGATGGATTTTGTAATTAATGAGCATAAGAAATGAAATTTGTATCTGAAAAGGCCATTATTGGCAATAATGTCGAAATAGGAAATTTTACCATTATTGAAGACGATGTTGTAATTGGAGATAATGTAATTATTGAACACCATTGTGTTATTAAGAGTAATGTCATCATAGGCAGGAATACAATAATTAAGAATTTTGTAGAGTTAAGGGAAAATACTGAAATAGGACAAGACTGTATAATTGATTCAAGAGTATCGACCTCTGGAAATTGTAAAATTGGCAACAATGTAACGCTTCGTTATGATACAATTATTGCGAGAGGGGTGGAAATTGGAGACAATACTTATGTTTGTCCAAGAGTAATGACCAACAATTTAAATACCAGCAAACTTCAAATTGGAGGCGCAAAAATTGGTGCAGATTGTTTTATTGGAACGAATGCAGTTATTCAACACGGCATTTCTATTGGAAATAATGTAACAATTGGGTCTTTAGCATTTGTGAACAAAGACTGTGAGGATAACTCCGTATATATCGGAATTCCAGCGTATAAAAAATAAATAGTATATATGCCTAACCTGATTGAGATAACTGATTTTATCGGTATTAAAAATGCTCTTGAAAATAGGGAAGTTAATTCAATTAGTACATCTGATAAGGCTTCTCATAATACACTCACTTGGGCCAAATCATTAGCTAATCTTGAATTAGTTCGAGCAGGTGTGGTTATTTGCGCTAGATCAGATTATGATCTCATACCCAAATTGAAAACAGTAATTTATCTTCCTGTGGATAACCCGAGATTAACATTCGCTTACGTTGCAAACAGGTTCTTTGCCCATCTTTTACCTGATAATTTCTCAAACAAGGTGGATAATTATAAAAATAGAGATGATTTGAAAATTGGGGAGAACGTTTTTATTGGGAGTGAGGTTGAGATTGGTGAGGGAACAATTATTCATCACAATGCAGTGATCTATTCGGGAACAAAGATTGGAAGCCAATGTGTCATTAGTGTAAATGCTTCTATTGGAACTGAGGGTCTTGGTCAGGAGTTTGACAATGTAAAAAAACGCTTCGTTAAATTCCCGCAGCTGGGGAGGGTAACTATCGGAGATCACGTCGAAATCGGTCCGAACTCAACCATTAGAAGGTCAGCAATGGGAGAAACAATCATTGGGAAAGGGACTAAGATAGGTTCATTTTGTAATATCGGGCATAATTGCGTTTTGGGCGAGAATAATTTGCTTACATCAAATGTAATTTTAGCTGGATCATCCAACACTGGGAATAATGTTTATTTTGGCATATCCTCCACGGTTCGAAATAAAGTCACTGTAGGGCACTTTGTTACCATTGGTCAAGGTGCGGTTGTGTTAAAAGATATTCCCGAAAATGAAACTTGGGTTGGTAACCCTGCAAAAAAAATTGAGTAGATGAAGATAATATCAGTGATAGGGACGAGACCTCAATATATTAAACATGCATCACTCGCAATGGAGGTACTCAAACACCTCCATGTCAATTTAATTACCATAGATACCGGTCAACATTACGATACCAATATGAGTAAAATATTTGTTGAAAAATTCGGTATTAAAGACATCAAGTACAATTTAGGAATTGGTAGTGGAACTCATGGTGAGCAAACAGGCAAAATGCTTATTGAAATAGAGAAGATACTTTTCATTGAAAAACCAAATTTCGTCATTGTTTACGGCGATACCAATTCAACTCTTTCGGGGGCTTTGGCTGCTGTAAAATTGAAAATCCCGGTCATACATATTGAGGCAGGCATGCGGAATCACAATATAGATGTACCCGAAGAAGTTAACAGAACTTTGGTAGATAGGATGTCAAGCTTGAGATTCGCCCCTTCTTCGGAAGCCATTAAAAATTTATCAAAAGAAGGACTAAATACAAATACTTTTTTGGTTGGCGACGTTACAACAGATTTAATTAAGGAGATAGGAAATGAATCAGTTAAACCGGGCGAAGAGAAGTTTTACTTTGCGACTATTCACAGGCCTTTTAACACGGATTCTAAAAATCGAATTTTACAAATACTTAATGCATTAAACAATCTTGAATATAAAGTAATATTGGCCATGCACCCTAGGACAAAAAATGTTGCGGATAACTGGAACATAGTGTTGGACGAATTTATGAATATTCAAATTATAGAGCCGATTGATTTTTTTGATTCAATAAATCATATTATTGCGAGTGAAGGTGTCATCACCGATAGCGGTAGCCTGCAGAAAGAAGCCTATATTCTGAAGAAAAAGTGTACCACTATTTTAAAATATACGCCATGGCAAGAAACATTAATGGGATCTTGGAATTTTCTATTGTTTGATGATTTAAGTAATCTAAATGAGGTAATGAATCGAGAGATCAACTTTGATCAATATATTCCTAATTGCTATGGTGATGGAAAAGTAGCTGAAAAAATTATGGATTGTATACTACATAATGCGTAAAATACTCTTCATATCTTACTTTTATCCGCCATGTAATTTAACAGCATCTAATAGGGTGTTTTATTGGGCTCACCTTTTTGCAAAAAATAATTTTGATACCACAGTATTGACCAGACACTGGCCGACGCAAATCGAAACCTTTGATGATCTTTACCTCAGTGAAAAATTTGGAGAAATACAAACACATGAAGATAACGTAAAGGTTGTATGCGTGGATGAGTACAATTCATTTTTTAAAAAAATGAAACAACGCAGGAGTATTAAATTTTTTGGCCTATCAAAATTAATATCCTTCATTGACTTATTTTTTTCATACCGATTTTTATTTTTTTCCCAGTATAAGTTCTTTAAAAAAAAGGCGGCTGAAATTATTGCTAGAGAACCTAACAACTGGATTGTTATTATTTCGGCCGGTCCACACCAAATGTTTCATGTCGGATATTTACTGAAAAAACAATTTCCCGAACTAATTTGGATTGCCGACTACAGAGATGAATGGAGTTCAAGACCTATTTTTGAAAAAAAATTTAACTATTTAAACATATTAAATAGAAAATTCGAAAAAAGATGGTTATCAAATATTGAATTTTTTACATACGTAAATGATCAATACGTGGAGAGAATAGAGCAATTCATAAACAAGGAAGGGCATGTGATTGAAAATGGTTATAATGATCCAATTCAATTTGAAAATTTAGAGGAGGATTTGAGCACGCTAAGTTTTACTTTTTTAGGAACATTATATAACCATCAGGAAATTAGTTCGACTTCCAACCTATTACACTCATTTCAGAAACAACATCCGAAACTCAGTGTAAAATTAAATTTTGTGGGTATTTCTTTACAAGATGGACAAGTAGAAAGGGTAAGGCACCTGTTTAAATGGTGTCAAGAATTAAGGATTACAGCAAGATTAAATACAACGGAGTTAAAGCCAATAATTGCAAGGACAGATATTTTTTTAATGTTTCCTATCCAAAATATGAAAGGTGTAATTCCAACAAAAGTATACGATTATCTACCCTACAGAAAACCAATCATGTTTTATCCAAATGATGCCGGAAAAATTGGTGAAATTTTAAATTCAAGTAATCTAGGAATTATTGGTACTGATCAACGTGAAGTTTTTCTACAATTGGAGCAATTTGTTTTAAACAAGAAAAAATTACCAAATAGTTTCACAAATATTGAGAATTATTCGAGAGAGTTCTTTTCATTGAAGCTGATTCGTCTCATTTCAAAAAAGGAAAATCCCTACAATGAAGGTGAGGATATTTTACCTGTTCCTTCTCATGAAAAGGTAAAGCCGAATAAAAACATACAAACAAGTTCGGCACCGAATGTTGGTTTGAAAAAAGTTTTAGTCATCTCATATTTTGCGCCGCCGGCAAATTTTGTGGCTTCTGAACGCATTTCTTCCTGGATGAAGTATCTTCCAAAATTTGGAATACACCCCATTTTATTGACAAGGTATTGGGCAGATGAACAAACCTCCACGGAAAATATAGATGTAGTGATGAGGTCCCAGCAAATAATCAGTCCAACAAGTCAAACCCATAAAATTGCCATTAAAAAAACCCTTTTAGAAAAATTAGGGCTAACGAATTTCAAATACGTAAGAAAGATAAACAGTATTCTGGTTTACACAAAACTATATGTTTTTCCGTCAGTTTCTCACAGTAAAGAATTTCTTCAAGCCGCAAAAAGGCTAATTAAAGATCAAAATATCGATAAAGTTGTAATAAGTGGTACTCCTTTTTACACTTTTTGGATTGGTTACAAATTAAAACAATGGAATTCAAATATAGAATGGTATCCGGACTACCGCGATACTTGGAATTCTATTCGAAATAAGGAAAAATATGGCATCATTAAAGAGTTTTTTCTGCGAAAAATGGAATTGAATAAAGAGAAAAAATGGACGAGTAATGCAAACATGTTTTTTACAGTTTCTGAAGATTGGAAAAACTCAATCAGTTCATTAATCGGCAAAAAAGGGCTTGTGATCAAGAATGGATTTGATAAAACGTTAAACGAAATTATTGCCACTAAAATTCCAAGGAAAGAAAAAACGTTGGTGATTACATACGCAGGTACCATATATCCTTCACAAGACATCTTCAGTTTGTTAGATGCAGTTTCTGAGCTTGTATCCTCAGAGCAAATAAACATTAAAGTTAATCTAATTGGCACCGAGGCGGTATTTAGTATGGAACAACGAGTACTGTCAAATTATGAAAATATAAAGCATGCGATTAACTTCAGTCCCCGTACCTCAAAAAGAGAATTAGAGATTATTTATCAAGGTAGCGACATATTATGGCTCACCTCTTTTTCTAATATTCCCGGATGGTATCCCGTAAAATTATTTGATTATGCCTCAACAGGAGTTCCAATTTTGTTATTCCCTACCGATAATGGGGTCATGCAGGATTTTATTTTGAGAACGAGAACGGGCTTTACCTTCAGCGATAAAGAGGCACTAAAAATTTGGATTAAAAATATATACGAAAATCCCCAGTCAATACAACTTGACATTAATTACGATGAATTGGGTAAATTTCATAGGAGCACTCATACAGAAGAACTGGCAAAATTTTTACTCAGCGAATCTTGATTTTCGTTGAAAGAGGCACAATTTCATATTGTCACTTTCCAAATACGTTGAGAAATTTCCTTACTTCGTCGCAGATGTATTTCACATCACCAATCCCTAAACTTGTAAAACATGGAAAACGCACTAAACAGTCAGAAAAGTGCTCAGCATTTGGTAGCGTGGTAGTTTCATTTCGATCTAAGTAAAATTTGGACTTGTGTAAAGCTTGATAATGAAATTGAAGACAAATTCCTTTTTTTGCCATATATTCAATCAGTGAATTCCGTACTATTTTTGACTTGCAAATTACGAAAAATGCATGACCGTTTGACTTTGAATAATTTGGAATTTTTGGAATTTCAATCAAATCATTTTTAATACTTTTGAACTCGTTTGAGTAGGCATTCCAAATCGTGAGTCTCTGTTTTTGAATAAAATTAAGTTTTTCCACCTGAGCAAATAAGCAAGCAGCTGTAATTTCATTAGGTGCATAAGAACCACCTAAATCTACCCACTCATATCTTTCCAGTTTATCCCTAATAAATTGCCTTCGGTTGGTCCCTTTATCTCTAATAATTTCAGCACGCTCAACATATTTAAGGTCATTAATCACCAACATGCCTCCTTCACCACACGATATATTTTTTGTTTCGTGAAAAGAGAAGGTGGCGAAATGCCCGATACTTCCAATAAATTGCATTTGATAAGTATTATCTAACGCCATTGCGGCATCCTCTAATACAAGTAAATTGTATTTATGAGCAATCTCCATGATTCTAGCCATATCACACGAAACTCCAGCATAGTGCATCGGAACAATCGCCTTGGTATTTGGTGTAATGAGCTTTTCAAGTTTATCAGGATCTAGATTCGGAAATTCTGCACACGCATCAGCGAATACAATTTTCCCTCCCAATTTTTCAAATACATTCGCCGTACTTACATACGTGTAGGATGGAACAATGATTTCATCGCCAGGTTTTATGTCCATAAGTAATGCGGCCATTTCCAGCGCTGTGGTGCAGGAAGTTGTCAGTAAAGCACGCTTGAAACCATAACGTTCCTCAAAAAATCGTTCGCATTTCACTGTATAATTTCCATTGGAAGCTATTTTTCCTGAAGCAATAACTTCTTGGATATATAAGATTTCATTGCCAGATAGATAGGGCCTATTGAATGGTATTATCATCACTTAAAGTAATTTTTTTATTTCAATTTTCAAAATTTATTCTCACATCAAATAAGCGAAACCTTCAAAAAATTCAATATAAAAAGTTATTGTAAGGGTAACGTACCTTAAAAATCTCTTTTGCCTCGAAATACAATTGTTCTCGTAATTCATCACTATTTTCTTTCGTTTGTGCAGAAATAAATATACACCTGATATCACCTAGTTTTGACATCCATGTTTTCTTTAAGTTTTCAAGCGATTGTACCTCCTCATTCTCCTCATTATCGTTCGATAAATAGGCATCAATTTTATTAAATACTATTATTGTTGGTTTCTCTTCTTTGTATATTTCATGAAGTGTTTCATTAACCACACGATAATGGTCTTCAAAATTGGGGTGTGAAATATCTAAAACATGAACTAATAAATCGGCTTCTCTTACTTCATCAAGAGTTGATTTAAACGATTCGATTAATTGATGAGGTAACTTTCGAATAAATCCAACTGTGTCCGTCAATAGAAATGGTAGATTGTTGATGACTACTTTGCGAACAGTCGTGTCTAGTGTGGCAAATAATTTATTTTCTGCAAATACATCAGATTTTGAAAGTAAATTCATTAAGGTGCTCTTACCAACATTCGTATATCCAACAAGTGCTATACGTACTAACTGTCCACGATTGCCACGTTGAACAGACATTTGCTTGTCAATCTCATGTAATTTTTCTTTTAAAAGAGCGATTCGTGTTTGTATGATTCGTCTATCTGTTTCTATTTGTGTCTCTCCAGGACCGCGCATTCCAATTCCTCCTTTCTGACGCTCAAGGTGAGTCCACATTCTCGTTAAACGCGGCAACATATATTGTAATTGAGCTAATTCAACCTGGGTTTTTGCATGTGATGTGCGAGCTCGACTAGCAAAAATATCTAAAATTAAAATGGTTCTATCCAAAATTTTACACCCTAATTCTCGTTCAATATTTCGCAATTGAGAGGGCGAAAGTTCATCATCGAAAATCACTAAATTGACATCATTTTCCTCAATAAAGCGTTTGATTTCATCTAACTTTCCAATTCCAACGTATGTTTTTGGGTTGGGATAGGGGATTTTTTGAAAAAAATACTGAATGGTAATCGCTCCGGCAGTGCTTGCTAAAAATTTCAGTTCATCAATGTAATCAAGGGCAATTTCATTCGTAATATCCGCTGAAATCACCCCAACCAGAACACAGCGTTCTTCGATCGCATCAACGGTAACATGACCAATACCCATTTATTTTCGAAGAGTTTTAACGAATTCCGCTACGTTTTTGATTTTTTCTGGATCTTGAATTGCATCTTTCATTGCGGGCATATTATTTTTACCATTTGTTATAACATTTACAATTTCAGCATCGGACAGCGTAGATTTTGTCA
>Ga0194122_10002171_pt1 | contig 22017 bp, 19 predicted proteins | sample TA2MahCa10mmetaG_FD_155487 | JGI IMG/M metagenome (GOLD analysis project Ga0194122, IMG submission 155487) | Freshwater microbial communities from Lake Tanganyika, Tanzania - TA2015021 Mahale Deep Cast 10m | ecosystem: Environmental > Aquatic > Freshwater > Lake | place: Tanzania: Lake... | reverse complement strand
CCAACATACACATCCCCGCGCCGCTCGAATAGCTCGATATTGGCGCCGCGAAAAAATTCAGAAAGACTTTTTTGAAACGCGCTCTTCAGAGCATTCGGACTCTCGAAGTGAGCCATCTCGTTAATGAATCGCCTCAAACTTTCCTCACGCTGCCCGAGTGTGCTGAAGATCGTTTTCTTCAAGAAAGTATCCATTACTCCTGAAAATTGCTTCGCAACGAATATCAGCAGCGCGGCGCTGCCATTGACGAGGTTCTTCTGTGCTTCCGTATCGAAGACCGACGTTCCTTCCAATGTCGTCTTAAGAGTCCAGAAACCGATGATCAGCAGTCCTCCGGCGACGGTATAGACGAAGAAACGATTGATAACGAAATTAAAATTGATTAGTTGCTTCGCAAGACAGACGTAGATGAATCCGAGCGCACACAGCGGCTGGATCGGTTCGAGTATGGAATAGATCGGACTGATCCACGGTGCATTTAGGTCAAGCGAAACAAGAAAAAACAGCGTGACCAAAACCCCCTTGAATATATAGATCGCAAAGAAGCCAAGTAGCGAGGTGGCAACCCAGAAGATTTTATTTGTTGAAACGGGTGGGGTATTGAAAAGCACCCGCAGTGCTGCGGCGAAACAAAAGAACATCAGGATTGTCATTCCTGAGTTAGCGAGCGCGGGAATGACGTTACCACCCGCAGTCTCGGCGATGTGGCCGATATTCTCAGGAAGAACATATACGATCATGGAGCAAATCAAGGAAATGATCAGCACAATACTCGCCAAGCGGGAGATCGATCGCGACAGTGCAGTTGCAGTAACGCTAACCTCCGTCGATACGTCTAACCAAAACCGCAGAAAGAAAAAGATCGATATCGGAGCAAGGACGATCGGGATCCAAAGATCTACCAGCAGCGTGTTTGTCGACTCCGAATCGCCGATCCAGGTCCCCCATAGGAGGAAGCCCGCCGCTAACCAGCGATAGGATGCGCTAGGTTGACTGACGACGCCGACGAAGATCGCCGCCAGAAGACACCCGAGAGCGCTGAGTTTTTGGAAGGACCAGAGGGTTTCGGCGGTAGATGAAGATCCAACGATCGACACTTTGTGTAGTGGCGAGGAATACGTGGTAGCTACATAGGTCACTGCGATCACGATTGCGGTCCCAAAGATTATTCGCCAGCTTACTTTCATTGTACGGACCTGCTATCCGGTCAAGGTGGGGGACATTGTAGTCGGGGCGAGGATTACTTAGAGAGTCCAGGGGTTCGACGAAGAAAATGGAGTGGTTTCACTATTCGCAGAACTTACTACTCCTTAACGACCCGGCACAGTATTCTCCCGGTCTAATTGCACCAGCGTACCGATCTGGAGGCGGCTTTGGTAGGCGCGAGTTCCCGCCAAGAACAGATCTGCTCGGAGTCCTGTTATCCTCGTAACGATCCGCAGGAACGAGCAAAAGCCTAGACAACGGCAAAGACGATTCGGTAACAACGACGCGCGTCAAGCACGCTGATTGTCGTTTAAACGACAAATACCAAACTCAGAGCATCAAACAGTCACGTCAAAACTGAATTCTTACTCTCGCGTATCTTTCTTTGATCTTTGACTAAGCTCTCAGTGCGGAGGTGTTTTTGATGAGGGAAACTGCTGTCAAAATCACGATACTCACTTACACATTCTCTTACACACTGCTTAGTGACATCTTTAAGTCGTTGAAGGCCAACAGGGATTGCTGAGTCCAGTCTTCTCATAATCCCTTGGTCCGCAGGTGTGAATCCAAGCGGGCCCAGTCTTTCAAGTCTTACCGACCGGATCTCCAGCTCACCCGGCGATTCCAGCGGGTGACGTCTTCAGGCGGAGCCGCAGGGACTTTGCCGCCCTGATGCCTAGCCTAAATGTCGTCTGCTATGTGCTTATCTGCCGCTGGCGGTTTGATCCAACGGAAGAACATCAAACCCAATACCATACCGATGATTGTTGCCACGATATCGTCGGGATCGAAGTACAAACCCCGACTCAATTGTTGACCGAACTCCCAAGCGATGAGGCCCACGCGACGTCCCCCCGGATTTAGTTCCGGTCGGGTCTAGAGACTGGCGGTTAGTGTATCTGCCTTTTGACTGATCTGTTTTGCGTATTCCGTTGGCGTTAATCCGCCAAGTGTTTGCTTCGGTCTTTCATCGTTGTATTCCCTTCGCCAAGTCTCGATCACGCCGCGGGCGTGATCGAGAGAAGTAAACCAATGCTCGTTCAGGCACTCGTCTCGAAGCCTGCCGTTGAAGCTCTCGATGTAGGCGTTCTGGTTGGGTTTGCCAGGATCGATTTGCCGCAAGTTGATGTTTCGGTCGTGCGCCCAGTTGAGCATTGCCTTGCCAACGAACTCCGGTCCGTGATCACTGCGAATGATCTTCGGTAAGCCTCGCCCCATCGCCAATTGATCGAGATGACGCGTCAACTGCAATCCACCCATGCTGTGATCCGGGATGACCGCAACGGATTCGTGAGTCGCATCGTCGACAACGGTCAAGCATTTCAACGTGCGTCCACTTGCGGTTCGATCAAAGACAAAATCCATCGACCAGACTGACCTGACCCGGTATTTTTGGTCCATGTTTAATGTTCATAAAAGGGACAGGGGCCGTGGACGATGGCGAAGCAGAGATATACGACCGAGGAGATCCTACGTGAGCTTCCGCGGGTCGATGTGCTGATCGGCCAAGGGCAGGCCCCCGCAGAGATGAGAACGTGATGAGATGAGCTGCGGACACCCCATTGTCGTTTAAACGACAAATGCCCAATGCGAAAACATCAGAGAGCTGCGTCAAAACCGAATTCTGACTCTGGCGCATCTTTCTTTGATCGTTGACTAAGCTCTCTGTGCGTAAGTGTTTTTGCAGGCGAACTCGACTGTCAAAAACCCGATATTTACTTACACATTATCTTCCACACAGCTTAGTGAGCGGCGGTGCGCGCTGTTCCCCGCCGCGTCCAAGGCGTACGCACCCAATAACGAGGATTTCCCGTCAACGATAGCCATCAGGAATTCACTTCGACACGACCACGCTCTCAATGAGTGGCGGACCCGGTCATCGGCGTTGATCTCTTGCCAACGGCGTATGATCACCGTCTCGGGATTCATTATTTTGACGGTCACTATCTCTTTATGAGGTCAAGTATGAGATTGCTCGTCTCGGCAACGCTGCTCGTCGTCGGAGTTATCCATTTGCTGCCCTTGTCCGGGGTGCTAGGCGGCGCGCGCCTTGTCTCGTTGTACGGCGTTCCGATCGGCGATCCGAATATGGAAATACTTATGCGGCACCGGGCCGTGCTCTTCGGGTTACTCGGCGCTTTCCTGATCTATGCCGCCGTCAAGCCGCCATTGCAGGGGATTGCGCTATTGGCAGGGCTCATTAGTGTGGCGTCTTTCATGATTTTGGCGTGGTCAGTAGGCGGATTCAACGCGCAGCTTGCCACCGTATTCAAGGCAGATGTCGTTGCGCTTGGGTGCCTTGCGATCGGGGTCATCGCGTGGTGGCGCGCAACGGCATCGGGGCAGCCCGTATGACATCGGGCACCTACGTCGTCATTTTTGTGAGCTCGCGATCCAATGCGGATCAAGAGGGCTATGCGGCGATGGCGAACCACATGGGGCGACTTGCGCGCGCGCAATCCGGCTTCATCGAAATGCAGAGCGTTCGTGATCCTGACGGTACAGGCATCACGGTGTGTTACTGGGAGTCCGAGGCGGCAATCGCCGGATGGAAGCGGCATGTCGACCATGCGGCTGCTCAGCAGCGCGGGAAAGATGCGTGGTACTTGGATTACCGCGTCACGATTGCCCGAGTCGAACGAAGCTATGGCAAGGTCGTCGCTGCCGGATAGAGTCTAGCCTGCCTAAAGTCATGAATGCCCCATCGATGAGGCGCAGCATCAGCGACTTTCATCGGCTGGCGCCGCTCGAGAAATCGCATAGCCGACGACGGCCGAAAGTCGCGTAGCATAGATCAAAGATTAGCTGCGAGTACAACACGATGCTGCACACGGATGCACGCGCGGGTATCATGCAAGCTTTACCCCCTGTACGCTCGCGGCAAACCCATGAAAAACGCGCTACTAATCCTTTTTTTCTTTGTCTCTTCTTTGCTGCTCCATGCAGCCGATCCGGCGGTGGCCGAATGCGATCGCCTCGCGGCGCATCCCGAGGATCCGCAGCGCGTGACCCCCGGAGTCCCCCAATCGCAGATCGATTTCGCGAAGGCCATAGCCGTCTGCGAACGGGCCACGAACGCAGAGCCCGCGAACGGGCGATCGCGTTACCAGCTCGCGCGGGTGCTCTTCTACAGCGGACAGAACGAGCGTGCCGTACAGGAAATGCAACGCTCGGCCGATTCAGGGCACATCCAGGCCCAGTACATTTTCGGGACCTTCATCGCGCGCAACCGACCTTTTGCGCCGACGGACATCTGTCTCGCCGAGCGTTATTGGCGGCAGTCGGCCGAGGCCGGCCGGCAGGCCGCACGGGTCCAGTATCTGCGCTTTACCGTAAAGGGGCGTTTCGACTCGTGCTCCAGCGTGGCCGATGACGCCCAGCTGTCCCGCTTCGTGGACGCGATCGCGAAAGACGCCGGCGGAGTGTACGAGCAGCTCTTCGTCGAGGATTTCCGCGAGGCACTAGCCAAGCGTCCCTCAGCCGCGGTCAGGGATCTCTGGCGTCGCTGTTCAGCCGAAAAATCATTGACCACGCCTCACGCACTGCTCACGAAACGCTTCGGCGATAACCCGGCGGCGACTTCGCAGTTGAGTCGACTCATTCTGTCGGGAGAGAAGACGATTACCGCCACGTCGCCTTGGCTCCATGAGAAAAATCCTGCGCTCGCTCCGGTGCTCGGGAGTTTCTTCGTGATGGTCGATGCCGAGGGCGCGCCGCTCGCGGTGATGCGCACGACCGGATTGCGTACGATGCCATTCGATCAGGTTACGGCCGACTATTCGCGCTACGAGGGACTGCCGGTACGGCCGATCGAAACCTGGCGTGACGTGCATCGTCGCTACTTCACGCGTGTATTGGCTCCGCTCGGCAAGGAGTGGCGCGCTGACATGCCGGTGACCATGGAGCGATTCGAGGTGGTCTGCCGACGTTGAGCCGTTATCGATAGGCGCGAGAGCACTGATGACAACCGACCTCGCTGCGCAAAGTCCGTATGCGAGGTGGTCCCGCAGCGTTGTATATTCGACCCGTTCATCTGAAGGAGATACGACGGTGACCGAACCCGCAACGGCCGTGCAGCTACCCCGCCACACCAAGGGTAAGCGGCCACATTTTTTCGACGATCCTGCGATCGATCAGATGATGACTTTTTTGCTCGAACTGACCACTGAGGTCGGGGTGTTGCGGGACCGTCTCGACACCGTCGAACGTTTGCTCGACCAGCACGGCAGCGTCACACGAGCCGCCATCGAGAGCTTCCAGCCCTCGCCTCAGCTCGAGGACGAGCGCAACGCTTGGCGTGCCGCGTATCTCAAGCGTGTGCTCCGTATGCACACTCCTGACTGAACTGAAGACGAGGATCAGCAGCCATGGTCGCAAATCCCAAAGATATTCCGGTACCAAGCATCGAAGAGCTCTTTCAGCCGACACACGATGAGCGTGCGCGGCAGAACATGGTCAGCATGATTCGCAAACACGCGATCATCGACATGCGCAAAGCCATGAAGGACGACTACGACAATCGCGTCGAACCGAAGCTCGAGCGAGAGGGCGGCAAGCCCGAGGATTGGGCCGCCATCGAGAAATCGATGGAGCACGAGGCCTCATACCGCTTCTACAGCGCCATGCGCTACAACGCCCAGGAGATGTGCTACCTCTCGGTGCAACCCACCGTCGAACGTGCCTTGCCGCAGATGATCGATCTTGCGCGCGATCTTGCACGTCGTCGGCCGGTGGGCGGATCGTTGCGCTTGAACCCCGAACTGCGTCTGCCCAAGTACATCACCTCGCTCGATGTGCATCTGGCGCCGGGTTGGGTGCATGCGGAGCACACGACGGACGACGTCGCGCAGGGTGCAGTCGTGTCTTTCGGTGGCAAGGTGTTCACGGGCCAACACCCCTATCGCAAAAAGCCCGGCGCGGTCGGCGAGTCCATCTCCTGGTGGCTGCGAAGAAAATTCCCCGACCTCAAGCCGCGACGTATCCTCGACTTGGGCACCATGGCGGGCAAAAACCTCTTCCCGTATTGCGATGCGTATCCGCAGACCGAAGCGTACGGGATCGATGTCGGCGCTCCGGTCTTGCGCTACGGTTATGCAGTCGCCCAGCACGAGGGCTACCCGGTTCACTTCAGTCAACAGGACGCGGAGAACACGGATTTTCTGGATGGGCACTTCGATCTCATCGTCTCGAGCTTCTTTTTCCATGAAGTGTCGCTCAAGGCCACACGCAAGATCCTGCGCGAGTGCAAGCGGCTGCTCGCGCCGGGCGGCGTGATGGTGCACATGGAGCTGCCGGATGAGACCTCCGTCAGTGCCTACGAAAACTTTTTCTGGAACTGGGACACGCTCAATAACAACGAGCCGTGGTACACCTCCTACCGCGCACAGGATCCGCTCAATCTTTGTGTCGAGGCGGGGTTCGAGCGCGAGGCGAGCTTCAAGCTGCGGGTCCCGGACATCCTCACCTTCGGTGCCGAGAAGCACGAAAAATTCATGCGCGGAGAAATCGCTTCGCCCGCCCACGGCAGCGGCGGCTGGTTCGTCTTCGGCGCCCGCAAGCCGCTCTGAGTCGCGCGGGTTACGAGCGTGCGCGGCAGACGTCGATTTTTGACCGGGGCGAGTACGCTCGCCGGGCTGACGCTGCTCGCGCAGAATCGCGCGGCGCTCGCGCTCGACACCGCGACCGATTACCAACTCATCATCGTGGGTGCCGGGACGGCAGGCATTCCTGCGGCCATCTTTGCAGCGGCGCGCGGCGCACGAGTCTTGATGATCGATGCTGCCCCAGACATCGGTGGCACGCTGCATCTGTCCACCGGACAGATGAGTGCGGCGGGCACTCGGCTGCAAGCACAGCTCGGCATCAAAGACTCGGCGCAGTTGCATTACGACGATGTGATGCGTATCAGCAAAAACAGCGCTGACCCGCAACTCGTGCGACTGGCCGTCGATCACGCGGCGGACACTTTCGATTGGCTCATGGACAAGGGATTCCGTCCGTTGCCCGATCACCCGGTGCTTGGGCAAGGCCACGAGCCTTACTCCGAACGCCGCTACTATTGGGCCGCAAATGGCGGACGCGACATTCTCGCCGTCTTGCGCGCCGAGCTCGCGCCCCACCTCGCCTCAGGTCGCGTCGATCTGTTGCTCGGGACGCCGGTCACCGCACTGCTCACCGATGACGCCGGAAGCGTCGAGGCGGTGCGAGTGCAGGCGGGCGATCGCGAGCGGGTATTTCGCGCTCGTCATGTGTTGCTCAGTTGCGGCGGGTACGTGTCGAATCCCGAACTCTTTGAGCAGCTCTCGGGGGTACGCGACTATGGCGACAACGGCTACGCCTATTCACAGGGTGCGGGCATCAAACTCGGCGTCGCCGTGGGCGGCTTCGTTCGCGGCCGTGAAAACTATCTCAGCAACTTCGGTTCCATCCTCGCCGACGATCAGTTCCCGGCAAAGGTATTTGCGCGTTTTCAGGTCATTCCGCAGTTGCGTGCGCCTTGGGAGATTTTTGTCAATGTGCGAGGTGAGCGTTTCATTCGCGAGGACGAGCCGAGTTTCGATCGACGCGAGGTAGCGCTATTGCCGCAGCCCGACCTGCGCTTTTGGGTGATTTTTGATGATGAAATCTTTGCCAATGCGCCGCCCGGGGTGATCGGATTCTCGCGCGATGAGATGCGTGACGCCTTTGATGTGCACAGCTGGTTCCAGAAGGCGGATTCGCTCGAGGCGCTCGCCAAACAAGCAGGCATCGATGCAGCGGGGCTGCGAGCGACGGTCGAGGAATACAACCGCGCGGTTGCGACGGGGAGGGATCGGTTCGGGCGCAGGCATTTGCCGCGTCCGATCGCCAAAGGTCCGTTCTATGCGATTCGTCATCAAGGCCACTCGACCACATCCACCGTGGGTCTCGCGGTCGATGAGCAACTGCGCGTGATTCGTGCGCGCGACGAGCCGATCCGCAATCTCCATGCCGCTGGCGAGTTGCTGGGCGCTGGTCAGTTGATGGGTCAGTCTTTTGTTGGTGGCATGATGGTGACGCCCGCCATGACTTTCGGGCGTTTGCTCGGTCAACGCCTGCCGCTCTAAGCGGGCGGCCTCAGACTCCCTCACCCCAGCTTGCCGCACGCTGCACGGCGATGCGATAACCGTTGCGGCCCATCGTGACGAGGACGACGCCGATCATGCCGCCAACGAAGCACATGACGGCGAGGCTCGGCGCAATGCCGGTCGGGTAGTTGAAGACGTAGTCCGAGAGCAGGCCGACAGCGCCCGAACCGACGGCGATGCCCACCAAGCCGATCAGCAGCGTGTATACCGAAACGACCTGACCGCGCAGTTGATTCGGCGTGACCTGATTGAGCGCCGTCAACGCAGCGGTCAACGCCCAAGTAGCAAACAAGGATGTACCCGCGTGACCGATCAACGCCCACTCCGGCGTCGGCGCGAGGCACTTGGCGGTACCAAATATCACCCACGCGAGGCACTGCAGGCCCATGACGAGGATCGGGCCATCCTGCCGACGTTTCTTTGCCAACCAACTCAGCACCCAACCGGCGGTGATGGCACTCAGAATGCCGCAGGGCACACCAACAATGGCGAGCGACATCGCGATGTCCTTGGCTTCCATGCCGTGCACCCGCACGAACAAGGTGGGGAACCAGGCGAGCTGTGCGTTGACGATCATGACGTTCATGATCGAGCCGATCATCACCACGACGAGCGCCGTGCGATTAGTCGACAGTTCGCGCCACAGCGGCAGCAATGAAAGCTTGGCGGAAGGCTCGGTGAGGATCCCGCGTCGCTCGGGTTCGCGGATCGAGACGGCCATCAGCACGCCGATCAGCAGGCCCGGGATCCCGACGATCAGGAACACGATTTGCCAGTTGGCGAAGTCGCCGAGCAGACTTGGTGACCACGCGCGCACGTCATCGGCGAGGCCGATGGCGATGCCGCCGAGCAAGTAGGCGACACCGATACCGATCGAGCCGCCCATGGCAAAAATGCCGTAGGCGCGTGGCCGCATTGTCGGCGGAAAGTAATCGGCGATGAGCGACGAGGATCCGGGCGTGGTGGTCGCCTCGCCCGCGCCCATGACGACTCGTGAAGAAAACAGCGTCCAGAAGGACGTCGCAAAGCCCCCGGCCAGAGTTCCGCAGGACGAGATGAGGGCACCGCTCCAAATCACCGAGGTTCTTTTCCAGCGGTCGACGAGATAGCCGATGGGCAGCGTGAAGAGCGAGAAGAAGAGCGCGAATGCCAATCCCTGTATGACGCCCATCTCGGTGTCGGAGAGACCGAGATCCGTCTTGATGGGTTGTACCAGCAGCCCGATGACGATTCGATCAACTACGCCGCTCGCATAGGAGATCACGAGCAGCGACACGACGTACCAAGAGTAGAGCGGTTTCGGCCAGGGCTTTGCGATTTCGTTCACGGAATCGATCCTAGCATTATCCCCGTCCGGAACATGACGCAACTCGAACAGATTGATACCCTCGATTTATTGCCCGGATAAAAGGAAGACTCTCGTGATTCGTGCATTGCTGTCGTTGGTGATTTTTTTCTTCGCTGCGTCCTCGCTCGATGCTGCTCAGCCTACGCTGCTGCGCATCAAGGCCGCGACCTTTGTCAGCCACGATCTCGCGGCGGTCGAGCGTGACTATGGCCAATGGCTCGGCTACAAAGTGCGCGAGCGCGGCAAGGTCGATGCGCAGCTCGCGCGCAGTTGGGGTGCCGAGCGCAGCGCGGGGCGTCCGTACATTCTCATGAGTGCCGACGGTGACTCCGACGTATTCGTGCGCGTGGTCGAGGGGCCCGCTCCGCCGAAAAGTCTCGAGCCACTCACGAGCTGGGGCTGGAGCGGCATCGAAATCGTGGTCGACGATCCGGTCGCACTACATGAAAGGTTTCGTGCTTCGCCGTTCAAGGTCATCGGCGAGCCGGCACCGCTCGGGGCGTTTCCGACGATCGTGGCATTTCAAGTCGTCGGCCCGAGCGGCGAGGTGCTTTACCTGACCGCCGAGACCGGTGATCGAAGCAAATCCGTGTTGCCCTCGCCGAACGGCGAAGTGGGTCGTGTGTTCATCATGGTGCTCGGCGGTCCCGACATCAACGCGTTGCTCGATTTCTACAGCAGCAAGTTCACGCTGGTGCGCAACAACCCGCGGATGATGAATGTAGGTGTGGTGCGTCGGGCACAGAGACTCGCCGACGACGAGATGACTCCGCTCGCCACGGCACGACTCGCCGAGCGCGGCAACCTCATCGAGTTCGACGGTTACAGTCCGCGCACGCAGGCGCGGCCAAAAGCCCCCGGGGAGTTGGGGCCGGGCATCGTGTCGACGACCTTCACGGTGGCTGATCTCGATGCGCTCGTACTCGATTGGCTCACGCCACCGCGACGAGTCGAGGGACTCATCTATCAAGGCAGACGGGCGGCGAGCGTGCGCGGTCCCGCGGGCGAGCTCATTGAACTCGTCGAGGCTGCGCCCCCGACGGCGCCGTAACGGGTCAGAGCGGCAGGGTGTTGCCGAGCCAACGGCCGAGAGCCAGCGCGGGCGTCAGCATCATGCCGGGCACGAATGCGTTGCCGAGCGTCACCCCGCTGCCCAAGGCCTCGCCGGCCGCGTACAGATTGGGGATGGGTCGTCCCTGACCATCAAGCACCTTGAGGTCGGCATCAACCACGATGCCCGCGGACGAGGTCGCCGAGTGGCCAAGATGCGTGATGGCGTAGAACGGCGCTGCGGCGATCGGGCGCGGTAGATGCTGTCGTCCGAGAGGATCAGTACGCTGCGTGACGGCAAGGTTGTAGTCCCGGACCGTGTTCTCAAGCCCTGCGACGTCGATCGAACATTTGCGCGCGAGCTCGGCGATGCTACCCGCGCTCACGAACATCGGGTGATTGTCGAAGTGCTCGAGCAGTTTCTCGCGACTCCACTGCGGCAGGCCGGGAGGCGCCGCGCGCAGGATGTCGGCATCAAAGATGACGCGATAGCGGGTGGCGCTCTGACGGATCAACGCGCGTTCGCGCACGCTGACGAGCGGCTCGTCCTCGCGCACGAAGCGTTGTCCCTGATCATTGACCCAGATCTCCCAAGGCAAGCGTCGTTGCGGCACGGTTTCGAAGCGCACATACACTTTGGCGGGATAGCGGTCCGTAGTAAGGATAGAGCCAGTGCCGGCCCGATGCAGATCGCCGCCGCGCAACGTCCCGCCGACTTTCTGCGCCATCAGCAGGCCGTCGCCCAAAGAATGCGGGTACGAGCTCGCTACATAGGCCGAAACGCCGGCGAGCTCGCGGAATAGTTCCGGGTTCATCGCGTAACCGCCAGTCGTGAGCAGGATATGTTTTCCACGCGCGGTGAAGCCATCGGCGCTGCGCACGCCGACTACGGCGCCGCTCGCATCCCTGATCAATCGGTTGATCCGCGTGCTGAGCCGCAATGTGACTCGACCGCTGTCGAGTTCCGGTTGCAGTTCGCGCCGCACCACCGCAAGGATGGCGGGGCCGTTGTCTTTAGCCCAAAGATATCGGGGTGTGTTGTAAGCCTTGCGACCGGGGCTGTCTCCGGTGACCGGGTGATCAGGCAGCGGTTCGAGCCCATGGGCGAGCAGCCAGTCGATCGTCGCCGGAGCTTCGTCCACGGTTCGTCGCACGATCGACGAGTCGGCGAGTCCCTGGGTCAGCGCCATGGCATCTGCGTAGTGCTGATCCGGGGAATCCGCGATGCCTTTGCGTCGCTGCAATGAGGAACCGCCCGCCGCGACCTGCCCGTTGGCGATGTGCAGCGTGCCACCGACATCTTCGCCGGCATCGATCAACAGGACCCGCGCACCACGACGCGAAGCGAAGATGGCCGCGGGCAGCCCTGCGGTACCGGCACCGACGATGACGAGATCGTAGACATCAGTCGCTGCGCCGCGGGAATCGGCGGTAAGCCCCATTGGCGTGATCGATAACGCGCCTGCCGCACCCAGCGAATTACCAATGAATGATCGTCGTTTCATGTGTCCAGCCAGCGTTCAATTGATCCAGTGTTGAAGGTAGTTTAGGCAACTATTTTGGCGGTTATCAGGAAGACCCGAGGGCTGGGGTCGATAGCCGAGGGTGCTTCGGCGGTCTTTTGAGTCTATCCTGCTTCCCAAATTGACCAGTACGAACGATTTGAGCATAGTGCTGCGTCGTCTGTAACGACCGAGCGCAGGGGTTGGGCAGTCGGAGTGGCTCCGCATTCCCCATCACGCGCCTATTGTAAACGACTATTTTCCGCAGGTTTTTCCGGGAATTAATCAGCATCCGGATTTTCAGGAGTTGGCTATGCGAAGTTCATTTTCCCGTTCGTTTACCGCGCTCGGCGCGCTGTCCGTCTGCGCCGCCGCAACGGCCACTGCAGCGACCGAACCGAGCCTGGTCATCGAGGAGGTCACCGTTACGGCGCGCAAGTTCGAGGAATCGCTGCAGGATGCGCCGGTCAGCGTGTCGGCGTTCACCGCCTCCGCGCTCGAGGCCGCCGGCCTCAAGAGCATCTCGGACATTTCCAACTACACGCCCGGCCTGTACTTCCAGAAGGACCAGGGGCGCCGGTTCGACCGTCCGGTGCTGCGCGGCATGTCGAACATTCTCGGTGTCAACAACGTCGCCAATTTCATCGACGGCGCCTATGTCGGTGGTTCGATCCAGTCGACCGAGATCCAGAATCTCGAGCGAGTCGAGGTAATCAAGGGACCGCAGGCGGCACTGTTCGGCCGGTCTACCTTCGCCGGGGCGATCAACTACATCAGCCGCCAGCCGAGCAACGAGTTCAGCGGCAAGGTCGATTCGACCGTTGCCAGTCACGATGAGTATGAAGTCGGCGGGTACGTCTCCGGGCCGCTGATTCCCGATACACTGCTGTTTTATGCCGCTGCGCGCTACTACGAGAAGGGCGGCGAGTGGCAGAACTATGACGGTCGTTCGATCGGTGGCGAGCAGTCAAAGGGCGCTTCGCTGGCGCTGACGTTCAATGCGACCGAGGCCTTGCGCATCAAGGCGCGCATGACCTACGACAAGTCGGACGATGAGTCGCCGCCGAACGCGCTCCAGACGCGGTTCGCGAACAACTGCTTCGTGACCAATCCGCCGACCTCGAACACACCCGCCTTTTGCGGTGAACTGGTCGGTGGTCCGCTGGAACTGGATCTCGACCGGCTGACCGATCCGGGCGTCAATGCCGAGACCCGACGCGCCAATCTGCAGTTCGATTGGGACCTGCAGGGCTGGACCCTGGCCGGCGTGGTTGGCTACAGCGACTACCAAGAGGAACGGCAGTTCGACGCCGACTTCCAGCGCTTCCTCGGCGGCGCTCCTGCCGGTCAGACGCACCGGAAAGATGAGGGCCTGTCAGAGGAATACTCCTATGAACTGCGTCTATCTTCACCGCAGGAGAACCGGTTCCGCGGACTGGTCGGCGTGTTCTACCTCGATGCCACCCAGGGCGCAGGTATCGACGATCCGTTCACGTGGCGCCGGTCCTACCCGATCGAGCAGAACTTCCAGACCGCCCTGCGCACTCCGCAGGTTCCCGGTTACCGCTATGTCGACAATCTGGCCTGGTTCGGCAGCGTCGCCTACGACCTAACCGACCAGCTGACCATGACTGGCGAGTTGCGTGTCGCCACTGACGAGATCAAACAGGTCAGCCCGACCCGCACACAGACCGCCGAATACGACGCCACGCTGCCGCGCTTCATCGTCGACTATAAACTCAACGAGGACTTGCTGCTGTATGGCATCGCGGCGAAGGGCAACAAGCCGGGCGGCTTCAACGGCAACGTCAACCTGCCGGTTGATCTGCAGAGCTATGACGAGGAGTCGGCCTGGAATTACGAGCTCGGCGCCAAGTCGACGCTGCTCGACGGTCGCGCGCTCTTCAACGTCGCCGCGTATTTCATCGACTGGGAAGGCCAGCAGCTGACCAACAACTTCCAGCCAGCGGTCGGTACTCCGCTGTCCTTCATCACCAACGTCGGCGACGTCGAGACCCTCGGCATCGAGTTCGACACCAAGATCAAGCTGACCGAGAACCTGTCCATTGATGCGCTGTATTCGTACGTGTTGACGGAGTACGTTGGTGGCGGCACGCCCGAGGTCACGGCACTCAATGGCCGCCCTCAATCCAACAACATCGTTGGTAATGAGGTACCGCGCAGCCCGCGTCACCAGTTCGGCGCGAGCGTCAACTGGCGCCAGCCGGTCTCCGATCAGCTCGAGTTCGTAGCCCGCGTCGATGCGAACTATCGCAGCAAGTCGTTCGTGCAGGTCGACAATCTGCAGTGGGTCGGCGATCGGACGCTGGCCAACGTGCGTCTCGGGCTCGAGTCGGATCGCTGGACGCTGACCGCGTGGGTCGAAAACCTGTTCGACGACGATACCCTGGTCGGCGGCACCCGCTATGTCGACTTCAAGAACGACAACGTCCCCGGGGCCGGATTTCCGCGCGGCTATCTGGTCACGCTGGCGCCCGGTCGACAGTACGGCCTGACTGCCACTTATCGGTTCGGCGCCGGCAATTGATCTCGTCCCCGTCGCGACCGCGCGCCGGATCTGCGGCGCGTCGTCGCGCGGCGCCGACGAACCGGTTGGCGGAAGTCGAACAGTAATCCCTTCTGACCCGATCAATCAGACCGACAGGGATAGCACGCTATACGCCTACAGAATTTCTTCAACTGCCTGACAGAACTTTTTAATTCTCTTTTTGCCTTGCAATGGTTGTCGACCAAATACGGTCCGCTTGTTGCCAGAGTAGCTGGAAGCTTCCGTCTGATCGCGCAGCAGTGGTTGGAAACTGAGACACACCAGGGTTGGAGTCGAGCTCTGTGACTTCTCCCATCGGGTCGCCCGTCAGGCTATAAAATCGGTAATACACCCGTCGCGGAGCGCTGCCGACCTTGGCGTGCCATGCGAGTAGAACGCGTGATCCATTGACGGCAATCGTCGGCGCATCAGACACGGTCGCGTTTGGGTGAACGATGCCGCGAGGCTCGAATGATTTTCCCCCATCATTGGATACGGAAAAAATGACCCCGGGCGTGGATTCGCCGCCATTGTGTACAGCGGCAAAAATATGTTTGCCATGAAGAGCGACAACGGTCGGTTTTAATGGGCAGCCGTTGATTTGCCAAGGTGCACCGCCGATGGACTCGCGCTCATGAGCGACGTTATCTGCGCGAGATAGCGTCATGACGGTTGCGGGACGAAAGCTGTCTTTCTCTACTCGTCGCGAACCGAGCACGATCTCAGATTGTGGATTGGCGACTGCTGTCAGCTGGCAGCAGGGGCATACACTCGTCTCGATCAGTTGTTTATCGGTTGTAAAAGTTTTCCCATCATCACGTGAAGCGCTTGCGTAGAGCGCGCCGGAGTCGCTGTCTGGTTTCATGTGTCGAGTATCGATCCAGTACACATGAACACTGCCATCGGGTGCGGAGGCCATCGTTCCGAACGCAGCGGCACTCGCAAAACCGCCGTGGATGACATCGCTCATATCTTGGTCTGTAATTGAGGACAGTCGCTTCGGCGACTCAAACGATCGACCGTCGTCGATCGAGCGAGTGTAGTGAGTCGTCAGTAGTGTCTTGTTCAGCTTTGGATGAATGTCGTTTGCGGAGTACGCGACATGCCATGTGCCGTTGGGTGTGCCGACAACTCTGGGGCGGCTAACCTGTTGCCCCCAAACGGCACCGGATGCGGCGTTGACTTTCGTTGGTGCGGAGAAAGTATTTCCACCATCTTTGGAGATCGCGACATAGACATCCGTGACGGCGAGATGTCGGTCATGGTTGTGCGTGCCATCGGCTGGCTTGTCTTGGGGTGAGCGATCGACCCACAGTACGGCGATATCGCCTTTTGAGTTGACTGCGATATCCGGCGCAGACGCTTTTTGTCCTTCAGGCGAGAGACCTATCGGACTGCCACTCGCCAACGCGCCGAGTGTGGCCAAAGCGATCGTAAACAATGCAGTGATAAGTTTCATGTTTGCGCTCCCCTTCTAATTTTCTTTATTCCGGCACGGATGGCTGCCGCAATATAAAACAGAAATCCGATGTTGAAGAAAAGATGGTGGATATGAAGCAGTAGAGGATTTCCAGGTGTGGTTTCGTGAGTGGTCATATCATGGCCTTCAGCACCAATCCCTAGCCAGACAAATATTCCCTTCAAAGCTAAGCCGCCAAGTCCAAGCGCTGCGCCGACCGCGACTAAGCGATCGGTCGATCGATCGGCTCTCCATAAGGCTAAGCCACAGAGAAACGCCAAGACCGCAAGAACCTCAGAGAGGGCGTGCTGGCTGTAAATACGGGTAGCAACGACGCTCGATACGGCGAGAAGATACGGACTAAGCCTGAAAACCCTGGTTAGCGCCCTCGAGTTCACGAGGTCGAGGCTGCTCCCCCGAGCAGGGGACGTCAAGGATGCTAAATTCTTACGACCATGGGGGTCAAAATGAAAATGCTGAGACTGAAGTCTCTGTGGGTACTGCTATCGGCCTTGGGTGTGATTGCTGTCGCCCACGCGCTGATCGTCTATCCTGGCTATACGCACCCCCAGATCTCGCTGGATACCACCATGTTGGAGCGGGTGCGCTCTTGGTACCAATTGCAGGGGATACTTAAGCCGTGAACGGAGGACGCGGCGCATGTCGTGCATGTCGTCCGGTGCGAGCCGGCTATCCCGCCTCGGCGGCGAACCTGGCGCGCGGCGGTCAATGCCAAAGTGCCACTCGATTTCACGGAGTTCTACCTCTTCGGCACCGCCATCAGACCTTCGGAGGCAAACACCTCCTTCGGGTCCACATCCTTCAACAACTCATCCACAAGCTCTTTCTTGATCGCCATACACTTCCTCCTCTGGCAAGTATGGCCCGATCACACAAAAATCTAGACAGTCCCGACGTCAGCGAGAGTTGACCCCACCACTCGATGATCTTTGGACAACCCATTGTCGTTTAAACGACAAATGTCTAATGCAGATACATCAAACAGTCACGTCAAAACCGAATTCTCACCTTCAAATCGCTTTCTTTAATCTTTGACTAACCTCTGTATGCGGAAGTGTCTTCGCAGCTCAAAAACGCTGTAAAAAACCCGATATTTACTTACACATTCTCTTACACACTGCTTAGTGACACGCGTAACTCATTGACGGCCAACAGGGATTGCTGACTCCAGTCTTCTCATAATCCCTTGGTCCTTGGTTCGAATCCAAGCGGGCCCAGTCTTACGAATCAATGACTTAGATTTCTATTGATTTGCTTTTTTACTTCAGTGGAAAAAGCAATCCCTTGAGGTAAGTTCGAAGCCTCGATCAATCAACCACTTACGATCGCAAGTCGCTTACACACCTGCTTGCACACTCGGGCCTGAAAAGATGGTCTTTGACTTGGGGTCAGGCCGATGATTCGTCAGCCTGAAATTCCCGACGAAACAGACCTGCAGCATCCGTTTTTGGAAAGAACTCTGTATCCGATCATAACCTGATGGCAGCCTAGCTCTACCAGGCTTTAACAACAAAGATTAGTTTCAGGCCAAGTGCTATGGCGGCGGCGATTGACGACGCTCCTATCAGAGGAGCCAATCTCCTTACGAGTGGAGACACCATCTGAGCGAAACGCCGATGTTGGCGCCACGGAACGAAAAGCAAAGCGGTTGATGTGCCCAAAAGAATCCACCCGAGAATCTTACACACCGTCGAAAACGGTCCGAGGGATGCCACGATAAGCAAGGACATACCAACTAAAGAACGAAGTAAAAGCTCTAAGTAATGGGCGCTAGGCGTACTCGCAAAATTAGCGAGGAAAACCGTCAGTTGTTTTGGTCGTATGAGTCCACAGGTGCCAAGCACTAAAAGATAAAGACCCGCTATAGTGAGAACGCATGTAGCGCCGATAAGTAAAATCATTTTGGCAGTTTCAATAAGTGGGAGTCTTCTTGGAATACGTAGAGTGAATATAAATGCGAAATTTTCTTCTCATACTTGGCTGGATATCGATCATTGGTAGCATCGGCGATGCCGTCCTTGCGCTTTATGCACTATGGCTTATCAGCCGTGGCGGATGGACAAATATCGGCTTAGAAGTTGATTCGCTCCTGCAGCAGCACTTGCCATTTCTCTCTTGGGTTAAAGAACTTGCGACATTTGTGTTGCCTGATAGCGCGGTATTGTGGATTTTCAATCTGCCGTCGCTAGTCTATTTTCCCGCGCGCGTTGCGATGGGATTTGCAATAGGGTGGTGGGTACTAGCTATGGCCGAGAAGATCAACACCTCAATTAAAAGTCCTGAATGACTTCGATGACTAGCAAGATCTATTGGAGCAGGGAAAAAAACTTTCACTCGTACTAGTGTTGGTAGACTTGGGCCGCCTGTCAAAACCGAGTTCTTACTCTCGCCCAAGTTTCTTTGATCGTCGACTAAGCTCTGCGTGCGAAAGTGTTTTTGCTCAATAAAAGATCTGTCAAAAACCCGATATTTACTTACACATTCTCTTACACACCGCTTAGTGACGCGTGTAAGTCATTGATGGCCAACAGGGATCGCTGAGTCCAGTCTTCTCATAATCCCTTGGTCCTTGGTTCGAATCCAAGCGGGCCCAGTCTTACAAATCCGTCCGTTTTGCTCCCCCAAGACCTAGAATCTTCATGACAAGCCACAACAGAGCTGCCTAACCTTGCTTAAAACTTGAATCAATCAATGCGGGCTGGACATTGATAATGACAATTTCCTCACAGGAGGCGGCGCATGGCTCTGGTCAATGAGGGTTTGTCCCCGCAGATATGCACGCAGGAACAAATTTAACGGGCCGCGCGATGTCTCTACCTTCTCCTCCTGACGCGTCGGCCGGCTACGAAGCGATCGCCGACACCTTTCGCGTCGCACGAGAGCGGGCCAGGGTAGGCGCTGTCCTCCTCATGGAGTGGGCCCGCTCGCTGCCGCCGGGTGCCACCGTCCTCGACCTCGGGTGCGGAACCGGCGTCCCTGTCACGGCAGCGCTTGCGCACGCCGGATGCCACGTCTGGGGGATCGACGCCGCCCCCTCTCTGGTGCGCGCCTTTCAGGACCGGTTCCCGCAGTTTCCCGTCGCGTGCGAAGACCTTGGCGCATCGCCGTTCTTCGACCGCCGGTTCGACGCCGTGGTCGCCGTCGGCGTGCTGTTCTTGCTGGCGCCGGACGCGCAGCGCCAGCTGTTCCGTCAGGTCGCCGACGCACTGCGCCCCAACGGCACGTTCCTCTTCACGGCACCGCCGATGCCGGCGGTCTGGGACGACGCTCTGACCGGCCGCCGCTCAGAGTCGCTCGGTATATCGGCGTACCACGCCGCCCTCGCCGACGTCGATCTGAACATCGTCGCCGCGATGGAAGATGAAGGGGCGAACCATTACTTCGTGGCGCGACGCCGCGGAGTGAGCGCAGGCAGCGAATGCGGGTAGGAGCCATGGCACGTTCGCCAAGTGGTCCCAATGTTCCACCCGCGTTGTGTAATCTCGCCTGATGAGCACAGAAAAATGATCGGCATGGAGATCCTGAAGCCGGTCGCGGTGCTCGCCGCGTGGACCATGGTGATGTTTCTTTGGATGTACTTCACCCGCGTCCCGGCGATGAAGAAAGCCAGGATCGATATCCGCAAGCTGACCGGCGGGACCGGCAGGGCGCTGGACGACCTGCTTCCCGGCAAGGTCCAGTGGATCGCGCACAACTACAACCACCTCCACGAGGCGCCGACCGTGTTCTATGCGGTGGCGCTGTCGCTGGCGATGATCGGTCAGGGCGACGGACTGAACGCCATGCTCGGCTGGGCCTATGTCGGCCTGCGCATCGTCCACTCGCTGGTGCAGGCGCTGTGGAACCGGATCACCGTGCGATTCCTGCTGTTCGTGCTGTCCAGCATCGTGCTGATCATGCTGGTGGTGCACCTCCTGCTCGCGGTGTTCGGGCGGTGACGATCCGCCCGCAGTCCGATGCGCGATGGTTCTGGCAGTTGCGTGTGGAGCTGCTCGAGATCACCCCGACGGTTCAACGTACGTAGGCGATTTTTTTCAAGGCAAGTTCCATGGCACCGGAACCCATCGACTACCGAACGGAAAAATCTCTACGGGGCAGTGCAGAGGCGGACAATTTCTTGGATAGCGATCAGATGAAGGTTTAGTGACCGAGTTATTGCCGTTCTAAGCTGCATACACAGTTGAATAGCGTGTGCCGAGCACGCCGTCAAAACCAAATTCTCACACTCGCGCTGCGTTCTTTAATCTTTGACTAACCTCTGTGTGCCGAAGTGTTTTCGTAGCAGAAATCACCTGTCAAAAACACGATAGTTACTTACACATTCTCTTACACACCGCTTTGTGACATCTGTAAGTCATTGAAGGCCAATAGGGACCACAAACTCCAGTCTTCTCATAATCCCGTGGTCTTTGGTTCGAATCCAAGCGGGCCCAGTCTTTCACCGAAGACAGATTCGCAGCGTATCCGACCCTCTTGGGGGGGGTGTCCAAGTGTCAAAACGGGATGTAGACACGGCCGAAGCTAATAATCGTCCGCTTCTAGATCCGACCGATACTAAATCCGGGGGGACGTCGTTGCCTGCCGTGAGATCTCGAGAGCAGGCTGTTTCTCGGGCGATCAAGGCGGTTTGTCAGACCAAGGCGGAATAAACGTCGAGTCCGACGAGACGAAGAAAGCTTGGCGCACCTGGCGCGGTGTTTTCATGGCAAAATCACGCGAGATGGCTGGCGGATCTTTGCTCGCGCTCCTTGACGACATCACCACCGTGCTCGACGACGTCGCGGTGCTCAGCAAGGTTGCGGCAAAAAAAGCGCCGGCGTGCTCGGTGATGACCTTGCTGTCAACGCGGAGCAGGTGGCAGGCGTAACAGCTGCCCGCGAACTGCCCGTCGTCTGGGCAGTCGCCAAAGGCTCTGCGATAAACAAAGCGATCCTCGTCCCCGCGGCCCTGCTCATCAGTTACTTTGCGCCGATGCTGATCACACCACTGATGGTGCTCGGCGGCCTATTCCTTTGTTATGAAGGTTGCGAAAAACTTGCGCATCGACTGCTGCAAGACCGTGCCGCCCAAACTGCGGAGCGTGCGGCCCTGAGCGCAGCCGCTGCAAACCCAACGGTTGACCTCGTGCAGTTCGAGCGCGACAAGATTCGTGGCGCCATCCGTACCGATTTTATTCTCTCCGCCGAAATCATCGTGATCACGCTCGGCACAGTTACGACCGCACCGCTAGGCACGCGCATTGGCGTGCTGGTGACGATAGTGGTGCTGATGACGATCGGCGTTTATGGGATCGTCGCGGCGATCGTTAAACTCGATGACGCGGGTGCGTATCTCATCAACAAAAATGGCGACGGGGCACAGCATCGTTTGTCGCGCTACTTCGGGCGCGCACTGCTGCTGACGGCACCACGAGTGCTCGCCTCGCTCGGCGTCATCGGCATGATCGCGATGTTTCTGGTCGGTGGCGGCATTCTCACGCACTCGCTGCCGTTCCTGCCGAAGGTCGCAGGGCTTGTTGCCCTGCTGCTCGATGGAGTCGTCGGCGTAGCTGCCGGGGCGCTGGCGCTAGCGACGCTTCGGTCGGCGACCGCGATCAGGTTTATGCGCATAAAAGGCCTCTAACCACGGTCACCGGTTAACGGACCGTGGTCCGTGGACAGTGGCTACACGTGCACGTGGTTCTCTGGGCAGTCTTGCGGTTCGCACGGGCGGATGGAGAACATCGCTGCTGTTGCAACCTCACGATGCTGTAAGACTAACGATCAGTGTGATTCGCA
>Ga0194122_10002147_pt1 | contig 22167 bp, 17 predicted proteins | sample TA2MahCa10mmetaG_FD_155487 | JGI IMG/M metagenome (GOLD analysis project Ga0194122, IMG submission 155487) | Freshwater microbial communities from Lake Tanganyika, Tanzania - TA2015021 Mahale Deep Cast 10m | ecosystem: Environmental > Aquatic > Freshwater > Lake | place: Tanzania: Lake... | reverse complement strand
CTCGCGCCGGGCGCCGATTGGACGTACGACGCGGCCCGCGGGACGCTCGTGGTGGTCGGCCGAGAGGCCAGCCCCGCGCGCTACGCGATCGCCTGGCGCTAGGACCGGAAGCGGAGGGAGGGAACTGGTACTAGGCGGTTCACGCTAGCGACAGGCGTTGACGATTCCACGCTGGATCAAGCCGACGGATCAACGCCTGCTCAATCGACTCGATGAGATTCAGCTCGAGTCCCTCGTGCTTCGCGAGGAGCCCCTCCGTCTTGGCGTGGACCGTGACGCGACGCCCGTTCCGCAGCTCGCTGCGGATGCCATCGCGAACGGCCGTCATCACGTCGTTCTTGTGGTAACCGAGCGGGCGGCCATAGCCTTGGACCGTCTTGCCCACGTAGCGGCACTGATCGTCCGCGAAGATGGCGTAGACAAGCGGCCGGCGGCGGGTGACCGGCACGGTGGCGGTCCGGCTGACGGAGCCGTCGCGCTGCAGGTGGAAGGAACCGATCGGACTGAATCCGTGGTCATTGGCGAGGGTCTGGGGCGTGGGCATCGTCGGATGGGATGTTGGTTGGAGGAGGGCGACGCCGCTTCCGCGTTTGTGCGGGCGAGGCATCGCTCCCCAACCTACCAGGCGACCTCGGACAACTTCGGTCACAGGTCGCCGGTGACACGGCCCTAAGCCCCGCGGAAGCGGCTACCGTCCAGCATCGCGCAGGCCTCCGCCGCGACCGCGTCGCGGAGTTCCGTCGGCTCAACGACGAGGCAGTCGGCCCCGAACCCCAGCACCCAGCGGGTCACGTCGTGCAGGTCACTGAGCTTGAAGCCCACCTCCACCTTCGCCGGCCGGGCGCTCGGTGACCTGCTGCGTCACGTGCCAGTGCCGTTCCCGCACGTGGTGGGCCGCGTCCGCGCTGAGTCGCAGGCGCACCACGATCTCGCCGCGGCCGGTCCACACCCCGAATGACGCCCCGAGGTAGGCCGCCACGTCGAACTTCACCGGCCGCTGGATGGTCTCGGCCGCGACCACCGGCTCGCTCAGGCGGGCCTGGACCGAGCTCGCGGAGCTGCGGGACCTCGCCGGCCCCGCGGCGGCGAGGCTCTACCCCGGATACGTGCGGCTCCTGCACGCGATCGCCGAGGCCGGCAGCTACCGCGCGGAACAACTGGAGTTCTTCCTCGCGGAACTCGGCGACGCGTTCTGAACGCCCGGCGGGCCCATGCGCACGGTAAGACGCCAAGCACGCCGATGTGGCCGCGATGGCCCTTCCCTCCCTACCCACCCCCGCCCACGCGCGGCTAAACGGGTGCGTCAGCGGACCCGTGATGCTCGCGGAGCTGGGCCTCGCCCTCGCCCTCGCGGCCGGCTGGCGGCGTGACGCCGTCAGCGCGCCTTACCCTTCCTCGCGCGCCGCTCGGTCGAATCGGCGGCCGGCGCCTCCTGACCAAAGAAGTAGTACGGGTAACCCCACGTGAGCTCGCGCGATTTCTCGCCCGCGCGACCCACCTCCGCGGTCAGCCGGGCAAGGTTCGCCGGATCCAGCAGCGGGTCGGCGGTCTGCGCGCGCCAGTCCGCCAACACCCGCTGGAGCCGCGCCAGCTCGGGGGCGTGCGCCGGATCCCCGCTGAGATCGCGGAACTCAAAGGGGTCGGCGGCGAGGTCGTACAGTTCCCACCGGGGCGGCCGCTCCATCCGCGCGTAGGCGGCCCGCACGTCCGGCGGAGCTGCCGCGATCGCCGCCCGCAGGTCCGGCCGATGGTGGTCGAGGGTGAAGTCGTACCCGGGGTTCACCTCGCCGGGCAGCAGATTCTCGATCAGCTTGAAACGGTCGTCCCGCACCGTCCGCTGCGGCCAGTAGTTGGTCCGCGCCGCGTGGGTGTGGAATTCCGTAAACAGGTGCTCGCGCCACGGCGGGGCGGCACCGCGCAGCAACGGGACGAGCGACCTCCCCGGCAGGCCCGGGACCGGCGGGGCCCCAGCCAGCTCGAGGACCGTCGGCAGCAGGTCGATCGTCGAGACCAGTTCCCGGCGGACCTGCCCTCCCCGCGCGCCGGCCGGCCAGCGCGCGAGCAGCGGGATACGCACGCCGCCCTCGTAGCTGGTCCGCTTCCCGCGCAGGAGGTCGGCGCCGTGGTCGCCCAGGTACACGACCAGCGTGTCGGCCGCCTTGCCCGAGCGCTCCAGCGCGCCCAGGACCTCGCCCACGAGCAAGTCGAGGCGGCTAAGGCAGCTATAGTAATTGGCGACATGGGCACGGACATCGGGCGCATCCACCCCCATATAGGCCATCGGCCGCACGTCGTCCGGACCGTGCGGACGGGCCGGCAGGCCGTCGACCTGCGAGAGCCAAGGGCCGTGGGCGTCCGGGAAGTTGACGCTGAGGAAGAACGGCTGGTTCGAGGCGGTGATGAAGGCCTCGGCGTGACGCGCGTAGTCGCGCAGGCCCTGCCGCGTGAAGTTAGCGGCCGGGATCTCCGCGAAATCGAAGGGGAACGCCGACTCGGGGCTGACGTGCAGCTTGCCGATGATTCCGGTGCGGTAGCCCTCGGCCCGGACGCTGCGCGGGAGATTGGGGATATCCGGCCGGTACAGGCGGAAGCCCCACGTCGCGAGGCCCAGCTGGCCGTTCTGGTGCGGGTACAGCCCCGTGAGGAGGCTCGAGCGCGACTGACTGCACCCGGCCTGCGTGACGTAGGCCCGGTTGAAGCGCACCCCCTCGGCCGCGAGCCGGTCGAGCACCGGGGTGCGCGCGTGGGGATCGCCGTAGCTACCCAGCTCGGGGCCGTTGTCCTCGGACACGAGGAACAGGATGTTCGGCCGGGCGGGATCGGCGCGAAGGGCCGTCCAGGCGAGGCCGAGGACGAGGAGGAGGGCGGGGGCGGGGGGCATCGGGATCAGTTTCTGGGCCGGTCGGGCTGGGCGGGCGGGACGAAGGGCAGCCGGGCCTGGCCCTTCACGAAGGTCGTGTTGGCCCCGCCGCGGACGTACTGCGCGCGGGCGTCGGCCACCGGCTGGTGGACCCACGCGTCCGGCGTGGTGCGGGCGAGCACGCGCTGGATGAACCACTGGCGCCGCTGCGAGGCGAGCGCCCGCGCGCGGTAGGCGGGGGGATCCCACACGCGGAGCAGCTCGCGGTGGAGGTCCGCCTGCACCGCGGCGTGCGCCGGATCACCGGCGAGATCGCGCCGCTCGTCGGGATCCTCCTCCAGGTCAAAGAGCAGCGCGGGGTCGGTCTCGCAGTGGATGTACTTGTACCGTCCCTTCCGCACCATCAGGCACGGCGCGTACGTGCCCTCGGCGGAGTACTCCGCGAACACCGGCCGGTCCGGCAGCGCGCCGCCCGGGGACAACAGCGGCAGCAGGCTGCGGCCCGCGACCGGCTCGACGTAGTCCGCCGGCGCGCCGCCGGCACCCGCCTCCACCAGCGTGGGCAGGAGGTCGAGCAGCGAGACCGGCTGCGCAACGCGGCCCCGGGCCGCCGGGGCGGCTCCCGGCGGCCGCACGACGAGGGGCACGCGCACGGAGCCCTCGCGCAACGACTGCTTGTACCAGAGGCCACGCTCCCCGAGCATCTCCCCGTGGTCCGAGGTGAACACGACCAGCGTGTTCTCCAGCAGCCCGGTCTCCCGGAGCGTCGCCATCAGCCGGCCGAGCTGGTCATCGATGTAGCTGAGCATCCCGTAGTAGGCGCGGCGGGCGTTGCGCACGTGCCCCGGCGTGACGGTGTACTCGTCGATGCGGAACATATGGTGCAGGCGCCGCGAATGGGCGTCCATCCGGTCAAGCGGCTGCGGCGGCACCCGGGGCGGGTCGATCTCGTCGTCCCGGTAGCGCTCCCAGTGCTCGCGGCTGGCGACGAAGGGGCTGTGCGGCTGCGAGAAGGAGACGGTGAGGAAGAAGGGGGAGGGACGGGGCCGGCGGGCGAGATCGTACAGTTTCTGCACCGCGCGGTGGGCGACCTCGTCGTCGTAGTCGAGCTGCAGGCTGCGGGCGCAGGGTCCGGCCTCGATCACGGTGCGCGGGCTGATGCCGGTGGGCGCCCACGGGATCTCCGGGGTGCCGGCGCGCCAGTCCGGGCCCCAGCCGAAGTCGGAAGGATAGATGTCGGTCGTCAGGCGCTCCTCGAACCCGTGCAGCTGGTCCGGCCCCAGGAAGTGCATCTTGCCGGCGAGCGCGGTGTGGTAACCCAGCTGGCGGAGGTAGTGGGTGACGGCCGGCGCGGAGGCGGGCATCTCGCAGCCGTGGTCGTAGACCCCGGCGGCCGAGGCGAGGCGCCCGGTCAGCAGGGCGAAGCGGGAGGGCGCGCAGATGGGGCAAGCGCAGTAGGCGGTCTCGAAGACGGTGCCCTCCGCGGCGAGGCGGGCGAGATGGGGCATCCGGACGACGGGGTGGCCGTACACCGGGAGGAAGGCCGGATTAACCTGGTCGGCCATCACCAGCAGGAGGTTGGGCGGGGGATTCAAGGGGGGAGGACGGTCACACACAGCCGAGGATGCCCCAGAGGCTGGGTCGCCGCAGCTTCACCAGGGCCTCCATCAGGTAGTGGTCGCCGTAGATGAGGGACTCGTCGACGCCCGAGCGGCGGGGGTAATCGACGGTGCCGTGGCGCAGCAGTCCGGGACGCCCCGGGGCGTCGAAGTCGACGCAGGTCGCGACCAGGCCGCGCACGATCCGCTCGGCCGCGGTGGCGTAGCGGGCCTCGCCGGAGCGGCGGGCCAGCTCGAGCAGGCCGCTGGCCGCGATCGCGCCCGCCGCGGAGTCCACCGGCCCGGTGGCGGCCGCCGCGGGATCGAAGTCCCAAGGCGGGATCACGCGTTCACCCAGTTGCCCGAGGAAGTAGTCCGCCGTGCGGCGCGCGGCCTCCCGCACCTCGTCCGCGGGGTCGACCGCGATCCAGCGCGCAAGGCCGTAGAGGGTCCAGGCCTGGCCGCGGGTCCAGCAGGAGCCATCGTGCGCGCCCTGGTGGGTGCCGCGTCGCACCACTTCCCCGCCGCGGGGGTCGTGGCCGACCACGTGGAACGTGGAGCCATCCGGGCGCAGGTGTTGCGCGCGGATGGTGGCAGCGGTCGCGCGGGCGACCTCGTGCAGCCGCGCCTCGCCCGTCTCCGCGGCGGCCCAGGAGAGGAGCGGGAGGTTCATCACGGTGTCGACGATCGCGACCCCCGCGTACTCGGCGCCCTCGGAGGGCTCCCACGCCGGGATGTAGCGGCCCGCCGGGACGAAGCGCGAGGCGAGGGCCCGGGCGGCGGTCACGGCGAGGGCGCGAAGTTCCGGATCGGGAGCGATGCGGTGGCCGCGGACGCAGCTCGGCTCGAACAGGAAACCCATATCGTGGGTGGTGCGGTCCGGGGCGCGCGGGGCCAGGCGCCGCGCCCAGCCGCGGGCCGTGGCGCGGAGCCCGGGCTCGCCGCGGAGCTCGGCGGCGAGCCACAGCATCCCGACGAAGAAGCCGCCCGTCCAGCGGGCGTGCTCGCTGGTCAGCCAGTCCCCGCCGCGGGTGACGTGGGGGAAGGCGGGCAAACGCGCCGCGTCCCGGAGGCATTTGGTGACCGCGAGGTCGAGGGCCCGGTCGAGCGGGTCCGGTTGCGGGCGGGGCGGGGGGGGCATAACTCAGGGGTTGGGCGGGGAGGCGGCGGGGCCGGTCTGCTCGCAGACGACGCGTTGCGCGAAGTGGGCCTCGATCTCGGCCGCGGAGTACCCGAGCTCGCCCAGGATGGCGCGCCCGTCCTGCCCGCAACGGGTGGCGAGGTGGCGCAGCGGGGGGACCTGGCCGTCGTACCGGAGCGGGTGGTTCACGAGGGTGGCGCGGCCGGCGCCGACGGGCACGTCCCGGAAGACCTGGTTGGCGAGGATCTGCGGGTCGGCGCGGAGGTCGCCGTAGTCCTGGACGCGGGCGAACCAGATGCCGGCGGCGGCGAACCGCGGCGCGAGGTCGTCGAGGCGGCGGGGGCGCAGGGCGGAGGCGAGCTCGGCGGCGTAGGCATCCCGTTCCCGCAGCAGGTCGCGGTCGGCCAGCTCGCGCAGCCGCGCGTTGCCGAGGATCTCGGCCAGGGGGGCGGCGGTGTTGTTCATCGAGATCACGACGAACGCGTCCTCCAGCTGGTACACGCCATAGGGGGCGGGGTGGTACCAGGTGGCGAGATGGGGGTCCCGCTTGAACACCGCGGGGGTGAGGCCCGCCCCGCTGAGGTAGGAGGTGAGCGGCTCGGTCTGGAGGTCGAGGGCGGCGTTGAGGAGGTTGGCCTCGATGCGGGTGCCCTCGCCGGTGCGCTGCTGCTTCGCGTAGGCGGCGGCGACCCCGAGCGCGATCAGGGTGGCGCCGTGCTGGTCGATGATGGCGTTGCCGGCCGGAACCGGGCGCACCCCGAAGTCGCCGGCGGCGGCGATCATCCCGCTGCGCGCCTGCGCGAGCATATCCTGGCCGGGGGCGTCCTTGAGGGGGCCCGAGGAGCCGTAGCCGGTGGCGGAGACGTAGATCAGGTCGGGCCGGAGGGCGCGCGCGGCCTCGACGCCGAAACCGAGCCGGTCGAGCACGCCCGGGCGGAAGTTCTCCACCAGCACGTGGGAACGGCGGATGAGGCGCTGGATGACCTCGCGCGCCTCCGGCCGCTTGAGGTCGATGGAGAGGCTGCGCTTGTTGCGGTTGGCGCTGAGGAAGAAACTGCTGACGCCGTCCACGAACGAGTTGCCGCCGGACCAGCGGCGCTCAAGGGGGCCGCCCGGCGGCTCGACCTTGACCACGTCGGCGCCCAGGTCCGCGAGGTACTGGGTGGCCGCCGGGCCGTGCAGGTAGTGACAGAAGCTGATGACCTTCATTCCCTCGAGCAGCATAAGGATGTACTCCCCTCAACCGTGCCGGAAGCGCGGCGCCCGCTTCCCGAAGAAGGCGGCCACGCCCTCCCGGGCGTCCGCGGTGGCGAAGACCGTCTCGCTCAGGCCGAAACTCGCCTCGACCGCCTCGTCGCGCGGCCGGCCCGCAAGCTCGCGCAGGCCGCGCTTCATGATGCGCACCGCGGCGGCGGGCCGGCGGGCGAGCTCCCCGGCGAGGGCGAGCGCGGCCGGGACCACCTCCGCGGCGGGGACCTTGCGGTGGAGCAGACCCCAGTGCAGGGCGGTGTCGGCGCCGATGAAGTCGCCGAGGTAGAGCAGCTCCTTCGCCCGCGCCTCCCCGACGAGGCGGGGAAGGCGGAGGAGTCCGCCGCTCCCCGGGTAGACGCCGAGCTTCACCTCGGGGCTGCCGAGGCGCAGGTCGTCCGCGCCGACCCGGAAATCGCAGCAGAGGGCGATCTCCAGCCCGCCCCCGAGGGCGACCCCGCGGAGGGCGGCGATCGTCGGCTGGGGCAGGTCCTCCAGCCGGTTGAAGACCTCGTTCTCGAAGCGCAGCTTCCCGCTGATCACCGTGCCCGCGCGCAGATAATCCGGGAACTCGCGGATGTCGGAGCCGGCCCCGAAGGCCCGCTCGCCGGCGCCCGTGAGCACGAGCGCGCGGATCGAGGGGTCGGCCGCGACCTCGCGCAGGCGCGCGTCGAACGCGCGCGTCATCGTGAGGGTGAAGAGATTGAGCGGCGGGCGGTTGAGGGTGAGGAGGGCGACGCCGTCGGCGCCGCGCTCGAGGGTGATCGGCGGCGCGGGGTCCGGCGGGGATGGGGCGTTTTCCGGCATCGGGGCGGTCAGAACTGGTTCTTGAACACGATGGTCTTGAGCTGGCTCATCTCCTCGAGGGTGAACCGGCCGCCCTCCCGGCCGAGGCCGCTCATCTTGGGGCCCCCGAACGGCTGGCCGGGCGCCCGGTAGAGCCCGCTGCCGTTGATCACGCAGCAGCCGGCGCGCAGCGTCCGCGCGACCCGCAGCGCCTTGGCGCCATCGCGGGTGATCACCCCCCCGGAGAGGCCGTAGCAGCTCGCGTTGGCGATCGCCACCGCCTCCTCGAGGGTGTCGAAGGCGAGCACCGGCCAGACCGGCCCGAAGATCTCGTCGTCGCGCGCGACGTCCATCGCGGGGGTGACCCCAGTGAGCAGGGTCGGCTCGAAGAACGTCCGGTTGAAGCGGCGGCCGCCGCAGCGCAGCGTCGCGCCCTGTTCCACCGCGCGCCGGACCTGGCGCTCCACCTCCACGGCGGCCGCCTCGGAGATGAGCGGGCCGAAGGTGGTGGCGGGGTCGGCCGGGTCGCCCACCCGGATCGCGCGCAGCCGCTCGTGGAGCGCGGCGGTGAACGCCTCGAGCAGCGGCCGCTGCACCAGGAAACGCTTGCTCGCGCAGCAGATCTGCCCGGCGTTCACCTGCCGGCCCGTCACCGCCTCCTGCACGGCCAGCGCGAGGTCGGCGTCCTCCAGAATGATCAGCGCGTCGTTGCCGCCCAGCTCGAGGGCGACCCGGTGGAGGTGCGCCGCGCACAGCCGCGCGATCTCGAGGCCGACCGCGGTGCTGCCGGTGAGGCTGACGAGGTCCACGTCCGGGCTGCCCACCAGATGCCGCCCGACCACGGCGCCGCCCCCGGTGACGATCTGGACCGCCTCCGGCTCCACGCCCGCGGCGAGCAGCAGCTCGGTCATCACGATGTTGCCCAAAGGGGTGGCGGAGGCCGGCTTGACGATCACCGCGTTGCCCATCAGCAGCGCGGGGATCACCTTCTGCACGTAGAGCGAGAGCGGGCTGTTGAAGGGCAGGAGGCAGACGACGACGCCCCAGGGCTCGCGGACGGTGAGGACCAGGTCGTGCTCCGCGAGGGGGTGGTTGCCGGGCGGGAAGGTCTCCCCCCCGAGCGCACGCGCGGCCTCGCAGAAGTTGCGGAGCAGCACGCCCGCGACCCGGAGCTCGCCCGCCGCGAGGGCGCGCGTCTTGCCGGCCTCCTGGAGGCTGAGGCGGACCAGGTCCTCGCGCCGCTCCTCCAGCCGGCGCTCGAACGCCTGGACCACCTCGATGCGGCGGTGGAGCGGGACGCGGGACCAGGCCGCGAAGCCGCGCCGCGCGTGCGCGAGGGCGCGGGCGAGGTCCTCCGGGGTCGCGCGCGGCACCGTGTCCACGACCTCGTGGGTCGCGGGACTCACCACTTCCTGCACGGCGCCGTCCGCGGCGCCGCAGCTCCTGCCGCCGATGATCATCCTCATAGGTGAAGTTCAGCCGGGTTCATCGTACCTGCGGATGTCCTCCGCCAGCCCGCGGGCCCAGCTGCGGAACTCGCTGCAGGCGACGAGCAGCTGGGCACCCTGGGCCCGGCGGCGGCGGAACTCGTCGGGCGCGAGGGCGGGGCCCCCGAAGGGCACCCCGTGCCGCCGGCAGGCCGCGGCGACGCGCTCCCACGCCTCCTCGAGCGTCATCCCGCCGGCCTGGCGCAGCCGGAACCCGAGGTCGGCGGGCCCGACGAAGATCATATCGATGCCCTTCACGGCCGCGATGGCGTCGATGTTGCGCACCGCCAGCGGCGTCTCGATCTGGACGCAGAGGAAGGTCTCCCGCAGGGCCCAGGCCGTGTAGGCGTCGACGTCCCGCGCCTGGAAGCCGTTGTCGAGCCCGCCGGGATCGATGCCCCGGTCGCCGAGGGGCGGGAACTTCACGGACTCGACCAGCATCCGCGCCTTCTCGGGCGTGCAGACGAAGGGGATCATCAGGCCGGTGGCGCCCTCCTCGAGGTACCGGCAGAGCCCGGTCTTCTCGAGGGTCGGCGGCCGCAGCAGGATGTCGATGTCGTGGAGGTGGGAATGCGCCAGCAGGGCCTGGACCTCGCGCGGGGAGAGCATCCGGTGCTCAAGGTCGAGCCAGATGCAGTCGTAGCCGGCGCGCGCGGCCTGGGCGACGAAGGCGGGGATGTAATGGCCGAGGACGCAGGTGCGGATGACCTCCCCCCGGCGGGCACGGGCGAGCGCCTTGCTGTTCCTCATCGCGGGGGCGGCGCGGAGGCCGGGCGGTTGACGCGGGAGAGGAGCCAGCAGGCGGGCAGGCCGACGCCGAGGCCCGTGACGAGCGCGACGGGCGCGATCCACTGGAAGCTGACCGGGTCCAGGCCCGTCGCGGGATTCATCCCGAAGAACAGGCCCGAGAACGCGACCAGCACGGCGGCGGTGACGCTGGCGAGGGTCGCGAGCCAGACGCCGGCCGGATTGGCGAAGGGGACGAAGAGCGCGAAGACGAAGAGGAGCGCGATCGGGACCGCGAGCAGGCTCGAGGTCTTGTTCGTCACGGCGAGGAAGTTGCCCGGCACGTGACCCATCACCGTGCTGAGCAGAAGCGTCGCGACGCCGATGCCGAGGGCGAGGAACCGGGCCGCACGCACGTGCGCGACGTCGGTCGCCGGCCGGCGGCCGAAGCGCTCCAGCAGGTCGGTCATCACGACCGCGGTGATCGAGTTGACCCCGGAGCTGATGCTGGACATCGCGGCGGCGAGGAGGCCCGAGACCACGCAGCCCGTGACCACCGGCGGCAGGTGGTGCGCGATGAAGTGCGGGAAGATCAGGTCGGCCTGCGACTTGAGGGTGCCGCCCCGCGGGAGCAGCGCGGGGTTGGCCTGGAAGTAACCCAGCAGCGCCAGGCCCACCAGGCCGAGGGTGGTCCCGCAGATGAAGGCCACGATCAGCTGCGTGGCGATGGCGCGCCGGGCGGCGCGCACGTCCTGCGTGGACATAAACCGCTGGACGGAGACCTGGTCGCCCATCGAGGTGGCGATCATCCAGAGGAAGACCCAGAGCATCGAACCGGCGACCGTGAGCCGCGTCGCCGGGTCGGGGCTGAAGATCGGCTGCGGGTCCCAGACGCCGGCCTGCCACTCCGCGGGAAACCACCCGAGGCCGCCCATCTTCCAGGTCACCACCGCGATCACCATCAGGGTGCCCCCGTAGAGGACGAGGGACTGCATCACGTCGGTGAGCACGACCGCGCGCATCCCGCCGGCCGACGTGTAGACGACGGTCGAGAGGGTCAGGACGGCGGCGATCCACGGCACCGCGCCGGGCCCGAACCCGACGATGATCGCGGTGGCCTTCGAGGTGAGATAGATCATCAGGGCCATCCAGATCAGCCGGAGCGACAGGAACAGGGCGACGCCCAGCAGCCGGATCCCGAGCCCGAGGCGGCGCTCCAGCAACTCGTACGCGCTGGTGACGCGGTGCCGCATGTAGACCGGCAAAATCACGAACGCGATCACGAGGAAGATGAACGGGTAGGAGAAGTAGATCGCGAGGTAGGCGGGCCCCATCCCGAGGACCTCGCTGGGGATGCCGAGGTATGTGATGCTGCTCAGCAGGGTGGCGAAGAGGGAGAGTCCGACCGCGACGGGGTTGAGCCGGCCGGAACCGATGAAGTACTCGCGGGTGTCGTCCTGCTTCCGGCCCAGATGCCAGCCGAGCCCGACCTGCGAGGCCAGGTAGAGGACCACCACGATCCAGTCCAAAATGGTCATCGGTGGGCGGGGTGGTTCAACGGCGCCGCTTCGCGCGCGCGGGGGACGCGCCCGCGCCCAGGGCCTGGAGTTCCGCCAGCGGGACGCGGGCGATCTCCATATCCTCCTTGTTGATCGAATAGATGACCCAGAGGTGCGCGCCCACAATGACGCTGTGCGGGTACTGGAACCCGTTCGAGCCCTTCGCCACGCCGTCGTGGCGTTGCGGCGGGGTGAGGAAGCGCAGGACCGCCATCCGGTCGAAGACGAGCCCGTCGCGGGAGAGGGAGATCGCGAGCATCGCGCGGCCGCCCTGGCGCGCCGGGATCGGCAGCGGGTTGTTGATCACGTAGTACTGGCCGTCGGGCAGGCGCCCGGCGTTGGCGCGCGCGCCCGAATCCGGAAAGTTCGTCCGCGTCGGCGCGGTCCAGGTGCGCCCGTCGTCGAGGGAGAAGGACGCGTAGTGCCGCCGCGGCCGGGAGTCCTCGATCTCCGCCCGCGACTTCCCGTGGATCGTTCCCTGGTCGCGGTACAGCCGGACCCAGGTGCCGTTGTCGAGCCGCCAGGGCTGGGTCGGCTCGGTCATCCGGTGCTCGTCCGCCGAATCCGGGTGCTCGCGGGGGCCGAAGAGCAGTTGCGGCAGGTGGGCCGGCTGGGCGAAGTGGCCCCGGATCGCCGCCACGAGCGCCGGATCCCCGGCAGGATGCGCGGGGTAGCCGGGTTCGGGCGCGGGCGGCGGGTTCTCGAGCCAGAAGACCGGGCCAAGCGAGCCATCCGCCCGCACCTCGCGGGCCAGGAAACCGAGGCGCGCGCGGGAGACCTCGTTGAAGCGGAGCACCGGGGCCTTGAGCGCGCGGTCGACGCAGGTCACGGCGTAAAGCCGGCCGTCGATCGCGGCGAAACCCTGCGAGGTCTGGAAGGGGTTCGGCTGTTTGGTCGCGGATGCCGGCACGTTGTCGGCGAGCGCGGGAAAGAGCTCGCGCTGCTCCGACCACGTCTCGCCCCCGTCGGTCGAGAAGCGGAACACGCCGTGCTGGCCCGAGGTGTTCTCATCCCGCGCCTGGTTGTCCCAGCAAGCGAAGAGCACCCCTCGGTGGTGGGCGAGGTACCCGTGGAGGTTGAAGGTGCCGGTCTCCGGCGTGGCGCGGAGCAGCGGGGTGACGCGCACGTCGCGCAGCAACTCGTAGCGGTAGTCGGGCTGGTCGTGGATGGTCCAGCGGACCGCGGGCGTGGCGGCGGCGGCCGCGGCGGCGAGCAGGGGGGCGAGAAGCGCGGGGCGGGGGAGCATCATCGGGGGATCAGAATGAGACGGTGTTGGTGAGCGTGAACGTGCGCGGGTTGGGAATGCGGATGACGGCCACCTGGCCGTCCGGGTTGGTCTTGACCGGCACATCCCCGTCGTCGCCGAACGCGTTGCGCACGTTGAGCTGGATCTTCCAGCGGACGCGCCCGGACCAGCGGGCCCGGTAGGAGCAGAACAGGTCGCCGTGGAGGACGGACCCGCTGAGGAGGGGCTGGTCCACCAGGGGCGTCGGCACGCCGAAGCGCGGGTCGTAGGCGAACCGGTAGCCGGTGGCGACGGCGGATTCCCAGCGCACGGCCCCGCCCGCGCCGAGGCCGCGGAGCCAGCCCTCGTGGAACTCGTGGGAGCTGACGCCGGTGAGGCGCCACTCGCGCTGCTCGTTGGAGACCGTGCCGTCGAGGGCGGTGGCGGCGCGGACCGGCGCGAGGTTCTGCGAGAGCCACAGCTCGTTGATGGGGCGGAGGACGGTCGTGCCGGAGGCCGACTGGCGCAGCTCGCCGAGGCGCGTCGTCCGCAGGTTCGCGGTGAATTCCTCGACCACGCGGCCCATCTCGACCGCGGTGTTCGCGTTGACCGTCTGCTGCCGGCTGACGTTGAGCACGGCGCGCCAGCCGCGCGCCGGGTTGGCGACCAGCTCGACCTCCGCGCCGCGGGCGATCCGGTCCTGGGTGGAGCGCAGGTTGGGGATGCCGTCGAAGTCCATCCGCTCCCAGACCCCGTCCCGGTTCGCATCGATCTGGCGGAGGTTGGCGGCCTCCCGGAGCGCGGCGGGGAGGGCGTTGAGCATCGCCGCGTAGAACGCGGCGTAGGTCTGCACGGGGAAGGCGGCGGGGGCGCCGGAGACGCTCTGCAACTGGTCGGCGAAGGGGATCCGCAGGTTGAGCTCGGCGTCGCGGTAGTCATTCACCCGGTTCACGGCGAAGGCGAGGGTGTTGACCCGCGGGGGCGCGTCCGCGGCGCTGAGCGCGGTGCGGAACCAGTTCACCTTCAGGTGCACCTTCTCATCGAGGGCCTTCACGAGCAGGCCGTGCTCGCGCGTCGTGCCGGTGGGCTGCGCGAGCGAGCGCCCGAGCGCGTCGTTGCGCGCCCCGACCGGGTTGAAGTTCTCCGCGGCCGCGTAGTGGACCTGCAGGTCGAGGCCCGCGGGGAGCCGGGGCAGGAACCGCCTGGGGTAGCGCGCGACCAGACTCCACGTCGAGGTCACGCCGGATTCGTCGAGCGCGGGGGTGGCGGAGAGGCGGGTGAAGTCCGGGCGCCAGCGCCCGAGCTGGTCACGGCTGTCGAAGCCGACCTCGGCGACGGTGGCGCGGCCGTAGCTCAAGGTGTCGTCGCGCCGGAAGCCGAGCAGGCCGACGAGGTGCTGGTCCAGCAGGTAGCTCTGCCACGCGAGGGCCCGCGACCGGATCTCGGTCCGCGCCACCGACTCGTTGTTGAGGTAGCGCTCCATCGTGACCGTGCCCGTGCGCAGGACGCGCGGGGCGTTGGTGGCGCTGGTGTCGGCGTAGGCGACACGGAAGGAGTCGCCAGGCTGCGGGCGGCGGAGGTTGATGGGCCGGAGGCGGACCTGGTCAAGGGAGGTGAGGCCGAGCAGGGAGTCGCTGGTGAAGACCATCGTGGTGAAGCCGCGGCGGTCGTCGTTGAGCCGCGGGCCCTGGACGGCGGCGGCGACGTCGAAATCGCCGCTGACCCAGGACTCGCTGGTCTCGCGGGAGAGGCTGTCGTACCGGTGGTCGCTGAGCAGCCCGGTGAGGCGGTGGCGGCCGAGCCGGCCGAGCCAACCGCCGCGGCGGGAGAAATCCAGCTCCCCGAAGGCGGTGAGCCGGTAGGTCTCGCGGTCCATCCGCCGGTACTTGATCTCCGGGTGCGCCACCCGGGTGTAGGCGCGGCCCAGGTTGGGGTTGCGCTGCCCGTCCTGGAGGAACTCCGCGATCGAGACGTAGATGTCGTACGGGCCGGTGGTGCTCGAGGGGCGTCCGCCGGAGAAGAAGAAGTCGCGCGTCGACTCGTAGGTCTGGCGGTCGTAGGCGGCCTCGAGGACCAGCTTTTGCTGGAAGAAACCCTGCTCGAGCGCGAGGTTGCGCGCGTTGAAGTCGCGGCGCACCAGGTCGATGCCGCCGGAGTAGATGTGGCGCCGGTAGTCGAAGATCGCGGGATTCCGGAGCGTGGGGGCGGCGAAGCCGATCGCGAAGGGCTCGGAATAGGGACTGTTGGCGTGGTACTCCGTGGTGGTGTTGATCCGGGTGGTGGCCGGGGCGCCGGGGCCGAAGGCGGCGAGCGCGGCGGGGGTGCCGGCCAGGCCGGTGCTCGCGAGCGTGTCGCGCGCGTTGCTCCACGTAATGCTACCCTGGTAGCCCTGCAGGCCGTCGCCGGTGCCGACCCCGGCCACCCCCGTGCCGGGGTTGCTGAACACGGCGGTGATGAACCGGAAGACGGCCGGGTGCACGTTGGTCCCAATCTGGTTCTCCGCGGTCGCGACCAGCGGGTTGTAGGTGGCCTGAAAGGTCCACGTGCCGCCGTCCTGCGGCCGCATCACATTCGCCGCCGGGACGGTGCCGGTGTACTGCGCGAGCGAGGCCGGCACGGGCTCGAACCAGCCGTGCAGCGCGGCGGTCGGCGGGATGATCTCCACGGGGGACTCCCGCACGGAACCGATCTCCCCGTTCGCCCGCAGGCGGGTCGGGCCGAGCATCGCCCCGGGCGCGCCCCGGCGCAGCACCGCGTCGAGCGTGCCGTAGAACCGGCGGTCCCGCGTCCACGCCTCCTCCTGGCGGTACCGCTGGCGCTCGTCGAGGCCCGCCACGCGCAGCGCCAGCCGGTCCTTCACCACCCCTTGGTTGAAGTCGAACTCGGAACGCACCGAGCCGAAGTTGTCCACCTTCAGCGCGAACTCCCCGAAACGCCGGTTCGGGACCGCCTGCTTCAGGCTCGCGTCGATCACCCCGCCCGGGCTGCCGATGCCGAAGAGCAGCGAGTTCGGGCCGCGGCTCACCGTGACCCGGTCCGTGTTGTAGGCGTCAAAGCCGATGTCGGTGAGGTTGAGCCCGCGCGTCAGGTCCGCCTGGCCCAGGCCGCGGATGCGCGTGTTCAGCTGCGGGTCGGTGCGCGCGTCCGGCTGGTAGTAGCGGCTGTTCGCGACCTCCTGCGCGCCGGAAAAGTTGCCCTGGTCCCCGCCGACCTCCGTGTTCGCGGTGTAGGCGAGCAGCGTGCCGAGGTTGGTCGCACCGGTGTCGCGCATCAGCTCCTGCGTGACGACGGAAATGGCCGAGCCGAGGTCCGCGAGATTGGTGCGGATACGGGTGCCCGCCAGCGTGCTGGTGGCGGCGTAGCCGACGTCACCGGAGGTCTGCACGATGAAGGGGCTGAGCTCGACGACCCGCTCGCCGTCCAGGGGGGACCGCGCCGGCGGGGTTGGCGGCGCCTCCTTGGCCGGGGCCGCCCTCGGCCCGGCCCCGTTTGGGTCCGGCGCCCCTTTCCGCACCGCGAAGGCCCCCGTCCGGGCGTCCTGCGCCACGACCAGGTCGCTGCCCGCCAGCATCAGCTCAAGCGCCTCCCGCGGGGCGTAGTCGCCGCGCACCGCCCGCACCGGCACCGCGCCGATCGCCTCGGGGGCGAACACGATCTCGCGCCCCGCCTGGGCCGCGAACTGCTTGAGAGTCTCACCGGCCCGGCCGGCGGGGACGTTGAAGCTGCGGCGCGGCTCCTCCGCCGCCGGAAGGGCGGAGAGGAGCGTCAACACAAGGACGCTCCTCACGAGGGTGCGCCGCACGAGCGGGCAGGTCGGGGTGGCCACGGGGGTACGGGGTTTCTGCCTTCACGACCCGCGGGGATGGAATTTCCGGGCAAAAATTCCGCCGTGAACCCCGGCCCGCGGCCCCCCGGCCATCCGTTGGCGTCCGGCTCTCCGCCTAGGGAGCGCGGGACAGCACGATCTCGCCGCCGGCGCCGCGTTCGCTCCGCAGGCCGAAGTCCGAGATCAGGAGGCGTAGGAAGCCTTCGACGTTGTCGGAGCGGAAGGCCGCGCTCAGACGAAAGGTCGCCAGCCTCGGGTCGCCGAGGACCAGACGGACAGGGTTGCAGCGGTTGAATTCGGCCAGGATCTCCGGCAGCGGCGTGTTGGTGAAGTCCAGCAACCGGGGCTGCCAAGCCAGCCGGGCCCCGATCTCGGCGGCGGATACCGGCTGGACGCCGGGCGCGGACGCGGCGGGCGCGAGGGCGACCACCGTCTTCTCGCCCGCGGCGACGAGGAGGCCGGGGGCATCCGAGCCACCGGCCTCCCCGGCCGCAACGGGCACAACCGCGACCCGACCCTCGGTGACCAGGACATCCACGGACGCCGCGTCGATCCTCACGTTGAAGGCCGTGCCGACCGCGCGCACCGACACGCCGGCCGCCTCGACGACGAATGGCCGCGCGGGATCCTTGATGACCGTGAAGTGCGCCTCGCCGCGGCGAAGCACGACCCGGCGCTCCGCCGGCGTGAAACGCTGCTCCAGCTCCGCTCCGCGGTTGAGTTCTGCGGCGGAACCGTCCGGGAGATCCCGCCGCTCGATCAGGGCGAGCGGCTCCGGACGGACGGCGGCAGCGCCCGGCCGCGGGGGAAATGCCGCGCGCCAGCCGAGTAACAAGACGGCCACCGCGACGGCCGCGGCCACCGCCGGACCGCGCCGGCGGCGCGGCGGCGGGTACCCCGCCAGCAGGTCGGGGTCGGGGACCGCGTGAACCGAGGCCTGCAGCCCCGCCAAACGGTCGAGTTCCTCCCACCCCCAGCGCTGCTCGGCCCAAGCCGCACGGTGATCCGGGGACGCGGCCAGCCATTGCGAAAAGGCGTCCTGTTCCGCCGCAGTGAACCCGCGGTCGTGCCGCAACACCCACTCCGCGGCGGCGCGGGCGGAGGAGGAGGGGGTCCCTTCAACGGGTTCGGGCGGGTTCATCCGACGCAGATGGCCAGGCAGTTCAACGGCCGCGGCCGTAACCGTAGCGGCGGAAGTAGGCGACGCACTTCTGCAGCCCGATGCTGCCCTGCGACTCGACCGTGTGCTCCGAGATGCCGAGGCGGGTGGCGACCTCCCGCTGCGAAAGGCCGTAGATCTTGCGCAAGGAGACGATCTGGCGGCAGCGGGCCGGCAGCGACTCGATGGCGGCGACCAGCACCCGCAGCTCCTCGGCGACCGCGACGGCGTCCGGGATGGCGGCGGAGCCATCGAGCACCTCGCCCACCTCGCCCTCGGCCGCGCCGGCGGGCCGCTCGTGGCGCTGGTGACGGAGGTGGTTGAGCGCGAGGTTGCGGGCCGTCACGAACAGAAACGCCCGCGGACACGCGATGGGACCCGAACCCCGCGCGCGCAACAGCCGCACATACGCCTCCTGCACGATGTCGTCGACGTCGCGCAGCGCGGCGAACCGCCCGGTCAGCCATACCCGCAGGGCAGCCTCGTGGGGCTGGACCTCCTCGGCGAACCAGCGCTGGAGTTCGGAATCAGGGGGCGGCATCGGGGCGGGGAAACGGCCGGGAAAAGGACCTCACCTCTCGAGACACGCGAGGATCTCGCTTCCGGGCAATAAATCTCGCGCCCGGCGGCGGGCCGGCTCAGCCGAGCGCGAGCGGGCCGGCGGAGCAGAAGTCGGCCTTGCCGAAGGTCGGGATCCGGTGGCCGAAACCGTGCGCCAGCGCGAGCAGCAGGCGGTTGTGTGGCACCTTGTCGAACTCCAGCGCCCGGCCCATCCGGAACCCGGCCCCGCCGCCCAGGAGCACGAACGGGATGTTGTCCAGGGTGTGGCTGTTGCCCTTGCCCAGCTCGTTCGTCCACACGATCAGCGTGTGGTCCAGCATCGACCCGTCGCCGCCCGGCTCCGGCGTCGCCGCCAGCCGGTCCGCCAGGTAACGCACCTCGCCCGCAAACCACGTGTTGATCCGGATCAGCTTCTCCTGCGCCGCCGCGTCGGAATCGGGCTCGTGGGACAGCGCGTGATGCCCGTCCGAAATGGACAGCCAGTTCATCCGCGCGCTGCCGACGGATTTGGTGTACTGGAGCGTCGCGACGCGCGTCATATCGTTGACGAAGCAGTTCACCATCAGGTCGACCTGCATCCGGCTCAGGCGCGGGACATTGTCATTCTGGTCGGCCACGCCCGCCTCGAGGGTCGGGGGCCCGGCGCGCAACGCGCCCCCGGCGCCGTCCGCGGTCTCGCGCTCGAGGCGCCGCAGCAGGGTCTCGTGTTCCTCGAGCACCCGACGATCCTCGGGGCTGACCATCCGGCGGACCTTCGCGAGGTCGGCTTGGAGGGGATCGAGCACGCTGCGCAGGTGCGCGCGATCCCGCATCCCGCCGTAAAGTTTCTCGAACATCTGGTACGGGTCGGAGGTGGGCGCCACCGGCTGGCCCGGGCCCGCGTAGGACATCCGCGTCCACGGATCCGCGCGGTCCTGCACCCCCACGCCGAACTCGAGCGAGCCGAAGCGGGTGCGGGTCTCGGGGGAGCTCTGGAGGAAGTTGCGGATCTCCTGGTCGATAGAGATGCCCCCGGCCCAGCCCGCGGGGATCGACTTGCCCCCGCCCTGGATGTTGCCCGGCAGCAGCTCGGTGCCCGTCAGCAGGCAGCTCATCCCGCGCATATGGCCGTCGCCGTCGCCGCGGACGCGGTTAGAGATGCCGCGCAGGGTCAGGAGGCAATCCCGGTGCGGCGCGAGCGGCTCGAGGATGCGCTTGAGGGCGAAGTCGGTCCCGGTGCGCGGGCGGGGCGGAACGCACGGCGGCTTACCAGCTAGGCGGCGGCGGCACGGTGCTCGCGGCGTCCTTGGCGGCCGATCGCCGGACCGTGACGCTGCGGACGTCACCCTTGGGCGGGGGCCCCCTGCCGGTGCTGCGGATCGAGGGGGTGGCGGACCGCGCGGACATCCCGAACCTGTCGCGGGCGCAGGAACTGCCGGTCACCCGCGCCCCCGTGCGCCTGAGCGCCGCGCCCTGAGCCAAAAGCTGAGCGGGGCGGCTCAACGGTCCTGCGTAAATCCCCGCTCACCGCGACCTTTGTCCTCGCGGGCTTGCCGGGCGGGGCGCGGGCGCGATCCTTCGGGAATGCGCGCCGCCCCCTCCCCTGCCCGGTTCCGTACCCTCCTCATCGCCCTCGCCGCCACCGGCGCCGCCCGCGCGGCGGAACCCGCCGCTCCCACGGACCTGCCCGGACCGGTCGCTGCGATCATCGCGTCCTTGGGCCCGACCGCGCAGGCCGCGATCTGGTTCGGCCCGCCGGACGGCCCCCCGGAGGTGGCGTGGCACGCCCGCCGCCCGATGCCGGCAGCCAGCGCGATCAAGGTGGCCCACCTAATCGAGGTCTGCGCCGCCCGGGCCAGGGCCCTCCCGGGCACGACCGCGACGACCTCGGCATTGGAGGAACCCCTGCCCGGGGCCACCGCCACCCTCGACGACCCCAGCCATCCGGCGGTCGCGCATTTTACCCCGAACCAGCGCGCGACCGCGCGGCACCTCCTCGGGGACCGCACCACCTTGGGGGTCTGCGAAGCGATGATCCACGGCCGAGACGTCGATAACGCGACCTATAACTTGGCGGCCAATCTGGTGACGGCGCACCTCGGTGGTCCGGCCGAGCTGACCCGGCGCTTGCACGCGCGCGACCCGCGCTTCGCGGGCGTGCAGGTCCGTCGCTATATGCTCGCGGACCGCCGGACGCACGGAGACAACGAGGTCACTGCCGAGGCACTCGCGGCTCTGCTCGACGCGTTGGCCCTCGGACGCGTACCCGGCCTCGACGCGGCCACGGTCGCGGCCTGCCGGCGCGTCCTCGCCGACGGACAGGACGCCGCCGGGCGGGCGGTATTCCGCAAAGACGGCGCGCTCGACAGCGCCCCCGCGACCCGCACCCGGGCGGGATGGCGCGAAGGCGCGGAAGGGGCGCGGGTCTTCGTGATCCTGCTTTCGGACACCGGGGCCGGCGCCGCCACGGGGAAGCGGCTCGAGGAGGCGGTCCGCTGGATCGAGTCGCTGCTGTTCACGCCGCCGTAAGCCGGTGGGGCGCAGGCCGGGTCCTCAAAAAACGTCTACCACCGCAACGCGAGCCACGTTCGTCCAGATGCCGATTAGCTGGCACCGGATGGCGCCCGGCGGGATGCCGGTCAGGCGCGCCACAGCGTCGCGGTAAGCGGTCATCTGAGCCAGGTACTTATCGCGGAGCTCGGCGTCCGTCGCCCCCCGGGTCGTCTTGTAATCGAGGATCAGCGCGCCCTTCCCGGGCGCGATGCAGACCCGGTCAAAGACCGCGGGCACGATCTCGGTCTGCCCGTCCGGCAACGTCTGGTGGATCGCCGCCTTGCGCTCGACCCACAGCAGCTTGCCCTCGAGCTCACCGACCAGCACGCGGCGGACCTCCGGATCCCGCAGGCAGGCCTGGATGCGATCGATCGCCTGCGCGTGGACCTCCTCCTGACCGAGAGGCGCGGCGAGGCCATCGAGCTCGCGCCGGAAGGCATCCGCGTCCCGCCCCAGCCGCGCGAACAAGGCGTGGAGGTACGTGCCGAACGCCTTGCCGCGCAACCCGGAGGTCTGCGGTGCCCAAGGGGCATCGCCGGCGGGCGCGTGCGCGGACGGCTGCCGGCGGCGGGGGCGCACCGCCGCCGCGAAATTATCCCAGCCTGACGCCACCAGATCCGTCGCCTCCTCCGCAGCCGACAGCAACCCGTGCTTGGCCGCAAAGGCCTTGGCCCAGCTCAGATCGTCGGGTGCAGAGCCATCCGTCCACGCCACCTCCGCAGCGGGATCGTCGGGCGGCAGCGGCGTTGGGTTACGCCAGCCACGCGTGGTCCGTTTCAAACTCGACTCCACGAAGCAGGCGAAGTCGTGGCGGCCCGCGTTGGCATCGCTCTCAAAGTGCGTCTCCGCTCCCTCCGTCAGCTTCTTCTCGGAGAGCCTATCGGTGATCAACACGAGTCGAACCTTGGCCCGCGTCATGCCGACATAGAGCCGGCAGAGGCTGCCATAAGCCGACTCCGCGCGCAGGGCATCGATCGCGTCCCGCAGGACCGGAACGTGCTCCGCGAATGCCCGATTCATCCCGGCCAGAATCCACGCCGGCCGGAACAGGCTCTCATCGTAGATGCTACCCGTGACGGAGCCGTCCCGCTTCTCCATCATCGCTGGCGTCAGGTACAGCAGCCCACCCCGCAAGTCCGCCATCCGGTGCTGCCCATCGTTCAGGCACGGCAGGTACACCATCCCATACTCCAACCCCTTCGCTCGGTGGATGGTGATGACTTGGACGGCATTGGCCATTGCCTGATCGCGCAAGTGCATGCCTTCGGCGAAAGCGATGAAGTCCGTCAAGTCCCGCCGCCCCGTCGTGTCATAGTCCGCCGCCACGGCGCGGAACTGCCGCAACCGCTTTTGCACGAACTCATTGGTCGAGTCCTGCGCGAGCGAGCCCACCAGCCAGTCCGCCACCGCCTCCGCCCCCCGCGCCGCAAAAAGGGCCGCGATCCGCCGGGTAACCTTA
>Ga0194122_10002136_pt1 | contig 22284 bp, 18 predicted proteins | sample TA2MahCa10mmetaG_FD_155487 | JGI IMG/M metagenome (GOLD analysis project Ga0194122, IMG submission 155487) | Freshwater microbial communities from Lake Tanganyika, Tanzania - TA2015021 Mahale Deep Cast 10m | ecosystem: Environmental > Aquatic > Freshwater > Lake | place: Tanzania: Lake... | reverse complement strand
GCATCCACTCGTCGAGGAGGTTGGTGAGCGAACGGATGATGCGGGTCTTGGCCTGGCCGCGCTCGCCGAGGAACACGACGTCGTGACCGGCGAGCAGCGCGTTCTCGAGCTGGGGCATGACGGTCTCTTCGAAACCCATCACACCCTCGAAGAGCGGGCGACCGTCGCGAATCGCGGCAACGGCGTTGCGTCTGAGTTCCTCCTTGACTGGCAGCGATTGCCATCCGGAAGTCCGCAGGGACCCGAGAGTGCGGGGCAGGTGGGCGGGAATGTCGCGCGTCGTCATGTGGCGACAGTACCCCCTCACCCAGCGGGGAAAACCATCGAGAGTCTGATCCGGGATGAACGTCTAGCGGTTACGCCACCGAGGGGGCTGGCTGGTCTCGAGCGCAGGGAGATCCGGGTTCTTGCACAGCACGTGATTCACTTCGTGCTTCGGAACACCGAGCACGCGAGCAATTTCACGAGCAGGCATCCCCGGGTACTGCGCCAAGGTACAGGACCCCAGAGAGTCCCTCGGCGGCGGGGTCGACTTTGATCGGTCTCCTGGCGTCAAGCGCGGTATCAAGCCTAGGCATCGATTCCAATTCGGCCACCACTTCAAAAGCCTCAGACACATCGTCACGGAACATGTAAAACAAGTAACCGAGGTATTCGGCCGTGATTCCTCCGAAGAAAGACAGCGACTTCCCCAGCACAACCGACGTCACGATTGTCTCGTCGTCATGCTCTGCAATCTCTTCTTCGACCCACATCTGTGAGTGGTGGTGACTCCTGTTCCACTCGCTCGAAAACCGGTAGGGATCAGTGGCCGGCTGGATGGGCTCGATGACCGAGAGCAGCATCCACTCATAGAACGTCTGTTTTGCACCCAATAGTGCGGACCAAGGAGTCTCTTCGTCTTCCGGCGCGAGGAACACTCTCGATCCGTCACTGTCCTCGCCCAGTCCGAGCCCGACAACGGGGCGCCCCGCATCGTCGAAAATCTCCATCAATTCGTCGATTGTGAATGACTCTCTAGGTTCGAGCATCCCTCAACTCTAGATGTCGCCAGCACCCTTGATCGACGGCCACTTCTCGAGCAGTTGCTCCACCAGCTGGCGACGGAGCCGCTCTGATCCTTTGCCGTGGAAGCACTTCGTGACGGAGCCGTCACCCTTGAAGAAGATCCTCAACGAAGCCCATTCGTGTGGTTCTCGAAAGAGGCTGACTTCTGCCTCAAAGTTGCCGGTCGGCCTTACAAAGACGTCGATGCCGAGTGGGAAAAAGTGCAGCTCGATCATGGACATCGACGAGGCGATCGGAAGTGGCGCTGCAGTTCTCTGTCGTGAGTTCTCGAGTGCACACCAGTACTCGAGACTCTGGATCAATGACTTCGGAATCTCCGCCCCGGCCGATTTCTGCACTGAAAAGTTCACGTCACCCGATACTCTCTCGAACACGTTCACGAACACCGCAGGCATCGAATCGTCTGTGCGCACCTGGATTGCAAGCGTCGTGTTGTTCTCGTTGATTCGTTGATACGCCACTCGACGAGACAGTTCACGCTGCATCGCCGACAAAGCACCGTGTGCGAGGCGACGTTCGGTCCAGCGTTCATCCCCCTGCGGCCAATTCCGGAGATACAGCGCCTTTTTTGCGCGGGTGACGGCCGAATAGGCGTGACGACTGGAGGTGTGCTCGATGGGAAACAGGCTGTGACCGTCGATGACGACACTCTCCCACTCGCCACCCTGTGCACGAAAGATCGTTCGTGCGTAACCATACGAGGCATGAATCGCATTGACGATCGCATCATGTTCGTAGCGCTCGAGTATCTCAGCCTTCGACACGACCATCTCTTTGCGCAATCGCATCACAAAGTCGACCCAGAGCGCTTGTCTGACGCGTCGAATGATGTCGGGGGAAGGCGCTGTCAGGAGGTTGACCACGATCGGTGCCTCGAATTCGAGGCTCATACCTGAGGCCGTCGTCACTGACAAGAGAGCATTCTGTAAATGGACTTCAAGAGAGACTGGTCCGCCCTTGTCCCTTACGGTGACTCGCCGGGTCACCTGCTCACCCAGAAGTTCGACGACCCTGATTTCCGACCCGTTGAGAAGCCCCAGCGTATGACTTCCTTTCGAGAGCACCAGTCGCTCGCTAGCCTCCGGAAGAACTCCCGTCCGCCCCATCTGCACCCGTATGTTCGTGTTCCAGGTTGCGACATCGGAGTTCCTCTTGGCGAGTGCGACTGCAGATCCACTCGCGAACCGAGTCAGCAGGTAATCCTCGAGTGCAAACGTGGGAAGTTCTGCGACTTCACGCGTGCCGTCGGGCGTGAAATCGAGTAACCCCAGTTGCCCTTCGCGCACATGTTCGCGAAGCGATCGGGAGAATTCTGTGATCTCAGAGTTGTGCGCTGTGCGCACGAGACTCGTGAGCGAGACCGAGACCACGCGATGTCCGCGAGAACTGAGATCATTGGCCGAGAGCGCGAGTGAGCGATCCGCCTTGAACGGCGGAAGCTGACAACTGTCACCGACGAAAACCACTTGGCCACCCAGAGCGACCGTATTCGACAGAATGTCGGACAAGAGCCGACCGTCTCCGAACTTCAATTCCGGGGGCTCAGCCGTATCTTGCGCCTCGTCCGGATCATCACCGACCATTGATGCTTCGTCGATGATCCAGATGTGCCCCGGTCCGCCAACTGTTTGTGGCGCAAAGACCGTGGTGGGTGGCCAGTCCCGCTCATTGGAATCGTTGTCAATGACCTGGGTACGGTCGTACAAACCCGAGTGAATGGTGCTCGTTGCAAGCCCGGTTCTCTGCGACAGACGTACGGCCGCTTGTCCGGTTGGAGCCATGAGTGACGTCACTAGGCCAAACTTCGACGAGATCGAAGCCATCCGCCGCATTATCTCGGTCTTTCCCGACCCAGCTGGACCCTCGAGAATGAAGATGTCGCCGGTTCGATCGGCGACAAACCGCTCGAAGGCGGCGAGAGCAGCCGCCTGATCGGGGGTTGGGTCGAACTCCTCGTCAACGCGAACCTGGTCTGGACGCCACTCGGGGCGCGAGAAGAGTCTGGCAGTCACCATGACTCTTCGACGTTGCCGCAAACCATCTTCGTCGGCGAACAAGTCCCTTGCCTCACTCGTGGACACCGGCATCGGATATGTCTGTCGAACTGCCTGGACGGTACGTAACGATGGGTGCGCATCAAGATCGTTCACGACCGCATCGAGCTTCTGGTTGCCTGTCATGTCAGACATCAACAGAAGTGCCTCCGAGGGGAAGGTCGTCACAAGATCTGCCATGAAGCTTGTGGCGTCGTCTTGGTCGGGAATTTCACTCACGACCGCCTGCGCAGTGACGAGGTCGACATCAGACATTGCTTCTCGCACAATCCTTCGCCCTTCCGGCGTCGACAGGTCGGCCGTGACATGCTCAATTTCCAGATTCCCGGAGAACCATCGTCGCGCTGTGACTTCGAGCGTGACCGCGCGGGTCCTCTCCCACCCAGGTTCACGATCAAGGAGACGAAGCCTGATCGTGGACGGTGGCTCACTGATCTCCGAGAGAATCCTCACAAGTGCGACGGCCTCGGCCCCGGGGCCAGCTCCGAGAATCACCGCTGTGAAGACCCTGCCGTCCCGACACGGAAGGAGGTCTCGGAATTGGCAAAAAACCTCGTATGACATCAATGCATGAAATGGGTGATAGGCGAGTGCATACGCGAGGCGAGCGTCAGACGTCGAATAATCAGGAGACTCCGGCGATGAGTGTTGCCGACGCAGAGTACGAAGAGCCGGCCTGAGATCCCGTGCTGACCACGAGTCGTCAAGTGCTTTCGCTCTTGCGACGATGTCGTCCTGGATTGCGGTGATGAACTCAGACATGGATCGAGCGAAAAGTCAGATTTACCCGTGGGTCACTCGCCTTCTTAGTCTTTGCCACTTGATGTAGCCACTTGTGCTGGCACGCACCCGACATCACGAGAAGCGAGCCAGACCGGAGATCTGTTTTCACTGTTTCTCCCGTCTCACGGTGCTTCAAGTCGAACCGTCGAGTTGCACCGAACGACACCGAGGCGATGGTGGGGTTCGTCCCTAGTTCAGGTTCGTCGTCGGCGTGCCAAGCGACGCTGTCGTCACCAGATCGGTAGAGATTCACGAGCACTGAGTTGAAGCGGGCAGACGCTCGTTCCTCGCATACTGCCTTGATCGCGCGCAGAGACGTTGTCCACGGTTTCGGGTCGAAGGCAACTCCAGAGTACGTGTATCGCCGGCCGGATTCACCGAACCACGCTGTCAGACGCGGCTGCAGAACTGGTCGGCCGAACATCTGCAACATCGGCTGCACCCACTCGACGTGCTCGAGCAGGTCAACGAGAAATTCGTGGGACTCGTCCAGCGCCCAAACCTCGTTATGGAGAATGGCGCTTCCGTCATATGGAAGCAGTTCTCGAGGACCGGTGGAGAACAGATTCGACATCATTTGATCAAAAATGTTAGTCAACCTGAGAGACGGCTGCGATGTGGTGAGCCATCAGTTCGCAGTAGGTGGCGATCTCCTCACGTGACTTACGCGTATAACTTCCCGACTCCAAGGCTGTTCCTGCCTCCATGGCGAAGTTGACCAGATGTGGCGGGGTGAGCGGCAAGCAATTTGCGATGAAGCGCAAGGTGGTGGCGATTGGTCGCCCGTTGGCACGCCAACGGGCAGCCAGGTTGGTGCCGTCTTTAGGTGACGGGGTCGCCAGTAGACCGGCCTCGACGGCTTCGGCAGCGTGGCCGAACGGGGAGATAGCCGCCGCATCATCGGGGATGTCCATGAAGATCGAAGCCGGCATCAGGGACAAGAACCATTCGGCGGGGACAACGACGGGCCGAAGATCTTCGGCGGCTTCATCGTCGTGATCACCATGCGGCACGAAGCTCACCAGAGCGTGTGCTCCCCGCTCTGTGATGCTGGACTGCACGAGAAGAACTTCGAACAACGTTTCGTCGGGGAAGAGGCCGAACATGGGCGCAATCGGCAGTTCACGCAGAGCGCCGGCCACAACGACACGCGGTGGACATGGGGCAGGGAAAATGGTGGTTCCTACTTTCTTCAGAGATATCCGAGCGGATTGTCGGGAGAGCGTGTCGGTTCGTTCTCGTCAGTGGAGCCGTTGCTCATCACCCCCGAGAGAGTCGAATCGGTGAGTACTCCGGTGAGAGGCTTGATGGCTGCAAGACCACTGAGCGCTGCGACAGGCTCGTTGCGACGGAGGTCGCGCTCGACCTGTGCTGCGAGGCGGCGCAGCTCGCGAGCAAAGGCCAGAACTGTGGCGGTGGAAAGGGGTCGTGGATTCTGGTGTGTGTCGTTTTCTGTCATGGGTTGAACTGAAGGGCCCTTTCGCAACCGATTGTCAGGCCGAGGCCATTGGCAAATAGCGGATTTCATCGACCGCGTCGCCGAGGCGACGTGAGAGACAGCCAGAACGAGCCACAGCGATCGTGTAGACCCCGTGAGCCCTCAGGTGCAAGGCGGCATCTTCGAATCGTCCGTCTCCGCTGGCGATCACGACGCGGGCGGAACGAAGGGCCTGCGGCTCCTCCACGAGGTCCTCGATCAAACGGATGTCAGCCCCATCGACACCGCGCCCGACCAGAAAGCGGGCCCCGGGCCACATGAAGCCGAGCTGCGGGGACTGGCGCCACGCGTTCACGCCCACGGCGACCACAATCTGGGCCTTGTCAAGCCGAACCACATTGGAGATGGCCCGGTAGGCGGCCTCAGCACCACGAGCAACCAATTCCGAACCGCCGCACAGGTTCTCGAGGTCGACCACCATGTGGAGACGGTCGACCTGGGTGCCACGCCCGAGTGAGAGCGAGTCGCCATGAGAGCCGTGGGCGCCGTCACCAAGATGAAAAGGCTTCTGCATCGTCACACCCGGAAGAAGCATGCTTCGACGGGCGGTTGTCAGAAAATGTCGGTGTCAGACCACCTGGTTGGTGCGACGGTCACGAACCACGATCTCTCGCACGAATCCATCAATGACCCCGATCACGCGACCCTCTTGCAGGCTGAAGCGGGAGTTCGCCCCTGTGGAGATCGGCTCATGTTCGAGTGTGAAAACCGTGACCTTGGGCTTGGAGCTCCAGAAGATCTCTTTGCGGCGCGACACACCGCTCGACCATTCGGCACCCTGCTTCGCCGCCTCGGTTTTGATACGCAACCATGTAGATCGAGAGCAGGTAAACGTTGCCTCTGTACCCGGTGGGAGCAATTCACTGCGTGGGCCGTCCGCCTCAGGGGCCCCTCTCAGACGCATCCCGTTCTCGGGCAGTTCATAGGCGGCCAAAAGACGCATGGTGTCTGGGCCGGGCCCCTCGAGCGCTATGGAGATCCGAAAACGAGTGCGATGGAAATTCATCAGTAGTACTTGCGAATGTATTCATATGCGCGATCAAAAAGATTTTGATCGTTGTGCAACTTGTACTTCAACAGCGTGAGCCGGAGCGCTCTCTGGACCTCTTTTTCTCCCGCATGAGTGAGTTGCCAGTCGTCGAAACGGACGGTCCTCACGATCTCATCGATATCGGTCACAACACGCTCAACAATGATCGGCGTTTGTTCATTGCGCACCTCGCTGAACAATTCTGTCAAGGCAGCTTTTCCGACCTCATCACGATCCTGCTCGGGATCATCGACTTCTGCATCGACGACGTCACGTGCCAATTCGAGCAACGCTTTCAAGAACTCGATGGACGTCAACAGTCCTTGTTCATGACGTTGGCGGAGACCTTCGAGTCGTTCTGACAGTTCCACGAACTTGGGTTCGTCGATTCGCTTGCGCAGCCGGGCGGAAATTCGGACTTCGACTTCCACGATCGACCGATCGGGATCCTTGAGCAACTCCCCCATCACATCGGCATCCATCACGAGTATCTCGATGTCATCACGCACGTTCCGCACCGCCACGTGGCGGTGTATCAACTCGATCGTCTTCGGCCCGAAGGCGTGCCACAGCAACTTTCCGTTTCCTGACACCGGGCGAAGCGACTCGTAGACCTGGCACAGCCATCGATAGTCGTCGACGTGGTCGTTCAAGATCGGATCCGGAGACAACGCCTCCCAGATTTGCATCAGCTCGTGCATTGCTTTCGCAAAAGCATCACGTTCGGTGTTCCCGGGCAGGCACTGTTGGGCGGCCATTAGGCCCTCCCAACCAAAGTCTGTTCGATCGACGTTCGGGAAGAATGACAATGCAGCCACCATCGCCGGTTGGAGCCGATCACGAAGCTCCGACAGGTTGGCCACGACCTTTTCCACACTCCGGTCATCGAATGCGAGGGCCTGGGCGACATCATCGAAGATGCCGAGATAATCGACGACCAGGCCGTGCGACTTTCCAGGTGCGGGACGATTCACGCGACAGATCGCCTGGAGAAGAGTGTGTTCCCGCAGTGGCTTGTCGAGGTACATGCACTGCAGATTCGGCGCATCGAAGCCGGTGAGGAGACGCGCCGTCACGATGAGAATCTTGAGGGGGTGACGCGGGTCTCGGAAATTGTCGAGAAGCCGCTTCTCTTCGTCTGAGGTCCTGCCGTGGGCGTCACGCCAGGCTTGTGGAACACCCTGACCCAGGGAGATGACGACAGCGCTGCACTCGGGGGGAAGAATCTGGTCGAGTTCCTGCTTGTAGAGCACGCACGCCTCTTGATCGATCGTCACGATTTGGGCGCCGAAGCCACTGGGCTCCACGTTCTGCCGGAAATGCTGTGCGATGTCTTGCACGACAGCACGTACACGAGCGGGGGACTTCACCAGCAAAGCGAACTTTCCTGCGCGCCGTGAGATTTCGGCACGATCGGCCTCAGAAAGATCTCTTACCAGTTCAGCAAACTCGTTGTCGAGCTCTGAGCGGTCGATTCGAAGGTCGACGGACCGCGGTTCGAAGTGGATCGGCAACGTCGCCTCGTCACGAATGGAGTCTTCGAAGGAGTACTTGCTGAGGTAGCCACCCGCATCATCGGGCGCACCGAACGCAAAGAAAGTGTTGTGATCGCGAGAGTTGATGGGGGTTCCAGTCAGGCCGAACAAGAAGGCATTCGGCAGCGCCGTTCGCATCTTCCGGCCCAGGTCACCCTCCTGGGTACGGTGTGCTTCGTCAACAAGCAAGATGATGTTCTCACGGTCATTCAGCACTCCATCTGCTTCACCGAAACGGTGAATCGTGGTGACGATCACTTTTCGGCTGTCGGCTGCGAGAAGATCCATGAGATCCGCCCTGGTTTCGGCTGACACCACGTTTTCGACCTGTGCCGCATTGAACACCGAGGTGATCTGCGAGTCGAGGTCGATGCGATCGACGACGATCGCCACCGTGGGGTTCGCGAGTGAGGGATGTGCGCGCAGCTTGTTCGCCGCAAAGACCATGAGAAGGCTCTTGCCCGAACCCTGAAAGTGCCAAATGAGACCCTTCTTGACCTTGCCGTCGACCACTCGCTCGACGATTCGGTTGACCGCCTCGTACTGCTGGTAACGACAGATCAACTTGATCATGCGCTGACCACGGTCGGTAGAAAAGGCGGTGAAGTTCTGCGCGATGTCGAGAACCGTGGCTGGCGTCATCATCTCCCGGACAGAGGCCAGAACGGCTCGAATACCGAGGTAGACGTCTTCTCCAGTGCGCCACGGTCCCCATTGGAGAACAGGCATCTGCACGGTGCCGTATCGCAGGTCCTTCCCTTCAGTGGCGAACGAAAAGACGTTCGGGACGAAGAACGACGGCAGATTCACCTCGTAATCGGCATTCACCTGAATTGCACCGTCGACCCATGTGACTGCTGGTCGGACTGGCGATTTGGCCTCACCCACCACCATTGGAATTCCATTGACGTAGCAGACGACATCAAACCGGCGTTCGAGGCCGGCCCCATGAGGAGAGAACGTCACCTGATTGGCCACAACGCACTCGTTGGCTGTCGGGTCGGCGAAGTCAACGAGACGGACTGTGACGTGCGAGCCGTCGGGCCCGAACGGCATGGTCTCATCGCCGCGCAGCCACTTGCTGAAACGCTCGTTCGCGCGTACCAGCCCCTCAGAGGACGCACCGAGAAGAAGTGTCCGGAGCTTGTAGATGACGTCATCGGCGTGCGACGGGTTTGCAGCGATGGACGGATTCAGGCGAATCAGCGCACTACGCAGCGACTGCTCGAGGAGGACATCGGACGTCGTACGAGCGAGAGACGGACCCGAGACAGGGGTCCAGCCAATAGTGCCAAGTTGGTCGACGAGCATCTGCTCGACGGAATTTGCCTCATTAAACGCAGTCACTGGCGCAATCCCCCGTTCAGCAATGCCATCCGCAGACCTCGGGATGAGTGAATAGCCGTGGAGGCACACACCAACTGCTGATCCATCGACGACAAGGTCTCAACAAAAACTCTTTGATCGGCTAGTGATGGCAAGATGAACGAAATCTTTAACATTTCCCTCTGTGTCAACTTACTTCGAGTCCCAAACGACACAAATGGCCGGTAATCAACTGAATTCAGAACTTCTGTCAGGAATATCGGATCAACTGATTCGCGCCTGGCACGTAACACGTGCGCATGATTGTTCACCCAACTTGGCCCCGCGACCAAATAAGCCTTTTGTGAATTGGCACTGACAAAGTCAATGGCATCTTCTCCGAGGAGCACCAACTCTTCATCAAAGATTGCTTCATCAATCCAACCAGTACGCCCCGTCGCTCCGTAGTACGGAACAATTCCAGCCCGCTTTGCTCGCTCCGTTGCACTAATCGGACGACGGAGATGATCAAGGACATCAGCGACATCGCCCAATCTAACTGCGTTACCAGAGGCAACGGACCTCTGGAAGAAATCTCGAATGAAGACCATCTTTCGAAGAGACGCGCTCTTTTGGAAATCAACTAGATATTCAACATGGGTGTCAATGGCGGAGAGGAGTTCTACCGCTCGGTGCTGCTCATCCAGACTCGGAAGTTCAAACTCATAGGGAGCAATGTCAGAGAAATTGATGTACGGGTTAGTTGAACCCTTGCTGAGCGAGATTGAATTCCGATGAAAACGCTCGGTTGACATGACGTACAGGAGGTAGCGAGGATCGAGACGTTCGGTTGCGGGCTCGAGGACAAAGGTCGTGTTCGCGCACACTCCCTCAAAGTCAGCCACCGCCACCTTTCGGAGATATGTCCGCCGGCTGCCGTACAGCACTTGTCCCGGCTGAAAATGAACATGAAATGCAGGCCCCAGATAACCGTCGCCAACACTTCCCGACCGGCGAACTCGCCAGTCATCCGAGTCCATGTGCTCACCCGCAACATAGCGTTCAATCCCGGATGCGACCGGATCGACTTTGTTCATTACCTTTCGCACGACATCGCCGAAGCGAACCACTTCTCGGTTCACTTTGTGCCTCCGAGCATCTCGGTAGCCTGAGCCATTGCCATCTTCAACTCTCGATGAGCATCCCGAAACCCAGCCACCGCAGATTCGATCGAGATACCGACCGTCGCGGTCTCGCGTTCGACATATCGATGGACAGTCAGGTCGAAATTCGCACGCGCAATCTCGTCGAGGGGCACGAGACGCGCGAAATGATCCACATCGTCCTCGGAACGATAGGCCGACAAGATCTTGTCTCGATTGTGCTCAAGAACATACGACTGCGCCCCCTGCTTCGTCACCTCGGCAACCGCATCAATGAACTGAATCTTTTCGCGGCGCGCTGAAGTCTTCTTCGAACGACAGATCACGATGCACGATTCCATCGGCGCGTTGTAGAACAAGTTCGGACCGAGCCCGATCACCGTGTCAATGAGATCGGCCTCGACCATCGCCCGTCGAATGGCGTACTCCTCCTTTCGGAACAGAATTCCGTGCGGAAAGAGGATCGCGCACCGGCCGGTCTCTGGGTCCATGCTCTTGGTGATGTGTTGAAAAAAGGCGTAGTCGGCACGTCCCTGCGGTGGGGTACCGAAGTCGTTGCGTCCCCAGGGATCACTCTCCCATTTGGAGCGGTTCCACTGACTGATCGAATATGGAGGGTTCGCCAGCACGACATCAAATGTCCGCAGTCGACCGTTTTCGATGAACTGTGGTTCCTCAAGAGTGTCAGCGCGCGCGATCTCAAAGTCTTCGATGCCGTGCAGAAACAGGTTCATCTTGGCGATAGCAGACGTTGTGGTGTTGATTTCCTGACCATAAAGGCGCAGATTTCGGTGTTCGAGGCCTTGCGACTGTAGGTGCTTTGCCGCAGACAGGAGCATTCCCCCGGTGCCACATGTCGGGTCGTACACGCTCTCACCAGACTCAACTCCGAGAAGGTCTGTCATCAGGTGGACGACCGTCCGGTTCGTGTAGAACTCCTGTGCTGTGTGGCCGGAATCATCAGCGAACTTCTTGATGAGGTACTCGTAGGCCTCGCCAAGTTCGTCCTCCGGGAGGTTCGCGACCCGCAAGTCGAACATGGAGAAGTGCTCGACGAGATTGCGCAGAGTCGAATTCGTCAAGATGTTGGTGTTCGTCCACTGGGCGTCACCAAAGACCCCCTCGAGACGGGGGTTCGAGCGCACAACAGCGTCCATTGCTTGGTGAATCGCGCGGCCCACTTCGTTGTGGGCCGCCCTGATGTCGCGCCAACGAGCCCCCGCTGGCACCTCAAACCGATGCTGTTCGGGGAGGCGTGCGAAATCTTCGTCGTTTCCTGAATGCTCGAGAGCGATCTCGTACTCTTCGTCGTAGACGTCACTCAAGCGCTTGAGAAACAAGAGCGGGAAGATGTAGTTCTTGTATTCGCCAGCGTCGATGGCTCCGCGCAGCAACGTTGCTGCTCCCCACAGGTAGCCCTCGATCTCGCGCTTGCTGATTCGCTTAGCGCTCATAGGAGACCCCTGTCGCGAAGCAAAGCAAGGACGCGCTGCTCAGACTCCTCGACCGCCTGATACGCCTTTTGGAGCTGCGCAAGTGCCTCATCTTTGGAGGGAAGTTCCTCTGCGACATGTTTTGTCACGAATTTCCCCACAGACATGTCTCCACCCTGAGCGATCACATCGTCGAGGTCGACGAGGCGCGCATACCGTTCGACATCAGAGAACTTGGTGTAGAGCTCGAAGATCTTCTCGACATGTACGTCCTCGAGGGTGTTCTGATTGCGGCCTTTTTGGAAGAGATCCGAGGCATCGATGAACAAGACTTTTTGCCGACGCTCTGTTGGTTTGTGTGCTCTGGCCACGACGATGCATGCAGGGATCGTGGCGCCGTAGAACAGGTTCGGGCCGAGTTCGATGACCGCTTCGAAGAGATCAGACGCCAGAACCTGCGAGCGGATACGACCTTCGGTGCCGCCCCGGAAGAGCGCACCGAGGGGCAGAACGACTGCGACACGGCCGGTACCGGGCGTCATTGATGCCAGCATGTGCTGCAACCAGGCCCAGTCTCCGTTGGAAGTGGGCGGGGTACCGGCCGTGTTGCGGCCCCAGCGATCGTTCTCCCAGAGTTCGTCGCCCCACTTCTCGAGCGAGAACGGCGGGTTCGCGATCACACAGTCAAATGTCATCAAGTGATCACGCTGGACGAACGCCGGCTCACGAAGGGTGTCACCCGTCGCGATGGAGAAGTCCTCCATCCCGTGAAGTATCAGATTCATCTTGGCGATGGCCGAGGTGTTGACGTTCTTCTCCTGCCCGAACACCTTTCCAAAGAGAAGCCTCGGATCACCACCTTCTTCTCTTACGTGTTTGACCGCTTCGATCAGCATTCCACCGCTGCCACAAGCCGGGTCGTAGATCGTCTCCCCCGGTTCCGGGTCGAGAATGTTGATCATCAACTCGACGACTCGGCGCGGGGTGAAGAACTCGCCAGCCTTCTTTCGGGTCTTGTCGGCGAACTTCTTGATCAAGAATTCGTAGGCATCGCCCAACATGTCGTTTGGCACCTGGGAAGTGGTGAGGATCTTTGAACTGAAATGTTCGACCAGATCTCGTAACAAGGAGTCGGGCACACGTGCCTTGTTGGTCCAATTGACGTCTCCGAACACCTGGCTGAGATTCACAGGGTTTGCGCGCTCGATTTCTCTCATGGCGCGTTTGATCGCCTCACCCACGTCGGAGTGTGCCTCACGAACGTCACGCCAGTGAGCCCCAGGTGGGATCTGGAAACGGTGTTGCTCTGGAAGTTGTGCAAACTCTTCGTCGAAGTCCGAGAGCGCAAGCGCAGCCTCGTATTCCTCGTCGTAGACGTCACTCAAGCGCTTCAGAAACAAGAGCGGAAAGATGTACGCCTTGAAGTCGGCCTTGTCGACCGGGCCTCGCAGAATGTCAGCTGCATCCCACAGCCATTGGTCGAGACTCTGCTCCTTACGTGATGGTTTCTTCGGCATGTGACGATCCGAGCGACTCAAGCGTCGTTCTCGGCGGCCTCCTGCTCCAGTTCTTCGACACGCTTCTCCAGAGCGGCCTCAATGAGATCCTCTGAAGCATCGACCGTGAGCTCGAGGAAGTCTCTCGGCCAACGGCTCGCGGCGCCGTCGAGAATTCCGCCGTATTGGTCGAGTTCAGCCGGGAAGATCGACGTCGACCCGTCCGTGTTCTCGGCAAAGAGAATCTGGACGAGCTTTCGAGCGTGATCTGACTTGTCCTGGGCGATTCGCAGCCGGAGACGGTTGATGAAATGCTCGCTGTGGGTCTCGACAATCACATTCCGTCCCGACGCCGCGCACTGAAGGAAGAAATCAGCCAGATCCGCCTCTAGTTTCGGGTGAAGGTGGAGTTCCGGCTGTTCCACGATCACAGTCGTTCCAGGATCGGCCAATAGGCACTGCATGAGCACCGGCAAGAGCTGTGAGAGTCCTTGTCCAACAGAACGAATATCGACGGACTCATCGGCGCTTGCGTTGTCGCGGGTCTGGACACGAATGATCGGGCGGTCGCGTCCTTGCGCATCAGCCAAAACCCCACGGGCGAGCCCGAAATGACCCAACCAACTGTTGAGAACACTCCCAAAGTCCTTTACAACGCAGTTGGCAGCCGAGACAGCGTCCGAGAAATCAACCTCGTGTGGGGGATATGGAAACTCATCGACTGTGTCTGCTTCCTGCTCCAGAACTGACACCGCGTGCTCACCTTTGCTGCCCAAGTGCCTCGGATTCTGATGAGGTCTCTCGGCCGCCGTAACGTCACGGATCGGACCCAGGTGGTACAGCTCCTCGCAGATTCGCGACAATTGAGTTCGGGCAGTTGAGAACAGAGAAAGAGTTTCTGGTTCATTCAAGTCTTCCTCGACCCCGAGACGAATGGGCTTCAACACAGGAAGCGAGGGTTCGTTGAACGATTCTTGGAGACGAGGAATCAGCACTTGTTTCAGCGATACGAGATCAACTTGAGCGAGGCTCAAGATCGCTCGGTCAATTTCACGCTCAGTCATGAAGTCGCGACCCATAGTGAGCTGAAGTGATCGTGCTGGAGACTCACGCAAAGTGGCAAATTCAAATTGGAGAATTCTGTCTAGGACAAAGTTCACCCGATTCTCCAATTGAGGCACAAGTGGATTTGGCGACTTGACAGAACCAAGTAGATCTACGATTTGTCCAGTGATGTCATCGGGAACATGGTTGACATACTCATCACCATTGACATCGGCAATTTTCTCAAAGAGACGGACTCCCAAATCCGAGTCTCGCGCCTGCGCCATCAGGGACGTTGCCGTGGCGGGTTCTGAATGACGACGCGCTGCAGAATGAATTCGTTCGACAATTTCGTGAAAGAAATCGACTCGTTCAAGTGGAATCGGGTGTGAGTCGAGTGACGCTCCAAAGAGCACGAACTCGAAAGATCTCATCAGGGGAACTTGCTCAGGGTCGATCGGAACGACCGTCATTTGCGAGTTGGCGACCTCAACGACGACGAACTTCTCCATACGTGGGTACCGCTTCGCCAACGCCAACGGCAACGAGTGCGAGACGTCGCTCTTGACATCAAATGACACAGTGACCGATGAGAGCTCGGAGACACTGTCGATTGCACGGTCCTCGTAACTGATCGAACGAATCACAGAGTCTCGGGATTTCTCGAGAATCTCGCCGCTATCACCGATGTCCGGACCGATCGACATGCGCCACGACGATCTCGGGGTCAGGATCTCGAGGGTTACGAGATCCTGTGGACTTGCCCCATGACTCAGGATTTCCTTGTAGGAACCGAGGCTGACCAAGTCCTTGTTCAATGAGACACGATCACCATTGACATAGGAGTTTGAAAGATGCTGTGCGGCAAGCAAGAGAGCCTGAAGTAGAGAACTCTTTCCGGAACTGTTCCGCCCCACGACGACCGTCAGCGGCTTGAACTCGACGTCTGCTGACCTGATCGACTTGAAGTTCGAGACACGCAGTTTCTGCGTTGAGTCATGTCCAAGTGGTTCAAATCGTTCTTCACGTGACATCAGCTGGCCAATCTTTCTACTTTGGAAGCCCTGACTCTCGCTAACTCACTCACCGCATCTTCAACGCGCGCGAACTCTTTGACATAGTCTCTTGGGCGGAGTGCCTGTCTGATCTGACGATTTCTGTATGCGTCGGCAAGGCTCCGTATCGGTGCGTCGATGTGTGCCCTGCCGAGCATCGATGACAGTGCTTGTGAGGACAGACAACGAATCGCTTCGAACTCAGAGTCGAGATGCTGAGCACGTAGAGGCGCATCATTGTCCCATTGGAGACCTGCACGTCGATGGTCACGTGCTGAGTAGCGCATCATCGCCTGAGCCAGCAGGAGTGTGTCTGAGTGCAGGACTGAGTAGCGACGGCTGAGTTCACCCTTGGTCATTGGAAATCGGAGCGACACCTGAAGAACGCGTGCGAATACGGCGGGTGCTTCGTCGTCTCGCAAGATGACATCATCAGTTCCAGCCAAGAATTCGTCTTCACCGACGAGCACGACTTCGAGAAGGTCGTCGGCCGGGTCAGGTTCGACGACGAGGGCAACAAATCTTGTTTCTTCGTTCCCGTCATCATTCGTGAAGGCAACTCGGCGAACATCGCCGATACGAAGTACATCGGTTTCGAGTGTCATTGCAGTTCGCCCGTGACCCGCGACGAGATAAACGGCTCTTGACCATCACATCTCATGGTGACTTGCGATCGCATAGAGATCGAGAAGCACGGTCGTTCGCTCATCGGCATCGATCTCGAGCTCAGCGAGTTGCCGCTGAACCTTGTCCTGGAACTGTTGGCGCAATCCGTGCACCCAAGCTCGGCTGTACGAGCGGAGCGGGCCGTCATCACCACCTCGGTGGAACTGAACGTTTTCTGCAATGGCGTCATCGGAGTCGAAAAGAACAGTGTCGTGGATCGAATCGTCTGACACTTTCCACGTTTTAGCGTGAAGGTAGCGGCGCTCGTTCGCGGTGAGCGAGTGCCATATAGCGAGTGCATATTCGTAGAGAACGTGGCGTTCGAGACCACTCTCGACGGGCGCATCGAGAGACTGGATCTCCCTCTTGGCTCGTGTGTCGTCTTCTGGGCGCTGATCATCGGGAAGAGGAATGTGCCTTGGTTCCCAATTTGTCAGAAGCTTGTCGAAAAAGGTGAAGAGTTCTTCTCTTGTCGGATTGTGAACATGTGCAAAGAGAATCTGGAGGATTTGTCTGAGGTTTACGTCGCCGTAGACGGGGCTTCGTCTGGTGGCCTTTGGGTTTTCTCTCATCTTCTCGATGTGCGAACAAGCGTTCGCCGCTTTGTTAAAAATGCCGCTTGGGCGTTGTTCGGAAGGAGTGCCTTGTTGGGATGCCTCGGGAGACTGGAAATAGATCCAGGTTCGTGGTCCGGTCTTGCGCGCCACGTGTGGTGGATGACTGAGGATTTCGTGGGCGCGCGACACCAGATTTTCGACGTATGAGCCATCACTGGCTTTTCTCAACTCGTTCGCGATGATGGTCGTCATCAGACGACGAAAGTCGGTGAGTGTCAATCCTTCGGCGGAGGCGGCGAGTGTCTTGTCTGGTTCGATGAGGTAGTGTTCGAGAACCGAGACAGAAGTTGAACTGTTGATCGGAGAGAGCAGAGCGATTCGTGCGATCTGAAATGCGTCGTCTGAGTCGATCATCTCGTGTGTCAGGCGATCACCGAGCTTGCTGACTGCAACTCCGGTACAGCGTCGGATTTCCCGCCACAAGGCGGAATCATCGCGCAGAGTGTGAAGCGACTCGTAGTCGGCTCTCAGGTCGTTGATCGTCGGTTCCATGAGCGAATTTCTCTGATTGCGCGAATGAGTTCGGAGTCACGTTCTTCGGTACAGAAGGCTTCTTCGAGGTCGCGAAATTGGACGGTGATCGTCAACGTCGCGAGGACAACTCCCCTTTTGTCGAGCCGGCATTTTGCTGGTCTGTGACTGGGTGGGTGCGGAGAATGGCGAGGCTTGTTTCGTCCGGGGGAAGCGGTCGACGATCGGATCAGGAGATGGAGTGGCTGGTGTGCTGGGGTGGAGTCTGGTGGAAGAGGGTCGAGGAGGAGCGCAGGATGAGCAGATCCAGGGTGAGTGGCATCGAAGGTGGCTCTTCGGGACGTGTACAACGTTCCATTGGGTTGCCAGTGCCACGTGGGGGAACCGTCAGCGCCCGGGGGTTCGTACAGACCGACGGCTTCCATCATGGTGGTCAGGTTTCGTAGTGCTGCGCCGGAGACTGTGGTGCCCATGAGGTGGGTCAATTCTAGTCAAGGTGACACGACCCAGAGTCAGGGAGCTTCTGCTCGGAATGCTCGTTCTGGGTGTGGTCTGTTAGCGAGGACATCCACGGCGTGCTGCTCGCTTCGCTTCGCTTGCACTTGTGATTGTCCGCGCTTGGAAGATCTCATTGATATAGGTCAGATCTTCCTTCGGAATCTGACAAAAGATGTTCGGAGGAGTCTTCGCTGAGATGTGCTTGATGAGGGAATAAAGGTTGCTAGATGTCCTCTATTAGTCCCTGCTTCCCCATCCACGGCCGGCGTTAGGGCGGTTTGTACCCTTGGAGCGCCGTGACTGAGTTGTCTGTTGATACCGTCGGACTGGCTGTGCCTGTTCATGGGCGGGGCTTGCGGGAGCACGTGCGGGTGGCGTCTGTGGACCGCAACCGGTTTCGTTTGCCTGGAGGAGGCTTCGTTGGCGTAGGTATCGGGGAGATGGCGTGGATCGAGGCCAGCCTGCCGAATCGGGCTCGTGGTGAGAACACCATCGGGGTGGGGCTGGAGGAGGCCAAGCAGCTCATCTCGGAGTTGATCGACGAGGCCTTGCTCTTCATTGACCCGGCTGGTGCGAGAGAGATCACGACGGAGTCGGGGGTGACTCGGACGGTGTCGGTGGAGGATCCTCGGGTGGTGCGGCTCGACTTGGTTCGTGATTTTCGACTGCAGGATCCGGCGAGGTTGACCGGTCTGCTGGATGGCCTTGCGAAGGTGCCGCGCGACGGGCGTGTGAAGGTTCGTCGGTTTGCCGATGGCCGCACCGGCGAGGCTGAAACGCTCAGGGTAGGGCCGGCAAGTTGGGCGGCGACGCTCTACGATAAGCACGCTGAGTCTGGGGGACTTGCGGATCGTGGTTCGTTGCGGGCTGAGTTTCGGTTGCGATCAAGACAGTTGTCGTCCGTCGGTGCTCAACAGCGTCATGGTGCGGTCGTCACGTTGTCTGATGTGAGTGAAGAACGTTGCGACGGCATGAGACGTGAGTGGTTCGATCGCGCTCGGTTCGGTTCGTGGGTCGGCGGTCGCCGAACAATTTGGGATGCATTGCGTGAGACCGAATTGAGTGACCGAGAGAAGATCTTCTTCGTTGGTTGGCTCCAGGCGAGAAACGACTCGGTGATCACGAGTATCTCGTCGAAGACCGACCGTCGTTATCGACGTCTGCTTGCGTCGCTGCCCGATCTTGATGGTGTCGGCGGTGATGTCACGATGCGCCTCAATTACGAGTTGGGTCACGAGGAAGTCTCGTAGGCGATCGCTCAGGCGAGGGCGTTTCTGATCTTGTCCCGGTCGGTCGGGCCAACCTGACCGATTCGTCTGAGAAGTGAAGTTCTCTGAATGCTGTGCAGTGTCGGTACGAACACTGTCGGATTCTTGAGCCCGGCTTCTTCCCACGTCGCGAGCGGAAATGCCCGGGGATCGTCGGGCTTGCCCGTCATCAGCGGCGCGATCAACACCTGATCTCCCTGAGTGCCGAGCACCACAACCGGGCGAATCTTCGCCTCTCTATTCACTGAGGAGACAGGTGCGAGCACAATCTCTCCGAAGCGATCGATCGCGGTGTCGTAGCGGCTGATGTCGCCCCTGTCGACTCGATGGCTGGCGTTTCGAGTGTGCGTGGCTTGGTGTGTCTGGCGCCGCTGCCGTGGTTGGCGCGCGATGACGGGGCGGTTCGGGTTGGGATTGATGGCGGCCCACATGGCACGGAGCTCGTCCGTGTTGGGGGCGATGGGCTCCGGCGACAGCCCGAGTTGAGATGCTTGCTCTTCGAGGGCAGAAAGCGGCCTGTGGCCTTCCTGGGCTCGGATGGCGCGCATCATCTGCACGTGTGCGGCGCGGACCTGTTGGTCTTCGGTGAGTTCTGCGAGCATGGCGAGATTCTTTGTGATGTACGGAAGATCCCGCTCGCCGATGATCTGAAGTGAGTGTGCGACGTCTTTGAGAGCTTCTTCTCGCCGGCCCAGACGCTGAAGAATCTCTGCTCGCAGAAGAACTGAGTATGGGCGGTATTCCATGGCGATGAATGAGTCGACTTCGACGAGTGCTTTTTCGAGGTCGGTTTCGATCAGACCGAGAACGAGCCGATGAACGATCCACTTGAGGTTTCCGTCTCCGTCGAACGTGTTCGACGCCAGAATCTGGCGACACGTCATCACCAAGAGTTCTTTCTGATCGGTCCGCTGCAGATATGAGGTGTACTGGAGGCAGAAACGTTGGCGCGGGGAGGGAATCTTGCGTTGCTTGTCATCGACAATAATGGTCGGCTTCTCGTTCGACAGTTGCGCACGGCGGTGGAGAGTTTCGAGTTTGGAGAGCAAACGGCCGACTGGTTCCATCCGCTCCACGCCGGGCGTCTCGGCCTCCATCGTGCGCTTGTTGGCATCGAGCACGAGACTGATCCAACGTTCCAGATGTGACGGATACGTGGACGTCTTGAGGTCGGAGAACGCGAGTGCCTCGTCGACATCGAGTACTTGTCGCATCTCATCGATGCGGTCGTGGTCTCGGTAGATCTTGGCCATCGCAAGGAGAGCAGTCGGAAAGGGGCTGTACTGGCTCACCCGGTCGGAATTGCACCAGGTGTGGATCTTGCCGAGTGATTCCTGAGCGGCAGCGATCATTTCATCTGTCACCCGTATGTCGGTGTCGGTGCAGGGCTTGATGTCGCGGTCGTAGAAGCACCAGGCGATAGCGAGACGAACCTCGGGCAATGCCCGTTGTTCGTCAGCGGCGTTACGAGCAAGTTCCAGTGCTCCCGCGACATCGCCTTGTTTTCGACGTGTCGACACTTGACGGGCGAGCTCTGGGTACGGCATCAGGGTGATCCTCTGCTCACAGCGTATGTTCCCGCTTGCGTCGCTGCACTTCCATCCACAATGCAACATCGGCGACCCTGAGAAGGGAGACGTCCTGCCGTGGCAGGTCAGAGCGGAGCTTCTCGAGATGTGTCCGGAGATCGAGTGACCTCATCGCGTCGTACCACGTCAACCACCAACTCTGTGGTCGGCCGATGAGGGACGCGACATCTCTGTCCCAGATCGGTAGCGAATGGGGGAATTTCGACGCCAACAACTTCGACGCAATCGTAGATCCGATGTTCGGAATGGCCATCAGAGCGTCGTGAAGATTGTGGAATCTCGAACCAGGCTCGAGATCACCCCGAACCAAACGCCAGATTGGGACAGCTCTGTCGTGAGGCGAGAATTCCGTGAACAGGGCTGTGGGCAGTTCGAGTAGCGCAGCGGGAATACCCGGTGCGACTTGGACACTCAATGACATCACTGCTGCGATGTCATTGCCGTCGAAGCCATGCATGTTCGAATGCCGCGAGTAGGTCTCGAAGTGTCGCCCGGTGTACAGACTGCCACCGAAATAGGTGTGCAGATCTGCTCTCACTTGTGCATCGTTCGCTCGAAGGAATGAGAGGAGGCCTATCGATGTCAATTCCACGGACCGCACTCCTCCTCCCGTGGCCAAGACTGATGAATGACGAGCGTCCGACGATGGCCTGATGACCGACCTCAGATCGTCAATCTCGAGAGTCGACATGTCGTTCATTGCGAGCGTGACGACCGATTCGACAAGTGCATCGTCTGCGCGACCGATGTAGCCCATGACACTTTCTGACGTGATCCGCGTGAGTTTGTCTCCCCAGAGATAGCCCTGTTCGGCGAGGCCGACGCGGTGAAAATTCGTGATCGCAACACGCGAACTCCCGTCTGCATACGTCTTCTTCGTGGTCAATCCCATCACTCGCCAATGTGTTCCTTGATCGGCGACAAGCACGACTGGGCGCTTCTTTCCCACGGCCTCGGGGTCTTCGAGTGGGTTAAGAACGTTCGCCCAGTGCAATTGCCCCGGTTTCAGTGACAGTCGCTCGTCCTCGGGCTTGTGTGCTGAGAGAGTTGTCGCTTCTCCCTCGACAGGGAGCAAATGACAGGCCGTCACGACGATGCGGCCAGTGGAGTTCTCGGTTTCGATTCGAACATGCGAGCCGACCACCGCACCAGCCGGCACGAGCGCCGCGGAAATCACTCCTCGGGGCTGGTCGGCCCCGAGACGGCGCCACGTGTAGTCGCCGTCAGTGTTGACCGAGGTCAACTCACAATGCCACGTGCGCATCACACAGCCTCAGACTGGGGAACACCACCGCCTGTGATGCAATTGCGCGAAACAACAATTCGGAATACACGAGCAATATACATTGGGCCTCCTGCCATCGTTGGAAGGAGGCTTCGAGGGGGTTACGTCAGTTTTTCACGAGAGTTTCTCGCCGAAACTGACCGACAGGAGAACTATTGGCGGGCGAGGTCCTTGCGGCTCGCGAACTTGGCCTTGCGGTAGTCCTTGTTCATGAGCGCGATCACATCGATCGAGATCTCCTTTGGGCACGCGGCCTCGCACTCACCGTGGTTCGTGCACGAACCGAAGTGCTCGTCCATCGTCTCGACCATCGACTCGACACGACCCCACCGCTCGGCCTGACCCTGCGGGAGGCGGTTCAGGTGGGCGATCTTGGCCCCGGTGAACAGGTTCGCCGCCCCGTTCGGGCATGCGGCCACACAGGCG
>Ga0194122_10002126_pt1 | contig 22357 bp, 21 predicted proteins | sample TA2MahCa10mmetaG_FD_155487 | JGI IMG/M metagenome (GOLD analysis project Ga0194122, IMG submission 155487) | Freshwater microbial communities from Lake Tanganyika, Tanzania - TA2015021 Mahale Deep Cast 10m | ecosystem: Environmental > Aquatic > Freshwater > Lake | place: Tanzania: Lake... | reverse complement strand
GAATGAAGAAAAACGGTCGCTGTCCTAAAGGAGAATATTATTGCTACACTAATAAAATGTGTAAAGCAATTCCTGCTGGATTTATGGTTGATCCTGAGGGAATGCTTCGTAAAGAAAATGGTGCGTCGATTGATGAGGGTGCTCGTATTCCAAAAAAACCAGGACAACCAGATAAATCTGATAAGCACTCAGATCTCTATACAGATGAAGATCCAAAAGGAACAATTCATGGTCTCGGTTTTAAAGATGTTCAGACTGCGAGACAGAGTGTATCAAAAATAAGAAACTCTGGAAGATCTCATGCTCATAAAATCCAAGCAGCAATTGCTATGGAGCAAAGAGCAAGAGTGGCAGGAAAAACTTCGGAAGCTGCTGTTTACAGAAAATTCATTAACTCGATGAAAAAGAAAACAAAATCAATGAATGAAGAAGGTCTCCGTGATTGGTTTGGTAAATCCAAATCAAAAGATGGTAAAGGTGGTTGGGTTAATGTTGTAACTGGTGGCACTTGTGCGAGCGATGAACCAGGTGAGGGAACACCAAAATGCGTCTCCTCTGCAAAAAGAGCAAGTATGACACCAGCAGAAAGACTATCCGCTGCAAGAAGAAAAAAGGCAGCAGATCCTGGACAGCAACAAAAGACAGGTGCTGCAAAGCCAACTTATGTCTCAACTGATTCACCTAGAGAAAAAACACGTAAAGAAGAAATAGATTTAGTAAGTTTAATTGAAAAAAAACTTTGTAATCATACCAAAGAAGGTGTTGATTGTCCATGTCACGGAAAAAATAGGTGTCCAGTAGTGTTAAAATCAAAAGATCACGAGTACTCTATGGTTCGTTCAGAACTCTCTACAATTATGAGTGCTGCTAAGAGACTTAAATCCAAAATGGCAAAAGGTGAGGGTAATGTGGAGGCATGGGTGCAGTCAAAAATTACAAAAGCTGCTGATTACCTAGATAGTGCAGCAGACTACGTTGATAGTGGAGAAATGAACGAAGAGTCGGATAAAAAAGGTAAAGGTAGCGGTACAAAAGATGCTTGCTATCATAAGGTTAAATCAAGATACAGCGTTTGGCCTTCTGCATATGCCTCTGGAGCACTCGTAAAGTGTCGCAAGGTAGGTTCTGCCAACTGGGGAAATAAATCTGAAGAAAAAATCACAGATAGAATTCTAAATGATATTTTATCCGAAAAGTGTTGGCCTGGTTATAAAAAGAAAGGCATGAAAACGATGTTTGGAAAGCGTTATCCAAATTGCGTAAAAAAAGAGGATGTGACAATTGAAGATGCAGAAGGAAATACTTTTGCAGAGGTTGTTGATCTGATTAAACCAAAACCGATTAAAGGATTTAAATCTCAAATAGAAGAAGCAACAAGACTTCAGGCACAAACTGGAAACGTAGTTGCAGTAACTTTATCTTGGAGAGGAAAATATTATTCTCTTAAAATGTTTTTCCCCCAAGTAAAAACCCCAACTAAAAAAGAAATAAATGATGAACTTCAAAAAGTCTACCCAGGATCTATAGTTTTATATCATACTATTTCAGAAATTCAACCTGGACAACCATTGATACAAGCATTTGGTCCTCAAGGAAGAAGTTTTGCATCTCCAGGTCCAAGTAAAAATTATGTGAAGACAATGGGGGAAGAAGTTGCAGCATGGCAACGTTCTGCTGGCAAGAACAAGGAAGGTGGACTCAACGAAAGGGGGCGCAAATCTTATGAACGTGAGAATCCAGGAAGTGACCTTAAAGCACCATCAAAAAAAGTTGGAAATCCCCGTAGAAAAAGTTTTTGCGCTCGTATGTCCGGAATGAAAAAGAAACTAACATCATCAAAAACAGCAAACGATCCCAATTCGAGAATTAATAAATCACTTAGAGCCTGGAACTGTTGATTTAGAGTTGATTCATTATGTCAAATGATGTTTATCTTGGTAATCCGCTTTTAAAGAAAGCAAATACACCTATCGAATTTACGCAAGAACAAATTCTTGAATTTGTCAAGTGTAAAGATGATCCTGTTTACTTTGCAAATAATTATGTAAAGATTGTAACTCTGGATCACGGTCTGCAAACTTTCAAACCGTATCATTTCCAAGAAAAGTTAATTAATAATTTTCACAATCACAGATTTAATATCTGTAAGATGCCAAGACAAACTGGTAAGTCTACCACTGTGATATCTTTTTTATTGCATTATGCTGTTTTTAACGATAATGTCAATATAGGTATTCTTGCAAACAAAGCTGCAACAGCAAGGGAACTTCTGGATAGGCTCCAAACTGCATACGAAAATCTTCCAAAGTGGATGCAACAGGGTATTATATCTTGGAATAAGGGATCTCTTGAACTTGAAAATGGATCTAAAATATTAGCAGCATCTACTTCGGCATCTGCTGTCCGAGGAATGTCATTTAACATTCTATTTTTGGACGAATTTGCTTTCGTTCCAAATCATATTGCAGATTCTTTCTTTGCGTCAGTTTATCCGACTATTACTTCTGGTAAGCAAACCAAAGTTATTATAGTTTCAACTCCACACGGTATGAATCATTTCTACCGAATGTGGCATGATGCCGAAAAAGGAAAAAATGAATACGTTTTTACTGATGTTCATTGGAGTGAAGTTCCAGGTAGAAATGAAGAGTGGAAAAAACAAACAATTGCTAACACATCAGAGTCTCAATTTAAAGTTGAATTTGAATGCGAATTTTTGGGGTCAGTTGATACTCTGATAGCACCATCTAAACTTAGAAATTTAGTCTACGATCAACCAAAGACTCGTAGTGCTGGATTGGATGTTTATGTAGATCCAGAAGAAAACCACGACTATCTAATTACGGTTGACGTTGCAAGAGGGGTTGGTAATGACTATTCGGCATTTGTTGTATTAGATATAACTCAATTTCCACATAAAGTTGTTGCAAAATACAGAAATAATGAGATAAAACCAATGCTATTTCCAAGCATTATTCATGAGGCAGCTACTGCATATAATAATGCATATATTTTATGTGAAGTAAATGATGTTGGAGATCAGGTTGCTAGCATTCTGCAATATGATTTGGAATACACAAACTTATTGATGTGTTCAATGAGAGGAAGGGCTGGGCAAATCGTAGGACAAGGTTTTTCTGGAAAGAAAACTCAACTTGGAGTTAAGATGTCAAAAACAGTGAAAAAGGTAGGATGTCTCAATCTTAAAACAATGATTGAGGAGGATAAATTATATCTCAATGATTATGAGATAATTGCAGAATTGACAACATTTGTCCAGAAACATAACTCATTTGAAGCTGAGGAAGGATGTAATGATGATTTGGCAATGTGCTTAGTGATATATGCATGGATAGTTGCCCAAGATTATTTTAAAGAATTGACGGATCAAGACGTTAGAAAAAGGTTGTATGAAGAACAGAAAAATCAAATAGAACAAGATATGTCTCCATTCGGATTTATCTCAGATGGTTTAGATAGTAGTAGTTTTGTTGATGCAGATGGTGATAGGTGGTTTGTTGATGAATATGGCGATCGTTCTTACATGTGGGAATATATGTAAATGGACTTAGATAAACAAATACGACTTGGACACTTACTTCTTACAGATAGAAAATGTAGATCTTGTGGTGAGGTCAAAAACCTAATCGATTGTTTTTATAGAACAAGAAAGGATAGAGGTCCAGTTGCATCATCTTTTGCTTATGAATGCAAAGAATGTTCAATAAAAAGAATTATAGAAAATAAAAAACAATTTCCATCATCAGTCAGAGAATGGGAATATCCAGACTGGTAATAAATATAATTCACGGCCCATTTCCGCCACGTAAACTCATTTTTTAATAAATAATTTTTAGTTAACTGAGATTTACGGAGAAAAACATGGCGACTCCTCAATTATCTCCAGGCGTACTCGTCCGAGAGGTTGATCTAACAGTAGGAAGAGCTGATAATGTTTTAGATAATATTGGAGCAATTGCGGGTCCTTTTGCTCTTGGTCCAGTTGAAGAACCTATTGACATTACCACAGAACAAGAACTTATCAATGTCTTTGGAAAGCCTCTTTCCACGGACTCACAATATGAGTATTGGATGAGTGCATCGTCTTTCCTTTCATATGGCGGTGTTCTTAAAGTAGTTAGAGCCGATGATACCTCACTTGTGAATGCAAATGCTATTCGCAATTCTTCTGGCGTCTCAACTGCCGGAGAACCAACACTTAAAATTAAGAATTTTGATGATTATGAAGCAAATTATGCAGATGATATTGCTAACTATATTTTTGCAGCAAAGAACCCAGGAACATGGGCAAATAACTTAAAGGTTTGTGTCATTGACGATAAAGCAGATCAAATTCTTCAAGTTGGTGCTGCTGCTACCGCTGCTGTAACAGTTGGAACTGCAGTAACAACATCACTTACTAATGTTGTTTCTGCTGGTGTCGGAAATACTTCACTTTTCAGTGGATATCTAAAAGGAATTGTTACTGGAATTGGTGCTAGCACAGTTGATGTGAAGATAACTTCACTTGTTGCAACAAATGGAACTCAAACAGCAGTTACTTATGCACCAAATTCAAGACTACAATCATTTAAAGCTGCTACAAGTGGTGGCAACCTAACGGTTTCCTTTATCAATAGTGGTGGATCTGGAATTGCAACAGCCACAATTAATACTGGCACTACTCCAATTTTAGATTGGTATGATGAACAAGTTCTAACACTAACCAATGGATCCATCTATTGGAACTCAATTGCTCCTAAACCAGGAACAACCCAACATGCTGTAAATAGAAATGGTAAGAGTGACGAAATTCACGTAGTTCTTGTAGATGATCTTGGAACAGTAACTGGAATTCAAGGTAATCTTTTAGAAAAACACATTGGACTATCAAAAGCATCAGATGCTATCTCGGCAGTAAATTCTCCACAAAAAATATGGTGGAAAAATTATCTTGCAGTATATTCAAACTATGTTTATGTTGGAGACAACCCATCCGATGATCTAAATGTTAATGAAGATGTGGTTCCTGTTGGATTTAGTGGTGGATTTACTCCATTCACGACTGCACAGGGTCTCTGGAATCAGGATGCCCAAAGCAGAACTTATAGTGCTATCGGTAACGTCACTTATACTTTAAGTGGTGGAAATAACTATACTAATGGAATGACAGCTACCCTAGGAAATCTGATCACAGCATACAATCTCTTCTCAAATAGAGATGAGGTACAAGTTGATTATCTGATCATGGGTCCTGGATTGGGAAATAAGTTTGAATCACAAGCAAAAGCAAATCATCTGATTTCTATTGCCAATCAAAGAAAAGATTGTATTGCCGTAATTTCACCACATCGCGCAGATGTTGTGGATATTACCAATTCAGATACCCAAACTGATAATATTCTAGAATTCTTCTCTCCACTTTCTTCTTCATCATATACAGTATTTGATAGTGGATATAAGTACACTTATGATAGATTTAACAATAGATTCCGTTACCTTCCCTGTAACCCAGATGTTGCTGGATTGATGGTTAGAACAAGTATTGCCGCATATCCATGGTTCTCTCCCGCTGGACAGCAAAGAGGAATTCTGAACAATGCGATCAAACTTGCATACAATCCATCAAAAGCACAGAGAGACCAACTTTATCCACTAAGAGTTAATTCGATTATTAACAAACCCGGAATTGGAATTCTACTTTTTGGCGATAAAACCGCACTTGGATATGCGTCTGCCTTTGACAGAATTAATGTTCGCCGTCTCTTCTTGACCGTTGAACAGGCTCTCGAAAGAAGTGCTCAGGCTCAACTATTCGAACTGAATGATGAAATTACCAGAGCAAATTTCAGAAACATTGTTGAGCCATACCTCCGCGATGTTCAAGCAAAGCGCGGTCTTTACGGATTCTTGGTAGTTTGTGATGCATCAAACAATACTCCTGATGTTATTGATAATAATGAATTCAGAGCTGATATTTACCTGAAACCCGCCAAGTCTATTAACTATGTCACACTTACCTTTGTTGCTACTAGAACAGGAGTAAGTTTTGAAGAAGTTGCTGGTACTGTTTGATTTTAATTAAAACAAAAACAAGGAGGAACTAAAAAATGGCAAACTCTATTCAGGATTTCAAATCAGCACTTATTGGTGGTGGTGCTCGTCCCAATTTATTTGAAGTAACTATTCCAACTCCACCCAGTGGAGTAACTCTAACTGCCAACTTCCCTATTCTATGCAAAGCAGCAAATCTTCCTGCATCAACTATTGGATCTATTGATGTTCCATTTAGAGGAAGAGTATTTAAGGTTGCTGGTGATAGAACATTTGATACTTGGTCCATTACTGTCATCAATGATCAAGATTTTCTTATCAGAGATGCTATGGAAGCTTGGATGCAATCAATTGGACAATATGCAGATGGCAGTGGTGCAACTGATCCAAGTACTTATATGTGCAACGCATATGTTAAGCAGTTTAGGAGAGGTAATAGCACCGTTGGAAAAAATACCCAAACTGGTTCTGGTTTAGAAACTGCTGCCACATATAAATTCTACGATATTTTCCCAACAAACGTCAGTGCAATCGACCTCTCATATGATAGCTCTGATCAAATTGAAGAGTTTACTGTCGAATTCCAAGTTCAATACTGGACTCCCTCTACTGAGGAATCATAATAAATAGAGGAAGGTAAAATTAAAAAATAAATTATGGCAAGACTGTTTGGTTTTTCAATTGAAGATAAAGAGCCATTGCCTCAGACTGCGGTTTCCCCCGTTCCTCCCAATAATGAGGACGGGGTTGACCACTACATGAGTAGTGGCTTTTTTGGTTCATATGTAGATCTGGAAGGTGTTTATAGAACAGAATTTGAATTAATTAAAAGATATCGTGAAATGGCGCTTCATCCAGAAGTTGATAGTGCCATTGAAGATATTGTAAATGAAGCGATTGTTTCGGATAGCAATGATGTTCCGGTGCAAATTGATCTAGACAATCTAAATGCTAGTGATGGGATAAAGAAAAAAATACGTCAAGAATTTAAATATATTTTAGATCTTTTAGATTTTGATAAAAAATCTCATGAAATTTATAGGAATTGGTATATTGATGGTAGAATCTTTTACCATAAAATTATAGATTTTAAAAATCCTCAAGAAGGGATTAAAGAACTTCGATACATTGACGCAATGAAAATGCGTTATGTAAGGAAAGAAAAGAAAAAAGATAATGATAGTAGATTAAGAAATATTCAAGTTATTCAAACTGATAATCCTATGGATTATGAGTTTCCTGAACTAGAAGAATATTTTATTTACAATCCAAGAACAATTTACCCATCAGCAAATCCAGGTCAAACTGGTGCTAGTCAGGGAATTAAAATTGCAAAGGACGCCATTACCTATTGCACATCTGGACTTGTAGATAGAAATAAAGGAAATACATTATCTTATCTACACAAAGCAATTAAATCTCTCAATCAACTTCGCATGATTGAAGACTCTCTGGTTATCTATCGTCTGTCACGCGCACCAGAAAGAAGAATTTTCTACATCGATGTGGGTAATCTTCCCAAGGTCAAAGCAGAACAATATCTGCGTGATGTCATGATGCGTTATCGTAATAAGTTAGTTTACGATGCAAGTACTGGCGAAGTTCGTGATGATAAAAAAATGATGGCGATGCTTGAAGATTTCTGGCTTCCAAGACGTGAGGGTGGTAGAGGAACGGAAATTACAACTCTCCCCGGTGGACAAAATCTTGGGGAAATCACTGACATTAATTATTTTCAAAGTAAACTTTATAGATCTCTAAACGTTCCACCATCTAGAATGGATGGAGAAGGTGGATTTAATCTTGGCAGATCATCCGAAATTCTACGGGACGAGTTAAAGTTCACCAAATTTGTTGGTCGTTTGAGAAAAAGATTCTCAAATGTGTTTAATGATATGCTAAAAACTCAACTGATTCTCAAAAATATAGTAACCACAGAAGATTGGGAAATCATGAGTCAGCATATTCAATATGACTTCTTATATGATAATCATTTCTCTGAATTAAAAGATGCGGAATTGATGAACGAAAGACTGACGATGGTTGCAACAGCAGAATCATATGTTGGAAAATATTTTTCTCAGGACTATGTGCGTAGAAAGATTCTTCGCCAAACTGATGAAGAAATCATTGAACAAGATAAGTTGATCGAAAAAGAAATTAAAAATGGTATTATTCCAGACCCAAATACTTTAATCGATCCAACAACTGATGCCTCAATGAATTCAAATGCATCTATGGATTTGGGAGCACCTATTATGGAACCAGATCTAGAATCCCAATCAAAGGTGGTTAAACCGCCAGAAATGCCCAACGGGGGTGAAATATAAATACAACAGTCATTCATTAATGAATTAAAATGGAAGAACTCTTAGATATGATTGTTACTGATGAATCCCCCATTCAAATCAGTGATAAAATTAAAGAACTTCTCTTTGCAAAATCAGCGGAGAAAATCGATTCTTTTCGTCCATCAGTAGCATCTAATATGTTTGATGAGGATGAAATTGAAGATTTTGGGGAAGAATAATAATAATTAATAAATAACTAAAAGTGTACTATAAAAAATAATGGCTCATAGACCAGTTGGATCTGGATCCTCGTTTGCATTTACTGCAGGTGCTGCATCCACATCATCTTCTTTTTCAGTTCAATCAAGTGTTTTGAGAGTTACTGCTGTTAGTGGTGCCGCCCATGTTTTAATTGGAGGTAATCCATCAGCGACAAATGCAGACTATTTTGTAGCATCAGGGCAAACAGTTACTCTTGCTCTTACCAAAGCATCAAATCGTGTTGTTGGAGTTACAACAGGATCCACGACAACCATTGTCGTTCCAGAAGGAACACAAGTTCCTTTTGGTGTAGGTGATTATGTAAGTCTATCTGCAAGTGGACAATCATATTATGATTTTACTCACAAACAAGTTTTGTCAGTTGATACTTCTTCTGGTGTCAATGGGTATTTCCAGACAAGAATGATCGTTGATCATAACAGTACCGGTATTGCAACGGCATTTGTATCACCAGATTCAACCGTTTCTTTATCAAACAAAATTTCTGCATATGGGGTCGGTTCAGGAACTTTATACCATCAACAAGTTCAAATCACAGGAGACGCTTAAAATGAAACTTATTAGAGAAGAGATCGAAAAAGTAGAAGTTCTTACTGAAACAGTAAACGGCAAAAAAACTCTCTATATTCAAGGACCTTTCCTACAAACTGAACAACCAAACAGGAACAATAGAATCTATCGTATGCCTGTTATGGAAAGAGAGGTAAAGCGTTATACTGAACAATATGTAAACAAGGGTCGTGCTCTTGGAGAACTTGGTCACCCTGATGGACCTACTGTAAACCTTGATAGAGTCTCGCACAAAATTGTTTCTCTTGAACAAAGAGGAAATGATTTTATTGGAAAAGCACAAATCCTATCAACTCCAATGGGTAAGATTGCAGAGTCACTTCTTAAAGAAGGAGTTACTCTTGGCGTTTCTTCTCGTGGTATTGGTTCAGTAAGACCAACAAAAGAAGGATATAATGAAGTTGGTGAAGATTTTATGCTTGCAACTGCTGCTGATATTGTTGCTGATCCTTCTGCCCCTGATGCTTTTGTTCAAGGTATTATGGAAGGCAAAGAGTGGGTATGGGATGGTGGCATCCTAAGAGAAAAGTATGCAGAAAGGGCACAAAGACGTATTAATACGCTTGTAGACCAAAGAAAACTTGAAGAGCATAAATTAAACTTATTTAATGATTTCTTAAATAGTCTTTGAAATTATTAAAATATAAATAAATATAGATTTCATACAGGAAAATCGGAGAGTTCAAATGTCTCGTGGTAAAAATTTACAAGAAATGGAAGTAGGCACTAAGCAATCCAAAACTGCTGTCAATGCCAGTGCGAAGCCAGCAGATTCAATGGATACGTCAGGTGCCGGATCTTATGAAGATCTAGGAGGTCCTACCCCACAAAACTATAAGCCAGATGATGATTCAGCAAAGTTGAAAACACCTGGCACAACTTTAAAGCAAGTTAGAGATGTGGTTAATAAGGGCGCATCTGCTGCAGACCCAATCAAGGGTATGAAAGAAGAAGAAGAACTTGAAGATGAAGATCTTATTGAAGAAGAAATTGATGAAGATGAAGAAATTTTAGAGGATAAAGAAGAAGAGGAAGATGAGGAAGAGGGAGAAGAGGAAGATGAGAACGAAGAAGAGGAAGAAGTGGTAGAGGAAGAGTTTGACATTGAAGAAGATGTTAATGCTCTCCTAGAAGGTGAAGATCTTTCCGAGGAATTCCAAGAGAAAGCACGCATTATCTTCGAAGCTGCTCTTCGCTCAAAAGTTTCCGACATTAAGGAATCCCTAGAAGAGCAGTATGCAGCTGCTCTTCTAAAAGAAGTAGAAGTAATTAAAGAAGCACTTTCAGAGCGTGTAGATTCTTATCTAGAGTACGTCTCTGATGAGTGGTTCGCTGAGAACGCACTTACAATCGAGCACGGTCTCAAAACTGAAATGACTGAATCATTCCTCCAAGGAATGAGAGGACTTTTTGAAGAACATTATGTAACAATCCCTGAAGATAAATATGATGTGCTTGAGAGCATGGTAGAAAAACTTGATGAAATGGAAGAAAAACTCAACGAGCAAATCGAGAAAAACGTCTCCCTTAACAAGCGTCTCGCAGAGTCGGTTGCTGATGGGATTTTAGATCAAGTCTCCGAAGGTCTCGCACAGACACAGAAAGAGAAGCTAGCTTCACTTGTTGAAAGTGTTGAGTTTGAAAGTGAAGAAGAATATCGTGAAAAACTGGAGACTTTAAGGGAATCATATTTCCCAACAAAGGGCATCTCTCCATCAGCTAAAACAGAAACCTTGTCTGAAGGTGTAGATTCTGCACCTGAAACTTACTCTGGTTCTATGGAAAGATATCTAAGAACTCTTGGTAGTTTTAGCAAAAATAACTGAATTTAATATTAGTCAAACGTAAACATTCACAAAAGGTAAACGCAAATGTTCCATTCAGAGCATCTGCAGGAAAAGTGGGCTCCACTCCTCAACTATGAGGGTCTTGATCCAATCAAAGATTCCCATCGTAAGGCGGTAACCGCTGTCCTGCTAGAAAACCAAGAAAGATTTTTAAGAGAGCAATCCTCTTTTGAGAGCGCAGGTTCATTCCTAACAGAAGCACCAACCAACGCAGTTGGTAATGGTGGATTCACCAGCGCAGGTGGAACCAACACCGCAGGTTTTGATCCAGTTCTAATCTCACTCATTCGTCGTTCAATGCCCAACTTGGTCGCTTATGACCTCGCTGGCGTTCAACCAATGAGTGGTCCTACTGGACTCATCTTCGCAATGCGTTCACGCTACACCAGTCAGAGTGGCACCGAAGCTTTCTACAACGAAGCAGATACCGCATTCTCTGGTCAGCCTGCTGGTCTGGACGACGCTAATGGTTTCAGCGATGCTATCGCTGGTATGGGTACTACTGCACAGGCAGGTTCAAACCCAGCACTGCTCAACCCAGTTGGCAGCGCAAACTCAACCGGTTACAACGTTGGTCAGGGTCTAAGAACTGATTCAGCTGAGAACCTTGATGGTGTTGGTGCAGATGCATTCAACCAGATGGCATTCTCGATCGAGAAAGTCACCGTTACTGCAAAGTCACGCGCTCTGAAAGCTGAGTACTCACTAGAACTCGCTCAGGACCTCAAGGCTATTCATGGTCTGAATGCAGAAGCTGAGTTGGCAAACATTCTGTCAACTGAGATTCTTGCAGAAATCAACCGTGAAGTCATCAGAACCATCTACAAGGTTGCTGAGCAAGGTGCAGTTCAAAACGTTGCAACTGCTGGTGTATTCGACCTCGACGTTGACTCCAACGGTCGTTGGTCAGTTGAGAAGTTCAAGGGTCTACTCTTCCAAATCGAGCGTGATGCTAACGCAATCGCACAAAGAACTCGTCGCGGAAAGGGCAACATCATCATGTGCTCTGCTGACGTTGCTTCAGCACTGACCATGGCTGGTGTTCTCGATTACACCCCAGCACTCAACGCTAACCTCAACGTTGATGACACTGGCAACACCTTCGCAGGTGTTCTCCAAGGTAAGTACAGAGTATACATCGATCCATATTCTGCAAACCTCACCGCCAGCAACACTGCTCCTTCTAACCAGTACTATGTTGTTGGTTATAAGGGTTCCAGCCCATATGATGCTGGTCTGTTCTATTGCCCATATGTTCCTCTCCAAATGGTTCGTGCCGTTGGTGAGAACTCCTTCCAGCCCAAAATTGGCTTCAAGACTCGTTATGGTCTTGTTGCTAACCCATTCGCTGAAGGAACTAACCAAGGTGGTGGTGCTCTTCGTGTTAACCAAAACCGTTACTACAGAAGAGTTGCTGTTAAGAACCTCATGTGATCCAATTTCACATGTAAATTCTGGGGGGTCTCAAAGACTCCCCTTTTTTTATCTAAATATTTAAAAAAACATGACCAGGGCACAGATTGATAATAGAAACTTTTTATCACCTACTGGGTTTAAGTTTACTTTAACAAGAACACCTAAGGTTGCATTTTTTTGCAATCAAGCAAATATTCCAGACTTGACACTGGGAGTTGCAGTTCAACCAACATATCTAAAAGATATTGATACACCAGGAGATAAAATTTCTTTTGGTGATTTATCACTTAGATTTCTTGTTGATGAAAATTTAGAAAACTACATGGAAATCCAAAATTGGATTCGTGGATTGGGATACCCAGAAAAACTAAGTGAGTTTGCAGATTTGCAAAATTCAGGAACAGTTCAAGGAAATTATGCAAAAGATCGCCAAAACATATATTCTGATGGAACTTTACAAGTATTAACTAGCAGTCAGATTCCAAATTTCCAAATATCATTTAAAGACTTATTTCCATATTCTTTATCAACAATGACATTTGACGCAACAGATACTGATATACAATACTTTACAGCAGACGTAAGTTTCAAGTATACTATCTACAATATAGTAGATCTTAGTGGCAATTCTCTATGAGTTTAGACCTTGATATGATTCAAAAAATGTGGGAGCAGGACTCTAAGATTGATATGGACAATCTTCACACAGAGTCTACAAATATTCCAGTTCTCCATTCAAAATATTTTGACTTATATAATACCATTTTTCTTTTAAGAAAAAAAGCAGAGCAACAAAAAAGAAATATTAGACACGAAAGATATGAGTACTATTCTGGAAAAGCAGATCCTGATGTTTATGTGGAGAATCCATTCCCTAAAAAAATTAGGGATAAGGACACTATGCAAAAGTATTTGGACGCGGACGAAAAACTTTCAACGGTTTGTTTAAAGATTGACTACTATGACACGATGCTTGTTTATATTGAAAGCATCTTAAAAATGATACAGAATAGAACCTATCAAATTAAAAATGCTATTGAGTTTATGAGATTCAACTCTGGACTAGGGTAAATAAATATTCATAGCAATTATGATGCTATGAGTGACGTAATAATTGAAAAGAAAAATGAAGTTTTTTTAAAGCTTCATTGCGAACCACATATTTTATATGAACTTCAACCATACTTCACTTTTGAGGTTGAGTCGGCAAAATTTATGTCCCAGTATAGAAGCAGACACTGGGATGGTAAGATTAGATTGCTCAGCACTCATACCGGAGAAATATACGCCGGATTATTAGATAAGATAATCGATAAAATTTCTCTTCACAATTATCAATACGAGTTTAAAGAAAATAAATTTTATGGGAAACCTTTTGAGATAGACCAAGGAATCTCGTATGAGGGTGTAAAAGATTATATGAAATCTATTTGTTCTCATTCTCCACGGGAATATCAAGTAGAGGGAGTATACGATGCTCTAAGACATAATAGAAAATTATTGATATCACCCACAGCCTCAGGTAAATCCTTAATGATTTATTCCCTTGTAAGGTATTATGTAGATAAAGGACAAAAAATTCTTTTAGTTGTTCCAACGACATCTCTTGTAGAGCAGATGTACAAGGATTTCGAAGATTATGGTTGGGATGCTGAGTCATATTGTCACAAAATCTATTCCGGTAGAGAAAAAACAAATGAACATCCTGTAACGATTACTACTTGGCAGTCTGTATATAAATTAGAACGTTCATTCTTTGAAGAATATAATTGTATTATAGGCGATGAGGCTCATCTTTTCAAGAGCAAATCTTTAATAGAAATTATGACAAAACTTCATCATGCAAAATATCGTTTTGGATTTACTGGAACTCTTGATGGAACACAAACTCATAAATGGGTTTTGGAAGGTTTGTTTGGACCATCATATAAAGTAACAAAAACTGATGAACTAATGCGACAAGGACATCTTTCGGAATTAGAAATTCAATGTATTGTTCTAAAACATCCACCACAAAAATTTGAAAACTATGAAGATGAAATTCAATATTTAATATCTCACGATCAGAGAAATAAATTTATTACAAATCTTGCTTTAGATTTAAAGGGAAATACTCTTGTTCTTTTTTCTAGAGTAGAAGCACATGGAGCAATACTCTATGAGAAGATAAATAACAACAAAGGTGAAAACCGCAAAGTATTTTTTATACATGGTGGAGTGGTCACTGAAGAAAGAGAACTAGTTAGAGAAATTGCAGAAAGAGAAAACAACGCTATTATCGTGGCATCTTATGGGACTTTTTCTACCGGTATTAATATTCGTAACTTACATAACGTTGTGTTTTCGTCACCATCAAAATCAAGAATTAGAAATCTTCAATCTATCGGAAGAGTTCTCAGAAAAGGAAAAGACAAAGTAAAAGCAACACTTTATGATATTGCTGATGATTGTTCATACAATTCAAGAAAAAATTATACATTGAATCATCTCATAGAAAGAATTAAGATATACAATGAAGAAAATTTCAACTATGAAATAATAACTATACAACTTAAAAAAAATGGGAATTGAAGAAGACTTTTATGCAACTCTTAAATTAAAAACAGGCGAAGAAATATTTGCCAAAGTGGCAGCATCTGAGGAAGAAGATAGAACTGTTCTTATTGTTACAAATCCAATTATCGTAAATGAAATAAGAACAAGGCAAGGTATTTCGGCATATAAAATAGAACCATGGTTGAAAACAACCAAAGATGATATGTTTATTATTAATTTAGATGATGTGTTAACAATGTCAGAGTCTTCTGATATAGAAATGATAGTACTATATCAAAATTATGTTAGACAATCAAATAAAGAAGCAAATAAACATTCGAAGATAAGTCGTCAAATGGGTTACATTTCAAATGTAAATGATGCTAAGGAAATATTAGAAAAGATCTTTAAAAATAGCTAAAATACATCTTATGAACCTCCACAAAGGTTATTATATACAGTTTGTTATACCTTGTCAACTATTTCTGAAAGTGTTATAATATCTACATAATAATGATAAAAACTTATGATAACTACGGCAGTCATGACCAAAAGAAAGAGGTCAGAGCATTACGTTAACAACAAAGAGTTTCTTACTGCTCTCATTAAGTATCGTGAGGATGTTGAAATAACATTTATTCAAAAGTATGGCAGAGAACCTACGAAAGATGATCGTTCTCAAAGATGGGACACAAAACCTCCTATTCCTCGCTACATTGGAGAATGTTTTCTGAAGATTGCAAATCATCTGTCATTCAAACCAAACTTTGTCAACTATATGTTTAAGGAGGATATGATCTCTGATGGAATCGAAAATTGCGTTCAATATGTTCATAATTTTAATCCTGAGAAATCCCAGAATCCTTTTGCTTACTTTACGCAGATTATTCATTATGCGTTTCTCCGCAGAATTCAAAGAGAAAAACGCCAACTAGAAATCAAGAATAAAATTATCGAACGCTCTGGTTACAGCGAAGTTTTTGACGATAACAATAGTATTGACGGATCGAACTATAGCGATTATAATTCTATTAAGGACAATGTTCACTCCAAACTTCGCTATTGAATGAAAGTCGCTATCATTACTGACCAGCACTTCGGAGCAAGAAAGAACTCTAAACTTTTTCATGATTACTTCCTGAAGTTTTATAATGATGTATTTTTTCCTACCTTAGAGAAGGAAGGGATTACTACGGTCATTGATATGGGTGATACTTTTGATAGTCGTAAAGGCATCGATTTTTCTGCTCTGTCGTGGGCAAAGAATCATTATTATGACACTTTAGAAAAAATGGATATCACTGTTCATACAATTGTTGGAAATCACACGGCTTATTATAAGAACACTAATCAAGTAAACGCAGTAGATCTTTTGCTCCGTGAATACAGCAATGTAACTGTGTACTCAGAACCAAAAGAAGTTTTATTGAATAAACTCAAAGTGTTGTTTGTTCCTTGGATTAATCAGGAAAATGAGGAACAAACTTTAACTATGATTAAAAAAACATCATGCGAGTGTGTGATGGGGCATTTGGAACTTAATGGATTCAGAGTCAATAATCAGATTGTTATGGATCATGGTTTAGAAAGTAAAGTTTTTGATAAGTTTAAACTTGTTTTTTCTGGGCATTATCACACTAGATCGAATAATGGAAAAATCTTTTATCTTGGAAATCCATATGAGATGTTCTGGAATGATGTAAATGATACGAGAGGATTTCATATTTTTGACACAGATACTTTAGAAAAAGTATCGATTGATAATCCTTATCATCTTTTTTACAATATTTATTATCAGGATACAAACTATCAAACTTTTGACACTCGTGAGTATGAAAATAAAATTGTAAGAGTTATCGTTCGGAAAAAAACAGATACTAAAAAATTTGAGAAGTTTATTGATAAACTTTACTCTTGTGGTGTTGCCGAACTAAAAGTTGTTGAAAATTTTGCGATTCAAGAATCTGAAGATTTTGAAGCCTTTGAATCTGAAGACACAATATCTATCTTGAATAGATATATTGAGGAGGCAGAAATAGATCTTGATAAATCTATCATTCAAAAAATGATTCAAGAAATCTATCAAGAGGCATGTGAACTGGTGTGATGTTTATTCTAACAATTGATGGTAAAGAGGAAGAAGGTGCATATTCAGTAGCAAACGAAGATGGAGAACAGGTTTTATATTTGTTTGAAGAGGAAGATGATGCAATAAGATATGCTATGATGTTAGAAGAAGAAGATTATCCAGAAATGCATGTGATTGAAGTTGAAGATAGGGTAATGCTAAAAACCTGTGACGCATACAACTATCAGTATACTATCATTACCAAAAATGACATCGTAATTCCTCCAAACATTAAACATGATTTTATTTAAAACTATTCGTTGGAAAAATTTTCTTTCAACTGGAAATCAATACACGGAAGTTGATTTTACAAAAAATAAAACCAATCTGATCATTGGTACAAACGGTGCTGGTAAGTCCACTGTCTTGGATGCACTAACATTTTCTTTATTTGGAAAACCATTTCGTAAAATCAATAAACCTCAATTGATTAACTCAGTCAATGAAAAGGATTGTAAAGTTGAGGTTGAGTTTTCGATTGGACCAATCACTTGGAAAATTGTAAGGGGGATCAAACCAGCAGTATTTGAGATTTGGAGAAATGGTGCTGCACTTGATCAGTCGGCCGCTGCTCTTGATCAACAGAAATGGTTAGAACAGAATGTATTAAAAATGAACTATAAGTCTTTTACTCAGATTGTGATTCTTGGTTCAAGCACTTTTATTCCTTTTATGCAACTTCCTGCGGCTCACCGTCGAGAGGTGATTGAAGATTTGTTAGATATTAAAATATTTTCTTCAATGAACACTTTAATCAAGGAAAAGATTCGCATTGTAAAGGAAGATATGAAGGTTTTAGAATTTAAAAAAGAATCTTTACTTGATAAAGTAAAGATGCAAAAGGACTTTATTGAGGAACTTGAGAATCGTGGTAATGCCAATATTAATGCCAATAAAGATAAGATTATCAAATTAGATTCCGAAGTTGGTGTTTACATGACTGAAAACGCCGTGCTAGAAGAGGACATTTTTAGATATACAAAAGAGCAAGAAATCGTCACCGGTGCTGCAGACAAACTTCGTAAATTAGGAAATCTTAAAGGTAAGATATCTCAAAGAGTATCCACGATTACTTCAGAGCACAAGTTCTTTACAGAGAATACGGTATGCCCCACTTGCACACAACCGATTGAAGAAGAATTTAGAATAAATAAAATTACAGACGCTCAAAATAAAGCAAAGGAGTTGCAATCTGGTTATCAAGAACTGGAGGAGGCAATTAAAGAGGAAGAGGAGCGAGAGCGTCAATTCACAGCACTATCTAAGGAGATTACAAAACTCACTCATGGCATTTCTCAAAACAATACTAAGATCACTGGATGTCAGAGACAAATCAGAGATCTTGAATGTGAAATTCAAACTATTACCGAGAACCTTGCAAACCGAAATTCTGAACATGAGAAGCTAGAATCCTTTAATAAAAACTTAAGAACTACATACGACGAACTCGCTTCTAAGAAAGACTCTATTAACTATTACGATTTTACGTATAGTTTGTTAAAAGACGGTGGAGTAAAATCCAAAATCATTAAGAAGTATCTACCGCTGATAAATCAGCAAGTTAACCGTTATCTTCAGATGATGGACTTCTATATTAACTTCACTCTTGATGAGGAATTTAACGAAACCGTCCAGTCTCCAATTCACGAAGACTTCTCCTATGCTTCTTTTAGTGAAGGTGAAAAAATGAGAATCGACCTTTCACTTTTGTTTACTTGGAGAGAAGTTGCGAGAATGAAAAACTCAGTCAACACCAATCTTTTGATTATGGATGAGGTATTTGATTCTTCACTTGATGGATTTGGTACAGAGGAGTTTTTAAAGATTATTCGTTATGTCATTAAAGATGCTAATATATTTGTCATCTCTCATAAGACAGGATTAGAGGACAAATTTGAAAGTGTCACAAAGTTTGAGAAAGTTAAAGGTTTTTCCCGTATGGTGGCTTAGAACAAGGAGAGTCATGCAAGTCCCAAATTGGAAGCACCATTCCAAGAAAGAACAAAAACGAAAACTGAAACCACAAGCACTGAGGCAAGCCAAAGCACGACTTGCCCAGTTCAAAAAGCGTCACATGGGTCGTCCAAAAGGCGACCTTTCTTTGTATGATGGTCTCATACGAAAAAAGATTCATGTCTGTCCGTCACGAAATCAAGTCCCAACTTGCTAAACTGCTTGCCACTGAGGACTTAGTGGTGGAGCACAAGAAAGTAACAACTGCTTGCTTTAACGTACATACTCGTGTCTTGACTCTGCCTCTGTGGGAAAAGGCAAGTGGACTGGTATACGATTTACTTGTTGGTCATGAGGTTGGTCATGCTCTGTTCACTCCCGATGAGGATTGGACTGAAACGGTAAAAGTTCCCCCTCAGTTTGTGAATGTGGTTGAGGATGCTCGCATTGAGAAACTGATGAAGCGTAAGTATGCTGGTCTTGCAAAGACTTTTTATAATGGATATAAAGAACTAAACGAAGACGACTTCTTTCAAGTCGCTGATGAAGATATTTCTACTTTTAATCTTGCCGATCGTATTAACCTTTATTTCAAGATTGGAAATTTTATTTCTCTCGATTTTAATCCAGAGGAAAAAGAAATTGTAAATTTGGTTAATGCATGTGAAAGCTTTGCAGATTCTCTGATTGCTGCCGAAGAACTTTACAAGTATTGTAAGAAAGAAAAGGAGCAGCAGCAGAAGGTTTCTGATTTTGATTCTCACGAGACTCAGGGAAATTCGGGATCTCCTGCAAGTGATTTTGTGGAGACTAATGACTCCTCTTCTGAACAAGAAGGGGAGAGTGATAACTCTTCTGAAAAAGAGTCTTCTGAATCCTATGGTGGAATCGCTCAGGGAGATAAAACTTCTTTCAATTCTTCTGAAACTGAACCAGATATCCGAACTGCGGATTCACTTGAAGAAAAAATTCGCAATCTTGTCGGAGAGCAGTCTGATGAAAACGTTTACGTTGAGATTCCTCAGGTAAATCTTGATACCATTATTGGTACTAATTCGAAAGTTCATGTGGACATTGATAATTCGTTTTCGCATCAACAGAAAATTCATAATGAACATGCAAAAGAAAGGGGATATTCTCAAATAAATCTTTATAAAGAGTCTGATATTTCTTTTAAAAAATTTAAGTCTTCTACCCAAAAGGAAGTTAATTATCTTGTAAAAGAATTTGAGTGCCGTAAGTCGGCGGATCAATATGCTCGTGCATCAACTGCCCGTACAGGAGTTCTTGATACTACTCGTCTTCATACTTACAAATATAATGAGGATCTATTCAAGAAAGTTTCTGTAATTCCTGATGGTAAGAATCATGGTCTAGTCTTTGTTTTGGATTGGAGCGGTTCTATGGCAGACGTGATGCTTGATACTTGCAAGCAACTGTTTAATCTTGTTTGGTTCTGCAAGAAAGTTTCTATTCCTTTTGAGGTTTATGCTTTTACCAATGAGTGGCGACGTGGTGAGTATGATTATGAAAATGATCGTTATCTGGCATCTGATCGTACTCCCCATTATCAGAAAAAGGATGGTTTGATCTGTGTAGATGAAACCTTTTCTATGATGAACATTCTTACCAGCAAAGTTTCTGGTAGTGTTCTCGAAAACCAAATGTTGAATATTTGGCGTCTTGCTTATTGCTTTGAGAATCCATATCGTTGTTCTTATACTCATCCAAATCGTCTTTGTCTTTCTGGAACTCCTCTTAATGAAGCTTTGATTACTCTTCATCAAATCCTTCCAAAATTTCAAAAAGAAAATAAGTTGCAGAAAGTTCAATGTATTGTTTTAACTGATGGAGAAGCAACTCAACTTATTATGCATAAAGAGTCTAAACGACATCCTCAGGGAGGAACTTACATTGGAACTGGATACATTTATCCAGGAACTACTTTTCTTCGTGATCGTAAGGTTGGAACAACTTATAAGTTTGGGTATGGATATCATCAGTTTACTGATGTTCTTCTCAGGAATTTGAAAGATAAATTCTCGTCAATTAATTTCATTGGTATTCGTGTTCTTGAAAGTCGAAATTTTAGTCGATTTGTCAACATGTATCATGATAATGATACTAAGGAGTATCAAAAAATTCAGAATGATTGGAAAAAACTAAAGAGTTTTACCATCACCAAGTCTGGATATGATGCATACTTTGGTATGTCTGCAACTGCACTTTCACAAGATACTGAGTTTGAAGTTGCTGAGGATGCCACTAAGTCACAAATCAAATCTGCTTTTGTCAAGTCTTTGAAGACTAAGAAACTAAATAAAAAACTTCTTGGTGAGTTCATTTCTCTTGTTGCCTAAATATCTAAAAAGTATCTACTGATATGAAAACCTTTCAAGAGTTTATGATGATCGCCGAAGGAATGACGATGAGGGACTTCAAACAACAAAGAAGTCGCCAGAAGCAAAAAGAAAAGAGAGCAGCAGATAAGATTGCTCCTAATCGCAGAAAGGATATTCATACTGATAGATATTCTCCTGAGAGAGCAGCAAGACATCGTTTTAATGTAGATCCTGATTTTGATGAGGGCCCAGCAGCAGACGAAAGAAACTATCCTGGTGGTAAGTTGAAGAATCCTAAGAAGATTCGCAAGGCAAAAGCACTTGGAGAACTTGGTGGATAGTGGCATGAAACAAAAATTTCCACTCGAACACTTAATCAAATACGATACCAAAGAAGTGTGGGTGATTTGTAACAGCGCAATTACTGCTATGGGTATTCCTGCGATAGTAGAGAAGTTTTATCCTGGTTATAAAGGAAAAATTGCCAACAGAAAATCCTTTGAAAAATTGAAGAACCAGTTGGCAAACTGACCACTGGGGGTCCTAGTGACCCCTTTTTCGTTTTATAATGACTTTAGTTAAAAACTCCATTATGTCTCGCATCAAAATGAACGACGATCAGATTCTCACCGATCTTCGAAATACTTTCGGTAAAGAATTTACTGCAGCGGATGTTCGTGGATATTGTGCGTCAAAAAATGTCTCCTATCCCACTGTAACCAAGCGTCTTGAGCCTTTCAGAGTCGGTCGTGGTAAGTGGAATCTAGAAGTGACTCCAACCGTCATTGGTAAAATGGAGAAGGCATATCAAGCACCTGCCGCTCTGCCTGCTATCGAACAAAATCTCATTCCCGATAAAGATGATACCTTCGTCAAGTTTGGTAACTTTAATGATATTAAAAAGATTATTCAGTCCCGCATCTTTTATCCTGCGTTCAT
>Ga0194122_10002115_pt1 | contig 22439 bp, 15 predicted proteins | sample TA2MahCa10mmetaG_FD_155487 | JGI IMG/M metagenome (GOLD analysis project Ga0194122, IMG submission 155487) | Freshwater microbial communities from Lake Tanganyika, Tanzania - TA2015021 Mahale Deep Cast 10m | ecosystem: Environmental > Aquatic > Freshwater > Lake | place: Tanzania: Lake... | reverse complement strand
AACCTCGAGCCGGTCTTCGTGACATCGGTCAACCTTGGCCATCAGACACGCCCCCAGACCAACACCGTCACCACCGGCCTCACGGCCACGGTGTTCGATTTTGCCCAGCACAGCTACGCAATTCAGAAAAGCTGGCTCACCGGCACCACCACCAGCTTAGGCTGGAACAACACCAGCCTCACCGGTAACAACCCGCTCAACGACATCAACCCGTCGAGGTCCGCCAACTTTCAGTTGCAGGTTTCGCAGCGCTTGCTGCAGGGCTTCGGGCGCGCCGTGAACAACCGCAACATCCGCATCCAGAAGAACAACATGAAGGTGACGGATCTGCAGTTCCGCTTGCAGGTGATCACCACCATCGCCGCGGTCACCAATTTCTATTGGGATCTGGTGAGCTTCAATGAAGACGTCAAGGTGAAACAGCAGGCGCTCGCGTTGGCTCAGAAGCTGCTCGGAGACAACAAAAAGCAGGTGGAGATCGGCACGCTTGCGCCCATTGAAATTGTGAGCGCCGAAGCTCAGGTGGCGCGGCGTCAGCAGGAACTGCTGACATCTGAAACCGTGCTGATGCAGCAGGAGACAATCATCAAGAACGCGCTCAGCCGCACGGGTGTTTCCAGCCCGTCGGTGGCGGAAGCGCGGATTATCCCCACCGACAAGATTCAGGTGCCGGACGTGGAACCTGTGCAGCCGGTCTCGGACATCTATGAGATGGCGGTAGCCGACCGCCCCGACATCCAGCAAACCAGGCTCAACATCGAAAACACCAAGATCGGCCTACAGGGTAGCCGCAGCCAATTACTGCCGTCACTCGACGTACAAGGCAACCTGCAGAACAACGCGCTCGCCGGCACTGTCAACGATCTGTTGCTGCGCGGCCGGCCCATTCCGCGCAACGTCGACCCTTACTTCATCGGCGGCTTCGGCACCGCACTCGGCCAGTTGTTCCGCCGCAACTTTCCCGACTATTCAGTCGGCTTCCAGCTCAACGTGCCGCTCCGCAACCGCTCCGCGCAGGCCGACATGATCATCGATTCCCTCGATCTCCGCCAGCGCGAACTGAACCAGCAGCGGACGCTCAATCAACTCCGCGTCGACGTCCAAAACGCGCTGATCGCAGTGCGGCAGGCTCGCGCCCGCTATGAAACGGCGCTCAAGGAGCAGAAACTGCAGGAGCAGACGCTCGACGCCGAACAGAAGAAGTATGCGCTGGGCGCGTCCACGGTGTACTTCGTGATTCAGTACCAGCGAGACCTGGCACAGGCGCAGTCGAATGTTGTCGCGGCACTCTCGGCCTACGCCAAGTCAAAGGTAGATCTGGAGCGGATCACCGGGCAGACCATCAAGGTAAACGAAATCAATATTGTCGAGGCCATGGCCGGTCAAGTCAGCCGCCCGCCGGACGCGCTTCCGGCCGAGAGGGAGTGATCGTGCGGTAGTAGCCGGCCAACGAGCCGCCTTCGCCGTTCAACCGTTGGTGCACGCGCCCGGGCGGTGAAGTCTGCCCGCGGCGGTTTTGCAGCATCAGCGCGCCGGCGATTGGCCCGGTGGCCGGAATCAGCCATTCGCCGCCGTGATAGCGTCTGGCCACTTCACCCAGATACACGCCAAACAGCTTCGACAGTTCTTCCCGCCGCGCCTCGGTCAGCGAGCCCGCCGTCGCGCGCACCGCGATCTCCTCTACCTTGGGAATGCTCTCTTCGGACAAGTCGAGCTCCACCTGAAAATCACGCTGCGCCATCTCAACGGCCTGCCGGCAGCCACTGCCATCAGCTTCTTCATCCGATACGGCCCGCGGCTGAGATTCCAGAGAACAAGCGCCACGATCGTGAACAGTAGCAACCCTACGCGGACGCGCACGGGGCGATGGTACCATGCGCTTCTTACCATGATGCGCCGACGCGATTTCGTGCCCGCTCTCACTACTGCTGCCATGGTTCGCGGGGCGCAGGCCCGGCGCCCCAACGTGCTGTTTCTGTTCACCGACGACCAGCGCATCGACACCATCGGCACACTCGGCAATCCGCACGCCAAGACGCCGAACCTCGACGCGCTCGTCCGCACAGGCTTCGTCTTCCGTAACACCTACTGCCTCGGCGCGAACATGGGCGCGGTATGCACGCCCAGCCGCAACATGCTGCTCAGCGGCCGCGCCTACTTCCGGTGGCAGGGGCCGCTCGCGCCGGGCGACGGCGCGAACTTCCCGGTGGCGATGAAGGAGCTGGGTTATGAGACCTACCATCACGGCAAGCGCGGCAACACGGCGCTGAAGATTCAGGAGCGGTTCGATCACAACAAATACCTGCAAGACCAGGCCACGTGAAAGTCCGGCGAACCGGGCAAAGAAGTGGCGGACGAGGCCATCGCATTCCTCACTCAGCGCGATCCGGCCAAGCCGTTCTTTCTCTATCTCGCCTTCTCCGCCCCGCACGATCCGCGCGTTGCGGCCAAGCCCTACATGGATCGGTTCGAGCGCGCAAATTTGCCGTTGCCGCGCAACTACCGCCCGCTGCACCCGTTCGATAACGGCGAGCAACTCGTGCGCGATGAATTGCTGGCCGGGTTCCCGCGCACCGAGGACGAAGTGCGCGGCCACCTGCATGACTACTACGCGGTGATGAATGCGCTCGACGGCCACATCGGCCGCCTCCTGGCGCATCTCAAACAGACCGGCCAGTACGACAACACCATCATCGTTTTTTCATCCGACCATGGCCTTGCGATCGGCAGCCACGGATTGATGGGCAAACAGAGCCTGTATGAAGACGCGATGAAACCGCCGTTGATCTTTGCCGGCCCGGGTATCAAGCCCGGCTCCACCAGCGCGCTGGTCTACCTGCTCGACATTTTTCCCACTGTGGTGGATCTGGCCGGCGGCACGCCGCCCGCGGGGCTCGACGGCCGCAGCCTGCGCCCCGTGATCGCGCGGCGCGCCAAAAGCGTGCGCCCAACGTTGTTCTGCTCCTACCGCGATGTGCAACGCATGGTTCGCGACGAGCGTTGGAAACTGATCCGCTACCCCAAGATCAACCGCTCGCAACTGTTCGACCTGAAGAACGACCCGGACGAACTGCGCGACCTTGCCGCGGAACCCGCACAACAGAAGCGCATCGCGGGGATGATGCAGGAAATGGCGCGCTGGCAAAGCACGCTGGGCGACACGGCGCCGCTCGCCGCAGCCACGCCTGCGCGCGCCGAGTTCGTCGCGCCCAGCGCTGACGACTACCGCGCGCTCCGCCGCAAACTGAAGATGGAGCCGTGAACCCGCTATACTAGTGAGTTCTCCTCATGCTGTCATCAAGACTCGGTGGCAGTCTCCTCGACCGCCTGAAACAGGGCATTCAGAAAACCCGCGCGGGCCTCGTCGAGGCGATTGAAGACACCATCCACGGCAAGAAGCAGATCGATGCCGACCTGCTCGAAGAGCTTGAGTACAAGCTCATTGGCGCCGACATCGGCGTCCGCACCGCCACGGAAATTCTCGAGCGCATCCGCCAGCGCGTGGACCGCAAGCTGGTGGGCGACGCCGCCGGACTCCGCAACGTCATCCGCGAGCATCTGCTTGAAGTGCTGCAGGGGGCGGACCGCCCGATGCGCTGGGCCGGCGCGCGTCCCACGGTGATCATGATGGTGGGCGTCAACGGCGTGGGCAAAACCACCACCATCGGCAAGCTCACCGCGCTCTACAAGAGCGAAGGCAAGCAGGTGCTGATGTGCGCGGCCGACACCTTTCGCGCCGCGGCCATCGAGCAACTCGAGGTGTGGGGCCAGCGCACCGGCACCGAAGTGATCCGGCAGCAACAGGGCTCAGACCCGAGCGCCGTGCTGTTTGACGCGCTGCAGGCCGCACGCGCGCGCAATGTAAACGTGATCATCGTCGACACCGCCGGGCGCCTGCACACCAAAGAAAATCTGATGACCGAACTGGAGAAGATGACGCGCACCGCCCGCCGCGTCGTCGAGGACGCGCCGCACGAAGTGCTGCTGGTGATGGACGGCACCACCGGACAGAACGGGCTGGAGCAGGCCCGCAAGTTCACCGAATCGAGCGGCGTCACTGGTATCGTACTCACCAAACTCGACGGCACGGCCAAAGGCGGCGTGATCGTGGCCATCTCGCGCGAACTGGGTGTGCCCGTGCGCTACGTCGGCGTCGGCGAACAGGTGGATGACCTGCTGCCGTTCGATCCCGAGAAATTCATAGAGTCTTTATTCGCATGACCACCACCGATTCCACGCTTCTCCAGGAGGCGTTTATCGAAGCCCGCCGCGGCGTGGGCCGCACGTCTCCCAATCCCGCCGTGGGTGCGGTGCTCGCGCGCGACGGTGAAATCGTCGGGCGCGGCCATCACACCTGGGAGGGCGTGAAACATGCCGAAGTGCTCGCCATAGAGCAGGCCGGCGAACGCGCGCGGGGCGCCACACTGTATCTAACCTTGGAACCGTGCTCACACCAGGGCCGCACGGCGCCCTGCGCCGAGGCCGTGGCCGCCGCGGGCATTCGCCGCGTGGTGGTGGCGATGGAAGACCCCAACCCGCTGGTGCGCGGCCGGGGGCTGGCCAAGTTGCGTGACGCTGGTATCGAGACGCAGGTGGAAACCGCCTGCACTGCTGAGGCCCTGGCGCTCAACCAGCCGTTCGTCCACTTCATGAACACCGGCCGGCCTCTGGTGACCATCAAGGCCGCCCTCACGCTCGACGGCAAGATCGCCGCGCCCATCGATAACACCGGCTGGATCACCAGCGAAAAGGCCCGCGCGCACGTGCAGGAATTGCGCTACCACACCGACGCGATTCTCACTGGCATTGGCACCGTGCTCGCTGACGACTGCCTGCTGACGGACCGTACCGCCCGCCCGCGCAGCCGTCCGCTGCTGCGCATCGTGCTCGACTCGCAGCTTCGCATTCCGCTCACTTCGCGCATGGTGGAAAGCGCGCAGAGCGACGTGATGGTGGTCGCCACATCGCTGGCCTCCGCCGAGCGCCGCCGCGCGCTCGAAGACCTTGGCATCCGCGTCCTCGTGGCGGACGGACCCGCGGGCCGCACGGATGTGGGGCAAGTCGTGCAGGCGCTTGCCGCCGAGAGGTATCTCTCGCTGATGATCGAAGGCGGCAGCAAGGTGAACTGGGCCGCGCTCGAATCGAACGCCGCCGACAAAATCTTCTTCTATTACGCGCCGAAAATTCTGGGCGGGCTTGAGTCGTTGCCTGTCGCGGGCGGCGCAGGCAAGCCTCGCCGCGCCGACGCAATCCGCTTCCGCGACGTGACGTTGCACGTCATCACGCCCGAAGAGTTCGCCGTGGAGGCGTGGCTGATTAAGCCCTAGATGTTTACCGGCATCATCGAAGAAGTCGGCCGCATCGTCAATGCCGGCACGCGCCTGCGGGTGGATTGCTCACTCGTCATGACGGACGCGACGCCCGGCTGCAGTATCGCCGTCAATGGCGTGTGCCTGACCGCGCTCGATCCGTCTCCCCAAGGCTTCTCCGCGGACCTCGCCCCCGAAACACTCCGCCGCACCAACCTCGGCGACCTGGTCCCCGGTTCGCTCGTCAATCTCGAACGTCCGCTCGCCGCCAGGGGCCGTCTCAGCGGCCATATCGTGCAGGGCCACGTGGACGACACGGGCACGGTGGAAAGCTTTGAGGCGCTCGGCGATGACAACTGGTGGCTGCGCGTGCGCATCCCTGCGGAGTTGGATCGCTACGTGGTCCACAGGGGCTCAATCTGCCTCGATGGCATCAGCCTCACCGTCGCCGCCATCGAAGACGGCCTCGCCAGCGTCACCATCATTCCGCACACCGTCGCCCACACCAATCTCAGCGCGCGCCGCCCCGGTGATCGCATCAACATCGAAACCGATATCCTCGCCAAACACTTAGAGAAGCTCACCGCCGTCGCTATGCCACGCTGATCGGGGCCGGTTCGCGCTTGTTCTAACCGCTAGCTCTGTAGTTCCCGCACAATCTTCGCCGCCACGTCGCGCGCCTTCGCGACGGCATCGCGCGGGAAGCTGATCGCGCCCACGCGCGGATGCCCGCCGCCGCCGTAGCGCTCACAGATCGACGCGAGGTTGTGTTTCACCTGCGGCACCCACGGGTTGGACCCCACGGAAATCTTGGTACGGAACGACGCCGTCAACACCGACACCGTGTACGTTGAGTCCGGATGCAGGTAGTACGGAATGAACTTGTTGTAGCCTTCCACGCCCTGATCGGCGAGATCGAAAAACACCACGCCTTGTTCATGCCGGCTAGTGGAGCGGATGAGACCGATCGACTCAAGATGCTGCTGGTAAAGCGGCTGGAACAGGCTCTGCACATGCGGGTCTGCCGCGATCTCGGCCAGCTTGCGTTCCTGCATGGCGCGGATGATGTACGGCACGGCGTCCGGATCCTTGGCGCCTTCAATCACCAGCACCAGTTGCGTGGCAGGCTTCTTGATTTCCACCGCCTCATCTGGATTGGCATACCGCGCACCGTCGATGATGTCTGCCCACTCCACCAGTTCCGTCAGATCCGGCGCGCAGAATCCGTACTTCTCGCGCGCCACGTCGGCAATGAACATGGTGCACGAGCGGTAGTGCGGATCGAAGTAATGCTGCGGCGACGCGGTGTGCCGGAAATAGTCGGCATCCTTGGGCGTCAAGAACGCGCTCTGGTGATGATCGAACCACCAGGTGAGGCCGGGCTGCGCGGCAAACTTGAAGTCCACGATGGCATTCACGTCGCCGTCAAACAAGGCCGGGTCCCAGGTTTGATTGGGCGTATGCATCATTCCCTTGTAAAGGAATTCGGCGCCGGCATGGAACTTCTCGCGCAGGAAGCGGCTGAAAAACGCCGCCGACGCCGCGCCGTCGAAGCAGTGATCGTGATGGAGAACGCGAACCCTCATGATTTGGGAACGGAAAACCTAATAGACTCCCAAATTCAACAGGGCAAAGTCAACCGGCATTTTCCGCCGGCAGGCGCGCGGCGGCGATTTGCGCGACATCCACCAGCTTCGGCGGCGTGGCCGGCAGGCCGTTCAACGCGTCGCGGAACATCGTGTTGCAGAACGGGCAGGCCGCTGCCACCGTGTCCGCGCCCGTCGCGGCCAGTTCTTTCGCGCGCGTCACACTCACGCGGTCGCCGTGCTCTTCCCCAAGGAAGGCGAGTCCCCCGCCCGCGCCGCAACAGAAGCTCGTCTCCCGCGCGCGGGGCGGATCGAGCACCGTGCCCGCCGCTGCGGCCACCTGGCGCGGCTCGTCATACACACCGCGATACCGGCCCAGGTAGCAAGGGTCGTGGTACACCACTTTCGACGCAGCAGCAGGCTGCGCCGCCGGCAACTTCGATTCCAGCCGCGCCAGCAACTCGCTGTGGTGCTCAATCGGCGGCGCTTCGCCGTACTCTTTCCAGTCTTCGGAAATCGTGCGTACGCAGTGCGGGCAGATCGACACCATTTTCTTCACGCCCGCCGACTGGATCGTCTGCAGATTCTGTTCCGCCAATTGCCCGAACGCGAGATCGTTTCCCAACCGCCTGGCGCTATCGCCGGTGCACTTTTCTGTCTTTAGCACGCCAAACGTCACGCCCGCATGGCGCATCACGCGCACCATCGAAGCCACAATCTCCCGCCCCTTCGGATCGTACGACCCCATGCAGCCCAGCCACAGACAGTATTCCTGCGTGCCGTCGTAAATCGGCAGCCCCGCCTTGGCGATAAACTTATCCCTCTCGCTCGACGCCATCCCCAACGGATTGCCGTAGCGCTCCAGGTTGATGAACAGCTTGTTGCCGTAGTCGTCTTCCCACTGCCCCGTGTTCACCGCACCGCGCCGCAGGCCCACAATCAACGGCAGGTGTTCCACCCCCACCGGGCACTGAAATTCACAAGCGCCGCAGGTGGTGCACTGGAACGCCGCTTCCTGCGTAAGGTGCTTGCCAAGGAGCGGCTCTTCCGACGCAGGCCCAAACTCTTTCAGATACCCGCGCAGCCCCAGCGCAATTTCCTTGGGGTTGAGAAGCTTGCCGGTGCTCGCTGCCGGGCAGTGCTCTGTGCAGCGCCCGCATTCGACGCAGGAGAACGCCTGGAGCGAAGCGAGCTGCGTGACATCCTTCCCGGTTTGGAGGCCAAGATCGTCATCGTCTGCGAGCGGCGGAATCTTGCTGAAGCCACCGCGCGAAAGGAACGCGGCGGCCGGGCTCAAGACCAGATGCAGGTGCTTGGTCTGCGGCACCAGCGGTAGAAACACGGCCAGCGCAAGGGTGTGCAGCCACCAAACCGCTCGCCCGGTGTGCCACCAATAGTCAGCAAGGTACGTCATCATCAGCGTCAGAATCAGTACCGCGATGAAGCCCGACTCTTTCGACACTTTCGCTCCCAGCCACTTGGGCCGCACGAGGAACCGCCGGATGGCGAGGCCCGCGATTGACACCGCAACGGCCACGCCGAACAGCGCTGCCAGCAGGAAGTAGAAGCCGCCAAACCAGCCATTGCGATCGAGCAGCCGGAAGCCCAGGCCCGCCGCAAGGTGGTCGAGCGTCACCAGGGCAAAGGCGCAAAAGCCCCAGAACACGAAGGCGTGCGCCAAACCCGGCAGCGGCCGGTAGCGGATCACCTTGGCCTGCAGCGCCACGTCCCAGACAAACTCCGCGATGCGTGGCCCCAGCGGCGCGAGCGAGAAGTCCGCGTCGGACCTGCCGCCGCGAATGATCGCCACCACGCGCCCGAAGCGCCGCCAGAACAGGAGTCCTGACGCCGCCAGGACGGCGAGCATTGACAGCGTTTCCCACCAAGCCGGAGCGTGCATCAGTAGGACTGTAGCAAAATGGTGAGTACTCATGAAAATTCTGGTGGCAGGAGCCGCGGGCTTCATCGGCTCCCATTTGTGCGAGCGGCTGCTTGAACTCGGCCACTCCGTGCTCGCGCTGGACAACTTCATCACGGGCTCGATGGACAACATCGCCCACCTCACCGGCCGCCCGGACTTCCGCTTTATCGAGCAGGACATCACCAAGCCCTTCTCCACCGAAGCCGAAGGCCCCATTGACGGCATCATGAACCTTGCCTCGCCGGCGAGCCCCAAAGATTACCTCAACTACCCCATCGAAACGCTCGATGTCGGCTCGGCTGGTTCGCGCAATCTACTCGAGATCGCGCGCGTGCAAAATGCCCGCTATCTCATCGCCAGCACTTCGGAGGCCTATGGCGATCCGCTTGAGCATCCGCAAACCGAAACCTACTGGGGCAACGTGAATCCCGTGGGTCCGCGCTCTTGTTACGACGAGAGCAAGCGGTTTGCTGAGGCGATCACGATGGCCTACCATCGCAAACACGGCGTGCGTACCAACATCGCGCGCATCTTCAACACCTACGGCCCGCGCATGCAACTGGACGACGGCCGCGTGGTGCCGGCCTTCGTCGACCAGGCACTACGAAACCAGCCGCTCACCGTTTTCGGCAGCGGCGCGCAGACGCGCAGCTTCTGCTACGTGTCTGATCTCGTCGAAGGCTTGTGGCTCCTGTCGCAATCGGACGAGCGCTACCCGGTCAACCTCGGCAATCCGGTCGAGCTCAGCATGCTGGAATTCGCCGAGCGCATTCAGGCTGCGGCCGGCGTCTTCACCCCGATTGAATTCCATCCGTTGCCGCAGGACGACCCGCAGCGCCGCCGCCCCAACATCACCAAGGCCAAGCGTGTGCTTGGCTGGGAACCGCGCGTCAGCCTCGACGAAGGGTTGGCCTGCACCGTTGCCTATTTCAAGGGCAAGCTATCGCCCGTACGCGCCTGATGAGCAGCACCTAGCAAGGCGACGTTCTGTACGCGATCCAGGTCCTGGTGATGGAGGACTTCCGCGTGGGCTACCGCAACATGTCGCTCGGCGTAGGCTGGTCGCTACTGAATCCGCTGGTGATGATGACCGTGCTCTGGTTCGTCTTCATGCAACTGTACCCCGCCGGCGCCAGGCAACCGCACTTTCCGTTGCTCGTGCTCTGCGCCCTGGTGCCGTACAACTTCTTCACCATCTCTTGGGTGGGCGCCACCGTATCGCTGGTGGAGAACGCGCAGCTCATCAAGCGCGTGCCGGTGCCGCGTGAGATCATTCCCGTTGCCAGCGTGCTTTCCAACTGCGTGCAGATGAGCGCGCAACCCGGTCTGGTGCTGGCGATGGCGTTTGTGTTGGGTGTGGGCGCCAACCAGCAGTGGATCTGGCTGCCCGTCATCTGGGGCCTGTTCATGCTCTTCGTGTGTGGCCTGGGACTGCTGTCGGCTGTGCTCGACGTGTATGTGCGAGACCTGCGCTATGTGGTGGAATCGGTAAACGTGGTGCTGTTCTGGCTGGTTCCAATCTGGTATTCGTTCAGCGATATCGCACCGCGCTTCCGCTCGCTCTACCTGTTCAACCCCGTGGCCGCGATTGTGTTGGCGATGCGCAACATCATGCTGGACGCGCAGCCGCCGCCGATGTCGCTCGTCCGCAACCTCGCTCTGATCTCCCTCGCGATGGCCGCCGCCGGGCTCATCTCTTTCCACTTTCTCAAGCGGCGTTTCTACGAGTACCTGTAGCCATGGCGCGGATTGAGTTCGACGGTGTTTCCAAGCTCTTCGCCCGCCATGTGCAGCGCAAACTGCTGCGCGGTTACCTGCATGGGTTGCTCTCGCGCACGCGCACGGAAGACTTCCGCGCGCTCGACCGGGTGATGTTTCGCATCGACCGCGGCGAGAGCGTGGCGCTGGTGGGCGCCAACGGCGCAGGCAAGAGCACGCTGCTGAGCCTGGTGGCCGGCATTTCGTCGCCGCATGAAGGCCGCGTCCACGTGGCAGGCAAGGTGGCGGCGCTGCTCGATCTCGGCAGCGGCTTTCATCCTGAACTCACTGGCCGCGAGAACATTCATCTGAACGGCGCACTGCTGGGCCTCAAGCGACGCGAGGTGGATGCCAAGGAAGAATCGATCATTGCCTTTGCTGGTCTTGACGAGTTTATCGACGAGCCGCTGAAGACTTACTCAAGCGGCATGGCCATGCGCCTTGCCTTCGCCGTGGCGATTGAACTTGACCCCGATATCCTGATCGTGGACGAGGTCCTGGCCGTCGGTGACCAGGCGTTTCAGGATAAATGCCTCGCCAAGGTCCGCGAACTGGTGGACGCCGGCAAGACCATGCTGGCCGTCTCGCACAGCCCCGCCATGATCCGCGCCCTCTGCCGCCGTGCACTGTGGCTGGACCACGGCCGCCTGATGATGGACGGCGCCATTGAGGACGCGATCGCAGCGTATGAAGCGCGGCAACGCAGCTGACAGGACAACGATAGAATATGAATGGACACCCCCCGATCCATGTCTGACCGCATGAAACCCGACATCAACAGTTGGCTCGAAGACGAGATGTACACGCAGTTCCTCCACGACCGTCGCGGCGTGGGCGAAGAGTGGAAAGAGGTCTTCGAGACGGTGCCACCGTCTCCAGCGAATGGCGGCAGTGTCGCTCCGCCACCCGCAGCGCCGCCAGCCGTCAACGGCCACACCACCGCGGCAAGCGCACCCCCGCAGCCGACCGCCGTGCCCGCCGCCGCCAAGGCCCCGCTGGTTCCGGTTGCACCCGCCGTGGCCCTGGGTCCAAGCGAACAACTGGTGCCGCTCAAGGGCGCGGCCGCGCGGCTGGCAGCCAATATGACGGCTTCGCTCAGCGTGCCTACCGCCACGTCGCAGCGCCAGATTCCGGTGAAGGTGATTGAAGAAAACCGCCGTCTCATCAATCAGGCGCGCACGTTGCAGGGCAGGAGCAAGATCTCCTATACGCACATGCTGGCTTGGGCCATCAGCGAAGCACTGAAGGCCATGCCCGCTGTGAACGACGCCTACGCCGAGCAAAACGGCGAAGCGTTCCGGCTCGTGCGCAAGCGCGTGAACCTCGGCATCGCGATTGACGTCGCGGGTTCGGGTGGCACTCGGTCGCTCGTGGTTCCGTCGATCAAGGATTCCACGACGCTTACCTTTGCGCGGTTCCTGGAGCAGTTCGACGACCTCGTGCAGCGCGGCCGCAAAGCCAAACTCACCGTGGACGACTTCGCGGGCACGACGATTTCGCTCACCAACCCCGGCACCGTCGGCACGCTCGGCTCCGTGCCGCGCCTGATGCCCGGCCAGGGCAGTATCATTGCGTCAGGCGCGATTGAGTTCCCCAGCGAGTTTGCGGGCGCAAACCCGGAAACTTTGGCGCTGCTTGGCGTGAGCAAGACCATGGTGCTTACCTGCACCTACGATCACCGCGTGATCCAGGGCGCGGAGTCCGGCATGTTCCTCGGCAAGCTGCAGGATCTGCTGCAAGGCGCGGGCGGCTTCTACGACGCCATCTTCGCTTCGCTCAATATTCCCTACCGGCCCGTGCAATGGGAAACAGATCAGCGTCCAGCGCTCGGCGGCACCGCCGCGCCGAAAGCCGAGTCGGTGGCCAAGGAAGCCACAATTCTTCAACTGATCAACGCCTATCGCGTGCGCGGCCATCTGGTGGCGGACCTGAATCCGCTCGGTCAGGACGCCGTGCCGTATCATCCGGAACTCGATCCGGCCACCTACGGCTTCACGATGTGGGACCTTGACCGCGAGTTCATCACGGGCAACCTCGGCGCACTCCTAGGCGAAGCGGCCACCAAACCCATCGCCACGCTGCGCGACATCCTCGATACGCTGCGCGCTACCTACTGCGGCAAGATCGGATGCGAGTACATGAGCATCCAGTTTCCAGAGCAGAAGACGTGGCTGCAGCAGCGCATGGAGCCGCAAGCGAGCGCTGCCTCGTTCACGCCGGAGCGTAAGCTGCGGATCCTTGAACGCGTACTCGCCGCGGATCGTTTTGAGAACTTCCTCGGCACGCGTTTCCTCGGCCAGAAGCGCTTTTCGCTCGAAGGTGCTGAGACCGCCATCGCAATACTTGACGCACTGCTCGATCGGGCCGCCGATGGCGACGCGCATGAGGTGGTGATGGGCATGGCCCACCGCGGCCGGCTGGCGATTCTCACGCACACGGTAGGAAAGCCGTTCAGTCAGGTGTTCTCGGAGTTTGAAGGCCATCCGGATCCCGACAGCACACAGGGCTCGGGCGACGTGAAGTATCACTTGGGCGCGACCGGCGTACACCGTGCGCCGTCGGGCCGCGAGGTGATGATTTCGATGGCGCCGAACCCGTCGCACCTCGAAGCCGTGAACCCGGTCGTCGAAGGCATCGTGCGCGCCAAGCAAACGCGCCTCGGCGACACGGAACGCCGCCGGCTCGTTCCCGTGCTGCTGCACGGCGACGCTGCTTTTGCCGGCCAAGGCATCGTGCAGGAGACGCTCCAACTGTCGCAGCTCTATGGCTATCGCACGGGCGGCACAATTCATCTGGTGATCAACAACCAGATCGGTTTCACCACCACCCCCGATGCCTCGCGCTCGTCGGTCTACTGCACCGATATCGCGCGCATGGTACAGGCGCCGATCTTCCATGTGAACGGCGACGACCCCGAGGCATGTATTCGCGCGCTCGAAGTGGCGTTCGATTTCCGCCAGCAGTTCAAGAAAGATGTCGTGATCGACATGATCTGCTATCGCCGTCACGGCCACAACGAGACGGACGACCCCAGCTACACGCAGCCGCAGATGTACCGCAAGATCAACGAGCGCAAGCCGGTGGCCGTGCTGTATGCGGACCGGCTGATTCGCGAAAGCGCCGTGACGCCGGAGCAGCTCGAACGGCTCCGCAAGAAGGTCACGCTGCGTCTCGAAGAAGGCTTCGACGAAGCCAAGCAGTTCCCCGTGAAGTTCGAAGTGCAGGAACTCGGTTGGGTGGAGCCCGCCGCCGGCTCGGTACCGTCACGGACCGCTGTCGATCGCGCCACGCTCGACAAAGTCGTCGACACGCTCACCAACCTCCCCGACGGCTTCCACCTGCATCCCAAACTCAAGGGCTTTGTCGATGGCCGCAAGATGGCGCTTGACGCAGGCACCGTGGACTGGGCGCTGGGCGAAGCGCTCGCCTTCGGCACGCTGGTCGGTGAGGGGATTTCGGTTCGCCTCAGCGGTCAGGATTCGGGCCGCGGCACGTTCTCGCATCGCCACCTCGCGTTGATCGACACCGAAACCGGTGACCGGTTCCGTCCGCTGAAGCTGCTGGCCGCCCCACCGGCCACCTTCGGCGTCTACGACAGCTCACTCAGCGAATATGCGGTGATGGGCTTTGAGTTCGGCTACAGCGTGGGCGACCCGCGCACGCTCGTGTTGTGGGAAGGCCAGTTCGGCGACTTCGTCAACGGCGCCCAGATCATGATCGACCAGTTCATCTCAGTCTCGCAGCAGAAGTGGGGCCAGCCGAGTTCGCTCGTGCTGCTGCTGCCGCACGGCTACGAAGGCCAGGGTCCGGAGCACTCCTCCGCTCGCATCGAACGCTTCCTGACGCTGTGCGCCGAAGACAACATGTACGTGTGCAACGTCACCACCCCGGCGCAATACTTCCACATGCTGCGGCGTCAGATGGTGGGCGGCACGCGCAAGCCGCTGATCGTCTTCACGCCGAAGAGCCTGCTGCGCGCCAAGCGCGCCGTGTCGCACGCGGACGACTTCACGCAGGGCACGTTCCGCGAGGTGATCGGCGAAACGTCGGCCGTCGCGGCTGACCGTGTCACGCGCGTGTTGATCTGCTCAGGCAAGGTCTACTACGATCTGCTCGCCGCGCGCGAGGAGCGCAAGGCAAACCATCTCGCCATCATCCGCCTGGAGCAGATGTATCCGTTCCCTGAGAAGGAACTGCGCGACCACATCCTCCGCTACCCCGACGCCGCTGACGTGGTGTGGGTGCAGGAAGAGCCGCTCAACATGGGCGGCTGGCGCGTGCTGAGCGACTTCATCCAGCCACTGCTTGAGTCAACCCGCCGCATGATCCGTTACATCGGCCGGCCGGAAAGCGCCAGCCCGGCCACCGGCTCCTACAAGACGCACGCCAAGGAGCAGGCCGACATCCTGGATGCCGCGTTCTCGGCAGACCGCATCGCACCGGTGAAGAAGGTGCGCGTCGTAAAGCGCCGCGCGAAGTCCGAGAAGGCACTCCAGTAAGGGAGCGCCTTCCGGCTATTCCCGTTCCGGCTTCACGTGCCGGTCGAACCACTCGATCATTTCCGCGAGCGTGTGTTCAATCGACTCGCGGCCCGCGTAGCCGTGCGATTCGTGCGGCAGCATCACCAGGCGTACCGTGCCGCCGTTGCCGCGAATGGCCTGATAGAGGCGGTCTGATTGAATCGGAAACGTGCCGGCGTTGTTGTCCGCCTCGCCGTGAATCAGCAGGATCGGCTCGTTGATCTTGTTCGCATTCATGAAGGGCGACATGCGCAGATACGTCTCGGGTGCTTCCCACAACGTGCGGCGCTCGGCTTGAAAGCCGAACGGCGTCAACGTGCGATTGTAGGCGCCGCTCCTCGCGACGCCCGCGCGAAACAGGTCTGAGTGCGCCAGCAGGTTCGCGGTCATAAAGGCGCCATAGCTATGCCCGCCCACGCCCACACGTTTCGGATCGGTGACGCCCATTTCGGCGGCTTTCTGAATAGCGGCTTTGGCGGACATCGCAATCTGTTCGAGATAGTTGTCGTTCACCGTCTCGGGCGTACCGACGACGGGCATCGAAGCATCATCCAGCACCGCGTAACCAGCGAGCAGATAGAACAGATGCGACGCGCCGGCGGGCGTGGTGAAGCGCTGGCGCGACCCGCTTACTTGGCCCGCCGTGGAGGCATCGTTGTACTCAAGCGGGTAAGCCCACATGACCGTGGGCAGGCGCGTACCGGGCTGGTAGTCCGGCGGAAGGTACAGCGTGAACGAGAGGTCCACACCGTCACCGCGTTTGTAGCGCACCAGTTCCTTCTTCACCTTGCGCAACTCGGGCGCGGGGTCCTGTTCGCGTGTGAGCGGCAGCGGTGTGGCCGTGCCCGCGCGGACCAGGAAATTCGGCGGATCGTTGGGCGTCTCGCGCCGCGTCACAATGCGCGCACCATCGTCTGAGAGCACCGCCGCAGTTGTTTCATACGCGGTGGGCTCGCAATGAAACAGGCGATCTGTTTTGCTGGTGCGGAGATTGAAGCGGTCGAGAAACGGACGGTTGCCTTGCGGCGAGGCGCCGTCGCCATCGAGCAGAATCGCATCGCCCGCCTGGCGCACCACGCGGTGGCCGCCGGGCAGCGTGCGCATCACGGGCGTGCCGGGGTCCGCATAACGGTCGCGCATGTTGCGCGCCCACAGGGTGCGGGACGGCGCGCCGTCCGCATCGGCCAGTTTCAGCTGCGTGCGCGTCCAGCGGCGGTCCCGGTCATAGTCAGTGATCAACACCGCACCGTCCCGCTCCAGCCAGCGCGCGCCCATGAAGCGCTGCTCGGTCTTGCTGTACTCGCGCGGCGCGGCGGCGAATGGCGCACGCCATGCGAGCAATCGGTCGCGATGCGGCACCTTCACTTTCGGGTCGCCGTTATCGAGCGCTTCGACCCATGTGATCGTGGCGGGCTCAGTCGGCCGCCATGCGTGGAGACGGGGCCCGGTAGCCACACCGTCAATCGGCACGCGATCACGCATCGGAAGGCTGGCGATCTTCTTCACCAGTTTGCCAGCGAGATCCCACACTTCGATTTCGGCCGGGAACGACTCTGACGGCAGCACGTACGAATACGGACGATGCTGGTAGCGCACCAGCAGATGCTCGCCGTTGGGCGATGGCGTCAGACTCTCATACAACGCGGGCTGGCCCAGCGCGCGCGTCTCGCCGGAATCAGCATTCACCAGCAGCGGCTGCGACGTGCCGTAGTAGTCGAGCAGAGCTTCGTCATGCGGGCCTTTCAACATGTCCTGATATGTGCGCACTGGCCCGGACTGCCCGCGGCTCTCCTGAATCACCGGTCCGGCGGCGGCTTCGCCGGCCGGAGGCGCTGCGTCGCGGGTCGATGGGACCGCCAGCACGATGAGGCGGATGCCGTCGTTGTGCCAGTGGATCGCGTCGCCGTACGCGGCGTTCACACTCACCGGCAGCTTCTTCAACTGACCGGAAGCAATCGAGCCCACCCACAACTCCGTGCTCGAGGCGGCGGCGTTGGTGAAGGCGAAGCGCTGCCCGTCGGCGCTCCAACCCGGCGCGCTCAAGCGCATGCCCGCGGGCACGGTCAGCGGCACCGCCGCGCCCGTATCGAGCCGGTTCAGTTCAAGCTGCTCGAAGCTGGTGGCCTTGTGCGGGCCGTTCGTGCGCGGATTGATCCGCAGACCGGCAAGGCGCAGCATCGGCTCGGCGAGTTCGGCCACGGGGGGATACCGCCGCGCGCGCAACAGCAACGCGTGCGTACCCGCCGGGCTCACCGAGATCTGCGGCGTGGCCGGCGCATCGAGAATGCGCCGGATGCGCTCGGGGGCTTGCTTGTAACCCTCCGCCGCGGCCAATAGACCTGTGGCCAACACCAACCCGCTGAAAAGCCTCATATCTACCTCCGGAGTCTAGCTCACTTACCGGCTCTCCATCTCGCGTTGCACACCTTCACCGAAGGTGGCTGCGGTGATTCAACCGTCGGGGATCGGCAGATCCGGACCCAGTTCGGCGATCTCGGCGACCACACCGTTGCGCTGCAGAACCAGCGTCAGCCCCAGCCACACCACCGACATGGCGAGCACACCCGGGAGCAATAGCCCGGCGGGCGCAGCGAGTAAAGCCACTGCCGCCAGGCACTCACCGGTACGCGCAGCCATGCCGTCCACCAGGAGCTTGGCCGCCGCGCGGCGCGCGCGATCCACCGGCAGATAGGTCTGCTCCCGACCGGACCGGTGGATCGATGACTTCAAGCCACCCTCGACCACGCGTAACACCATGCGCGCACCGGCCGAACCAGTGAGCACCGCGGCAGAAGCCAGGCTCACCAACACGGCGGGCAGAACCAACAGGCTGCGATGCACGCCGATGCGGCTCTGCAAAGCCGGCGTCACCAGAACCTGCAACACAAAGGCTGCGGCGTTCAACCAGAAATAGAACCGCGCAAACAGCTTCGGCGCGCCGCCCGCCTCACTCGCCGCCGCAGCGTAGAATTGATACTCAATCAACACACCCACCACCGACCCGGCCAGCGCGATGGCGGCGAGCATGGCGATGTAGGAGTCGCGCAGGAGCGGCGTCACGCCGGATGACGGCGGTATCGCGCCGCCCTCCGTGGAGGGCATCGGCAGATCGTTTTCGCGCCGCATGAGCGCTACCGGAAACATCCGGTAGGCCACGATATTGGCCGCGAGCGCTGCGATGAGCAGTGCCGAGCCCACCAGCAGATACGAGGCCGGCTCTTGCATCCGCGCTGAGAGTACGCAGGCCGCCGCGCCGCCCATCATGCCGCCTGCGAGCGAACTCGCACCCATCGTGGCGTACAAGCGGCCGAGCACGTGGCGCGGCGCGAGGTCCAGGAGATCCGCGCCGAGAAGCCACGCCATCGAAAGCAGCACTCCGTAGAGGAGCGGGATCAACACGAACACCAACGTCATGCCCCAGCCGCTGCCCGGCTGGGCCGTCGAGTAGAACAGCGCCTGCAGTGCGGCCATCGCCGCGAGCCCCAACACCCGCGCGCGCCGCGGCCCGGCCGCGCGCATCAAACCGAGCGTTCTCTGCGCCACCGGTATGGACCCGATGGCGATCGCCAGATAGACCTCCGGCAAGCGCCGGATGTCGCCCGCGCCCCCAAAGTACAGCGCATCACGGCCGGTCTTGCTGACGATGAACGCGGCGGTCAACAAGAACAACGACAGCGACGGATAGAACGTCCGCCACCAGCAGGCTGACATCCCCTCGTCCAGCGGGATGCGCAGGAAACCGAGGTCCAGCACGCGCGGCGGAGCGCCGCCTGCCACCGGAAAATGCGGAGACTCCATCAAGCCGCCGGCGGGTAGCGGGCGAGCAGACGGCCCACTTCGATCAGCGCCGCCGTCTCTTCCGGCGTGAAGGTGCGGGCAGCGCGATTGGCGATGCCGAGCACGCCGGCTACACGGTCTGCTTCGCCGAACATGGGCAGGGCGATTGCGCCTTCAAGACCCGTGGCGCGCGCGCCCGGACGCGCGTCACCGCTCGTATCGGTTTGGATGTTGCAGATACTCACAGGCTCCCGGCGTTCGGCGGCGAGCCCGGCCATGCCTTTGCCGACGGGCACGAGGCGCACGATCTCGACCACTTGCGGCGGAATGCCCGCACTGGCGGCGGTGAGGTGAAGATGGCCGTCCGCGCCGAGGTGATGGATGGTACCGTTATCTGCGCCGAAGTGCGCGATGGTGGCGGCGAGCGCGGCGGGCCAGTCGGCGGCGGCGGCGAGTGGTTCGAGATGGGTGAGGAGTTGGGTCATATGTGCTCCGCCTGGCGCGACTGCGTCGCGACGGAGTGGCGGGACTGAAGTCCCGCGCAAGCTAAAGCTCGCCCTACACGGACGCGGAGTGCACGGGGGGTCATGCTAGCAACTCCTTGACCAGGTTGCCGTGGACGTCGGCGAGGCGCATGTCGCGGCCTGAGTAAGGGAAGGTGAGTCACTTGTGGTCAAGCCCGAGCAAGTGCAGCATGGTGGCGTGCAGGTCGTGCATGTGGACCTTGTTTTCGATCGCGAAGTAGCCAAACTCGTCCGTCGCGCCGATGACTTGGCCGCCTTTCACGCCGCCGCCGGCCATCCACATGGTGAAGCCGAAGGGATTGTGATCGCGGCCATACGTGGCCACTTCGGCGCCTTCGGAGAATTGCGCACAGGGCGTGCGGCCGAACTCGCCGCCCCAGATCACGAGCGTGTCCTTTAACAACCCGGTGGTCTTGAGATCCTTGAGCAATGCCGCGATGGGCGGATCCGTCGATTGCGCATTGAGGCGGTGTCCCTTCTCCAGGCTCGAGTGCTGATCCCACCGATCGAGGCCTTTGCGCGCGGGGGTGAGTAACTCGACGAAGCGCACGCCGCGCTCGACGAGCCTGCGCGCTAGCAGGCACTCGCGGCCGAACTCATCCGTAGGATCTGCGCCGATGCCGTACATCTTCTTCGTCGCTTCGCTTTCCTTTGACAAATCGAGCAGATCTGGCACGGCGGACTGCATGCGGTAAGCGAGTTCGTAGTTGGCGATGGTTGCTTCGATCTCGCTCACTTGTCCGAAGCGCTGCACGGCGCCTGCATTCAACTTGCGCAGCAGAGCCAGCTTACCGATCTGCGCGTCACGCTGTTCGTCCGTCGCGGGCGTGAAGTCCGCAATGGGATGCGTACCCTGGCGGAACAGCGTTCCCTGGTAACTCGCTGGCAGAAAGCCGCTGCCGAAGCAATCCATGCCGCCCGGCGGCACGAGCCCGCTCTCGAGCACCACAAAGCCGGGGAGATTGTCGCTGGCGCTGCCGAGCCCATAGTTCACCCAAGCGCCCATGCTGGGGCGGCCCTGGAAGTCGGAGCCCGAATGAATGAAGTAGTTGGCCGCGGTGTGTTCAGAGTGATCGGCCACCATGGAGCGGATGATGGCCATGTCGTCCACGCAACCGGCCACGTGCGGGAACAACTCGCTCACCCACGCGCCGCTCTGGCCGTGCTGCTTGAAGGAGAACGGCGAGCCCACGATCTTATCGCTGATGTTGAAGACCGTGGTGGGCGGGTGGAACGGCAGGGGCTTGCCGTTATCCTGCACGAGGCGCGGTTTGGGATCGAAGGTATCCATCTGCGACGGGCCGCTGTCCATGAAGAGGAAGATGACGGACTTGGCCTTGGGCGCAAAGTGCGGCTGTTTGCGCTCGGCGGCGTGCAGCAGGTTGAGCATCGCGAGGCCACCGAAGCCGTTGGCGGCGCGGCAAAGAAAATCGCGGCGGGAGCTACGGAACATAGATAAACTCCGCGGTATTGAAGAGTACGTGCGCGAGGTCAGCCCACGCCGATGGCCCGCCCTGCGCGAGATACGCGAGGCCTCTTGCACTTCCCACGGTTCCGGGTCGCGCGCGAAGGCTTCGCGATACATGAGCCGGATGCTAGGCTCGGGCGAAAGGCCGGACGTCATCAGATTGCGCCCCCAGGCGGAGGCGAGTTCAGCCACCAGTTCGTTGTTCGTCATCAACAGCGCCTGCGAGGGCACGGTGGAGACGCCGCGCGCGCCAATGGTGGAGATGGGCAGCGGGTAGTCAAACGCAAGAAACAGCGGCGTGAGGAAGTTGCGGCGTACCTGCACATAGAGGCTGCGGCGGCCGCCGCCATCGAGCGGCCCCGGCTTGGGCTTGCCGCGCCCGTCCTGATACTTGCTGATGTGCGGCGCGACGCTGGGCCCGTACGGTTCAGGCATCAGGCGTCCGCTGATGGCGAGCATTGCATCGCGAATCGCTTCGCCTTCGAGACGCCGCATGGGCATGCAGGAGAGCAGATCGTTGCGCGGGTCCAACGCCGGTTTGGCCTCGGGCTTGCTCGCCATGCGGTAGGCACTCGACAGCACGATTTCGCGATGGAGTTCCTTCACGCTCCAGCCAGACTCGACGAACATCGCGGCGAGCCAATCGAGGAGTTCGGGATGCGAAGGGCGCTCACCGGTCTTGCCAAAGTTGTCGAGCGTGCGCACGAGGCCCTGGCCGAAGTGATGTTTCCAGATGCGGTTCACCATCACGCGCGCCGTGAGCGGATTCGACGCGCTGGCCACCCATTGCGCCAGTTCCAGCCGGCCTGACTGCGCCGGGTTCACCGCGGGCGATTCGTGCGGCAAGAGGCGGAGGAAGCCGCGTATCACTTCCGCGCCCGGATTCCGGTGGCTGCCGCGAATGTGGAGCTTGACGTTGCCGGGGTTCTCATCGCGCGCCACCATCGCCCACAACGAGCCCGGCACTTTCATCGGACTGAGCGTCCATGGCTCTTCACCGGGTTCGTCCCCGGCCGGTGGCTTGTCGTTGTCTGAGATCACGATTTCGTCGACGGCGATGTAACCGTTGGGGTCGCGATCGACAATTTCAATCTGGCAGGTGCGTTCAAACTCGAGCGTCATGCGAGCCGAGCGCCATTCCCAACCGGGCTTACCGGTGGGGATGAAATGCGCGCTCTTGAGGTCCGCGTTGACGATGGTCACGCGCACGCCGGCGTCTTCCTTGGTTTTCTCCGGCTTGGTGCCGCGCAGGCGAACCTGCACCCAGCGCTTGGGCATTTTGAACTTGGGCGAGGTGAGCGAGCCGACGGTGGTCAGCGACCCGGTGTAGGCGGAGTTGGCGATGCCCGGCCGGGTGGGTTTGTCACCAAAGGCGCGGCCGACGACGATCCAATTGCCGTAGTCTGCCGCAGAAACGGAAAATGTTTCAAACAGATCGTCGCCGGCGCGTGGTTCGCGCGGATCGACCCGGCGCGGCGTGACCGGCGTGAGGATCGAGGCCGCGTTTTCGATTTCGGCGCGGCGGCGCGGCGAATCGACGATGGTTTCGATCATCGCGGTGGAGTGCATGATACTG
>Ga0194122_10002113_pt1 | contig 22449 bp, 14 predicted proteins | sample TA2MahCa10mmetaG_FD_155487 | JGI IMG/M metagenome (GOLD analysis project Ga0194122, IMG submission 155487) | Freshwater microbial communities from Lake Tanganyika, Tanzania - TA2015021 Mahale Deep Cast 10m | ecosystem: Environmental > Aquatic > Freshwater > Lake | place: Tanzania: Lake... | reverse complement strand
GAGACCCAAAATGGAAATCCCGGTTTACCGCTTCCTTCAAGAACTCCTTCGAACGGTCGCCTTGCGCAGCGTGGAACAGCCCCCACCAAGCCATGGCATTATCCGGCTCCAGATGGAGGCACCAGCGAAAGGCGCGCTCGGCTTCGAAGTACCAAAACGAGTGCAGCAGCGCGACGCCCTGATTGAACCACTTCTGCGTCTCCGGGTTTTTGTGGCGAATCGGAAAATCGACCTTGCCCGCGCCCTGAAACTCCCAGGGTTTCTGCCGCGGGCCTTCGTTGAGAGACTCGCCGATGTGGGAGTGCCCCTGCTTATACGTTTGACCAAAAGCGGATAGGCCGGCCACCAGAACGAAAAAGGCTCGCATCCTTCGATGGTACGTGGGAAGCCTTAGAAAGAAAAGCCCTTGCGTTTCTGCAGCGCCGCGTTGAAGAAGCCGACGAGCGGGCTCATGGCCTTGAAGCGCTTGGCGATCTCCGGAAGCAGTTTCGGCGTGGTGGCGAGGGCCAGGTCCAAGTCGACTTTGTAGTAGTACCACTGCTTCCACTTCACCCACTCGATGGCCGGGTCTTTCGGAGAGAAGCCTTTCGGCGGGCGCGATAGTTTCTCGCCTTGCAGCGGTCCGGCCAGTTTCGTCACGGTCTTATCGGTCGCGAGTTTCTCGAAGGTGGTCAGGTTCGCTGAGATGGCTTTACGGATCGACAGAAGCTCTTCGGGACCGGGCATGTAAACACCGGCGGCGATCTCAATCTGTCCCGCGCCGACGGAGCAGTAATAACCGGCCGCGGCGTGTTTATCGGCGTTTCGCAGATGGAAGTTGGCGCCCAGGTGGGTCTTGTACGGCGTCTTGTCGTTTGAGAAACGCGTGTCGCGGTAGATGCGATAGATAGCCTTGGCCGGTTCGGTCAGATGATCCGGGGCGAAGGAGGCCATCTCGCGGTTCATGGCCTCGACGAAGGTCACCATGGGCGCCTTCACTTGTTTCTCGAAGATCTCCTTGCGCGCCGTAAACCACTCGCGATCGTTGTTCCTCTTCAACTCGGTGAGAAAGGCGATGCCTTGCTTGGGAAATCCTGGAAAGCTCGCGGCCATAATTGGCTATTATGACGCAGCGGCCATATCGGCCTCCTCGACAATGCGGCCGTCGAACAGGCGGATATTCCGTTCGGCGCAACGGGCGAAGCGCGGGTCGTGCGTGACCATGCAGATGGTCGCGCCGCCCTGGTGCAGTTCTTCGAGGAGTTTCATTACGGCATCGCCGTTTTGCGAGTCCAGGTTGCCGGTGGGCTCGTCGGCCAGCAGGAGCGACGGACTGCCTCCCAACGCTCGAGCGACGGCCACGCGTTGTTGTTGACCGCCCGATAGCTGAGAGGGGTAGTGCTTCTGGCGGTGCGTCATACCGACGCGCTCCAGAGCTTCCATTACGGCCTTCTTCCGCTCCGAGCCCGGCATGTTCCGGTAGGTCAACGGCAGCTCCACGTTTTCGTAGACGGTCAGATCGCCGATCAGGTTGAACGCCTGGAAGATGAACCCGATCTCGCGATTACGGATTCGCGCGCGCTCCCCGGCCTTGATCGAGGCCACGGGCTGCCCGCGCAGTTGGTACTCACCGCCCGAGGGCGAGTCGAGCAATCCGAGAATTGCCAGCAGGGTCGATTTGCCGCAGCCTGAAGGGCCGGAAATCGAAACGTACTCCCCTCGGCGAATCTCCATGTGAATATCGAGCAGCGCGTGCGTCTCGACTTCGTCGGTCTGAAAGACCTTCTTGACTCCGCGCAGGCGGATGATTTCGTCTGTCATGTGGCTCGACCTCAAGTCTTGAGAACCAATACGTCTCTGGATACGGGTGAGTTCCGGAAAAGTCACGGAAATTTTTAATCTGCGCGGAGCGCGGTGGAGGGATCCACCTGGGTGGCGCGCCGGGCCGGGGTCCAGCAGGCGGCCATTGTCACAACGGCGAGAATGGCGACGGTGGCCGCGAGCGGAACCCAGCGCAGTTCGCCCAGGGCGGGCACAGAAGCTCGCAGGGTCCGGGTCAACACCCAGCCGCCGGTCAATCCAAAGACCATGCCCACGGCCACCAACCGGGCGCCCTGGCGCATCACAAGGCCCAACACCTGGGCCGCGGAGGCGCCCAGGGCCAGCCGCACGCCGAACTCGTTGGTCCGCTGCGCTACGGTATAGAGCATGACGCTGAAGATACCGGTGGCCGCCAGCCCCAGCGCGACGGCCGCGAACAAAGTGAGCAGCAGCGCCAGGAAACGCGGGCGGGCGTTGGCCGAGGCGATGGCCTCTTCGAGCGGTCGAACCTGGGCCAAGGGCAGGGCCGGGTCAATGTCACGGATCGTGTCGCGGACGGACGGCAAGATGGCCCACGGGTCCGGCTGCGCAGATTCCACTAGCAACGTGGCGGCGCGCACGGCGCCGGACTGCGGCAGGGAGAACCACAGCTCCGTGCCGGCCGGCCGGTCCATCCCCTGGTTTTTCACATCCTTCACGACGCCCACTATGGTGTACCAAGGTGAGTCGTCGCTGGGAGAGCCGCCCGGCTTCACGCGCCGGCCCACGGCGCTTTCGCCGCCGTAGAAGTGTTTTTCGAACGCCTGGTTGACGACGAGCACACGAGGAGCGCCATCGCCATCGCGCGGTTCGAAGAGACGGCCACGAAGCAGCGATACTCCCAACGCTTCAAACGTGCCGGGCAAGGCCCCGTTCCAATAGTCGACGTTGTGGAACGGGCCTTCAGGTTTTGCGGTGAGTCCTTCGATGAACGTATCGTTCGCGTTGATGGGCCGCTGCGGCGGCAACGAACTCAGCACAGCGACGTTCGCGACGCCGGGCAGGGCGCGGATGCGGCTGCCGGCCTCTCGCCAAAAGCGCTGCGCATCGGCGGGCTGCGGGTAACCTTGTTGCGGTAACGACACGCGCATGGACATCCAGCGTTCGGCGCGAACGCCGGGGTCGGTCTTCATCAGGTTCCAAAACGTATCGAGCAAAAGTCCAGCGCCCGCCAACAGAACAACGGCCAACGCGATTTCACCGGCGACCAGCGCGGAGCGCAGCCAGTGCGCCTCCCGCGTGGCGGTTGTGCGCCCGCCGGCGGCCTTGAGCGTGTCGAAGAGCTTCGCGCGAATCGTCTGCGCCATGGGTGCCAGCGCGAAGACGATGCCGGTAACGAAGGCGGCGGCGAGAGCGAAGGCAAGCACCGCGCCATCCATCCAGATTTCCGAAGAGCGCGGGATGCTTTCGCCGCCGGCCATCAGGATCAAACGAAGGATCAGGAACGCCAGGCCTAGACCGAGGACGGCGGCGCCGAGCGACAGCAACAATCCCTCCAGAAAGAACTGGCGGAACAGACTGGCCGCGGTCGCGCCGAGCGCCTGCCGGACGGCGACCTCCTTTTGCCTGGCTTGCGCGCGGGCCAGCAGCAGATTGGCCACGTTGCCGCAGGCGATGAGCAGCACCAGCGCCGTGGCGCCCAGCAGCATCAGCATGGCCGGACGGACGTTCCCTACGGTCTCATCCAAGAGCGAGAAGCCGGCCAGCGTGTGGGTCCGCGGGTTGGGACGGTGCTGGTTCGGTCCTGCGGCGGCGGAGTACTCGCGCTCCAGGCGGTCGAGGTCCTGCGCCGCGTTGGCGACGCTCATTCCGGGCCGTAGCCGGCCGACGAGAGAAAGGCGATGATTGCCCCAGCGCTCCATGTCCCGGCCCGTCAACTGCAGCGGCGCCCACAGTTCGGCGGGGTTCGTTTCGCCTGGCGGGAAGTGGAAACCGCGCGGCATGACGCCGGCGATGGTCGCCTTCGTGCCGTTGATCAGGACGTCGCGGCCGACGGCCTGGTCCCGCCCGCCGAACGCGCCCTGCCACAGGCCATACGAGAGGACCACCTGCATTGGCGCGCCTTCAGCATCGTCTGCCGGTTGCAGCCAGCGGCCCCTCAGAGGCGGGACGCCCAGGGTCTGCATCAGCGTTCCGGAGACGGAGGCGATGCTTACGCGAACGGGATCGGAGGAGGCGGGGGCCAGATTGGCTCCGCCAGTCTGCCAGGCGTCCAGCGTTTCGAAAGCCTTGTTGTCGCGGCGCAAGGCGTTGAACTCGGGCGGCGAAATCCAGAACTTCCACATTCCACCGCCGGGCCAGTTGGGCCACTCCGAGTAGACGCGCACCAGCGCGCCGGAATCGGCGTAGGGCAGCGGCCGCAGAACGACGGCGTTGACGACGCTGAAAATCGCCGACGTGGCTCCGATGCCCAGGCCGAGACAGAGCACCGCGGTTGCGCCGAATCCAGGGTTGCGCCGGAGTTGGCGCCAGGCGAACAGGAAGTCGCTTCGCATCTCTAGTACTACGCCTCAGATTCGTTTTCGTTCCGCCGGATTCCGCATTTTCTTTCGATCCGCTAGCCTGATATTTATGCTTCTTGTCGACGCCTTGCGCGGCGTGGCGGGTCTGGAGGTTCTAACGGGCGAGGCCGCGGAGTTGCGCCGCCACACCCGTTTTGAGCTTGGAGGCCCGTGTTTATTGCTCGCCGACGCCCATTCGGAGGCGGCGTTCGTGGAGGCCTATCGCAGGTTACAGGCCTCAATATCGCCTTGGACCACGATCGGCCGCGGCACGAATCTGATCGTGTCCGACCGCGGCTACGAGGGTGCCATCCTTCGCTACAGCGCGAGTTCGATTCGGGCCGAGGGGTTGCGTGTAAAGGTGGACGCGGGTGCCGAGTTGAACGGCTTTATCGACTACGCCAACGCGCGCGGGCTGGCGGGGCTGGAGGCGATGGCCGGCGTACCCGGATGGTTGGGTGCGGCGATTTATGGAAACGCCGGGGCGTACGGCCAGTCGATTCACCAACGTGTCCAGTCGGTTCGTTTTTTCGACGGCGCGGAATTGCGCGAGTTCGACAACGCCGAATGCGGCTTTCGCTACCGCCACTCGAAATTCAAAGACAACAAAGATTGGCAGATCCTTTCCGCCGTGTTTCAGTTCGACGCCAGCGAGGCGGCGGCGCTTGTGGAGCGATCGCGCGCTATCCGGGCTGCGCGCGACGCGAAGTTCCCGCCTTCCATGCGCTGCGCAGGAAGCATCTTCAAGAATCTTTTGTTGAAGGATTTGCCGGCGGACGCGGCGACGCGGATTCCGGCCGGGCGGATCATCGAAGGGAAGGTTCCGGCCGGCTGGTTCCTGGAACAGGTTGGGGCAAAAGGGATGCGCGTGGGCGGGATTGAAGTCGCGGACTATCACGCGAACCTGATCTATAACGCGGGCGGCGGCACGGCGGCGCAACTCGTCGAACTGCTCGACGAACTCAAGCGGCGGGTCTTCACCGAGTTTGGGTTCCGGCTGGAAGAGGAAGTGCAGTTCGTCGGTTTTTAGATCTTCAGGAAGATCTTTCGCCGGTAGAGCCAGTAACAGAGGCCCCATAGGCAGGCCAGAACGACGGCGTTGTGCGGAATGACCCCAAGCGGGCCGAGCGCCCCGAAGTTGCCGGTGAATGCGGCCAATCCGCGCGAAAGCCAGCCGTGGAGCACCTGGGAGAAGGAGTAGATGAATATCGAATTCATCCCGAGCACGACGAACGGAAACACTGAGCGCCGGAAACCCTTCACCTCGACCAGCCAGTAAAAAGCTATGAGCAGAACGATCACCCACCCGGCGCTGAACAGCGTGAAGGAGGCGGTCCATAGCCGCTTGACCATTGGGTTAAAGGGCTCCAGCGCCAACCCGGCGGCGAATGCGCCGGCCGCGGAGATTGCCAGGATTTTCAGCTTCCGCGTGGAATCCGCCGGGCCACGCAGCCACTCACCGGCCCAGCAGCCGAACAGGATTGTCACGGCGTTGCCGATGAAGTTGATCGTCGTATAGTAGCCGCGGTAGTTGTAGCCGAGCACGGCGAGGTCGATGACCGCTCCTACGTTACCGGTCTTCGAAAACGCGCCATCCGGGCCCGGGAAAAGGGCGAACAGCGCCCAGTGCCCGGCCAGTAGCGTCGCGGCGGCGGCCATCTGGCCGCGGAGCGGAAGCTGCAAGATCAAATAGCAGAGAAAGTAGCCGAACGCGATCTGGCACAGGACGTTGATGAACTGTAACGAGCGGCCCGTGGTGGATCCGAAATTGGAAAGTACGTTGCTGAGGGCGATCAGCAGGAGTGCGCGCCACGCCACATGGCGAAGACGCGAACCCGCCTCGCGCCGCGCGAGCGCGAAGGGCATGGCGACGCCGACCATAAAGGTAAAGGCCGGTTGGATGAGGTCCCAAAAGACGACGCCCTCCCAGTCGACGTGATCCACCTGGCGGGCCAGCCACTCCCAGCCTGGGTAGTCCTTCAACACCGAAAGCCCGAATCCGTGCGAGATGAGCAGCAGCATGATGAAGCCGCGGTAGGCGTCCAGACTCATCAACCGGGCGGAACTCTCCCTAGGTGCGTGCGCCCCGCTGGTTCCAGCCTGTGGCTCCAATTCGACTATGCGATCAATTCTTGCACGACCCGGCCATGCACGTCGGTGAGCCGGAAATCGCGGCCCGCATACCGGAAGGTGAGCCGCTCATGATCGAAGCCGAGCAAATGCAGAATGGTGGCGTGCAGGTCGTGTACGTGGACCTTCTTTTCGATGGAGCGGAAGCCAAATTCGTCGGTCGCGCCGTGGATTACACCGGGCCGCGCGCCCCCGCCGGCGAGCCACATGGAGAAGCCATAGGAGTTGTGATCGCGGCCCTTGTCTCCGCCCAGATTCGAGCCAAACGCGGCGAGTTCCACGGTGGGAGTGCGGCCGAATTCGCCACCCCAGATCACGAGCGTATCCCGCAACATGCCTCGTTGCTCCAGGTCCGTGAGCAGAGCGGCGATCGGCTGGTCGCACTCTGCGGCGAGTTTCGAGTGGTTGCCCTTCACATCGTTGTGGGCATCCCAGGGCTGCCCCGCCCCGTGCCAGAGCTGCACGAAGCGGACACCTTTCTCGAGCAGGCGGCGGGCGATCAAGGTCTGCCGGCCGTAGAGCGTATCGCCGTACATCTGGCGGATGGCCGCCGGTTCCTTGGAGATGTCGAAGACGTCTGCCGCTTCCATCTGCATGCGGTAGGCGAGCTCGAACGATTGGACGCGGGCTTCCAAATTGACATCTTCTTCCCTGCCCCGCGCGTACTCGCCGTTCAACTTCGCCAGCAGGTCCAACTGCTGCCGCTGCTGCTCGTGCGTTGCATGGGGACTCCGGACATTGTCGATCAGCTTGTCGAGTCCGGTCTCCTTCGTATCGATGTGGGTTCCCTGATAGGCTCCCGGCAGAAACGCGGAGCGCCAATTGTGGGTGCCCCGCACGGGCAGTCCGCCAGGGCACAGGGCGATGAAGCCGGGCAGATTCTGGTTTTCGGTGCCGAGCCCGTAGGTGACCCACGAGCCGAGCGACGGACGCGTCTGCTGCTCAGTGCCGCAGTTCATCATCATCAACGAGGGTTCGTGATTTGGGATGTTCGTGTGCATGGAGCGAATCACGCAGAGTTTATCGGCGTGCTTCGCCACGTTCGGAAAGATCTCGCTGACGGGAATGCCGCTCTGGCCGTGTTGCGAGAACTGGAACGGCGAAGGGTAGGCCGCGCCGGTCTTGCGTTCCGTCTTCAGGTGAATCGGAATTTCGCGCCCGCCGTACTTGGTGAGCATCGGCTTGGGGTCGAAGGTGTCCACCTGCGACGGTCCGCCGTTCATGAAGATGTGGATTACGCGCTTTGCCTTCGGTGCGAATTGCGGCGCGCGCGGAGAGAGCGGGCCCGCGTGAACCAGAGGGGCCAGGCCGAGGATTCCCATGCCCATTCCGGCGCGATGGAGCAGTTCCCGGCGGGAGAGTGTGTCAGTCGATATGCGCGAATTCATTGGTTAGGAAGAGCACCTGCGCCAGAGCGGCGGTTGCGTTCAGCGTTGGAATTTCGGGTCCGCGAAAATCGGTGGCGGCGGACCATCTCCTCGAGCCGTCCCCGGTAATGACCGGGGACCAAGTGAAGTTATCGGACTCGTAGTCGTTCCGTGAATCGACGATGAAGTCGATTGTGTCGCCGGGCTGCACTTCGATTTCGGCGATATCGGTCACCGCCTTTCGCGAGCCCTCCTTCGTGGCGGCGTTCTCCGGCGGAACCAGTTCCCACTGACCGAGCCGTCCGTGCCGGCTGGAGACGATTGTGCCGCGAATTCCGTTCGTGAATCCGAAGCGGATCTCGAACTGATCCAGTGGCAGAGTGAGCGTGCCGGAGATTCGAATGCGGGTGCTCGCCGGCGCGGTCCACCGGCGAGCCACGGCGTGGGCATAACCGTCACCGGGCGCGCCTCCGCCGGCTGCAAGGCTGGCGCTGCCGGAAGCCGCGTCCGGCAGCAGCGAGGCGTGTTGCCAAACACCATCGTTGAAGTAACGGAACGGCGTGAACGCCAGGACGCGCGTGCCCTCCGGGTCGATAGCCGCGGTGCCGTACTGCCAGGAGCTCTCCGCCCTGGCGGCGGCTGCGGGCCGGTAGGATTGCAGGAAACCGGTGGCGGTCTTTCGTTCGGAGATCGAGGGCGGCCGCCCCAAAATACGGCGGTAGAGTCCATCGATCGACTCCCCGCTGAGGCGTCCGGCCTGCTCAGCAAGGAACGGACTATTGAGCAGAAAGAGGGCCTGCTGGGGAATGGTCGTGAGATAGCGCTGGGGCGTGTGCTGTTCGGGATCGGCGTAATTGAAAGCCTTAAGCAGAGCCTGGGCGCGCTCGCGTTCGACGAACGCGTACAACGTGCGGCGCGGGCCGGCTGGAATACTCGACAGCGAAAACGAAGGGCCGCCGACCTTCGCCTCCAACGCCCCGCTTGCGGCGAGGATGGAATCCCGCAGCGCCTCAAAGTCCAGGCGCCGGCGGCTCTGCCTCGCGAGTTGGCGGTTTTCCGGATCGTCCGGTGTCGCAGCGCTGGATTGACGGTAGACTTTGGACATCACAATCTCTCGAATGAGCGTCTTGAGAGAACCGTGTTGTTTGAACCGCCCGGCCAAATAGTCGAGCAGCTCCGGGTGCGTAGGCGGGTCGCCGCGCAAGCCAAAATCGCTGGGCGAGCGAACGATGCCTTCGCCGAACAGCCGCTGCCAAACCCGGTTGACGAACACTTTGAAGGCAAGATCGGTGGCGGTAATTCGCCGGGCCAACTCCAGCCGCCCGCTGCCTTCCGAGAGCGGGCCACCGCCAAGGACCGCCGGAAAATGCGGCTCCACCTGTGCGCCTGGATCGTTCCAATTTCCGCGCGTGAGGATATAAGTCGGCTTTTTCTCGGCGGCTTCGGAGACGGCCAGCGCGCGCGGCGCCCCGCCGCGAACGGCGTAGTCCTGCAGCACGCGCTTGTACTCCCACAGCAGGTTGTTCGACGTGTTGTAGTCGCCTTCGGTCTGCACGTAGGCGAAGTCCTCCAGAGGGACAGAGGCGGGGTCCGGGTGGCCATCGCGAAACCGCTTCAGGATGTAGAGTTCCAGATTCCGTTCCTTCGCCAGATTTTCCAACTGCGGTCCGGTAAACTCCTTGCCCTCACGAGCGGCGTCGATGTACTTGGCCAGCATTTCCGGCCGACGGGCGTCCTCGCGCAGCGCCTGAATGCGCTCGCGCTTGAAGTCCTGGAGTTGCCGCAAGCGGTGGGAGATGCGTGGCAGGAAAAACGAGTCGAGCGGAGTGGTGGCGGTCTGTAAGGCTGGCGGCTCCACGTCGTCCGCCGTGTTTAGGAAGACACCGTACAAGCCGTAGTAGTCCGCCGTTGGAATGGGATCGTACTTATGGTCGTGGCAACGGGCGCAGGCCACCGTCAGCCCAAGAAAACCGCGGGTCACCACGTCGATGCGGTCGTCGATTTTTTCGGGGATTCCGTTGGGACGATGCGGATCGAACCCAATGGCCAGGAATCCGAGCGCGGCCAGATTCCCCCGGGCATTGCCGGGAATGCGATCCGCGGCGAGTTGCTGGTGGACGAATTCCGGAAAAGGCATGTCCTGGTTGATTGCGCCGATAAGCCAATCGCGATAGGCGTGGCTGTAGGGGAAGCGGATGTTGTTGAAACCGGCGTCAGAGAAACGGGCCAGGTCGAGCCAATAGCGGGCCCAGCGTTCGCCGAAATGCGGGGACTGCAAGAGCCGGTCGACGGTTTCCGCATAGCTGGCGTTCGCGCCGGTATCGGGCGGCAGGCCGGTCAGGTCAAACGACAGACGGCGGAGCAGCGTCCTTGGATCCGCTTCGGGCGAGAGCTTGGCGACATGGGCCTCGATTGGCCCGGTCTGGCGGGTGATCGGTCTGAAGGCCCAATGGTCAGTGCGTTTCGCCTCCGAAACCTGTGGGGATGGAGTGGATTCCTTCGGCCAGGGTGCTCCTTCGGCGATCCATTTTTCCAGCGCCGCGATCTGTTCCGGTTGCAATCTGGCGGTGGGCGGCATTTGAATCGTCTGCCCCTTCACGGCTTGGATGAGCCGGCTTCCGGCTGGCGAGCCGGGCACGATGGCGGGCCCGTGATCACCTCCCTTCAGCAGTCCTTCGCGAGAGTCGACGCGCAGACCCGCCATCGGCGACTGCAGCTTCGGACCATGGCATCCGAAGCACTGCTGCGCTAGCACGGGGCGCACCTTCGACTCAAAGGTGTCGAAAGATTGAGCGGCAGCGGACACCAGGAACGAACATACGAAGAGGGCTCGCATAGCGCCATCATCATTATATGGCCGCGCAGTGCGTTTGGCGGCAAACCGCTCCCGTCGCGTCGAAAACTGGGTTACACCTGAGAGTATGATCCCAGATCGAAGAAGCTTTCTCCTATCCGCGGCGACAGCGGCGGCCGCCGACTGGCCCCGATTCCGAGGGCCAAACGGAATCGGCGTCTCCAGCGAGACGAACCTGCCCGCCGAGTTCGGACCGGAGAAGAATCTGGCGTGGAAGGTGGACACGCTGTCCGGGCACTCCACGCCGATCGTCTCCGGCGGCCGGGTGTTCCTGACGCAGGCCAAGGAGAAGGAACGCCAGTTATTGTGCCTGGACGCCGCGACGGGCCGCACGCAGTGGACCCATACCGTTCAAGCGACCCGCGTCGACCCCAAGAACCGGATCAATTCGGTGGCCACCTCGTCGCCGTTCTGCGACGGAAAGACCGTATTCGCCTTTTTTCCCGACTTCGGCCTGATCGCCGCCGGCGTGGACGGGAACGTGAAATGGAAGACCGAGTTGGGACCCTTCAGCACAATGCATGGAATGTCGAACTCCGTGGTTGTTCACGACGGCCGCGTATTTCTGGTCGCCGATCAGTTGGGCGGTTCCTACATCGCGGCCTACGGCGCCAAAGATGGCAAGTTTCTTTGGAAGACGGATCGCCCCAGCGGCGTGACGGGCGGGTACTCGACGCCATCGATATTCAAGGACCAGGTCATCGTAAGCGGCGCTCTGGAATTGACAGGCTACGACCAGAAGTCCGGCAAGCGCGTTTGGTGGGTGACCGGTTTGAGCGGCGCTCCGGTGACGGTGCCGCTGATCGACGGTGACCGGCTCTACGTCTGCGAGCCGCTGTTCGACGGGCAGCAGCCGTTCGAGCCGATGCTCAAGGCCTTCGACAAAAACAAGGACAACAAGATCCAGCCGGACGAATGGCCGGACCTGGGCAGCCGGACGTTCGCCGAACGCACGGACCGCGATTTCGGAAACAAGGACGGCGACCTGGAGGAGGCCGAATGGCACAAGTCGTTCGCGGTCATCCAGGGCGCGGGCGGGTTGGCCGCGGTCAAGCTGGGCGGCACGGGCGACGTGACCAAAACACACATACTTTGGAGGGTGACGCGCGGCGTGCCGTATTTGAATTCGCCTGTGGTCTACGACAATGTCCTTTACCATGTGCGGCCGGGCGGCATATTTGTCTCGGTGGATCGGGAGACCGGCAAGACTTTGAAGGAGGGCCGAATTCAGGACGCGATCGGCGACTATTACTCGTCACCCGTCGCGGCGGACGGCAAGTTGTACATCGTGAACAACGATGGCAAGGTGGCGGTGCTCAAGGCCGGCGCGCAGTGGGAGACGCTGGCGGTGAACGATCTGGGCGAGCCGTCGTTCGTAACACCGGCAATCGCCAACGGACGGCTATTCGTTCGCACGCGGACCAAGCTTTGGTGTTTTCGGACCGCCGCGTAGTGGAACGATGCCCAGCACCATCTTGTAGCGCCAGCCTTTCCACGGCTCCCCCAGTCCGGCGATAAACCTCAGGCCGAACGGCGCGCGGCACCCAACCTCTTCCAGTCCGAACGAACCGGGCCATTTCCGGAGCACCGCCTCGCGCCAATGCACATCGAGCAGCGGCAGGTCATACACGTGACCCCGATGCCGAAACGTGACCCGTGCTTTGGGTACGGTCCGCTCTATGAAATGAAGCTGGACATCGGAGGGTTCAATGCACTGAATGGAACTCTCGGAGGCGCGCACGGCGCCGTGCGTGTCGCCGAAGAGCGACGGCTCCGAGTGCAGCGGGAAGTTCGCCTGGCAGCAGGGCCGCTCCAGGAGTTGCCAGGCCTCGCCGCCGACGACGCGGCTTTCCGGCTGGCCGGGCCGGTTGTCGAGCCAGGGAGCGCTCACTCGAATCCGGTCATACGGCCTTGGTACCACTGGATAAGCGAAGCGCAGATCCCGTTGGTAGAGGATGCCATCCGGCGTCGGGGCGACCAGGCGGATGTACTCGCCGCCGTGGACGCCAATCAACGAAAGCCCCTGCCCCTGCCGCGCTACCGCCGCCACTACAAGATCGAGTGCCACTACTAAGCTAGTGGCTGGAGCAGGTGGAAATTCTCAGGCGGGCTGCAATTCGGGCGTGGGAATTTCCTGCAACAGCTTCAGGAAGTTCTCCGTGGCGCCGTTCAGCTTCCGGCGTCGCCGGTGGATGATGCCCAAAGGCCGGGAAAGGCGGTCCGCCAGCGGAACGGCCACTATCCGGCCCGCCCCGATCTCGGCGTCCAGAATTCGCTTGGGCGCGATGCTGACTCCGTGCCCCAGCATGACGGCTTCCTTGATCATCTGCAGGTTGTCGAAGTGAATGGTTATGTTGACGCTTACGCCGTGGTCACGCAGGTACCGGTCCACCTCGCGGCGGATGGGAAGTTCTTCATCGAAGCCAATAAAGTCCACGCCCTCCAGTGCTCGCGCCGAGATGCGGGGCAGACCGGCCAATGGGTGGGACGGCGAGCAGGCGAGGACCATCTCCTCGTCGCGCCAGGGTATGACGGCGATCTCCTTGGTCGCTTCGGGGTACGAAACCAAGCCCAGGTCGGCCTGCTCCCCGGCCACATGTTCGTAGACCTTCTCGGGCCGAAGGTAGTCGACACGGAGGACGGCTTTTGGCCATCGGTCGACAAAGGCGCTCTCCAGCCGGGACATCTCCGATAAGCCCACCGAATAGATGCTGGCGACGCGCACGGTGCCTTCGGCGCCGTGCCGAAGTTCGTTCAAAGCGCCGTCGAACTCCTCCCGTCGACGCAGGACGTCGCGGCAGAGATCGTAATAGAGGCGGCCCGCTACGGTCAAGGTCAACGGCCGTGTGGAACGGTCGAGCAGCGCAACTTGCAGATTCTTTTCGACTTCTTGAATATGCTGGCTCGCCGCCGACTGGCTGATCTCGTTCATCTGGGCCCCTTTGGAGACACTGCGGGACTGCGCAATATCCCGGAAAAGCCGCAGATGGTCGAAGCTCACACCCAAAAGATTATCATAAGGACAGCTAATGTCAACACCAAACAAATTCGGTTCATCGAATTGTAACAATATTAGAAAAACAGATAACTACGACCATCCATCTTCCGATTGACTAATAGTCACAAGACCGAGTATATTGTTTTATCCGCCCGTAGGAGGTATTTGGTAATGAGTCAGTCCCATGTCCGTGGCCTACCCCCCGCACAAGGCCTGTACAATCCTGCCTTGGAGAAGGATGCTTGCGGCATCGGTTTTGTCGCCAACATCAACAATCAGAAGTCGCACGACATCATTACGAAGGGCGTTCAGATCCTGATTAATCTGACGCATCGCGGCGCCTGCGGCTGCGATCCGGAAACCGGTGACGGCGCCGGACTGCTGATCCAAATTCCCCACCGGTTTTTCGCGCGCGAATGTGCCAAGGAAGGCTTTACGCTACCGCCCGCCGGACAGTACGGCGCCGGACTTGTGTTCCTGCCCGTGGAGCGGACCGCGCGGTTGGCCGTGGAAGGTGTCATCGAGCGCATCGCCAAAGAAGAGGGGCTGGAGGTTTTGGGTTGGCGCGATACGCCGCTGGACGTCGATTCCATCGGCCGCGTCGCACGCGCGTCGCAGCCCTATATCGAACAGGTGTTCATCCGCGGCGCCGCGGGCATGAGCGAGATGGACCTGGAGCGCAAGCTCTACGTCATCCGCAAACGCGCCGAGCACGAGATTCGCGCTTCCGAGATCCGCGACAAAGACTTTTTCTATGTTCCGTCGCTGAGCTGCCGGACCATCATTTACAAGGGCCTGCTGCTGGCGCCGCAGATCCAGAAGTTCTTCAAGGACCTGGCCGATCCGGATTGCGAATCCGCGCTGGCCATGGTGCATCAGCGGTTCTCAACCAACACATTTCCCACCTGGCCGTTGGCGCACCCGTTCCGCTATCTTTGTCACAACGGCGAGATCAACACGGTCAAAGGAAACGCCAACTGGTTCGCCGCGCGCCAGGCCGTCATGTCGTCCGGCGTTTGGGGCGCCGACCTGAAGAAGCTGATGCCGATCATAGAGCCCGGCGGGTCGGACTCCGCCACGCTCGACAACGCGGTTGAGCTGCTGTATCTCTCCGGACGGTCGATTCCGCACGTGATGTCGATGCTGATCCCCGAGGCCTGGGACGCCGACAAGACGATGGACGCGGACAAGAAGGCCTATTATGAGTTCCACGCCTCGCTGATGGAACCGTGGGATGGACCTGCCTCGGTGGCTTTCACCGACGGACACGTGATCGGCGCGACGCTGGACCGCAATGGCTTGCGCCCGTCGCGATATCTCGTCACGAAGGACGGACTGCTGATCGTCGCCTCGGAGACCGGTGTGCTGCCGGTGAATCCCGCCGACATCAGCTACAAGGGCCGCCTGCAGCCGGGGAAGATGCTGATCGTCGACCTGGACGAGAAGCGCATCATTCCTGACGAAGAGGTGAAGCAGCGCCTTTGGGAGCGTCAGCCGTACGGCCAGTGGATCAAGGACAACCAGATCACGATCGACCGGTTGCCCGAGCCCGGCCGCGTCTACCAGACCGACCACGAAACGCTGCTGATGCGGCAGCGCGCGTTCGGTTATTCGGACGAGGATTTGAAAACGATTCTGACTCCCATGGCGAACAAGGGCGAGGAGCCAATCGGCTCCATGGGCACCGACATTCCGCTGGCCTGCCTATCCGACAAACCGCAATCGCTGTTCAACTACTTCAAACAGCTTTTCGCCCAGGTGACAAACCCGGCCATCGACCCGATTCGCGAAGAGCTTGTGATGTCGTTGACCAGCTATATCGGCACCGAGCGCAATATTCTCGACGAGACGCCGCAACACTGCCACACGCTAAAGCTGGACCAGCCAATTCTTACCAACCGGGACCTGGAGAAACTCCGGCGCGTTTCGTGGGGTGACTTCCTCGCCTACACGCTGCCGATTCTTTACAGCGTGCACGGCGGCGAAGCGGAGTTGGAACGCGCGCTGGATTCGCTGTGCAAGCGCGCAAGCTGGGCGATTCAGGCCGGCTATTCGCTGCTCATTCTCAGCGACCGCGGGGTCGACGATTCATCGGCGCCGATTCCGTCTCTGCTCGCGTTGACCGCGGTTCATAATCATTTGATTCGCGAGGGTACGCGCACGCAGGTGGCGCTCATCGTCGAGAGCGGCGAACCGCGCGAGGTGATGCACTACTGCGTACTGATCGGCTACGGCGCCAGCGCCGTCAATCCGTATCTGGCGATCGAAACGCTCGAAAACATGGCGATGAAGGGTCTACTGGACGTGCCCTTCCCGGAAGCGCTGAAGAACTACAAGAAGTCCATCAACAAGGGATTGTTGAAGGTCTTCTCCAAGATGGGAATCTCCACTCTGCAAAGCTATCGCGGCGCGCAGATCTTCGAAGCCATCGGCCTCAATCAGGATATGGTCGAGAAGTACTTCACCGGCACCGCCTCCCGTATTGAGGGCGTAGGCCTGGAAGTGTTGGCCCGCGAAGCGAAGATGAAGCACGACCACGCGTTTCATCCGCTGACGGAAGCGGACACGGAACTCAACGTGGGCGGCTACTACCAATGGCGCGTGCGCGGCGAACACCACCTGCTGAATCCGCTGACGGTTTCCAAGATGCAGCACGCCGTCAACCAGCAGAGCTTCCAGACGTTTCAGGAATACTCCCGTATCATCAACGAGCAAAACCGCCAGCTCTGCACGCTGCGCGGCATGCTGGACTTTAAAGCGGGCCGTCCCATCCCCGTCGACGACGTGGAACCCGCTCGCGAAATCGTCAAGCGTTTCGCCACCGGTGCAATGAGCTTTGGCTCCATCTCCAAGGAAGCGCACGAAACCCTTGCGATCGCGATGAACCGGATGGGCGCGCGCTCGAATACCGGCGAAGGCGGCGAGGACGAAGCGCGCTTCAAGCTGTTGCCCAACGGCGACTCGAAGCGGTCCTCGATCAAACAGGTGGCCAGCGGCCGCTTCGGCGTGACGACGAATTACCTGGTCAACGCGGACGAGCTGCAGATCAAGGTGGCGCAAGGCGCCAAGCCCGGCGAAGGCGGTCAACTCCCCGGACACAAAGTGGACGATTTTGTCGCCAAGGTTCGCCACTCCATCCCGGGCGTCGGCCTGATCTCGCCGCCGCCGCACCACGATATCTATTCGATCGAAGATCTGGCTCAGCTGATTTTCGACCTGAAAAACGCCAACCCCAAGGCGCGCATTTCAGTGAAGCTCGTCTCCGAGGTCGGGGTCGGCACGGTCGCCGCGGGTGTTTCGAAAGCGCACGCGGACCTGGTGCTCATCTCGGGCGACACGGGCGGTACCGGCGCCTCGCCGATTACTTCCATTCGACATGCCGGCGTGCCGTGGGAACTCGGATTGGCGGAGACGCAGCAGACGCTGGTGATGAACGATCTCCGTTCGCGTATTCGCGTGCAGACCGACGGCAAGCTGCAGACCGGGCGGGACGTCGTCATCGCCGGCCTGCTGGGCGCCGAGGAGTTTGGATTCTCGACGGCGCCGCTGATCGCGATGGGCTGCATCATGATGCGCAAGTGCCATCTGAACACCTGCCCCGTAGGCATCGCTACACAGGATCCGGCGCTTCGCGCAAAGTTCACCGGCACGCCGGAACACGTCATCAACTTCTTCTTCTTCATCGCCGAAGAGGTTCGCGAGATAATGGCGAAGCTCGGCTTCCGGACCTTCGACGAAATGGTGGGCCGCGTGGATATGTTGACCACGCGCGATGTGAGCAGCCATTGGAAGGCCAAGAACATCGACCTCGGCATGTTGCTGTTCGATCCGCCGGTTCCGAAGCGCGTGGGCCGGCACTGCATGATCGCGCAGGACCACGGGCTGGACGAAGCGCTGGACTATACGCTCATCGAGATGTCGAAGGACGCGCTGGAATCGAAGACGCCGGTGGAACTGAAGCTAACCATTCGCAACGTCAATCGAACCGTTGGCGCGATGCTATCGGGCGAGGTAGCCAAACGGTACGGGTCAGAGGGCTTGCCGGACGACACGATTCAGGTGAAGTTCACGGGCTCGGCCGGACAGAGCTTCGGCGCCTTCCTTTCCAGAGGCGTGTCGCTGGAGTTGGAAGGCGACGCGAACGACTATGTAGGCAAGGGGCTCTCCGGCGGGCGCATTGTAGTCTATCCGCCGAAGACCGCGGCATTCATTCCGGAGAAGAACATTCTCATCGGCAATGTCGTGCTGTACGGTGCCACCTCGGGAGAGGCGTTTTTCAACGGCATGGCCGGCGAACGCTTTTGCGTGCGGAACTCCGGAGCGACGGCGGTGGTCGAAGGAGTCGGCGATCACGGCTGCGAGTATATGACCAAGGGCCTGGCCGTCATTCTGGGTGAGACCGGGAAAAATTTCGCGGCCGGTATGAGCGGCGGCATCGCATACGTGCTCGACGAGTCGGGCGAGTTTTGTGCTAATCGCTGCAACCGTACGATGGTGGATTTGGAGCCACTGGCCGAACAGGCCGACATTGCCGCGGTGCGCAATCTGATCGAGCGGCATGTGCAGTTCACGGGCAGCCCGCGCGGCAAGTGGATCCTCGAAAACTGGGGAGATATGGCGAGCCGCTTCGTGAAAGTGTTCCCGCATGAATTCAAACGTGTGACTGGAGTGGCCCGCCGCACGGAGCCGTACTTCGTTCCACAGTTCCAGGTTCCGCAAAGAGAGCAGGTGTTGAATGGGTAAGGTTACCGGGTTTGTCGAGTACCAACGCGAGACGCCGCTGCGCAGACCTGTCGAGGAGCGGGTCAAGGATTGGTTTGAGATCTACCAGCCGTTTTCGTTCGACAGCGTTCGCACGCAAGGCGCGCGCTGCATGGATTGCGGCATTCCGTTCTGCCACACCGGCTGCCCGCTGAACAACATCATTCCAGATTGGAACGATTTCGCCTACCAGGACCGATGGAAGGACGCCATCCGGGTCCTCCATTCCACGAACAACTTTCCGGAATTCACCGGCCGCATCTGCCCCGCGCCGTGCGAAGCCGCGTGCGTCCTGGGCATCAACGAGCCGCCGGTGGCGATCAAGTTGATCGAAAAGTCGATTATTGACTACGCCTGGGAACAAGGCTGGATCAAGCCGGAGCCGCCGGAGACGCGCACAGGCAAGCGTGTGGCTGTGATCGGCAGCGGGCCGGCGGGCTTGGCCGCCGCGCAGCAACTGAATCGCGCAGGCCACACGGTCACCGTCTATGAGAAGTCGGATCGCATCGGCGGACTGCTCCGCTATGGCATTCCGGACTTTAAGATGGAGAAGCATCACATCGACCGCCGTGTGGAACAGATGAAGGCGGAAGGCATTGAATTCGCCGTGAACGCGCATGTTGGCGAAAACGTGTCGATCGAAGAACTGAGAGCGAATAACGACGCCGTTCTGCTTGCCGGCGGCGCCGAACATCCGCGCGACCTGCCCGTGCCTGGCCGCGATCTGAAAGGTATCCATTTCGCCATGGACTTTCTGCCGCAGCAGAACAAGCGCGTGGCCGGCGATACGGTGGAGGACGGCATTATAGCGACCGGCAAAAACGTCATCATCATCGGCGGAGGCGATACGGGCGCGGATTGCTTAGGCACATCGCACCGGCACAAGGCAAAGAGTATTCACCAGTTTGAGCTGATGCAACGGCCGCCGGATCAACGGTCCGAAACTACACCTTGGCCGCTGTGGCCGTTGATGCTGCGCCTGGAAAGCAGCCATGAGGAAGGCGGCGTCCGCGAGTTCGCGATCGCGACCAAGGAGTTCCTGGGCGACGAGAACGGCAACGTCAAGGGGCTGAAGGCGGTGCGCGTGGGCCCCGCGCCAAAGTTCGCCGAAATCCCAGGCTCCGAGCAGATATTTGAGGCCGACCTGGTGCTGTTCGCCATGGGCTTTACCGGCCCGGTGAAAAACGGCATGATCGATCAACTCGGCTGCGAATTGGACCAGCGAGGCAACGTCAAGACCGACGCCGGCTATATGTCATCGGTGCAAGGCGTCTTCGCCGCGGGCGACATGCGCCGGGGACAGTCGCTGGTGGTGTGGGCCATTGCCGAAGGGCGCAAAGCCGCACACGGCGTGGACACGTGGTTGATGGGCGAGTCGCGGCTGCCGCTGTAGTCAGGCTTCCACGGTCAATAGTTGCACGGGGTCGCCCGCACGAAGCGTTCCCGGCCGCTTCACGGCGCAGTAGAAACCGGCCAGTCCCCATTTCGGCGACGTGAAGACTCCGCCCTTCACGTCGTTGTCGTAGACCGCTTTTTGAATTCCTTCACCCAGATGCGAGAGCGTATTGCACGGCTCGCGCATCTTGGTCACTTCTATCTCCACTTCGCCGAAGCGCCATAATTGTCCGGGACGCACCGCGCGCCGGTCTACGCCCTCCGTCGTGACGTTCTCGCCCAGCGTGCCGGGCTGCACGGGAAACCCGGCCGCACGCAACTCCGCCAGGCCTTCCGCCGTGATCCACAGCAGCGCCTGCCGCGGGCCGCCGTGGTATTTCGTGTTCTTTTGCACATCACCGAGAATTCCAAGGGGGCCCGCTTCGCCCGCCGGTATGGCGAGCTTGGGGACACCGCCCTTGGAGATGCTGAGTTGCACAATGGCGCCCGGCATGGCTAGAGCCTGCAGATCAAAAGCTCGCGCTCATAGATCATTTCCGGCGGAAGATGATCGTGAAGATCGAGGAACAGCTCTTCGTGCCCGATCACTTCGCGCCGCCAGTCCTCACGGTCGAAGCGCTGCAGTTCGTCGAACTGTGCGGCCGAAAATTTCAGGCCCTTCCAATACAGGTCTTCGTAGTGCGGCACCCAGCCGATGGGAGTTTCGCGCGCCAAGGCGCGGCCCCGCACCCGGTCGACGATCCACTTCAATACGCGCATGTTCTCGCTGTAACCGGGCCAGAGGAAGCCGCCGTCCGGGCCGCGGCGGAACCAGTTCACATGGAAGATTCGCGGTGATTCGGTGAGGTTCCGCTGCATCTTAATCCAGTGGCGGAAATAGTCGCCCATGTGATAACCGCAGAAGGGCAGCATCGCCATGGGGTCGCGCCGGACCTTGCCCGTGGCTCCCGCCGCCGCGGCCGTGGTCTCCGATCCCATGGTCGCGCCGATATAGACGCCCGCCGACCAATTGAACGCTTGGAACACCAGCGGCATTGTGGTGGGGCGCCGGCCGCCAAAGATTATGGCGCTGATCGGAACGCCTTCCGGATTCTCCCATGCGGGATCGATAGTCGGGCATTGACTGGCCGGAGCGGTGAAGCGGGCGTTCGGATGCGCGGCTTTGGCTCCGGTTTCCTTGGCGATGGCCGGCGTCCAGGGCCGGCCCTGCCAATCGATGCACGATTCCGGCGGGGTATCGGTCATCCCTTCCCACCAGACGCCGCCTTCCGGCGTCAAGGCGACGTTTGTGAAGATGGAGTTCTTCGCCAGCGACTTCATCGCGTTTGGATTCGTCTTGATGGAGGTGCCCGGCGCCACGCCGAAGAATCCCGCTTCGGGATTAATCGCCCGCAGCCGGCCGTTCGCATCGGGCTTAATCCAGGCGATGTCGTCGCCGACTGTCCAGACCTTCCAGCCTTTGAAGCTTTCCGGCGGAATCAACATCGCGAAATTCGTTTTGCCGCAAGCCGACGGGAAAGCAGCCGCCACGTAGGTCTTTTCGCCCTTGGGGTCCTCGACGCCCAGAATCAGCATGTGCTCCGCCATCCAGCCTTCGTCGCGCGCGATGTTCGAAGCGATGCGCAGCGCGAAGCACTTCTTGCCGAGCAGCGCATTCCCGCCGTAACCGGACCCGTAGGACCAAATCTCGCGCGTCTCCGGAAAATGGACGATGTACTTTTCCTGATTGCACGGCCAGGGGACATCCTTCTTACCGCGCGCCAGCGGCATACCAACAGAGTGCATGCACGGCACCACACGCTGGTAGTCTTTGTCGATTTCGGCGAAGACATGGACGCCAATCCGCGCCATGATCCGCATATTGACGACCACGTAAGGCGAATCGGTCAACTCGACGCCAATTCTGGACATGGGCGACCCGACCGGCCCCATGGAGAACGCCAGCACATACATGGTGCGCCCGGTCATGCAGCCGCTGAACAGCGACTTCAGCTTCCGGCGCATTTGGAAGGGATCCTCCCAGTTGTTCGTCGGACCGGCACTGTCCTTCGACAAGGAACAGATAAACGTTCGGTCCTCGACCCGGGCAACGTCTGACGCGTCCGAGCGGGCGTAGTAACAGCCCGGCCATAACTCTTCGTTCAACTTAGTAAGTGTGCCGGAGGCCGTCATCTGGCCCAGTAAGGCCTCGTTCTCCTCTTCCGAACCGCTTACCCAGTGAATCCTGGCCGGCTTGGTGAGCCTGGCCATCTTTTCCACCCACTTCAGAAGGTGTTTGTTGGTTGCAAGCGGAGCCGCGGGGTTGCGTCTCTCCGGCCATCCCTTGATGGGCGTGGTCTTCCCTTTTTTCGTCACCGTAACAGTTTACCGGTAGAACGGTTGCCACGTCAGCCAGCGCGGGCCCCAGTGGGGCAACGGCTTGCCGGATTCCAGGGCGCCCAGGTCGGGCGCGGCGCCTGCGTGATCCTCGTTCACCGTCGGGATGGCCACGCCGGCGTCGACGGCCTTGGAGCCCGCTTTCAGCCGGAAATTCAGGTCCATGGCGTGGTAGACGCGGTGCCGGTCCGCGTGTGCGGGCGGCTTCAGGATCTCGAAAATGTCAAA
>Ga0194122_10002093_pt1 | contig 22594 bp, 22 predicted proteins | sample TA2MahCa10mmetaG_FD_155487 | JGI IMG/M metagenome (GOLD analysis project Ga0194122, IMG submission 155487) | Freshwater microbial communities from Lake Tanganyika, Tanzania - TA2015021 Mahale Deep Cast 10m | ecosystem: Environmental > Aquatic > Freshwater > Lake | place: Tanzania: Lake... | reverse complement strand
CAATCATGACATCAGCCAAATGCATCATGATTTCTTGCTCGTCCTCGATTCGATCCTGTAGTGCCATGGCAGCCTTGCCTCCCACCATCAAAAATACCTTTTTCAATTTGTGGATCAGGTCTTTCTCTGTCGCAAAAAGCACAGAAACGTCTACATTTTCAAAAGAAGGCACAGACATCAGCTCCGAGGCAACCGCCATAGCGGGCTCAAACAAATTGATTTCTCCCTTCATCGCGCGCTTCAGCACCATGCCTACCATCAACATGCGATTGATCTCATTGGTCCCTTCATAAATTCGAGAAATACGGGCATCTCTATACGCCCTTTCCATAGGGGCCTCCGCAGAATAGCCCATCCCTCCATAGATCTGAACCCCTTGGTCTACGATGTAGTCAAGCACTTCCGAGCCATGGACTTTGGCTATGGCACATTCAATAGCAAATTGTTCCATGGCCTTGAGCTTAGCTTCTGCATCAGACAAGCCTTGTGCGGCCAAAGCACCCATTCGGTCTTCAATGTCTTGACCCGCACGATAGCATAGAGATTCGGTCACATAGATCTGCGTGGCCATCTCTGCTAACTTAGACTTGATGGCTCCAAAGGTGTTGATGGAAACACCAAATTGCTTGCGCTCGGTAGAGTACTTGATACATTGGGTAGTGACCGTCCTTGCTCCTCCCAATACCCCTGCTCCTAATTTTACCCTTCCAATATTGAGGATGTTTACAGCTATTTTGAATCCATTTCCGCGTTCGGATAGCATATTCTCCACGGGCACAGGACAATCGTTGAAAAATACTTGACGGGTAGAAGAGCCCTTGATACCAAGTTTCTTTTCCTCCTCGTTCATGCTGATCCCTCCAAAGGTTTTTTCCACCAAAAACGCAGTTAAGTTCTTATCGTCTTGGATCTTGGCAAAAACAATGAAAAGGTCGGCAAAACCGGCATTGGAGATCCACATCTTTTGCCCATTGATCAAGTAGTGCGTACCATCCGCAGAAAGCGTGGCCTTGGTTTTCCCGCTGTTGGCATCGGATCCAGCATCCGGTTCGGTCAAGCAATAGCAAGCCGCCCACTCTCCTGTGGCCAATTTAGGTAGGTATTTCTGTTTTTGGGCCTCGGTGCCATAATACACTATAGGCAGCGTGCCTATGCCCGTATGGGCCCCATAGGTGGTAGAAAAGGACCCAGAGGCACCAATGATGTCGGCGATCAACATGGAGGTGTTGAAGCTCATGCCTAGCCCCCCGTACTGTTCGGGAACCGAAATGCCCAAGAGCCCAAGTTCTCCTGCCTTTTTAAACAAGCTAGGCACTAGCTCGGGGTGCTTCATGCTGTCGATTTCTTCTACTCTAGGGTTCAGTTCCGTGTCAATAAAATCTTGACAGGCCTGGGCCATCATTTTTTGTTCTTCGGTAAATTCTTCAGGAATAAAAACATCCTGTGCTGCCGTTTCTCGGATTAAAAATTCACCCCCTTGGATGCTATTGGTTTGGATTGACATTGTATCGTGTATTTATTTATTCGTTTTATTAATTTAGATGCAGGTGTTTCTGTACCAAGTACTAAGTACAATGTACCAAGATTCTTCTCTAGCAGAATTCATGTCCTGATGAAAATCTTTACTTCATCATTCTTCAATCCGCGTTGGACATTCGAAATTGATTCTCAATCCATATTTCGCCTACCTGCGGAAGAGCGGTGCCTCGTAGATTGCGCTTGGCTCCCTACTTTGTACTTGGTACATGGTACTTCATACAATTACTTCAGCAACTCATAAATTCCTGCTACTCCCTGTCCTCCGCCAACGCAAGCGGTGACTAGGCCATATTTTTTCTTTTGCCTACGCAGCTCATGAAAAAGTTGTATGGATAGCTTGGCTCCTGTACAACCCAGGGGGTGCCCCAAGGCCACGGCTCCACCATTGACATTGACCATCGCAGGGTCTAGGTCTAGAGATTTCATCACCGCTAGTCCTTGGGCGGCAAAAGCCTCATTCAGCTCTATCAAATCGATATCATTTAATGCTAATCCTGCTTGCTTAATCGCTTTGGGCACCGCCTCCTTGGGGCCTATGCCCATGATGCGAGGATCTACCCCAGCTACCGAATAGGACATCATTCGGGCTATGGGGTCCAAGCCAAGCGACTTCATCAGCCGTTCGGACATCACCACGACAAAGGCAGCTCCATCAGAGGTTTGGGAGGAGTTGCCCGCAGTCACTTGGCCTCCCAGCCTAAATGCAGGCTTCAAAGCGGCCAATCCTTCTAGACTAGTATCCGCTCTGGGCCCTTCATCGGTATCGACCGTAAAGCTTCGCTTTTTCTTTTTTCCCTTTTCATCAAGATAGGTTTCCTCCACTTGGATGGGGACGATTTCCTCTTTGAACTTTCCCGAGCCAATGGCCGCCAAAGCCTTTTGATGGGAATACAAGGAAAAGGCATCTGCTTCCTCTCGGGAAATGCTGTATTCTTTGGCCAGTTCCTCAGCGGTCAATCCCATGCTCAAATAATAGGATGGGGTTTCAGAGGCTATTTTCCAGTTGAGAGCCGTCTTATACCCCATCATGGGTACCAAAGACATGGATTCTGTGCCCCCGGCGATGATACAATCGGCCATTCCTGCTTTGATTTTGGCAAGCGCCAAAGCAATGGCCTCTAGGCCCGAGCCACAGTAGCGGTTGATGATGAAACCCGGTGTGTCTTGACCCAAGGCCAGGAGGGAGATCATCCTTCCCATTTGCATACCCTGCTCTGCTTCGGGTACCGCATTGCCTACAATGAGGTCATCCACTAGTTTGGGTTCGAGACCAGGAGTGTTGGCTACCAAATGCTTAATCACATCCGCAGCCAAGTCGTCGGGGCGGTAAAACCTAAACCCTCCTTTTTTGGACTTCCCAACTGCAGACCGGTATCCGTTTATAATGTATGCGTCCATTTTATGTTGTATGTTGTTTAAAGTAGATGATGAGTATCAAGTAGCAAGTATCAAGTAGGGGATTCCAGTGACTGAGTTTAATTAATTTGTGAAAAATGTTTTAAGTCCCATAATCATCCGTTGTAATTCAGAAAGTTCCTGGTCCAATTCTTTTGCACTTGCTGAAGAAATCAAGCCAGTTCTTTCTGCAATGATCAATTGCGTTTCCAATTCAAAACTTTCACCAAGGCTTACCTCAAGTGCATTTACAAACAATTTGGAAGAGGTCTTTGCACATCCTTCAGCAATATTGGAAGGTATTGACACCCCAGCTCTTCTCATTTGCGAAACCAATCCAAACTTTTCTTCCGAAGGGAGCCCTTTGGTTAGTGCATAGATTTTTATCGCAAAATCAACTACTTTCTTCCAAACCTTAAGTTCCTTGAAGTTATGCATGCATTTATGATAAAATACTTGATACTTGATACTTGATACTTGATACTTGATACTTGATACTTGATACTTGATACTTGATACTTGATACTTGATACTTGATACTTTTATTAGTTTCTCAACGGCTTTCCCTTAAACAGAATACTATGTATTCGTTCGAGGGTCTTTTTCTCTCCCGTTAAACTCAAGAAGGCTTCACGTTCTAGATCCAACAAGTATTGTTCAGACACTTCAGTCGGAGCGGATAGATCCCCTCCTGCCATCACATTCGCCAGTTTCTTCGCAATCTTGGCGTCGTGCTCCGAAATGTATCCTCCGTAGATCATGCCGGTAATCCCCGCTTCAAAATAGGCCAAGGCAGACTTCCCTAGCACCTTGATATTGGTCTGAGGTACTGGCTGCGTGTAGCCTAGCTGGGAAAGAGACAGCACCTTCGCCTTGGCGTCGGCAAGCTGCCGCTTGCGATTCAGGGAAATGCCGTCTTTAGTCCTTAGGTAGCCTAACCCCCTGGCCTCTTCGGCAGAGGTCGATACCTTGGCGGTGGCGATATTCATGAAATATTCTTGAAGCTGGTTAAACTCCACGTCTCCTGCGATGATGCTATTGGAAAATCTCAGGGTCATTTCCTTCGTGCCGCCTCCTGCCGGTATAAGCCCTACGCCCACTTCCACCAAGCCCATGTATAGCTCGGCGTGGGCTTGAATGTGGTCCGCATGAAGGGAAAGTTCGCAGCCTCCTCCCAGCGCCATGTTGTGCGGGGCGACAACCACAGGAACCGCGGAATACCTAGCCCGCATCATGGTATTCTGAAACTGGGCGATCATCAAGTTGATCTCATCAAACTCTTGATCTCCGGCAAACATGAAGAGCATGGCCAAATTGGCCCCTGCAGAGAAATTGCCTCCTTCGTTGCCTATCACTAGCCCCTTGTAGGATTTTTCTGCCATGCCAATGGCGGTATTGATGCCTTCAATGACTTCGGCGCCCATGGAATTCATTTTGGTATGAAACTCAAGGCCAATGACCTCGTCTCCCAGGTCCACAACCGTGGCCCCTGCGTTGCCCCAAACCTTTTTGCCTGCAGCCTTCAGGGTATCCAAGATGACAAATTCCTCAAAACCAGGAATCTCTTTGTAGGACTTGGAGGAGATGTCGTAGTAGGTTTTTTTACCGTTATTAATCTTGTAGAAGGACTCGTGTCCCGCAGTTAGGAGTTCGTGTACCCAAGGAGCTACCTTTTCTCCTGAGGCCTCCATCTTGGCTACGGTCTCTTTTACGCCCAGGACATCCCAGGTTTCGAAAGGACCCAATTCCCAGCCAAAGCCTGCACAAACTGCCTGATCTATGCGATAGAGTTCGTCCGAAATTTCTGGAATTCGATGTGAGCAATACTTGAATAAGTCGTAAAAAGAGGCTCGATAAAATTCCCCCGCCCGATCTTCAAAATTGACCAATAACTTCAGCCTCTTTTTTAGATCCTCTACCTCCTTAGCCGCTTCTAGCGCCTTAAATTTTGGTTTTTCAACGTCCTTGTAGGTAAAGGTCTTGAGGTCTAACTCCTGCAACTCCTTGCGCCCGTCGGGATGCCGGGTCATTTTGAAGTAGCCTTGACCGGTTTTATCCCCAAACCACTTGTTGTTGTAAAGTACTTCCACAATCTTGGGTAGGATAAACTTGTCTCGGGATTCGTCGTGAGGAAGCGCTTTGTACAGGTTGTTGGAAACGTTGACGGTGGTGTCTAGGCCGACCACATCCATGGTGCGGAAGGTAGCAGACTTCGCGCGGCCGATTACTGGACCGGTGAGTTTGTCTACTTCGGAAACCCCAAACCCCATTTTTTCAATGGCATGCATGCCCGAAATAATGGCATAGACTCCTATTCGATTGGCAATAAAAGCGGGGGTGTCTTTACAGAGCACGGTTTCTTTTCCCAGAAAACTATCCCCGTAATGCATCAAGAAGTCAATGAGTTCGGGTTTGGTTTTTGGGCCAGGGATGATCTCCAATAAGCGGAGGTAGCGAGGGGGATTGAAAAAATGGGTACCAGCAAAATTCTCTTGAAAATCTGCCGATCTCCCTTCACTCATCAGGTGGATGGGAATACCGGAGGTGTTGGAGGTAATGATGCTTCCTGGCTTTCTGTATTTTTCTACCTTTTCAAATAGCTGTTGTTTGATATCGAGGCGCTCTACCACAACTTCGATGACCCAGTCGTAGTCTTTGATTTTTGCTAGATCGTCCTCCAAATTTCCCGTGGTGATGCGGGAGGCGTAGGCCTTATCGTACAAGGCTGCCGGATTGGCCTTCAACGTATTTTGCAAGGCGGTATTCACCACCCGGTTGCGCACCTGAGGATGTTCCAAAGGCCAGCCCTTCTTTTGTTCTTCTTCACTCAATTCAAACGGGACTATATCCAAAAGAAGTACCTGCACGCCAATATTGGCAAAATGACAGGCAATTCTTGAGCCCATGACTCCTGAGCCTAAAACAGCAACTTTTTTTATGGGGGTATTCATCATTTTGGGAATAGATTTCGGGGTATATTTATTTTTCTAGCACAGGAAACGCCTCTTCTTTGGCATTTACTTGATCGATCACTCCTTGTATTTTCGAGATTACTTCAAAAAAAAGACTCAATTCTTCCTCGCTAATTTCCTCTCGTATACGTTGGTTAAAACTCTTGACACTTTGAACGGATATTTCTTTTTTACGTTTTCCTTGTTCGGTTAAAAATATTCGAACGGATCGTTTGTCTATTGGATCCGCCTGCTTATAAATCAAGCCCTTTTCCTCCATGGTCTTCAGCATGCGGGTTAGGCTCCTCGTTTCTAGGCCAATCAAAGGCGCAATTTTGGTGGCAGGGGTTCCTTCCTTGGAATTGATATTGAGCAACACAAAGCCAATGGCCGTAGTAAACCCTTCTTCGGCCGCTTGCTGGTTATACATCCTAGAAATGGCATGCCAAGCGCTTTTTATGGGGTAATCTACGGTCTCCTCTTTTTTCATAACCCATTCATTCCAAGTTCAGGAGGACCAAATTAAAAAAATTTTGTATGCATGCATACTATTTTTTAAAAATTTGTACGAAGTACCAAGTGCGAAGTACAATGTATAAAACTACATGTCAGATACCTAAGTTTCCTCAGGCATGCAGCAAGCATGTTTTCTATTTAATAGATCTCTTGGAAGAAAATTTGAAAACTTGTTTCCTAACTTCCCGCCTCGGGAGGTACGCAGAATTCAAGTCTTAACATTAATCAGTACTTGGTAAATTGTACTTGGTACTTCGTACAAATATTGTCTTGATACTAGCGACTTGATACTAGTTATACAATTTCTCCACGCGATCCGCGTACTTCTCCATGATTACCTTACGCTTGAGTTTCATGGTGGGGGTAAGCTCCCCGGTGTCTATGCCCCAAGGCTTATCTAGCAGATCAAAGCGCTTGATTTGTTCCCACTTTCCAAACTTTTGGTTTAACTCCTCCACTTCGCTGAGGTATTTTTCTTGCACCGCTTCGTTTTGAATCATTTCATGATCTTCCGAATACGGAATTTCTTTTCGCTTGCAATATTCTCGAAGTCCATCAAAACTAGGGACAATCAAGGCCGCAGGATAATTTCTATTTTCTCCTACCACAATCAGTTGCTCGATCAAGGGAGATTCTTTGAATTTGTTTTCAATGACTTGGGGAGCAATGTATTTTCCCCCAGAAGTCTTGAACATCTCCTTTTTTCTATCGGTAATTTTCAAGTACCTTCCCTCCAATACTCCGATATCTCCGGTGTGAAACCAACCGTCTTTAATTACCTCTGCGGTCATTTCAGGCTGCTTGTAATAGCCTTGCATGATATTTGGTCCTTTAACAAGAATTTCTCCGTCTTCGGCAATTTTTACTTCTACGTCCTTTACGATTTTGCCTACATAGCCAATTTTTATTTCCTCCTTGGTCCCAATAGAGGCAGTCACCACGGGAGACGTCTCTGTCAAGCCATAGCCCTCACACACTTTGATTCCTGCAGCCCAGAAAACCCTTGCCAGTCTAGGCTGTAGTGCAGAAGCACCGGAATTGATTTGCATCACATTTCCTCCCAAGGCCTCTCTCCATTTGGAGAATATGAGTTTATTGGCCAGTTTGAGTTGAAAATCATACCAAGCGCCCATAGAAGCGGAGGGATCGTACCTTAATCCTAAGTCAAGAGCCCAAAAGAAGAGCTTCTTTTTGACCCCGGTCAACTCGTACCCTTTGGCCACGATTTTGTCATATACCTTTTCTAATAATCTAGGAACCGTATTGAATACATGAGGTTGAATTTCTTTTAAGTTATCTCCTATGGTTTCCATATTCTCAGCATAATACACCGAATAACCCAGGTACATAAAACAAAAAGAAGCCGTACGCTCAAAAATGTGACACAAAGGCAAAAAACTCAAGACCTTGGAAGTGCCTACCGGGGGAGACATGATATGGGATACTGAAATCAAATTGGAAAGCACGTTGCTGTGGGTGAGCATAACCCCTTTGGGTCTGCCTGTAGTGCCAGATGTATAAATGATGGTAAATAAATCCTCTGGTTTGACTTTAGCCTTGTAGGATTCCAACATTTCCAGATCTCCCCCTACTCCCTGCTTTTCTAATTCAGTCCAATGGGCAACTCCTTTCAAACGATCAAAAGCATAAATGCTACGCTTTCCTCCAGCTTGTTTGGCCTTCTCATAAATCCCCTGATCCCCTACGAATACCATTTTTACCTCTGCATGATCAAAAATATAAGCATAATCTTCTGCTGTAATGGTAGGATACATGGGAACAGAAATACAGCCTATTTGCTGAAGAGCTAAATCTATAAAATTCCATTCCGGCCGATTCTCAGAGATGATAGCTACCTTCTCCCCAGGTTGTAAGCCTTCCTTAAGGAAAGCCAAGCTCAAATGGTCAACAATACGTTTGAAATCAGTAGAGGAGTACGTTTTCCATTGCCCATTTTCTTTTCTTCCCAGAGCAACTTCTTTATTAAATTGAGTGATTTGATAGGGAATAAGATCAAACAAACGAGTAAGTGACATGTCGTAGGAAATTTTGGGTGATTCGTTGAGTTAATATTACCAAATCCAAATGGATTCCGCAATTATAAACTATCCACAGCATTAAGGATATTGTACTAGTCTTAATTTATTTATTAAAAAAATATATGATTACTATTATCCTTGTGGATATGTGGAAAAGGAAAGGAATAAAAAGAACTCACAAAATTCTATCTAATAAACCTAGATTTCTGAGCTAATATCCACGAATTATTCACTTTTAAATAATTAATAATCAATAAGTTAAATATAATTTAATTTATTTGTGTACAAAAATACCCAGATTACTTGTGGGTAAGTTTTATAGGGATAATGAATTCTATTCTTGTGGAAAAATCCATGCTTTTCCACAGTGCTTGACTTGCCAAAGAAACCTGTCAAAGAATGGTGGAAAAGTTGGAGTAAACTCTTCTCAAATTAAGCTAGTTGCCCACAAAAAAAATCACTTATCCACAGAAGTTTCGGGTGAAAAATATACTCCTGTAGTAGGACTGGCCCTAACCACGATGTCTTCCAAGGTCCATCCCCCTCTTACGATTAATTCTTTGTTATTCTCTTCTCCGATATAATAAAATACCCGTTCTCCAGGTCTTTTTTGAATAAAATTAGAACTGTCCCAGCGTTTGTTTTTGTTTTTGTCTTCAATCACACGCATGGTATACGATCCAGGTTCTAATAAGGAGAAAAGAAATTCGTTTCCTTCACCTAGATAAGATTCATAGGCGATTTCTTTTTTCCCATTGATCAAATGAATGATAAATGGAGGTGATGCCCCCACAATTTTTCCTTTTAGCTCGTCGGCTAGATTTTTTCTGGGAAGCTTTCGGTAATTAGCAGCCAAAGGCTTTTCGTTAAACTGTCCTTCGAGATCAAAAAAGGTAGAATCTGCAGCTTTTAGGGTAACTACTTCGGTATCTAAACTATCGGGAAGAGACAATTGTATGAATAGTTTGTTGCGGGTTAGGGAGTCTTGCCAGCGAAGCATTTCTTTCCGTATAGGAATTCGATTAGCACTGTCGTAGGCTACATACAGGGAATCTGTTGAAATTCTTTCCAAAGGCTTGTTGAAAGTCAATTCCATGCTCAAGTTTTGGTAAAAGCTTTTACCAGAATTGATACTTAACTCTAGTTTCTCAGGCCTTCGTTCGGAAGGGGGAAATTTTGCCCAAAGCAGGGTGTCCGTAGTAAATCCAAGGGAGTCTTCAAGATGTATTCTAAGGGGTATGCTATCCGATTGGGAAGATTTGGGGTAAAAGCGTATCCTTTTGTCTGAAGCTACATAGAAAAGCTCCTTTCCTAGGCCTTCTGCTTCCGCTTTAATCACCACAGGATTTCGGTTTAAAATCACGTCGTAATTTTTTCCAAAATTGGCCGAGCGGAGCATTTTGATAGGAGTCAGATCTGCTGTGGCCAAATTAAAAGTCAAGTCGGCCAAGGACTTGTTGAGTTGAAGGGTGTCTCCTAAAAAATCGTACTCTTCACTTTTAAATTCTGCTTTTAAATTACCATTGCTATCCCTCCAAGCATAAGCCAAATACTTCCCTGCTTTGATGTTGTTAAGTTCAAAATTTCCAGAAGTATCTACCTGAGCTAGGTAATAGGGTGGTGCTGTAAATACCGTGGTGCTGTCTGTGCTAGGATAGATTCCCACCAATACGTTTTTATAATCTTCTTTGTCGTTGGGATAGGAAAAATTAATTTTTCCAGATAAGGAAAGGCTATCTATAGTGGCTCCCGTGGAAAACACAAGTTTTAGTTTTTCAGCTGGGTTTTTCTCAGAGATATCAACGACCGATTTTTGGAAGTCAATCACATAGGTAGTGCTATCTTCTAATTTTTGATTGAAGGAGACGGTAACAGTATTTTTCAAAGAGGTAAACTCCAGCTTGTCTTTGTCTACCTTAGGGGTAATTACGATCCCTTTGTTGGGATTGTCTAAGCTTACGTACTCATCAAAGACCAGAGTCAATTGCTCTGGTAGGATGGCTGTGCTCTGGTCTTTGGGCTCTGCCAATAGAAGTTTTGGAGGAGTCTCGTCCTTAGGCCCTCCTGTAGGAGAACTTTGTTTGGCACAAGACGCCAAAACGGTAAGCATGACTAGCCATATGTAGGACGAGCGCTTCATTTTTTCTTATAAATATAAAGCTGACTCGAATGGTTGCCTGTTTTTTTTCCTTTTACGTTAGAAAGGAGCCCCCTGTAGAGCGCTTTGATGTATGCCGTGATGGGGCCGCTTTGCCTATATTTTTCTGAAAGTAAGCTGACGTAGAACGCATCAATGACCATTGGCGAACGTCTTTCTAGTATGAGCCCGTATTCTTTTGCTAGCTTCTGCATAGAGGCGTTGTTCCAATGGTACAAATGTCTAGGCACATCCCATGCGGCCCAGTCTTTGTCGTAGTAGCGCGCATCGTATGCCTCATGATTGGGTACGGCGATGATCAAATAGCCCTGCGGCGCTAATTTCTTTAGTAAGGCCTTGAGAGTTTTTTTGAGTTCGTGTACGTGTTCAAGAACGTGAAAGAGAGTAATCACGTCCACGGCAGGCTCTTCTGGGAGTTCCTGTACAGATTCGTGCAAGGAATGGTTCAATTTTTTCTCTGCCAAGGTTCGCGCTTTTGCGTTGGGTTCTACTCCAGAGACGGACCACCCCCTGCCTTTTGCCGCCTCTAAAAAGGCGCCTGTGCCACAGCCTACGTCAAGTAAGGCTCCGGTTTTTTTAAGGGACTGTATCAACCCTACTTTCTTCCCTATGCTGTATTTGCGTACCTGTTGGTATATCCACTGGGTAAGGTTTTTGGAGCTGTCCTCGTGAGAATAATACTCTGGAAAATCGTAGTAGGGCCCTATGGCATCAAATGCTGGTCTAGGATTGGTAAAAAGGAGTCCGCAATCGGCGCAGCGGCAAATCGTAAATAGCTCCTTGCTCACCGCATGGTCCTTTACTTCCTTGAAATTCAGAAAGTTTCCACTTTTACAGGCGGGGCATTTGAGTAATCTTTCGCTCATTATCTCCCTAGATAAACAGTTAAAATCGACACATCGGCTGGGGAAACCCCGCTGATGCGCGCCGCTTGGCCTAGCGTCTCGGGACGTATTTTATGTAGTTTTTGTCTGCTTTCGTTGGAAAGGGCAGTGATGGATAGGAAATCAAAGGTAGACGGGATGCTGAGATGCTCCAAATGGGCTACTTTTTCTACCAGGAGGCGTTCTTTTTCTAAATAACTATCGTATTTCAACTGAATTTCTGCTTGCTCAAGAACTTCAGTTGAAAAGGGCCCCAAATACTCTTTTAGGCTAGGAGCGACCTCTTTTAAGTGATGCATAGAGAGCTGTGGCCTTTTGAGAATTTTTTCGGCACTGGTTTTTTCGGAGATGGCGCCTGTGCCCAAACCAATGAGTAAAGGATTGATTTCTTCGGGCTGTAGCTTAAATCGACTTAAGCCCTGGAGTAAGGTCTCTGTTTGGCTTTTCTTATCTAGCATGTTCTGGTAGCGATTCACCGAGGCCAAGCCAAGTTTATACCCTAATTCGGTTAGGCGAATATCTGCATTGTCCTGTCTTAGGGAAAGACGAAATTCTGCTCTGGAAGTAAACATGCGGTAGGGCTCCTCGGTACCCTTGTTGACCAGGTCATCGATAAGTACTCCAATATAAGCTTCGGATCGCTGCAGCACAAATGGCCCCTTTTCTTGCACGCTCAAATAGGCGTTGATTCCTGCCATAAGTCCTTGACAAGCAGCCTCTTCGTAGCCTGTGGTTCCATTGATTTGGCCCGCAAAGAACAAGCGCTCAATGGTTTGGGTTTCCAAACTCATTTTCAATTGAGTAGGAGGAAAATAGTCGTATTCTATGGCATAGCCGGGGCGAAACATTTTGGCTTTTTCAAAGCCCGGAATTTTCCGTAGCGCTGCATATTGCACGTCCTCGGGAAGGGAGGTTGAAAAACCGTTCACATAGATTTCCACCGTATTCCATCCTTCGGGTTCTACAAAGATTTGGTGTCGTTCTCGCTCAGCAAAACGATTAATTTTATCCTCTATACTGGGGCAGTACCTGGGCCCCAAGCCTTGGATACGTCCGTTAAACATGGGTGAGCGATCAAAGCCTGTTTCTAAGGTTTCGTGTACTGCCCTATTTGTGTAAGTGATCCAGCAAGACCTCTGGGTTTCCAAGGGCTTTGTAGTAGGAGAAAAGGAAAATTTCTCTGGTTTATCGTCTCCGAGCTGCTCTTCCATTTTGGAGTAATCCAAGCTTCTTCCGTCTACTCTGGGGGGAGTGCCTGTTTTCATGCGTCCCGCTTCTAGACCTAAGGAGACCAATTGTTCGGTGATCCCTTTTGCGGGAGACTCTCCTGTTCGTCCCCCACCAAACTGTTTTTCTCCAATATGTATCATCCCATTTAGGAAAGTGCCGTTGGTGAGTACCACTGCTTTGCCTGGAATCTCTAGTCCAATGGAGGTTCTGACTCCATACACCCTTCCGTTTTTTACCAAGAGGCCGGTGATCATCTCTTGCCAAAAATCTACTCCTGGGGTTTGTTCCAGCGCCAAGCGCCATTGTTCCGCAAAAAGCATACGATCGTTTTGCGAGCGAGGAGACCACATGGCCGGCCCCTTAGAACGGTTCAGCATGCGAAACTGTATCATGGAGGTGTCCGAAATAATCCCCGACATGCCTCCCAGGGCGTCAATTTCCCGAATGATTTGGCCCTTGGCCACCCCTCCCATGGCGGGATTGCAGGACATTTGGGCGATGGTGTTCATGTTCATCGTGCACAGAAGAACCGAAGCGCCCATTTTGGCCGCTGCGTGGGCCGCTTCGCATCCTGCGTGCCCGGCCCCAACTACGATGATGTCATATGTTGGAAACATGGTGTATTGCTGTGTTCCACGTGGAACACCTTTAGTTTATAAGGGCTACTGTTTCACGTGGAACGTTTTCAGATTTTGGTAAAGGGTTATGGCTTCTTCTTCTTTTTTTCTCATCAAAGCGACCTCTTCTTTGGATTTGTCTTTGTAGCCCATCAAATGAAGTGCTCCATGAGCCATCACGCGTGAAAGTTCGTTTTCAAAGAGCGCTTGGTGTACGAGGGCGTTTTCTTTTACTCTTTCTATACTTATAAAGATGTCTCCTTCCAGCTCCATCTGCTTTTCGGAAGAATCAAAGGTGATGATATCTGTATAAGTGGTATGTTGCAAATATTCAAGGTTCAATTGATATAAGTATTCGTCCGTACAAAAGATATAATTGAGTTCTTTGAGGATAAACCCATCTTCTTTTGCCAATTGACCCAACCAAGTTTTTCTTTTTTGCTTGTTGGGGAGTTGAAAAGCGATTTGTTCTGAAAAGAAATGAATCGCCATGCCTTAGTCTACGTAAAAGGAAAGAATTGTTTTCTTTCCTCCATTTTCAAACTTTACTTCATCGCTGAGTTGACGCATCAAAAAAATTCCTCTGCCGCTCGTTTTTTCTAAATTTTCTGGAGCAGTGGGGTCGGGTAAAGAGGTAAAATCAAACCCTTGGCCTTCGTCCTCGATGCAAAAAGAAAGCACGCCAGGCTGCAGGTTAAGTTCTAGATGTACCATCTTTTGGGCATTGTTTTCGTTGCCGTGTACGATGGCATTGCTGATGCATTCGGTGACGGAAATCATGATATTCCCATAGATATCGTCATTGATTTCAAATTCTTCCTTGGCATTATCGATAAAACTTTCAACCACTTGAATGTTTTCAATCAAAGAAGGAATAGAAATTTTTATAGAATTCATCACAGAAATGCGGAAATAGGTGTTTCTTTTTTTCTTTTTCTTAGCTCAATTCCAAGAGTACAGGGCAATGGTCGGAATGCATTACATCCGGTAAAATTACAGCTCTTTTTAGTTTGTTTTGCAATTCTTTGCTTGCCATGTGGTAATCTATTCGCCAACCTAAGTTTTTTTCTCGAGAATTGGCGCGGTAACTCCACCAAGAGTAGTGACCTGGATCGGGGTTAAAGGCTCGAAAGGTATCGATAAAGCCCAGGTCCACAAATTTATCCATCCAGGCCCGCTCTTCTGGAAGAAAACCAGAGGTGTTTTTGTTGGAAATGGGATTATGGATATCGATGGCCTTGTGGCAAATGTTGTAATCTCCGCTCAAGATCAGGCCAGCATGATTCTTTTTTAAGTCTTGCATAAAGCCATATACATCATCCAGAAAGGCATACTTGAAGTCTTGGCGTACATCGCCCGTGGTACCGGAAGGGAAATAGGCAGAGATAAAAGAAAAGCCCTCAAAATCTGCACGGATTATTCTCCCCTCTGCATCATAGTCCGAAACTCCCATCCCGTAATGCACCGCCTTAGGCGCCAACTTACTCAAGATGGCTACCCCGCTGTACCCCTTCTTTATTGCAGGATACCAGTAGACATGGTAGCCGAGATCCTGGAATATCTGTAAATCTACATCAGATTCCAAGGCCTTAATCTCTTGTAAACCAAGCACATCTGGAGATTCTTTTGCCAACCAGTCCACAAAACCCTTGTTCAGGGCTGCGCGAATGCCGTTTACATTGTACGAGATAAGTTTCATCTATAGCTCTACTTGATATTCTTTTTCAAAATACTCCATTACCTGCAACTTCAGTAGCTTTTCTTGTTCCAACAAATCGAAGTGAGGTAGCTCTTTGAGCAATTTCCAATGCGGCCAGCCCTCCTGATCCACAAAATCCAAGGCATAGAATCCTGCATAGCTCAGGACTTTGCAGATGGCAATGTGCATCACGTCTTGCTTTTCCTCTTTGGAAAAGAAGCGAGTCCCTTGCCCCAATTCCTGTACCCCGATGAGAAACAATACCCCATTGAGGTCTTTGGGTTTTTTGCCTATGCTGCTTTCTAGCCCCTCTAGAAGTTTGGCCCAGCGCTTTTCTAAATCTAAATCTCGCTTAAACATGGAGTTTAGGCCTTTTTTTCCAATTCTTCCCAAAACTCTACTGCCCGGCGCAAATGAGGAATGACAATCGACCCGCCGATAACCAAGGCAATGGAAAATACCTCAAAGACTTCTTTTCTGTCCACTCCCGCCTCATGGGATTTTTCCAAATGGTACTTGATGCAATCGTCGCAGCGCAACACCATAGAACAAGCTAAGCCGATCATTTCCTTGGTTTTTACTTCCAAGGCCCCTTCGGCGTAGGTATTGCTGTCCAAATTGAAAAAGCGCTTGATGACCTTGTTGTCCTCCGACAATATCCGCTCATTCATCCGGCTACGATAGTCATTGAATTCTTCCAGTAGATTCATTAGCTTAGGTCTTTTAAATCGTATACGCTGTAAATATACGGCATATTCTACCCATAGGTAGCGTCACTTACCCAAGGCCATGGCTTTATTTTTTTGGAAGGACTTTGTCGACCTTATTTTTCCTCGCAATTGTTCGCTCTGCAATAGGGCCTTGTTTGATTTTGAGCCCTGTCTATGTACCATTTGTGCGGGTACGCTCCCCAGGGCTAATTTTCATCTTCGGGCAAAGGACAATGAGCTGACCGGCAAGCTGCAAGGAATGTTTCCCGTGCAACGGGCCATGGCTTTTCTCCGCTTTACCAAGAATGGCAAAAGCCAAACCTTGTTGCATTTGCTCAAGTACAAAAACAAGCCAGAACTTGCCGAAGAGCTGGGACGCTTGTACGGTCTTACCCTGTCTAGATCAGGGTTTTTAGACGAATGGGACCTCATTGTGCCTGTACCCCTGCACCTCATAAAAAAAGAGCGAAGGGGCTATAATCAAAGCGAGCAATTTGCCCTCGGGCTGTCCCGCTCCCTTGCGATTCCGGCCGAAGAGCTCTTGATACGAACCCAAAATACCCCTACCCAAACCCGTAAATCCAGGCTGGAAAGGCAAAGCAACGTGGAAGAAGTGTTTGCCATGAAAAAGGGAAAGACGGTAAGAGGAAAAAGGGTCTTGCTGGTAGACGATGTGCTCACTACAGGTGCTACTCTGGGCGCTTGCTCAAGGGTGCTTTGGGCAGCTGGAGCAAAACGCGTAGATTTGGCTACCATCGCTGCGGGTGGTCATTAAGCCTTTACCTATGCAACTCGACCTTGAATCCCTGAAGTACCCAATTGGTAAATTTGTCATTCCAGAAGTAATTGATAATCAGTTAATTCAACAAGCGAAACAACACATTGCTGCTCTGCCTAAGGAACTGTTTCAAGTGGCCAGCTCCTTGACTCCGGCACAGTTGGACTCTCCCTATCGTCCTGGTGGATGGACTGTGCGCCAGCTGTTGCACCACTGTGCGGATAGCCATGGAAATGCCTTTTTTCGCTTTAAACACGCGCTTACTGAAGAAAACCCAACGATCAAGCCCTACGATGAGGGGGCCTGGGCCAACTTACCTGACGCCACCCTTCCAACTGAGTTGGCCTTAGATATGCTTCGTGTGGTGCATGCCAAATGGGTGCATTTGCTTCAACACATGAGATCAGAGGACTTTCAACGAACGTATTTCCATCCGGAAAAGCAGCGGACGCAACGACTGGCCGAGGTGACACTCATGTATGCCTGGCACGGAAAGCACCATTTAGCGCACATTACAGGATTGATTCAACGAAATTTTGACCACTAAATCATGCAGATTTCACTAGCCAACCAACGCATCCTCGTTACGGGCGCTTCACGTGGAATAGGACGCGCCATTGCGCAGCAACTTTCTGCCTCAGGAGCAGAGGTGATTGTGCATTACCAGGCCAATGAGGAGGCCGCTAGGGCTGTTTTAGCGGATCTTCCTACCCAGGCACATTTGGAAGCCTGCAACTTGGCCAAATCCAAGGAGGTATCTGGTTTTATTCCTCACCTGGTCCAAAAATATGGCCCGATCAGCGCCCTAGTCAACAATGCGGGCATCTCCCCTGCTGCCCCGGATACCCTGCCTACTTGGGATTGGCTTGCAATTTGGGAGCAGGTGATGGCGGTCAATACCACCGCTGTGGGGATTCTTTGCAAGGAGTTTGTGGACCAGGCGAGGCCACAAGGCAACGGCCGGATCGTGATGATCTCTTCTCGTGCCGCCTTTCGTGGGGACACGCCTGATTACTTGGCTTATGCGGCCTCCAAAGGAGCGCTAGTGAGTCTCATGCGCTCCATTGCACGGCACTATGGAAAAGAAGGAATCAAAGCTTTTTTGATTGCTCCGGGACTTACGCGTACCGACATGGCTGCAGAGATTCTGGCACAGTATGGGGAAGATTTTGCGCTCAAGGACATGGCGCTACCCGAATTGACCCGTCCAGAAGACCTGGCACCCATGGTGACCCTCCTTTGTTCGGGCCTTGCAGACCATGCCACAGGCACCTCCATCGACATGAATGCGGGTTCCTACGTGCGCTAGGCAAACAAAGCAAGAGAAGGCGAGTTTTAGTTTGAATTCTAACCTGTATGTCTTCCAAAGCCCCTGTACTAACCCCCGATTTGCTTAAGGTCCTGAAGATTTTTCTGGGCTCTGCTTTGGGATTGGTGCTCGTGCTGTCTTTTTTTGATGGCTATCGGGCCAACAATACCGGGAAGGACCACACTTTTCAGGTGGCAGATGCCGACCGGCTCTTCTTTCTCAACTTGCGCAGCATTCACTACGATCGGGAAATGCGTCAGGAAGCAGGCATGGAGATTTTTCGTCACGGGAAGCGCCCGAATTCCGATACGGTTCCCGAATTCTTTCCTGCGATTTTGCTCCCTTCCAAAACCAACGAAGCCTACCTGTTCTTTGAACTCGAAGGAGCGGATTACCCGATTCAAATTCAAGCAAACCTGGGCGATGAAGTCATTCTACTCCCCTTTGATTTGGGTGGAAACACGGCCCACAAGGACTTAGGTGAGCAATTGTGGCCCTTCCTTCAGCAGAATGCCTCCTTCAAGTGGATGGTGGCCGGAAAAGAATACCCGCTTTGGCAGACAGAATCCGAGAAAGAAGTTTTGAAAACCGTCTTGACCGACTATTTTCGTCTACTCCATCAACCCTAACCCTAGTGGAAAACCCAACTCCCCTTGACTATTTTTGTTCCCAGGTCGGTAAGACCCTGGATCGCACCCCTTCTGCAGCTGGCAACTGGCTCGCAGGCACCCTTTTGGAAGTCGATCCTCATGCAATAAAGGTGGCCTATACCGTACGCGCAGACCTATGCAATCCTGGTCGCATTTTGCATGGTGGAGTTGCTTCTTTGATGCTGGATGACGTGATTGGGATGGGCAATTTTGTGACGGGTTCTGAGTTTCTGATGACCAGCATCAATTTGTCCGTGGATTTTTTGTCTGCTGCTCAGGTAGGGGAGCGTTTGGAAGTGAGCGCACGGTTGGTACGTAGCGGATCCAATTTGAACCATTGGGAAGCTGAAATTCGCAAGGAATCTGGCAAGCTCGTCGCCAAAGCCAGTTCGAACTTGATTAAGACGCAGGTGAAGATTAGTGATTTGGCTAAATAGTACAATGTACGAGGTACCAAGTACGAAGTAGGAATTGGCATATGGATCAGAATTCTGCTCTTGAAGAATCTTTGTACATTGTACTTGGTACTTTGTACACTAATTAAAAAAAGAGATCTTAGGTCTATGAATAAAGCGATGATCTTGTATGGATTACTAGGGGTGTTTCTAATAGCCTGCAGTCCAGAAAAAAAGGAGTTTGGGACGGATATTTCCACAGAGGCGAGTCAGATTACGAAAGGGAAGCAACTTTTTGAGCAGCACTGTTCCTCCTGTCACCGCTTTGATCAAGATGCCATCGGCCCCAACCTCAGTGGTCTTACGCGACAGGTGGAGTCCAGTTGGATTCGTGCCTTTATTCGAAACCCAAGTAAGGCAATCGCCAACAAAGATGCCCTTGCACAGGCTCTTTTGGAAAAATACCGCACCGAAATGCCGAGTTTTGCACAGTTGGCGGAAGGAGACCTCGATGCCCTATTGAGTTACATGCATACCTTTTCAACTGTTCCTATTCCTATTTCTGGAGATACCACGGCCAATTTGATTCCTGAGAAAATACCAGATTCAGGGATTCGTTTGGACTTGGAATTTTTTATGCAACTGCCTGCATCCGATTCGGTTGCTCCGCTGGCCAAGATGACCAAGATGGAGCCGATTCCGGGCACCAGTCGCTTGATGATCAACGATCAGCGGGTTGGATTGTATGAATTAGTGGACCAAAAGCCCCAATTATATCTGCCCTTGCTGAAGTTGCGCCCCAAAATGGTAAGTAAGCCGGGTTGGGCTACCGGATTGGGAAGTTTTGCTTTTCATCCCGAATTTGCCAAAAATGGGCTTTTTTACACTTCCCATACTGAGCCAGGGGATACTGGAAAGGCAGATGTGGGCTACACGGATGGCCTAAAAGTATTTATGCAGTGGGTGCTGACCGAATGGAAGGCAGATGATCCGTTGGCAAAAGAATTTAAGGGAAGCAGCCGGGAGATTTTGCGCGTAAACAACTCCTCCCAGGCCCATGGCATGCAAGAATTGACCTTCAATCCCCAGGCTAAAAAAGGAGTTTCTGCCGATTATGGGTTCTTGTATGTGGGCTATGGGGACGGAGGCACGGCCGAAAATGGATTCCCAGAAATCTCCAATCACGGAGGCAAAGGAATGTATAGCAGCATATGGCGCATCGATCCCCTTGGAAAAACAGGAAGAAATGGGCAGTATGGAATACCGACCTCCAATCCGTTTTTTGGGAAAAAAGAGTTTGCTGGAGAGGTCTATGCCTACGGATTTCGAAATCCGAATCGAATTTTTTGGGATGAGAAAGGGCAGTTGCATGCCACCGATATTGGGCAGCACAGCATCGAGGAGATCAATCGAATTGAGGCAGGGAAGTTTTACGGTTGGCCGGTACGGGAAGGAACCTTTGTGATCAACCCTTATGGGAGCTTCCGCAGCTTGTATCCCTTACCTGAAGACGATGCCAAATTTGGGGTTAGCTACCCTAGGGTTGAATTGGAACATGACGAAACGGTGGCCATTATCGGCGGATATACCGTAGCGGATGGACCTTTGAAGGGGAAGTTTGTCTTTGGTGATGTGCCTACGGGTAGGCTATTTTTTGCTGATTTGGCCGAAAAGAATGCAGTAACACAGAGCTGGGGGATTCGATATCAGGGCAAGGAAATATCTTTACAGGAACTCGTGGGCCACGATCGGGTGGATCTGAAATTCGGTAGAGATGCTGCGAATGGCCTGTATATCATGAGCAAGACGAATGGGGGGGTGTATCGTTTGGTATATGAATGATTTTACGAGGCATTGTACTTGGTACTTGGTACAAAAAATACACATATGAAAAAGATATCGATACTACTCCTTGTCCTCTTGCTCTCTGTAGGAGCATTTGCGCAGTCCCGTAAGTACATGTCCCAGTTTAGCCACCTGCAGGGCTACTTCAACCCGGCCTTGACCTCCTACGAGGGATCTATGGTAAAGGGATTTGTACGTAACCAATGGGCAGGCTGGGAAGGAGCCCCAAAGATGTATTTTGTATCTGCGGAACTGGACTTCGCCAACTTGGGAGGCTCTTCTGACTTGGGCAAGAATGCCCTGGGGGTAAACCTACTCAGTGACGAATATGGTGCCTTCAAAGAAACTGAATTGATCCTGAGCTATGCTACGCGTATTCAGGTGAGTGAAAAGGCAGGCCTACGCATGGGAGCAGGATTAAACATCAACAGCATCCGTTTAGACGGAACAAGACTGACCACCGAGCAGGCCAACGATCCTACCCTAGCACAGTATGTAGGCGGATTTGCAGACATGAATGTATTGGACTTCAACATCGGGATGTCGGTGACCCATCCTAACTACTATGTATCCTATGGGGTACACAACGTGAACCAAGGAAGCATCAGCAGTGGAGATGTATTTATGGACAAGAAGCCACGAGTAGGGATTGCACAGGCGGGGTACCGCAACCGCTTCTCAGAACAATTGACCGTAATTGGCAACGGGATGTGGAGAAGTCAGGAAGACTTGCCGGACAACATAGAATTTAACGTAAAGCTGCTATTTAAGGACAAGTTTTGGGTAGGTGGTGGCCACCGGGTAGACTATGCCAACAATGCGCAGCTGGGAGTATTGATGGGCAAGCTACGATTTGGCTACGTGTACGAGTGGCCTATGCTACAGAGCTACCTACTTCCCAACGCGACGCATGAATTTATGCTAAGCATGAGGCTGTTTGGAGGAGACGCAGCGATCTGGTAGGGAAATGTACAATGTATCAAGTACCAGGTACCAAGTACAGATCGCAATAAGACCAGAATTCTGCTGCTAAATAACCTTTATACATTGTACTTGGTACATAGTACTTTGTACAAACTTGCTAATGTCGAACGCCGAACACCGAGTGGAGAATGTCGAAGTTGGGATTCGCATTTTGACCTGAATTCTGCTGCTAAAGGATCTTTATACATTGTACTTGGTACATAGTACTTTGTACAAACTTGCTAATGCCGAAGTAGAGATTCGCTATAGGATTGGTATTCAGTTCTTTAAGTCTTGCCTGACTACCGCGAAGGCAGGATACATTGTACTTCGTACTTGGTACTTCGTACAAAAACGTACCTTGATACTTGAAACTTCCGCCTATTCCAAAATAGACTTCAGATCAGCCGGCAAATACCCCACCGACTTCAAGGTCTTGTGATCGCCCTCGCGGAAGACCAAATACAAATCCCCTTCTTTTTCATAAAAACAAGGCGTGCCCTTGGCTTCGTAATGGGCCACGGTAGCTTTGGCTTCCTCCTCGCTCTTGCAGGCCTTGCTCATGTTGGAGCGCTGCACCTCGTCAAAAAGTGCCTTAAATTTTTCTCCCAATCCAAACTCCAAAATCGCACCGGAGAGTACGTACTGCAAGTCGCACAGTGCGTCTGCAATCTCCACCAAGTCTTTGTTTTCAATGGCCTCCTCCAATTCCTTCAACTCCTCGGCGAGCAAGGACACACGCAAGGCACAGCGGGTTTCGGAAGGGATGGTAGGTTGAGGTAAAATAGGGTGCTTGAAGGTCTCATGAAAGAGGGCAACGGAACTCAGGGACTTGGGATCTTGCATGGAAAAGGAGATTAACTAATGGGAAATAGAAGAAAGAAAATTCAACAAATTAGGACTTTGTTGCTGTAAA